>Ga0163227_100001_pt1 | contig 345010 bp, 302 predicted proteins | sample MSEWel2016_09_14_2_FD_113148 | JGI IMG/M metagenome (GOLD analysis project Ga0163227, IMG submission 113148) | Subsurface microbial communities from deep shales in West Virginia, USA - MSEEL Well Study Marcellus 5H_2016_09_14 ...
CCTGGCCGAGGTCCTGTTTGATCGTCTCGATCGCCTGCTGCTTCAGGTCGTCGGAGAACGCGTCGCCGTTGATCGACTTGGCGTAAAGGCCTTCCTTTTTTGCCTCTTCTTCAAAGGCCACGGAGTTATACCAACCGGCGGAGGCGGGCTTGCCGTTGGAGGCCGGACGCTCAAAAAACACGCCGAGGGTGTCTGCGCCCGCGCCAAAGGCTGAAACGATGCGGGTGGAAAGGCCGTAACCGGTCGAGGCACCGAGGACCAGGACTTTCTTGGGGCCGTCCTTGATCGGGCCGTTTTTGCGGACCACCGCGATCTGGTCACGAACGTGTTGTGCACAACCCTCCGGATGGGCCGTGATACACACGAAGCCTCGAATTCTCGGTTTGATAATCATAAGGGAACAGGGTTTTGAAATGGTCTACTTCTCTGAATGGCAGCGGAGCGTAGGCCTTGAGGCGCAAGGGGCAAAGCAAAAATCGCTTGCGCCCCGGCCCTTGAGCGTAATCCTGCCCGCATGGGCATCGCCGCAATTTTCGATTGGGATGGAACGTTGGTCGATTCTTCGGCCGCGCACAAATGGTCGTGGGAGAAGCTGGCCGAGGAAGAAGACCTCAAGCTGCCGCCCAACCACTTCACCAAAAGCTTTGGTTACACCAATCCCAAGATCATCCGCGAGATCTACGCCTGGTCTGAGGACCCGGACGAAATGACCCGTCTCGGGGATCGCAAGGAGGAGCTCTACCGCGCAAAGCTGCAGACGATGCAGCTCAAGCCTCTGCCCGGCGTCCTGCCTTTCCTGCAAGCCCTGCGCGATGCGGGTGTGCCCTGCGCCATCGGCACCTCCACCCCGCGCGAGAACATCCGGGTGGCGGCCCGCGCGGCGGGGCTCAACGGCTACTTTGCCGCCAGCACCTGCGGCGACGAGGTGAAGCACGGCAAGCCGGACCCCGAAGTATTTCTGCGCTGCGCGTGGAAGCTGGGCGTGCAACCACAGCATTGTGTGGTGTTTGAGGACGCACCGCACGGGCTGGAGGCTGCAAAAAATGCACAGATGACGGCAATCGGCCTGACCACCACGCATCCGGCACGGGACCTGCCGCAAGCGGATTTGACCATCGACACTTTTCACGAGCTTTCCGCCTCCGGTCTCAAATTCCTGCTGCGCTAAACTACGTATGTCCGACGACTCTGCTGCCCCACCCCATAAAGCTTCCAAGTCTCAAACGCTTTTGACGGTTGCCATTTTGGCGGCGATGTTCGTCGGCATCCTCACCGGTGTGCTGATCAACTGGCTGGGCAACGACGTTGCCTGGATCCAGCAGTATCTGGTCGAAGGCGCCTTTTATGTCGTGGGCAACATCTTCATGCGCCTGCTGAAGATGCTGGTGGTTCCGCTCGTGTTCGTCTCTCTCGTCTGCGGCATCATTTCGCTGAAAGACATTCGCAAACTGGGACGAATGAGCATGCGCACGCTCGTTCTCTATATCGCGACCACTGCCATCGCCATCACGCTGGCCCTCGCGGCCGCCTCTGTGGTACAGCCCGGGTCCAGCTTCCACAGCGACAGCGACGCCCAGTATGAAGGGCACGAGGGCAAGCCGCTTACGACGGTCTTTGTCGAAGTTGTGCCGGACAATCCCGTGCAGGCGATGGCGTCGGCCGAAATGCTCCAGGTGATCATCTTTGCCATCGTGGTGGCCGTCGCGATCGTTCAGATCGGCAGCAAAGGCGAACCGGTACGTGCGCTGTTCGAATCGCTCAATGAGGTAGTGATGCGCATGGTCATCATCGTGATGTGGTTCGCCCCCGTGGGAGTTTTTGGCTTGGTGGCAAGGACCTTTGCCACCACCGGGGGCGATGCTTTCGAGGGCTTGCTCAAATACTTTCTGACCGTCTTGGGAGTGCTGATTCTGCACGCGCTGGTGACCTATCCGCTGATGTTAACGCTACTGGGGCGGCTCAACCCGATCCCGTTTATGGTCAAGATGTGGCGGCCCCAGCTCAACGCCTTTGCCACGGCCAGTAGCGGCGCGACGATCCCCATCACCCTGGAGACACTCGAGCACCGCATGGGCGTCAAAAACTCGGTGGCTTCGTTCACGATTCCCCTGGGGGCCACGATCAATATGGACGGTACGGCGATCATGCAGGGCGTTGCCACGGTCTTTGTGGCCAACTACGTGGGGGTCGACCTGCACATCACTCAGTTCATCACGATCATTCTCATGGCCACCATGGCTTCGATCGGGACGGCGGCGATTCCGGCCGTGGGCCTCGTCACGCTGGGGGCCGTTTTGACGCAGGTAGGCCTTCCGCTCGAACCCGTCGCGTTCATCCTGGGGGTGGACCGGCTGCTGGACATGACGCGCACCGCGGTCAACGTGACCGGCGACGCTGCTGTTACCTGCGTGGTCGCCAACGCAGAGGGCGACCTCGAAGCGGACAAATACCGCGACTACGAGGCCTGATTTTTCGGTTGTGGAAGCCGCCCCTGCCGGTGCATAAGTAGCGGGTCATGCAGTTCGCGAAATACCACGCCTTGGGCAATGATTACCTGGTGCTGCCGAAAGAGCAGGCCGATGCGGAGCAACTGACCGTGCCGTTTATCGAGCGCGTCTGCCACCGCAACTTCGGCTTGGGCTCCGATGGTATCCTGTATGGCCCCCTGCCGGCGGACGCAGCGGACTTCGGCCTGCGCATTTTCAACCCCGACGGTAGCGAAGCGGAAAAGAGCGGCAACGGTCTGCGTATCTTCTGCCGTTTCCTGCTCGACATCGAAAGCGTCGAGGTCGGCCAGGACTTCACGGTCGAGACCGCGGGTGGTGTCGTCCAGTGCCAGATTCGCGCCGACGGCATGATCAAGGTCGAGATGGGCCAGGTCAGCTTCCACTCCTCCAAAATTCCCGTCGCGGGCTCTGAGCGTGAAGTATTGGACGAACCGATCACGCTCGGTGGCCAGGAATACCGCTACTACGCCGCCACGATCGGCAACCCCCACTGTGTGCTGCCGATGGACGAGATCTCCGAACGCCAGACGCGCGAACTGGGGCCGATCCTCGAAACCGACGCCCGCTTTCCCAATCGCACCAATGTCCAGTTCCTCAAGGTGCTCGACCGCGAGAACATCCAGATCGAAATCTGGGAGCGTGGTGCCGGCTACACGCTCGCCTCAGGCAGTAGCTCCAGCGCGGCCGGCGCGGTGGCCCGCAAGATGGGGCTGGTGGACGGCCACTTCACCGTGCACATGCCTGGCGGGACGCTCGAACTGCTGATCGATGACGACTTCAACGTGACGATGATCGGGCCGGTGACGCGCGTCGCCGATATGGTGCTGGATCCGCAGGCGGTGGAATCGTAGGCCCTTCCTGCACTCCGGCTTGCGCGTCTGGCGCGGATCTACATGCTGTCTCTCTATGGACCTGCGCTCGACCTGCTTGCCCCTCTGCTCGCTGCTCACCGTATTATGCGGGTGTACTTGGCAGGACTTCAAAGACAACTCGCCCACCGGCCAACTATTATCCGGTGAGCTGAAACGCGATCAATACTTCGACGCCATTACCGCGGCCAACGAGGAGCAGCGCAAGCGCGACCAATTCGAGGTGGATCGCGATCCGACGCGCGCTTACAACCCTGCCACTGGCGAATACGAGTTTGTGGACGAAGATACGCGTCAGGTCTGGAATCCGGATAAACAGCGTTGGGAAATCTCTCCGACGCGCGAGGCCAGTGCCGTACACAATGAAAATCAATAGCCTCCGGGCCTGAGAAGCCTTGTTTTTCATCAAATTTTGAGGAGGTTGGAGTCATGACAAAGCCACTTTATGTGATTTTGGGGTCCAACGAGGCCGACCGTGCGACTTTGCTGGACTTTTTGCTGCGCTCGGGCTGGGAGCCGACGGAAAAGGTGACCGTGTGGTCGGAGCCCGAGAGCCTCGAGGCGCTGGAGCATGCGTTGGCCGAACAGGCGGATACAGTGGCCTTGAGTCGTGGCGAACTGGGGTTGCCCGCCGCCACGCCCTCCCAGGCTGCCTTTCTATTGCCGCCCTTGGCCGACGACCCGCGGGACTGGCTGGAAACCATCCGCGAGTGGGAAGTCGAACACGACCTGGAACTCGCCAAGATCATCACGGTGATGGACCTGCTGGCCCTCCACGACCACCCGCAACTGCGCCAGTGGTATGACGCCTGTCTCCACTTCAGCGATGTGCTGTTGCTCAGCCACCGCGACCGGGTGGAGAAAAAGTGGGTCAGCGATCTGGAGCGCGACCTTCAGCGGCGTGCCTATCCCTTCCTCGTCGCTACCCTCAAGAAAAAAGGCTCCGTCGAACACCCGCAGGAGCTGCTGTTCCCGGAAGCGCGCCGCCTCTCTCAGTATTTCGACGAACCGGAACCCGAAGAAGCGCCCGAGGAGTATATGGGCATCGAAATTGTCGATGAGACCCCCGCCGAAGTCGCGGCCGAGATCGAGGAAGAGGAAGCCGAGGAGGCGAATGAGCCCAAGCCTGGAGACGCCGCAACCGACGCCTATCTCGCACGCTTCGACTATGGGCAGCGCAAAATCAAAGTGCCGCTGATCCCGCAGATCATGGAATCGATCAATCCGGCGTAGATCGGGAGGCTACAGAGAGCGTTACCCCTCCTGCTCTCCCGCGGCTTCTCGAGCCTCCTGATCCTCGTTTTGCTCCTGAGCCCGCGGCGCCAGATCAGGTTTGCGGAAGGCCTGGTTCAACACGCCTACATTGAGGTCCATCGAAGTGATCTCCATCACCGAAAAGAGCTCGTCATTTCGGTAGGTCGTAACCTTGAACGGCAGCTGCATGCCCTCCACATCGCGGTAGTCTTCGTAGACGATCTTGAAACGAACTTCCCCATCTTCTTGCGGGCGGGTCTGAATGCTCTGCGCTTCGAGCAGCGTATCTTTATCCAGGAAGTAGATGCGCTCTAGTTCGCCGTTATGATCGGTAACGGCAACCTTGTAGGCGGGCCCACTCTCGGTCTCGACGAGCTCCGGATTCTCCAGCTTGTAACCGCGGACTCCGTAGTTGTAGAGCAGGTTGTGGATCTCGGCATCTTGACGTAGTGCGGCTTCCTCATCGCCGTCCAGATCCTGAATGCGGTAGGCCAAGCCATCTCTCATGATGGCCTGCCAGCCGTCCTCACCGTCATAGCCCGTGACCATGTCGACCTTGTCACGCTTGAGCGTAATCCGAATCCGGAAGGGCTGCTTCTTGATGACCGTCAGCCCGAGTTCGGTCCCGTCGGGGGTGATGTAGTTGCCGTCCAGGCGCAGGCTGTTGAGTGACTTCAGCTTGTTGCGGCCGCCCACTGCGGCGTAGTGGGCCTCGATCAGTTGCTTGATGTCCGAGAAGACTTCGTCGGCATGGCTATGGTCCGCCTGCGCCTGCTTATCGGCCTGAACGCCGGTAGGACTTGAGACACCACCAGAGGCCAGTCGCGAGATAACCAACAAGACCAGGACAAGCAGGACGAGGCCACCCACCCACAGGACCACGGGTTTGCGTTTGCGCCAGAAACGAGAGAGAGAAGAGTGCGATCGGGCCATATTAAGATCTATGATTCAAGGCTTGAACCTCGCAGCAAGGTTTATCCTCGGAGTGCAACCGTGAGTTGGACCTCGACAGTCGCATCCAGTGGCAGGCCACCTACGGCGATGGCCGCACGTGCATGCTGTCCGGCAGAGCCCAGCACTTTCGCCAACAGGTCACTCGCGCCATTGATGACTTTCGGGCTGTCGGGGTAGCGGTAAGGGGCCAGGACGAAGCCCTGGAGCAGGAGAACGGCTTCGATGGCATCCAGACTGCCAACCGCGGCCTGGATCGCCGCCAGCGCATTGATGATGCAGAGCGCGGCCGCTTCCTGGGCTTGCTCGAGCGTCTGTTCTTCTCCCACCGGACCTTGATAAACGACCTTGCCGTCCCGCAGGGGCAACATGCCGGAGACATACAACACGTTACCGTGGCGCCGCGTCAGCACATATGAGCCGGCAGCGTTGGGAGCCTTGGGCAGTTCAATGCCCAGCTCCTGAAGTCTTTTTTCGACGTTTCCCATCATGGCGCATTGTCAGGAATCCGGTTTCTGGCGCAAGCTTGGCCGATGAAAGTTTCTTCACGCCAGCTGATGATCCCCGGTATCGTCGTCTCGATACTCCTGGCAGGCCTCCTGCCTGCAGGCGTCTCCGGGGCCGCCGATCTTCGCTGGCTGCAGCACGCCGTGATCTTTGGCGTGTTTCTGCTGCAAGGACTTTCGCTGGATCTCAAACAGCTCGAATCGTGGCGGGAACATGCCCGGCTTGTTTTGCTGGTGCTGGCGGGTAACTTTATCCTGCTGCCTGCGATTGGCTTCGGACTGCATCTGTGGATGCCGGGGCCGCCGCCTCTCTTGCTGGGGCTCTTTTTCCTCAGCGTCCTGCCGACGACCATCACTTCCGCCGTCGCGATTGCGACGGACAATGGCGGAGACCGTCTGATGGCGCTCTTCGGCACCGCCCTGTCCAATCTTGCTTCGGTCTTCGTAACCCCGGCGATGGTATCGCTCCTGCTCTCTGGGGGGGAGCATAACGGGGGTGGCGATCTTTGGAGTCTGATCCAAAAGCTGTTTCTGCTGCTTGCCCTGCCCTTACTCCTGGGGGCTTCCTGGCGGCGCTTGCCCCGTTTTGCCGCGACGGCTCCCCGCTGGGCGTCCTACTTCAACCTGTGCGCGATTCTGTATCTGCTGTTTGTGGCCATGGCCCGGAGCGTGCGCCAGGATGTGTGGGCCCACCTTGGCGGGAAAGAATGGGTCGTAGCGGGTGGCGGCGCGCTGCTCCTGTTCGGGAGCGGTCAAATCGGGCTGACGCTGCTCGCCGCTCTTACGCGCCTGGACGAGCGTCAACGTGTCAGTCTCATCATCACCGGCGGCCAGAAGAGCCTCGCCACCGGCATCCCCATCGCCACGCTCATCTTTACGCATTCGCAGTGGGCCGACCAGCTAGGCTTGATCGTATTGCCACTGCTGATCTACCACCCCCTGCAGCTGCTGGCCAACAGCCAGTGGCCCCGCCTGCGCCAGGGTGATCCTGCCTAGATATGGCGGGAATCGTCGGTGTCCTTCTTTTCGTAGCCGCTTTCCTGGCGCTTGTGGTTCACCTCGTTTTTCTTGAGGTAGGCTTCGAACACGTCTTCGGAGCTCATCCCGAGCGTCTGGGCGAGTGACACGAGGAAGTGGAACAGGTCGATCACTTCGACCCGGGCGTTCTGCAGATCGAATTGTTGATAGCGGGCCCACCACTTCCACGGCACCGAGTCCACCAGTTCGGCCAGCTCCTGTTGCATTGCCCGGGTGTAGTTGAGCACCCACTCCGTTTGCTGGGCTTCATCGAGATCGCTCAGATTCACGCCGATGCGTTCGTTCAGTTTTTCCTGCAGTTGAAAGATTTCAGCGAGCTTGTCCATTTCGATTGCTATGGCAGCCACCATTCGCAGCGGCAAGGCAAAGTCCGAATCTGTTGAAAAAGATTGAAGAGCTTGGACCTTTAGGCCTTGAATGCTTTCTTATATACCGGCCAGCGGTAGTCCTCAGGACAAGCTGGTTTGCCGTCTGCCATGCCTGAGTTTGAAAATCTTGATCGCTATCTGGAACGCGACCCTGACGGTCGCTTCCATGTGACACCGGTAGCGCCCCACAGCATCCCCGCCGTTGACTACATCCCCCACGAAACGGCACGTAATGCTGCGCACAATGGCCACGAGAAGGCACTGAAAGTGCCGGAGGCACAAGGCGTATCCCTGCTGGACAGTCGGCAGCTGGAGCGTGACTTCCGCTTGGCAGATCGCTCGACGCCGGTGCGCCATTCCGGCTTGAAGGGTGGCTGGATCCAGCTCAGGGCATGGGTCGACGAGTTTTGGCGCGATTGGCGAAAGCCCGTTGTCGAAAACAACGAAGACCTGGCCTCCGAGGCCGAGAACGATCAAGCGACCCCGCACACCAACAAGGGAAACGACCGCAACCGGCGCAGTCGCTCGCGTTCTTCGCGCAATCGCAAGAACAACCATAACGGTAAAGCGAAGCAGAACCGAGCCCCACAGGCACAACCGGGCGGCAAGAAAAGCCCGCAGCCTGCCGCGACCGAGAGCGATAAACCGGCGACCGGGGAAAAGAAAAACCGGCGCCGCTCGGGACGCAACCGCCGGGGTAAAGGTGGCGGGAGCAATGCTGCTGACGCCAAGCCCAAGCCTCCGTCTCAAAACAAAAAACAGCCGGCACAGGGGAACAAGGAAGCCGGCGAGCCGGGCAAGAATCAGAACCGCCGCCGCAAGCGTCGATCCGGCCCCAAATCTTCCTCGTCAAAGAAACCCGACTCTGCAGGATAACTCCGCATGGATGTGATCCGGATCGAAGGGGGACGCCCCTTGAATGGTACTGTGACTGTAGCGGGCGCCAAAAACGCCGCGTTGCCCATTTTTGCCGCGACATTGCTGACAGAAGAAACCTGCACGATCGAGCAGGTGCCGGATCTGTCCGATGTCCGCTACATGGGCGAGATCCTGCGCCACCTGGGCGCGGAGGTGGAGCGTCCGGATCCGCACACCTGGAAGATCACCGCCCGTCACATCAAAGGCGTCGCTCCCTATGAGCTCGTGCGCAAGATGCGCGCTTCCGTCACCCTGCTCGGCCCCCTCGTCGGCCGCTTGCGGCACGCGCGTGTTTCGCTGCCCGGCGGTTGTGTGATCGGCCCTCGCCCCATCGACCTGCACTTGAAGGGCCTCGCGCGCCTCAATTGCGGCATTGAAATCGAAAAAGGCTACGTCGACGTCGATGGCAGCAACCTCAAGGGCGATTACCTTTATCTTGGGGGCCGCCATGGCTCTACCGTTACCGGCACCGCCAATATGATCATGGCGGCCGTGCTCGCTCCAGGCATTACGCGCATCGAGAGTGCCGCCTGCGAACCGGAAGTCGTGGATCTCTGCGACATGCTGGTAAAGATGGGGGCGCAGATCGAGAATATCGGCAGCCACTACCTTCGGATTACTGGCGTGGACAAGCTGCATGGCTGCCACCACCGTATCGTACCCGACCGGATTGAGGCGGGCACGTTTCTCATCGGCGGGGCCCTTTCGGGCGGCGATGTGACGGTCGAGAACGTCGTGCCGGGTCATATGCGCTCTTTGCTCGACGTCTTCGAACAAGCTAACGTGCCGTTTGATGCCGATTCCGACGGGCGTCGTATCACGGTGTTCGGCTCGCGCAAGGAACCGCGCAAATCCATCGAGATCATCACCCTGCCCCACCCGGGTTTTCCGACCGACCTGCAAGCCCAGATGTGCGCCCTGATGGCGTTGACGCCCGGCCTCAGCATCATCACCGAGCGGATTTACCCGAATCGCTTCATGCACGTGCCCGAGTTGCAGCGCATGGGGGCCAACATTGCGATTGAGGGCGCCAATGCCATCGTGCGCGGGACCGAGAGCTTGAGCGGTGCGCCCGTGATGGCTAGCGACCTGCGGGCCAGTGCAGCCCTGGTCATTGCCGGGCTGGCGGCCGAAGGCGAAACCTGGGTCCAGCGCATCTACCACCTGGACCGTGGCTACGAAACGATGGAAGTGAAGCTGCAGGAACTCGGGGCGAAAATCGAGCGCCTGCCGGAGAGCGAAATGCCCAGCGAGTTGAAAGGTGAATAACGCCGATTTTCAAGAGCCCAAAGGACGCGATTTCATTGAGCAGGCGCGTCGTGAAGCCCCTAGCTGGGAGGCTGCGCTGCGCCCCTTGGAATGGAATGACTTTACCGGCCAGGCCAAAACGGTCGAGCGCCTGCAGGTGATGGTGGATGCTGCCCTGCAACGGGGCGGAACGTTGAGCCACATCCTGCTCAGCGGCCCTCCTGGTCTTGGTAAGACGACGCTCGCCCAGATCATCGGTAACGCGATGGGCACCCAGGTGCGCGTGACGTCTGGCCCGGTGGTCGAGCGTCCGGGTGACCTAGCCGGCATGCTCACGAATCTCGAGCAGGGTGACATCCTCTTCATCGACGAGATCCATCGCCTGCCGCGCACCGTAGAAGAGTATCTCTACTCCGCAATGGAGGATTTCCGGATCGACATCATGCTCGACCAAGGTCCGAACGCTCGGAGCGTGCGGCTCGATATCCCCCGCTTTACACTGGTGGGAGCCACCACGCGTCGCGGCCTGCTGACGGCGCCTCTACGCAGCCGCTTCACCCTCCAGACCCGGCTGGACTATTACAACCGCAGCGAGCTGGCCAAGATCGTGGAGCGCAGCGCGCAATTACTGGGTGTGCCCATCGAATCCACCGGCGCACGTGAACTCGCCCGCCGCTCCCGTGGGACGCCGCGCATCGCCAACAACTTGCTCCACTTCGTACGCGACTACTGCGAGCAACGTGGTGATGGCACCATTTCTCAAGAGATTGCGGCCCGTGCGCTCGAGCTGCTCGAGATCGACGATTACGGCCTCGACGAGCTCGACCAACGGCTCCTGCGTTGTATTGCAGAAAACTACGGCGGCGGCCCGGTCGGGCTCAGCACACTGGCGGTGGCGGTGGGCGAAGAACCGCACACGGTCGAAGAAGTCCACGAACCGTATCTGATTCAGGAGGGCTTTTTGCAGCGGACCGCGCAGGGCCGTGTGCTGACCCGGCGGGGCTTCGAGTATTTGGGTATTATGCCGCCGAAAGACCAGCAGGGGCAGCTGCTATAGGGGGTGGCAGTCCGTGGTCTGCCCAAGTCCTTTTACCTTTAATTTAACATTCTTGTCACAGCCCGCCCCTTTCTTTCGTCGATAATGGATAGGTGTCTTCATTCACGTCGGCTTCATCGAGGGATCCGGAGGTCAGCTCCAGCTGGCTGCGTGAACTCGTAACCTCCCGCCTTGCTGTATCGCCTCGGGATTCACTGGAGCGCGTTCAGCAGCAGTTTCTCGACTCACAAAAGGATTTTGCGGCAGTCGTTGCTGATGGCGGGCAGTTTGCCGGCTTCATTTCAAAGGCTCATCTGGGCGCCCTTTTGGGGAGACGTTACGGCTTTGCCCTTTATGGCAATCGCTTGACCCGGGAGATCAATCTACCGCCGGCATTGGTGGTCAAGGAAAGCGACGCGGTAGAAGATGTGCTCAACGCGTTGTTTGAGCGGTCGGAAGATCACTTGTACGACGATGTGGTTCTCGTCGATCAGCAGGGGGATTTTCTGGGGCTTATCGCCACCCGCGTTCTGTTGAACCTGCAAAATCAGATGCTACGGGAGCAATTGACCCTCGTCGAAGAGCAAAAGTTGGCGCTGCGGGCCAAGAATCTGGAGCTGGAGCAAATGACAGCTCAGCTCAATCACGCGAACCGGGAACTGGAGGTCGCCAATCAGGAGGCCCTCGCTGCAACGCGCTTGAAGAGTGAGTTTCTCGCCAACATGAGCCACGAAATCCGGACGCCGATGAATGGCGTGATCGGCATGTGCACCTTGCTCATGGACACCAGTCTGGACGAACAGCAGCGCTCATTCGCGAAAACCATTCAGGACAGCGCTGAATCCCTGCTCCGCATCATCAACGACATTCTCGATTTCTCCAAGATCGAGGCGGGGAGGCTGGACGTGCAGTTCGAGAGCGTAGAGCTGCACGACATGATCGAGAGTTGTCTACGCATTCTGTCCGAGCGCGCCGCGCGCAAGGGGCTGGAGCTGCTGCTGGACTGGGATCCGGCGCTCCCCTGTCGAATCAGCACCGATCCCACCCGGCTCCGGCAAGTCCTCGTCAACCTGCTCGGCAATGCGATCAAATTCACGGACACCGGCTCGGTTACATTGAAAGTTGAGCGTGTGACCCAGGCGGGCGATGGAGGAGCCACCGAGATCCGCTTTGGCGTCATCGATACAGGCTGCGGCATTTCCGAAGATGTCCAGAGGCGACTCTTCGAGCCCTTTTCGCAAGGCGACGGTACCTTGACGCGGCGCCATGGTGGAACCGGACTGGGACTCTCGATCAGCCGCCGCCTCGTAGAGCTCATGGAGGGACGTATGGGGTTGCAGAGTCAGGTCGACCGTGGCTCTGAATTCTGGTTTCAGCTGCCCTGTTCAGTCGAGGCGTGGAGACCGGATGAACCGTATCCAGCATATCATATCGCGTTGGTGGAGCCCCATCCCCTTTCGCTGCGTCTTTCGCAAGCGCATCTCCAGGCCTGGGGGTGGAATGTAGACGGCTATCTGAAATGGGAGGCCTTGATCGCTGTCTTAGGTAAAGACACACAAGCTTATGATGCCGTCGTAGGTGTGTTGATGACCAAAGCAGACGTGCATGCGCTCCAAAAAATACGCCGCATGGCCCCCGATCTGCGCATTTTGCCGGCCCTGCCTTTTGGTACGCGGCTGCCGACTTGTTTCGCTCCCTATGTGCAGGAGGATACGACCGTTTTCAAGCCGCTTCGGCCCAAGGAAATAGCTCGCCGCATGCACCCTGCGGCACGTACCGCGACCACGGCTGCGTCGCCGCATCCACCCGTCGGCAAGCACTTCCTGATTGCAGAAGATCTGGAAACCAATCAACGCGTGCTCCAGCTGATCCTGAAGAGTATGGGACACACCTCCCGAGTGGCCCGGCATGGCATGGAAGCTTTGGGTCGACTCCGCGAAGAGAAATTTGACGCGGTCTTGATGGACTGCCAGATGCCTGAAATGGATGGCTACGAAGCCACCAGGCGCATTCGCGGCGGAGAGGCAGGGTCGCAGTTGCGGACCATCCCGATTATCGCCATGACCGCACATGCGATGCAGGGAGATGCGGAGCGCTGCCTGCAGACAGGCATGACCGCTTATCTGTCAAAGCCAGTTCGTCGGGATGCGCTGGCGAAGCTGGTCGCCGCGGTCGTACATGAAAAGACCGCCCCAAATGGGAACGGCCCTTGAGAAAAAGGTGGTCTTAACGCGGCTGACTAGTAATGCGTGGTGATGAACACTTCGTTGGTGTAATCCCAATACCGTGTGTTCACGGCATCCGGCATATGCTCGATCCACCCATCGATCGCCCAGGAATACAGCTGTTGATCCTGTGCGCGGGAAACGGCGGCCCAGCCCAGGGGTTGGTCATTGTCTTCGCGGATGGCGGCGAAATAGAGGTTTGCACTCGCAAAGGTGTTGTCGACTTGTTCGACCATCATCCATCCGTGGCGTGGGCTGTAGATCCAGGGGAAATCAGTTACATAGACCCAATCCAGCCAGTCGGCATAGACCCAGTCGCCCTCGCGGTACTCTTTATCGAAGAATTCGAAGACTGCCTGATCCAGATAGCGGATCGAGGCGTCGCGGATTTGCTGCTGGTTCAGCAGGGCGTCATAGATCCTCACTTCGTCCAGCTTGCCGTAAAACCGACGATCACCTTCCGCGCGATTGCCGATAAAGCCAGTGCCTTGATTGTTTACGGGGGCGCCGTTACTGAGCTTCACCTGTTCGCCGCCGTTAACGACTTCTCCATCGAGGTAGAGGGTGGGCACATTGGAGGGCAGCGCCGGATCATAGACGACCGCAGCCTGGTGCCACTGGAGTTCCAGCGTGCTTTCCGGGACCTCCCAACGCCACTTGTTTTCGTAGAAGTCGTCGTAACGATACTCGAAGACGATCGAGGAGGGCTCATTCGAAATAAAGAGCGTATAGGCCGGGGTTTCCGTAATGCGCCCGGAGTAGGCGGTGACCATCGGGTCGGGGAGGCTGGCGGAACGGAACCACGACATCACCGTCAGGTTGGTGAGAGCGCCCGATTGATAGCTGGCAGCCGCACTGCCGGAGGGAAGCGTCAGGCCGTAGTTATTGACGCCATATTGGTTCACGGTCGCCCCACTCAGGAGGCTAAGGGGCGCGCTGGCGGTACCTTGGTCGGCCACCATGCCACCGTTTTGGCCGTTGAAATCCCAAAAATGGACAGGCTGCGGTGCCTGAGCAGCGACCTGTCCCAGCAGTCCTAAAGAAGAGAAGGCAAGAAGAGAAAGTAGGTGTTTCATGCGCCAAGGGGATAAGAAAGAGCCGTGCCACATTAGCGGCACGGCTGCAAGACGTTCTGTTCCAGAGAGATTACGAAAGATGCTCTAATTCCTCGATCTCGAAGCGGGCAATATGCACGCAGGATGCCCTTCATCCTGCAGGCTGCAGCTTCTATTGGCCTTTTCCGGTGACCACTACCGATAACGTTTTGAGCATGATCCGGATATCAAGCCAGGGGGAGTAGTGTTTCACATAGTACAGGTCCAGCTTGAGCTTTTCCTTCGTATCCTCCTCGTTTTCGCCGTAACCGTAGTTGACCTGAGCCCAGCCAGAGATGCCCGGCTTTACGATGTGCCGCCAGTGGTAATAGGGAATGGTCTTTTCATATTCTTCCGTGCAGCGCACCCATTCTGCTCGGGGGCCGATCAGGCTCATCTCACCACGCAGCACGTTCAAGAGTTGCGGCAGCTCATCCAGGCGGGTCTTGCGCAGGAATGCTCCCACACGTGTGATGCGCTTGTCATTGCTCCGCGTATAGCGATCACCCTTGTCGGCGCTTTCGCACATGGTGCGGAACTTGAAAATCGTGAAGGGATCGCCACCCTGCCCGACTCGCGTTTGACGGAAGATCGCGGGTCCCTTGCTCTCCAGCCGCACGGCAGCGGCTACGAGCAGCAGCAGTGGCGAAAGCACAAAGAGCAAGACACCGGCGCCGACCACGTCCATCGCACGCTTCACCCAGCGGTAGACCGGCTGGCGGTGCAGCAGGAAGCCTTCTTCCTGACCCCAGCCCGCATGCAGGGCGAAAGGTGGGACTTTCTGCCAGTAGTTGGCGTAAAAGCGGTGCAGGTCGAATACTGGGATGCGGTGTCGGTCCCAGCTCAACAGCATATTTTTGAAGGTGCGGGAGGCCGATTCCACCGGATCGAGCAAAACGACCGATTCAACGTGCGCTTCCTTTGCGCGATACCAAACTTCCTTGGACGCGCTCAGGTTACCATTGGCGTTGTCTTCCCGAAATCCGTCCAGGTCCAAATGCACGATGCGCTGGGGCCAGCCTTCTTCCTGCATTTCCTCCCAGAAGAGTTCGGCGTGTGCGGCGGACCCCACCACCAGGATATAGCGTTGTGCCAGGGCTTCCTTGAGAAAGCGAGCAATGATCGCGCGGGCTCCCATCCCTAAAAGTGTCGTAGCCGAGACGGAAACCAGAACCAGCAGGGCCGATTTGATGGTGAGCAGGTTGGTCCCGATCGAGAAGGCAAAAAGCACCCCCGAGGCGGCGACAAAGAGAATGACGGCCGTCCAGTAGTCCATCAGCCATCCGTCGCCTCGAAGCAGACTGGAACGGCGATAGCCGCCTGCAAGCATCGAGGTTACCCAAGTGCCACAGATGGTGGATACGACCGTGCCCAGACTGAGGGCGATCGACCAGTAATGCGTGGAAGCCCAGAAAACACAGCTCAGCATGATAAGGCTGAGGACCGTGTCGAAGGCAACGAGGCCGGTACTAATAGCGGTAGCGCTTGTAAACTGGGGGACGGGTCGCTGCTGCTGTGGGACACTTTGAGCCGCGAAGGGTGACGAGAAGGGTTTATCCAGCGCTTTGGTTGGCTGAGACGAGGTAGAGAGCATGCCAGCCCCTTTAACATATTCAATGCCAGCCACGCGCGGGAAGCTCCTGAGTGATTGCCATTACAGGGTTTAAGTATGAGTGAATCGGGCCTATCTTATTAAAACATAGCGAATTGCTGCAGGGTGCACGCCCTTTGCAATCTCCTGGAGTGCACCCTGCATGTATTCGGCAGGAAGACCATGACAAACCCTCGACTCTAATCCCGGAGACTCTTCATTCATTCTAAGATATACCACCCAAAAAAGGTATAGTCTCATGGGCGCATGCCGCAATTGGCACGAGGGATGGTATTAGTCGAGGCACACTCTCAAACTCTTTCTCTTATGTGTGGTATTGTTGGATACGTGGGCGATGACGCCGCTCCTAAAATTTTAGTCGAAGGACTCAACCGGTTGGCCTATCGCGGATACGATAGCGCTGGCCACGCCTTGATGAACGGCAGTGGCATCAAGATTTTTAAAGACGTGGGCAGCCCGGAACATATCGGGCAAGTGGTCATGAAGGAAAAGGTCATGGCCAACTCCGGGATCAGCCATACCCGCTGGGCCACCCACGGCGGGGTGACGCCGAGCAATTCGCACCCGCACCTTTCCAATTGCGGGCGCATTGCACTGGTTCACAACGGTGTGATCGAGAATTTCGTGACGCTGCGCAACCGCCTCCAGCAAACAGGGGTGACGTTTCACTCCGAGACGGACACCGAAGTTCTCTGCAACCTGATCGCCAGCTACTATGAAGATTTCCGCTCCGAGGGTCACGAAGACGCATTCTTGCATAGTGTTTTTGCGGCCCTGCGTGAGGTGAAGGGCTCCTACGGCATTGCCGTCATGTGCGGAGATCAGCCCGGCCGTATTATTACCGCTCGACTGGGGTCCTCCCTGGTGCTCGGGATCGGTAATGGTGAAAACATGGTGGCCAGCGATGCAGCGGCCTTCTGCGGACGCACCAATAACATCGTCTACCTTGACGATGGCCAGGTCGCCTGCCTCACCGGCAAGGATTTCGAGATCTTCAACCTCGATAACGAACGGGTTGCCGCAGAGATCTGCGAAGTGCAGTCCGAACATCAAGAGTATGAGCGGGGCGACTTCCCCCACTTCATGCTCAAGGAAATCTTCGAGCAGCCGGAAGCGTTGCGCAACAGCATGCGTGGCCGTTTCAGCTCGGACAACAGCACGACGAAATTCGGCGGCCTGAACCTCGAAGCCAAGGATCTGCGCCGGATCAATCGCATCCTGTTCATGGGCTGCGGCACGGCATGGCACGCCTGTCTGCTGGCCAAGTATATTATCGAGAAGCTGGCCCGGATCCCTGTGGATGTGGAATACGCAAGTGAGCTGCGTTATCGCAATGCGCCCATTCCGGACAATACGCTGGTGTTCGTGATCAGCCAGAGCGGGGAGACCGCAGACACGCTCGAAGCGCTGCGGGAAATGAAGCGCAAGGGCTTCGAGACCCTGGCCATCACCAACGTCGTCGGCTCCACGATCGCCCATGAGGCCGGCGGTGGCATTTATCAGCACGTGGGCCCCGAGATCGGCGTAGCATCCACCAAAGCTTTCTCTTCGCAGGTATTGCTCACGACGATGGTCGGCGTATTTCTTGGACGCTTGCGCGACCTCAGTATGAGCGAAGGCATGCGTCTGGTGAAGGGCATGCAAGAATTGCCCGACAAGATCGTGCAAGTCCTGCAAAAAGCCTCGGAGCTTGAAGCGTTGGCCAAAAAGTACGCTGAATACAACGACTTTCTCTTCCTTGGTCGGCAGATGATGTTCCCCTTGGCCCTGGAAGGAGCCCTGAAGCTCAAGGAAATTTCCTACATCCACGCTGAGGGTTACCCGGCGGCGGAAATGAAGCACGGGCCCTTGGCCTTGGTGTCGCCGACCTGCCCTTCCCTCTTTATCGCTCCGGAGGATGAGATGATCGACAAGGTCGCTTCCAATATTCAGGAGGTGAAAGCGCGCGGTGGCCCCGTAATTGTCATCACGACCGAGGGCAGCCCCTTGTGCGATCAGGAAGGTATCGACGTGATCGCGATTCCGCAGACCTGCGAATCTCTGATGCCGATCCTGGCCTCCATTCCCCTTCAGCTCTTCTCCTACTACGCAGCGGTTGCCCGCGGTTGCAACGTCGACCGCCCCCGCAATTTAGCCAAGTCGGTAACCGTCGAGTAGCGAGGATCTTCCGCAACTTTTGCAATGGTCGCCCTCTATCGAGCGGGCGGCCATTTTCTTTGGCCCGAAACAAGGCAGAATGCGAACGGGCCTCGTTAAAGAAATGCAAACTACAATCTGCAACACCGTTTTCGCAAATGAAGATGCAGAGTGCATGGCCGACAGAGGGTTTATCCTTCAGCGCCAAGCCGGCATTTTTCTTAAACCTGAAAAACAACAACTTATGACTTTTCGTAGCATTCTGGTCTCATCTTTGCAGATGATGAGGCGTCGTTGCTGCGACAACTCTCTTTTCTCGTTATGAATTGTCCCTCAAAGAACTGTTTACTGATTGGCACGCTCGCCTTCACCGCCGTTGGAGTGGTGAATTTGGAGGCACAATTAGGCCCTAGGAACTTTTTCCACGCAGAAGCGCAAGCTGAAGCCACCTACGACAGCGCGGTATTCGGCAACGCGAATAGCCCGGACGACACCGTCTTTTCCGTGCGTCCGGCAATTTCCTACGAGCGCGCATACGGCATTGTGCACTTGGTTGCGAAAGGGGGTGTCCAGTTCAACTACTTCGACGAGTTCGAAGAAGAGAACTCCCAGGACATCAAATCGTCGATCCAGGTGTCCTTCCCGAATCAGGAAGATCGTCGCTACTACTTCGATGCACGAGCCGGCTACAACGAGTTCAACGAAATCAACAGCAAGGTCAGCAGTCGCATCCATGGTGAGGAAACCGACGCGCACGCCCTGTTGGTCTACTACTACTCCGACCGACTCTCTTCTGAATTCATCGGCGGCTATCAGAATACCAACATCTACGACGACAACTTTATCGGCAATCAGACCTACGAAGGTGCCACCAACCTCGTCTACGCCTATTCCGAGCGTTGGGACCTGCTGGCCGGCTACCGTTATCGTCACACCGACATCGAAGACTTCTCGATCATGGAGTTTCCCGATCTCGTCAACGATGAGGAGCTCAATAATTCCGACCATGCCGTCTATGTTGGTGCCCGCGGCGCCTGGAGCGAAAAACTCGAAACCCAGGCCCGAATCGGTTGGCAACAGCGCAACTACGACGAGCAGATGCGCAACGGCCAGGCGGTCACCCGCAAAGACAACGATTCGATCTTCTTCGAGGGTGAAGCTCGCTGGCAGTATCGGGAGGACATCCTCTTCAATCTGACGGCGATCCAGGACTACAACACGACTGTAGATAACCGGACGAACAACGAAACGAGCGTGGCCTTGCAAATGCGCAAAACCTGGGATCCGAAGATCTCCACGCTCTCGTTCGTCGGTTACGACATCTATCGCTTCAGCGGCTCCAACGACAGCGACAGCGACGACAGCGTCTTTGTAGTGCGCCAAGGGTTTACGTACCTCCTTTGGGACGACGCCAACTTTTACGGCGAGGCCTCCTGGATGGATCGAGACTCGGATTTGGAGGCCAGCAATTACACGCGTTACACCCTCAAGCTGGGCTTCCGACAAAAGTTCTAAACCTCTTCCTATGCTTCCTCTTCTCCGTTTCCTTCTCTCTGCCGCTGTTTTCTGGGTGGGTGCCATGTGCACGAGCTCGGTCATGGCGCAGTCCGGCCCGAACAAGGCCGATATCTACCGCCTCAATCAGCAGGATCTCCTGACCATCACTGTCTACGACAACCCAGATCTGACCACCAACCAGCGGATCGACGTGCAAGGGCGCGTGCAGATTCCGCTCTTGGGGCGGATCGAGATCGCAGGGATGACCGTGGGAGAGGCTGAACAAAAGATCGAGCAACTCTTCAAAGACGAGCGCTACTTGCGCAACCCACAGGTGACGGTCGCCGTTGACGAATATTCCAAAAAGGAAATTTCGATTTTTGGTGAGGTCCGCAGCCCGGGCCAGATCGCGTTGCCGATCGAGTCCAACCGCATCCCCATCGTGGAGGCCCTTTCGCGAGCCGGCGGGTTTACGGGGGTCGCCAGCACCGGCGACGTCAAAATCACCCGCACGACCGAAGACGGCCGGCAAACCACCATCCGCGTAGATGTCGAGAAGTTTATGAAGGCCCGTGAAGACGTTTCGAATGCCGACGGCTACTTCGTCTATCCGGGTGACATCATCGTGGTCCCTCAACGTCTATTTTAATCAACCCAACTCGCTTGGCGCTGCCATGGCTGACAATCAAAACAACCCTTCTGGCTGGTCGACAGCCCCCAAACGTGAACCAAAGCGCACGCTGCAGGATTACATGCTGATCGTGCGGGAGCGGGCTTGGTGGGCCGCCCTCATCGCCCTCGTGGCGGCCGGCCTGCTAGCGGCCTACCTCTGGTCTCAGCCGCGACTTTACCAATCCACCACCACGCTGCTCTTCGAAACGGCCCCCGAGCGGGTCGTGGACATCGAGGAGGTCGTCGACAACTCGCTGCGCGGCAAGGAAGACATGATCCTTCAGGTTCACCTGGAGCAGATCACCAGCCGCCAGTTCATGCAGCGCGTGATGGATTCCCTCTCGGAGGATGAAAAGCAGCTGCTCACGCAACCTTATGCCGATGAAGAAGGGCACGTCCCCTCGCTCTCGAGTGTGATTCGCCAGTCTTCGGCCATCTCCCATGCGAGCGGCGCCCCGATTTTCCGGATCACGTTCCGCCATCGCTCAGCAGAAGGAGCCGCCTTGTTGGCCAACCGCTACGCCCACAAGTATATCGACTACCTCGACGAGCGTAGCGATCAGGGCAACCAGCGGGCCATTGGCTTCCTGCAGGAGCAGGCAGACGAACTGCGCTCCAAGATTGAAGAGAGCGAAATGAAGCTCCAGCAGTACCGTCAGGAGCACAACCTCGTCTCGCTCGAGGAAAACCAGAACATCGTGCTCGAGCGCATGAAGGAGCTCAACGGCGCGGTGACAAAGGCTCGCGTGGCCAAACTCGCCGCCGCCGCCAAGGTTAGTGAGGTCGAGAATGCGCTCGACAACGATAATAATCTGCTGGAAATACCCGCGATTTCCGAAGGCAGCGCCGTTGACGCCACCGCCACGAAGCTGGCTCAGGCCAAGGCCGAACGTGAAACCTTGGCGACCAAGTATCTCGAGCGCCACCCGCGCATGATCGAGAACCAGAAGCAGATCGACGGCCTGGAAAAGATGCTGCAAACGCAGATCAAGAGCCGCGTCACCGATCTGCGCAATCAGCTGGCGGAAGCCCAGGAACGCGAAGACAAGCTTCGGACCGAACTGGACGCTGCCGAGCAGGACGCCCTGAAGCGCGACAAGCAGGCGATCCAGTACAACGTCCTGCGCCGCCAGATCGAAAGCGATCAGCGCCTCTTCGACCAGTTGATGGCCCGTCTCAACGAGACGAACGTCTCGAGCCAACTTTCCAATGTGGACGCTCGCGTGGTGGATGAAGCCCAACCCGCCGGAGCTCCCTTTACGCCCGACCGCAACAAGGTCATCGCCTCTTCGGCCATGCTCTTCCTGCTGATCCTGATCGGCATTCCGCTGGCGATGGAAGCCTTCGATAACAAGCTCAAGACCGAGTGGGATGTCGGCAGCTTCCTGCAAAAGAGCTTCCTCGGCGAAATCCCGATGGTGAAGGGCAACAATCCCGAGAAGCGGGCCAAGATCGTGCTCGACAACGAGAATCCGCGAGCCCGCGAGTATTTCCGCTCGATCTACAGCCAGATCATGCTGATGAGCGAGGCCAGCCCGCCCCGCATCTCGGTGATCACTTCAACGCTGCCGGGCGAAGGCAAGACCTTCGTGGCCTCCAACCTCGCGAGCTGCTTTGCGAAGCACCATGCCCGGACCTTGCTGATCGACTGCGACCTGCGTCGTCCCCAGATCAACCGTTTCTTCGACTTGAAGAACGACGCCGGCCTCATCCCCTGGATGGAAAGCGGTGAAATGCCGACCGATGCCGAGAAGCTGGTCGACGACCCGCTGCTGCAAGTCCGCCAGGTAAGCCCCTACTTGCACGTCCTCCGCAGCGGCGGTGTGACGCAGGAGGCCTCCGAGCTCTTCCAGTCGCAGAAGTTCCACAATCTGCTGCTCCGTCTGCGCGATCAATATGACCAGATCATCATCGATACCCCGCCGGTCGGTGGCTTCTCCGATGCGCTCTTCCTGGCCAGCCAAGCGGATGAAACGCTCTTCGTGGCCAAGCACAATCACGTCAATCGCCGCAAGGTGAAGTACCTCCTCGAGCGCATTGACCACACGCCTGGCCGCGTCCTCGGCGTGATCTTTAACCAGACCAAGACCAGCCGCACCCAACAATACGGGTTCTACGGCTTCTATGACGAAAAGACTTACCGCAACTACTATGGCGACAACAAATCATCCCAGTCCTCTTCCCTCGCAGCCCGTGAACGTCTCCAACCTGAAACCGGTCGCGCCTAGCGAAAACCACGACGTTCAGGTGGAGAGCGAAGCCGCTTTCTCCAACGTCTCGATCATCGGCATGGGCTACGTGGGGCTGCCTCTGGCCCTGCAGTTCGCCCGGGCTGGGTTGCACGTCAACGGCGTCGACATCGACGACGAGAAGGTGACGCACCTCAACAAGGGCGAGAGCTACATCAAGCATATCGCCTCTGCCTCCCTGCAGGAGCAGATCGAGAGCAAGCACTTCGAAGCCACCACGGATTTTGCCTCCATTGGCCAAACCGAGGCCGTCATCATCTGCGTGCCCACGCCGTTGAACAAGAATCACGAGCCGGACCTCACGTATGTGCTGGCCACCGGTCGCGCCATCGCGCCGCACATCCGCGCCGGTCAGCTGATCGTGCTCGAGTCGACGACCTATCCCGGCACGACGGAAGACGAACTGCGCCCGATCCTCGAAGAAGGCTCCGGCCTCGTCGCCGGTCGGGACTTCTGCCTCGCTTTCTCGCCTGAGCGCGAAGACCCGGGCAACCCGCAGAGCCAGGTGGGGCGCATCCCCAAGGTCATCGGTGGCATTACCCAAGGATGCACGCAGCGCGCTTGCACGCTCTATGGCGCGGCCATCGAAAAGACCGTGCCGGTCTCTTCTTGCCGTGTGGCCGAAGCGACCAAGCTGCTGGAAAACATCTTCCGCTCGGTCAACATCGCGCTGGTGAACGAACTCAAGGTCGTCTACGAGGCCATGGGCATCGACATCTGGGAAGTCATCGACGCCGCCAAGACCAAGCCGTTCGGCTTCATGCCCTTTTACCCGGGCCCGGGCCTCGGCGGTCACTGCATCCCGATCGACCCCTACTACCTTAGCTGGAAGGCGCGCGAGTACAACCAGTTTACGCGCTTTATCTCGCTCGCTGGCGAGACCAATACGCAGATGCCGCGTTACGTGATGCAGCGCTGCATGGAAGCGCTCAACAGCCGCCGCAAGTCCATTGCCGGCAGCAAGGTGCTCGTGCTCGGCCTGGCTTACAAGCCGAACGTCGACGACATGCGCGAGTCTCCCTCCCTGGAGCTGATGGACCACTTCCGCGACCACGGGGCCGAAGTTTCCTTTTACGACCCGCACATCCCGGTCGTGCCCAAGACCCGCGAGCACCCGGAATACACCGGCTGGAAGTCCATCGAATGGACGGAGGACAACCTCCGCGGGTTCGACCTGGTGCTGATCGCCACGAACCACCACAGCGTGGACTATCAGGAGCTGGCCAACTGGGCCGATCTGATCGTCGATACCCGTAACGCGATGCATGGCTCCTCCATCAAGGAAGGCCAGCTCTTCAAGTCCTGAGCCCATACATGTCCTTATCCTCGCTGAACAACCTGGATCGTCGGGTTGCCGTCTTGGGTTGCGGCTACTGGGGCCGCAACCTCGTGCGAAATTTCTCCCAGCTTGGCGCCCTGTCGGTGGTGGTCGATCCCTCACCGCAGGGCCGCGAAGAAGCGCACTCGCTGGCGCCTGAAGCGGAGATCCTGGCAGACCCGAGCGCCCTCTGGAGTCGCGATGACATCCACGGAATCGTCATCGCGACCCCTGCCCCCACCCATTACGACCTGGCTTGTGAAGCTTTTGCTGCCGGCAAGGACGTGATGGTCGAAAAGCCGATGGCCATGAATGCCGACGAAGGCGAACGCCTGGTCGCGGCAGCGGCGGAGCACGATCGCCTCTTGATGGTCGGGCACCTGCTCGAGCACCACCCAGCCGTCCGCCGTCTCTACGAGCTCGTGGCAGAAGGTGCGTTGGGCAAGCTACGCTACATCCAGTGCCGCCGCCTGAACATGGGCAAGATCCGCACGGCGGAGAATGCGCTCTGGAGCCTCTCACCGCACGACTTGTCCGTCATGCTACGGCTGGCCGGTGCCGAGCCCGAGTCGGTGGAATGCCACGGCCAGGCCTTTATCCAACCCGAAGTTGCCGACGTGGTGCACGCCCACCTTAACTTCCCGGGCGGGGTACAAGGTTACCTGCAGGCCAGCTGGCTCAACCCTTTCAAGGAACAGCGCATCGTCGTGGTCGGCGAAGAACGTATGGCCGTCTTTGACGATACCTTGGCCGAAGGCAAGCTACAGCTCTTCGCCCACCAGGTGGAGTTCGGCGAACGTGGACCGGTGGCCAAGAAGGTCTCGGCCGAAATCGTCGACTATCCCGAACAGGAGCCGTTGAAGGCCGAGTGTCAGCACTTCCTGCAGTGTATGCAGGATCGCAAGCAGCCCTTCACCGACGGTCAGTCCGGCCAATTGGTCATGCGCACGCTCGAAGCCTGCCAGCGTTCGATGGATGCCGAGGCCAAGGTCGATCTCGCCAATTTGGAGGTAGCGTCACTATGAGCGGCTACAAGACTCACGAAAGTGCAGTGGTCGACGACGGGGCCAGAATCGGCAACGGGACGCGCGTCTGGCATTTTACGCACGTCAATGCCGGAGCGGAGATCGGTGAAAACTGTTCTCTCGGTCAAAACGTGATGATTGCGCCGAACGTCAAGATCGGCAATCGGGTAAAGATTCAGAACAATGTCTCCGTCTACGAAGGCACCGAAATCGAAGACGACGTCTTCCTCGGGCCCTCCTGCGTGCTGACCAACATCAGCAACCCGCGTTCGCAGGTCTCGCGGCGGCACCTCTATGAGCAGACGAAGATCGAGCGCGGCGCCACGATCGGGGCCAACGCCACCATCGTCTGCGGCACCACGCTCGGGCGCTATTGCCTGATCGGAGCCGGTGCGGTTGTGACCAAAGACGTGCCGCCCTACACCCTCATGCTGGGAGTTCCCGCTCGTCCCGCTGGCTTTGTCAGCCGTCACGGGCACCCGCTCCGTGATGCCCAAAACGGTATCTGGACCTGCCCCGAGTCCGGGCTGCGCTACACCATCAACGATGAGGGCGAACTCTACTGTCTCGACCTCTCGGATGAGGACCCGTTGCCCGAAACGCTCGCCACCGGCCAGGAAGCTTACTCGCACTACAATCCCTGAGCATTCCACCTTTCCTTCTCAATCCATGACACTCGCTTCTTCTCCTTCTCGCTCAGTTTCGCTCCTCGATTTACAGGCCCATCACCAGGATGTCGGCCCGGCCTTTCGCGAAGCGATCGACCGCGTGGTCGATTCAGGAGCCTACATTAACGGCCCGGACGTTCGCGCTTGCGAAGCAGACGTCGCGGCTTACTGCCAGGCCGAGTATGGCGTGGGCGTCTCCTCCGGGACCGATGCGCTGCTGATCGCGCTGATGGCGGAAGAAATCGGCCCGGGTGATGAAGTCATCACCACGCCCTTTACCTTCTTTGCGACCGCGGGCTGCATCAGCCGCGTCGGCGCCAAGCCCGTCTTCGTGGACATCGATCCCGAGACCTGCAATATCGACGCCTCCAAGGTCGAGGCCGCAATCACGCCCCGCACCCGGGCGATCATTCCGGTCCACCTCTACGGTCAGATGGCGGAAACCGCCAAGCTCAAGGCCCTGGCCGACCAGCGGGGCCTGATCCTGATCGAAGACAGCGCCCAAGGCATCGGCGCGGAAGAAGAAGGGCGTCGTTCGGGCTCGATCGGCCACTACGGGGCCTTCTCGTTCTTCCCGGCCAAGAATCTGGGCGCACTGGGTGATGGGGGCATCGTCACCACGCAGGATGAAGAACGGGCGCAACGCCTGCAGCGTCTGCGCGTGCACGGTGCCGAGCCTAAATACTACCACTCGGTCATCGGCGGTAACTTCCGCCTCGATACTATCCATGCAGCCGTGGTGCGCGCCAAGCTGCCCTTCCTCGACCAGTGGACGGAAGCCCGCCAAAAGAACGCCGCCCGCTACAACGAGGGTCTGAAGCAGACCGGCCTGATCAGTGAAGGCCACCTCAAACCTCTGAAGAACCGTCAGAGCCGTCACGTCTACAACCAGTACATCATCCGGACGGACCGCCGTGACGAGCTTCAGGCCTTTCTGAAGGAGCGTGGCGTCTCCACCGCGATTTACTATCCGCTCTCGCTGCACCAGCAGGAATGCTTTGCCTACCTCGGCTACAAGGACGGCGATTTCCCCGAGGCCGAGAAGGCCGCGCTGGAAGTCCTCGCCCTGCCCGTGCACCCGCACCTGAGCGCGGAGGACCAGGATTACGTCATCGAACAGCTGGTCGCCTTTTACCGCGGATGAAGCACTCCCGTAAAGTCCAGGCGGCGGCGTTGAGCATCGGCAAGATCTCCGCCAATATGGCGGGCTTGCTGACCTTGGCCGTGCTGGCGCGTCTCTTCACGCAGGAGGCCTACGCCAGTTATCGGCAAGTACTGCTGGCCTACGGCTTCGTGGCCCCGCTGCTCACGCTCGGGCTGCCCAAGGCGCTTTACTACTTTCTGCCCGGCTCCGGCGACAAGGCTCGAGCTCGACTGATCGAGAACGTGCTGGTTCTCAGCGGTATGGGCCTCGTTTTCGGGGCCCTTCTGGCATTCGGGGGCAGCACGTGGCTCGCCCACCACTTCGACAATCCGAAGCTCGAGCCGCTGCTGCAGGCCTTCGCGTTTTACCCGGTATTTCTACTGCCGTCTCTCGCCCTGCCCGCCTGCCTTGTGGTCCAGGGCAAAGCGATCCTTTCGGCGCTCTACTCCATCGCAAGCCGGTTGCTGATCGCGCTGCTCGTGATCGCCGTCGCGCTCTACACCGATGAGGTGGAGCCCGCCCTGCAGGCCATGGTCGTCGGGACGGGCATCATGACGCTAGTAGCCTTCTGGCTGATGTGGCGTTCGGTCCCGGTCGGGAACGGGCGCGTCAGCTGGAAAGAGACCTGGGGGCAGGTGCGCTACAGCACCCCCCTCGGCCTGACCAACATCATGGGCAATGTGGCGATGAACCTCGACAAATGGGTCGTCGCCGCGATGGCCAGCCCGGCGTCCTTTGCCGTGTTTGTGAACGGCGCGATGCAGCTGCCGATCGTCGGCGCGCTGACCGACTCCATCACGGCGGTCATGCTGCCCGATATGAGCAAGGCCAGCAAGTCCGGCGACTTCAAGAGTTGTCTGCCGTTGTGGCGTCGGGCCTCGGAACAGTGTGCGCACCTGCTCTTCCCGCTGACGGCCGGCCTCATGATGCTGGCCCCCGAGGCTATGGTCATCCTCTATGGCGATGCCTATGCCGCCAGCGCGATCCCATTCGCCATTTACCTGTTGATTCTGCCCTCACGCATCGTGCGCTTCGACGCCGTCTTCATGGCGACCGGCCGAAGCGGCCTGCTCTTCAACCGCACAATCGCGTTCCTGCTGCTCACCATCATTTCCAACGTCTACTTCGTGCGCTGGTTTGGCCCCAACGGCGCCGCAGCGGCCACCGTCCTTTGCACGGTCGTCTTTGCCCAACCCTACAACCTCTACTTCCTGCGCAAGGCCTTCCACGCTCCTGTCTCGGAGCTGTTCCCCTGGAAGACCCTGGCACTAATCGGCCTGCTCTCGATCGTGGCCGGTGCCGCAGGTTATGGCGGCAAGGAGCTGGTGATACAGCAGCCGCCCATTGTCCGGGTGATCGTCGGGACGGTGGTCTTTGGCCTCGTTTACGCCCCGGCACTGCTCGCCACAGGTCTGGTACCCTGGAAGACCGTGCGCAGTCGGTGGGGCAAGCTGCGCCGAGAGGGCCCTCGCGCCGTCCTCGCATTCTGAACCTACCCTTTCTCTTATGTTAAAGTTATTTACCATTGTGGGTGCCCGCCCCCAATTCGTGAAGGCCGCGACCTTGAGTCGTGCGGTGCGCGAATATGCGGCAAGTCGTGAAAAGGCCGTCGAGGTCGAAGAATCGATCATCCACACCGGGCAGCACTACGACGCGAATCTTTCCCAGGTTTTCTTCGACGAACTGGACATCCCCAAGCCGGCGAAAAACCTGGAACTCGGCGGCGGCGGACACGGTCGCCAGACGGGTCGTATGCTCGAAGCGCTCGAAAACGAAATGCTCGAACGGAAGCCGGATGTCGTGCTCGTCTATGGAGACACCAACAGCACCCTCGCAGGAGCCTTGGCCGCCGCCAAGCTGCATATCCCCATCGCCCACGTTGAGGCTGGGCTGCGCTCCTTCAACCGCCGCATGCCGGAAGAAATCAACCGCGTATTGACGGACGAAATATCGACCTGGCGCTTCTGCCCGACGCGAGATTCGGCGGTCAATCTTTACCGCGAAGGCATCTACGATGGGGTCCATGTCGTGGGCGATGTCATGTACGACGGGGTGCTCTACTACGCCGAGAAGATCGCCAACGAGGGGCGCGCCGACCACATCCGCGAGCAGCAGAAGCTCCCGTCAGGCGAGTTTGTGTTGTCGACGCTCCACCGGGCCGAAAACACCGATTCACCTGATCGCCTGCGTGCGGCCATCCGCAGCCTCAATCATCTTGCCGATGAGGTGGCGCCGGTCTTCCTTCCGCTGCACCCGCGCACCAACGGCGCTATTGAAAGGATTTTTGCTGAGGAATCTCCCTTTTCTCCGCATGTGCACCGGATCACGCCACTGGCCTATCTCGACCTGCTTTCGCTGTTGCGAGAAGCAAAGTTGGTGGCGACCGATTCGGGTGGTCTGCAAAAAGAGGCACACTTTTTGCACAAGCCATGCCTGACCCTGCGCGATGAAACGGAATGGGGCGAAACCCTGGCGAACAACTGCAACCAGTTGATCAACCTGAACCGAGATCCCATCCCGCAAATCAAAGCGGCGGTCAACTGTGCCTCCGGGCCGTGGAACCAGCCTTACGGACAAGGAGACTCAGCGCGTCAGATCCTGAATCACCTGCTTGATTCCTGCTCACCCTAGTCATGCAAAACCTGCTTCTCATCTCCTACTACTTCCCGCCACGCGGCGGGAGCGGGGTCCAACGCCCCTCGAAATTTGCCCGCTATCTACCTGGCCACGGGTACCACCCGATCGTTCTGACTTGCGACGACGGCAGCATTACCAACACCCGCGATTCGTCTCTCCTGCAAGAACTGCCCGATGCCGATATCCAGCGCGTGCCGGGGCGAGAGGGGCTGGTCAAAAAGATGAGCCAGCTACACCTTGGCCCTCTGACCACCCTCACCTTGCGGCCGGACGCACAGATCCTCTGGAAAAAGGCAGCGGTGCGAGAGGCCTTGAAACTCGCGAAAAAGCAGCGCATCGACGCGATTTTTTCGACGGTGCAGCCTTTTGCCTCTGCCCTTGTCGGGCTGGAGCTGAAGAAGCGTCTCGGGGTGCCGTGGATCCTCGATTATCGCGACCCGTGGACCAACAGCACCAGCCTCATCTGGCCCAGCAAATGGCATTATGAGCAGGAACGCGAAATGGAGCGGCGTTGCCTGGCGCAGGCCGATCGCGCGTTGGTCGTGACTCCGGGAATGCGAGACTCGCTGGCCAAGGCGTTCCCGGAATATGCCCACAAGATTCGCATCATTCGCAACGGCTTTGACCCGGAGGACTTCAAAGGGATCGATACCGACCAGCGCGTCGACGACGGAACCTTCCGTATCGCCTACGCGGGGCGGCTTTACCCGATGACCGGCAAAAAGAACCGGTTGCACAAGAGCAGCAGCTTTACCTTTCGCCACTGTGAGCTGGACTACGCCAGCCACTCCGCCCGGGTACTGATCCTCGCCGTGAAACAGCTGCTGACGGAGCATCCCGGTCTGCGTGGCAAGCTGAAGATCGACCTCGCAGGGAACATCCCCCCGGATCACCAAGCCTTTACGGACCAGCAAGAAGTGGGAGACGTCGTACATATCCACGGCATGTTGTCTCACCGCGACGCCATCCGTCTGGTCTCCCGTAGCGATGCCGTCTATCTGCCCATGAAGCGCGAAGTCGATGGCCGTCGCAGCTACAACGCCTCGGGCAAGATCTATGAATATCTGGCCCAGCGTAAGCCGATCCTGGCCGCCGTCCCCGAAGGCGATGCCGCCGACCTGGTCCGCGACGCCAAGGCGGGTTGGGTTGTAGATCCCACCGATGTGCAGCAACTGGCCGACAAGCTCTATGAGCTGGTCCAGCGCAAACAAAGCGGTCTGCTCCGCGTCGATTCAGACGAGGCGGTCATCAACCAGTTCACCCGCCAGAAGCAGGCCGAAGAACTGGCGACCGAACTCGATGAACTGCTCGGCATCCGTCAGCCGAATCCTCAGCCCACTCCCGTCCCCGCCACCGCGTCATGAGTCAACCGCTCGTCAGCATCATCGTCCTGAGCTTCAACCGCAAGGAAGAGATCCTCGATTGCCTCGAGTCGCTGCGGAAGCAAACCTACGCTCGGACCGAAACCATCGTGCTCGACAATGGCTCCAAGGATGGTTCGGCCGAGGCCGTGGCTGAGCACTACCCAGCCGCAAAGCTTATCCGCATGCCGCACAATTTCGGTGCGTGGGGTGCGCGTGACATTGCGATCTGCAATTCCGAAGGCGCATACATCTTCATGATCGACAGCGATGCCGTCGCGCCGGAAGACGCGTTGGAAAAGCTGGTCGAAAAGATGGAGCGGGAGCGCTCGATCGGAATTCTGCAGCCCATGATCAAGGACCTGCACACGGAGACGGTCTACAGCATGGGCTTCGGTCGCGAGGCGGCGACAGAGCCCTGCTTCCGCTGGCAGTTTCACGGGTGCGCCGCGCTGATCCGTCGTGAGGCGTACTTCAAGGCAGGCGGCTTCCCCCATCACTATCTGGTGGCAGGGGGCGAAGCCTACCTCGCGATTCCCGTGATCGACGCAGGTTACGAAGTCTACTACTGGCCGGAGGTGCACGTGCGCCACGCGCTTTCGCCCAAAGAACGGGTGAAGTCGCATCGCCTGCTGATGTCGAATCTGCACCGCATGCAGAACAACGCTACCTACAATCCCTACATTGGGCGCGTTTGGCTCGACTTCGCCTGGAAGCTCTTGCGCTACACCAAGGACGCCACCAGCAGCGGGTATTTCAAGGACCTGATTCCGGGATTGGCCCTGCACGTAAAGGAGTTTTTCCACACCCTGTGCCACTTGCGCCGCCCCATCTCGCCGCAATCCCAGAACCTGATCGACTACTTGATGGTCAATCGCGTGACAGACCGCGCCAGCTATCAACGCATCAACCGCGATCGCTCCTACTTTGCGAGCCGCCGCCGCTTCGCTCTCAGTGCCTCATGAACCCGTTCGCTTCAGCCTATGATGTCGTCTTCCGCCGCTGCGGGCCCGCTCTGGCTGACCGGGTCCGGCGTGCGCAGGGGCATGCACTCTTCTGCCAAGCCCAGCAGGAGACTTCCTTGCCCTTGGATCTCCAACAGGCCGCGTTGAATGCGCGTGTGTTGAAGCTTCTGCAGGCTGCGCAGCACGTGCCGCACTATGCCGATGCGTTTGCGGAACGACAGCTCGAAATCGAGCCCGAGCAGCCGCTGAACACGCTGCAGGCGTTGCCCGTCTTGACCAAGGACGACCTGAAGCGCGACCCGCAAAGCCTCGTGATGCCCGGCTACGAAGGCCCGCTGCCCAAGATCCAGACGGCGGGCTCCACCGGATCTCCGCTCAAGGCCTATGTCGACCCCGTCGTGCCGAGCGTAGTGACGGCCGCCATGTACCTGGGCCGCTCCTGGTGGGGCGTCGAACCCGGTTCCCGCTCCGTCTCACTGTGGGGACACTCGAAGTATCTGGCCGATTCGCTGCAGGCAAAGGTGAAGCTGGCCCGCCGCCATCTCTTCGACGCGGCTATGAACCGACGCGTGTTCCCCGCCTACGACCTCGGTCCGGAGAAACTGAAGCAATTCTGGAATCTCATCGCCGAATTTCAACCCGCCTACGTCGTCGGCTACGCCACGGCGCTGAGCACCGCCGCCGAATACCTGAACGAACACGGCGCCACGCCCAAGCTTCAGCGTGCGCTGGACCAGCTAAAGGCCGTGGTGAGTACGGGCGAAATGCTCTACGACTGGCAGGCCGAGACGATCCGCCAGGCATTCGATGCACCCGCGGTGCGCGAATACGGGCTGTGCGAAGCCGGCTCGGCCGCCTACGAGCATCCGGACGGCCACCTCTACGCGATTTCTCCGTTTTACCATATCGAGTTACTCGATGAGCAGGGTCAGCCCGTCGCGCCTGGTGGGCTCGGCCGCATCGTGATCACCTCCCTGCTGGGAACCACGGTGCCCCTTATCCGCTACGATACCGGAGACCTGGCCCGCGAAGTCGCTGCCGATCCGAAAGCACCGCTGCTGCGCCGTCTGGGCCCTGTTCAGGGGCGCGCCTACGACCTCATCTATACGGCCGACGGCTCCGCCCGTCCCGGGGTGCTCTTTACGCACGCGATGAAGTATCTGGATGAAGTCGAGCGCTACCAGATCGTCCAGAACGCCTACGGCCAATTGGACGTCTACTACGCCTGTCCTCACCCGCTCAACGAAGACCGGCTGCGTGTCGTACGCGAACGCCTGCACAGTGCGGCAGCCGGAGATATCGCCCTCCATTTTCATCATCGAGCCCAGCTCGAACAAGAAGCCTCCGGCAAGTTTCGCTGGATCAAATCCAACCTGCCCAACCGCCGCACGGCATGATCTCGTCCACTCTCTTCGAACCAGAATCCCCCTCCACCGCTTCCGTGCGCCCCCTGCGCGTAGCGTGGGTCACCTCGTCCCCCACGCCTTACAAGCTGCCCTTTTTTCAGCGCCTTTCCGAACGGCCCGACCTGAAGCTCAAGTTCTTCTTCCTCACGTGGAAGAGTGCTTCGCGCCCTTGGGAAATCGAGGCCGGCGAGTCGCTCGACTACGAGGTCCTGCCCGGCTTCAACCTGCCGACGAGCCTCAAGGAAAAGCGCTTTCTGCGCCTGAACCCGGTGATCAAGCAACGGCTCGATCCCAAGCAGTGGGATGTCGTCGTGATCTCCGGCTACCACCATCCCACGATGTGGTGGGCCATCCAGCACTGCCGCAAGCACCGCATTCCCTTCGTGCTGCAAGGCGAGAGCCATGTGCTCAAGACACGCTCGGCCTGGAAGCAGAAGGTGAAGGAGTCGCTGATTTTTCCTGCGGTGCGAGACGCCGCTGCGGCACTGGCCACCGGCACGCTCGCCAAGCGCTATTGGGAGCAGGTGGGCATCCCCAGCGACAAGATTTTTATCGTTGGCAATGTGCCGGAGGTTGGCTTCTTTCAGGAAAAGAGCCAGGAGGCCCGTTTCCGCGTCGAAGCAACCCGCCAGCAACTGGGTTTGGATCCGCAGCGTGCGCTGGGGGTATTTGTCGGCCGCTTCTTGCGCGTCAAAGGCGTGGACATCCTGCTGGAGGGATTGGCGAAACTGCCGCCCGCCGAGCGCCCGCAACTCCTGCTCGTCGGCGACGGGCCGGAAAAGGAGCAACTCGAAGCAATCGTCCGCGAGCACGATTTGCCGGTCAAGATGCCCGGCTTTCTGCCCAACGACGAACTTCCGGCTCTCTACGCCGCAAGCGACTTCTTTGTGTTGCCGTCGCGGGAAGAGCCGTGGGGCGTCGTCGTGAACGAGGCCGCAGCTTGCGGCTTGCCGCTGCTGCTTTCCGGTAAGGTCGGCGCGGCACACGACATCCTCCAGCTCGGCCGCAACGGCCTGCGCGTGGAGCCCAACACCCCTAAAGCTTGGGCCGAGGCGCTGGGTATCGCCGCCAACTGGACGGCGAGCGATGTTGTGCGCATGGGGCAGCACTCCCGCACGATCGCGGCTGAATGGACGCACGAAGCGAGCGAACGAGAATTTATGCAAGCGGTGCGCGTCGCTGCCGCCGCCCAACCCTCTGCTACGACACAAGGCAATGGATAGCTCTGATCAAACACCCAAACAACGTCCCGACATGCTCAGCCTGTTGTTGCTGGGCCTGCTGCTGGTCGTGCTCTACCTACCGCTGATCAACGGGGCCTACAGTGAAGTTCGCTGGGTACTCTTTTCCGCGATTATCGGTGGTTTCATGCTTTTCCGTATTGGCGACCTGATGAATCCCTACACGCAGACATTGCTCTGGATGCTGGGTGCCAATGCAGGGCTGCGGGTTCTCTCGGTATTTTGGTCGCCCGACCAGACTTATACCCTGTTACGAGGGATCTCGCTGGCTTGCATGTCCGTGTTTCTCGTCGTCTTGGGTTCGCAGGCTGTCCGTTCGTCCCACTTTCGCGCGACTTTGCGGGTGGTGGCCGGCTATGGTGCCCTCCTGGCGCTCGTGTCGGGCATCGTCTACTTCGCTGGCTGGAAGGCCTTGCCCTGGAACGGCTACGAGGTCTACCGCGGCATCCACGGCGGTCGCTTTGCAGGCGTGTTCGGCAATCCCAATCAGATCGGTATTTGCTCCGCCGTCACCGTGCCCATCATGCTCGGTCTCTGGCTCGAGAACAAGAAACGCGTTTGGTGGCTCGGGTTTATCATTCTCGCGATCTTTCTCGTCATCCAATCCCAGAGCCGTGCCGGTGTGCTGGCACTCGCCGCAGCGTCGGCGGGCATGTTGCTCGTCTACCAACGTCAGGCCAAGGGTTTGATCCTCGGCGGCATGGCGTTGGTGATCGCCTTCTTTATGTTCGCCGATACCAGTGGCATTGAGCGGGCCTTTGCCTCGTTCGCCTCCCGTGGCGAAAGTACGCAGTTCAATCTCGAGGAAGTTGCCGACAACCGCCTGACACGCTGGAACCTCGGCTGGCTGAGCATCCAGAAGCACATGGTCTTCGGCCAGGGTTATGGCATCGGGGGCGTCTCCGATGGCGTTGATCCGCGCCTGACCGACTACGACCAAGGCTACCCGCTCCATAACTCCTTCCTGCAAGTCTGGCAGGAGAACGGTATCTTGGGTCTCTTGCTTTTCATCGTCTTGATGGGGGTCATCTATTGGAGAATCCTCATGACCGACTTCCCAATGCCCAAGGGGACTCAACACCTGTTGGCAGGGTGTATGGGAGTCGCCATGGGCGGCGTCGTCAGTGCGTTTTTCGAGAGTTGGCTCTTCTCCGTGGGCAACCTGGGCACGATGCCTTTCTGGGCGTGTATGGTGCTGCTCTGGATGCGGACAAGCCCCGCGACGGCAGGAGAAATGCTGCAGGAACAAGAGCCAGCCCGCAACCTCGAGCTGGTCCCGGATCATCAACCTGCTTTCGGTCGCTCGATTCTGCCCTATCCCTCTCAACAACACCCTGATCGCTCGTGAAAATTCTGCATGTCCAACACAGCCTCGATCCCCGCTCCGGCGGCCCCAGCGAATCTCTGCGCGAACTCGTTTCGCACCAGCTCTCTTGTGGGCTGCAGGTAGAGATCGTGGCGACAGATGCTCAATCCGTGGAACCGTGGAAGGAGCGCTTGGAATACTTGCAACAGCTGCATGAAGACCCCCGTTTTTACGGTGTCGGCCTCTTCGTTGGTCGTGCCTACGGCCGGACGCGGCCCTGGTCGCGCTTCAGCTACTCGCCGGCGTGCTCCCAGCACCTGCGATCCAAGTTTCGCGATCCGCAGCGGCGCCCGGATGTGGTACACATTCACGGAGTCTTCAGCCATCTCACGCATCTCGCAGCGCGCGAAGCCCGTAAAGCTGGCATCCCCTACATCATTCGTCCGGCTGGTAGCCTCAATCAAAGTTGTTTGAAGCAGGGGCGCGCCTCGTTCAAGAAGCTGCTCTTTCGCTACGGCGGGGTGCAGGAAGACCTGCAAAAGGCCGCCTTCATTCACGCTACCTCCGAACGGGAACGCCAGGAACTGCGCGACTCGGGCCTGCAGACGCAGATCGAGATCGTCCCCCACGGAATCCGCCTGCCGGAGACGGATGCAAAGACGGCCATGCAGGCCTTTTACAGCCGTCAGCCTGAGTTGAAAGGCAAGCGCTTCTGGCTCTACATGTCGCGCATCGCCCCAAAGAAGCGTCTCGACCTTCTGCTAGGGGCCTTCGCCCAGCGTCGCGACCAAGGCAGCGACTGGCATCTCGTCATTGCAGGCACCGAAGACGGCCTGCAGGAAAAGGTGAAACGCATTATCCGCCAGAACAAGCTCGAGTCGCTCGTGCATTTTGCGGGCTTTCTGCAAGGTGCAGTCAAACAAGGTGCAATCTACGCCAGTGAGGCCGTAGCCCTGACCTCTGAAGATGAAAATTTTGGCGTGATTATCGTCGAGGGCATGGCCCACGGGAAACCTTGCCTCGTGACGCCCGGTGTAGATACGCATCGCTACGTTAAGGCCGCGAACGCAGGCGTTGTCACCGAGCTTGGCGCCGATGCCATCGCCCGCGATATGGCGACCCTCGAAGAGGCAAATCGCAAGGAAATGGGCCTTCGAGCCCAGGAATACGCCGAGGAAAACCTAAGTTGGCACTCTACCTGCCAAACCTTGGGCGACCTCTACTTCAAGATCTCTGACCAAGTCCCTTCTCAATCCGTCCCTCATGAGCGCTCGCAACAATCTCTCCAGCTTTCCTCTTCCCGTCAGCGTAATCGTTCTGACGAAGAACGAATCGGCGAACATCGACAAGTGTCTGGAGTCCGTTAAGGAATTCGACGAGGTTTTCGTCGTCGACTCCCACAGTACGGACGACACCGTCGAACGTACCAAGCAGTACCCGAACGCCCACGTCGTCCCCTTTCAGTGGAACGGCGACTTTCCCAAGAAGAAGCAATGGGCGCTCGATAATTGCCCCATGACCCACGATTGGGTCCTGATGCTCGATGCAGATGAGGAGGTGACCGCCGAGCTGCGTGACGAAATCGGCCAGGTCGCGGCGGATCCGAATGCCAAGACCGCCTACTTCATCAGCTACGATAATTACTTCCTCGGGCGCCGACTCGTCCACGGCAGCCACTCGATGAAGCTCATTTTCTTCCGGCGTGGCTCCGCCCGCTTCATTCCGCAAAACGAGCTGATCGTCTCGACCATGTGGGAGGTCGAAGGCAACTACCAGCCCAAGATCGAAGGTGACGTCGGCCAGCTGAAACATCACGCGCTGCACAAGGACTGCAAGACGCTCTTCCACTATTACAAGCGTCACAATCGCTATTCCGACCTGGAAGCCGTGCATCGGATCCACCTCCACCGGATCGAAGAGAGCTACCCACCCGTCCGCCGCTTCCTGAAGCGTATGCTGCGCAAGACGCCGGGGTCAGGCTTCCTCTACTTCATCCACTCCTACCTTTTCAAACTCGGTTTTCTGGACGGTCGCGCCGGCCTGGCCTTTGCACTGTCTCGCCTGGTCTACTTCACGCAGATCGAATGCAAGGTGTTCGAGCTCAAGCTGAACCCGGACATCATGCAGCGCCACTATCAGGACAAGGGCGTCCAGGCTTCCGAAACCATTTCCGAACGCGCATAAGCCCATGGCCGAGGGTCTTTCCATTTCCCCACACACCGCGGGGGGCTTGCCCCGCACCGGTTCGCGGACTGCGGCTGGCTGGCTGGCTTCACCGGTTGCCTGGGGGGTCGCTTTCGGTTTGGCCGCAATTGTCTTTCTCGCCTACGGGCTTGCCCGCCCTTACATGCTGGACGACAGCGTCTTCCTCATCTTCTCCGAGGACTGGGCGCGCGGCCTGAATCCGTATGTGATCCACGACAACAAGCTGCCGAGCACTTTTCTGGTCTTCGGTAGCGCCATGAAGCTGTTGGGCCACCACTGGTGGACGGGCCGGCTGGTCTCGTGGATCATCATGCTCGCAACGGCCGCCATCTGCATCCAGCCGCTGAAGGGCAAGCTGCGCGCGCATGAACTGCGCTGGTTGATGGTCGTCAGCCTGTTGGCGCTCTGGTTTGCGGAAGGTTCGCTGGTCATGACGGAAGCTGGTCTGGGCTTTTGCAGCGGCCTGGGGCTCTGGATGCTACGCGATCGGCCTTTGGGGGCAAAGGCCGCCTGCCTCGCGGGCCTCGTCTTTGCCGCTGCCGCTACTTTCAAGCAGGTGGGCTATGGCCTGCCCATCGCCTATACTGCGATGGCCTTCATGCAGTGCCTTGGCCGCCGGACCACCATCAAGGAAGCCTTCGTCGGGACCGCCTGGCACTGGCTCGGGTTCATCGCATTTACCGCCGCCTATTGGAGCCTCGCTTACTGGCAGGGCATCGCTGAATTACTCTGGCAACGCGCATTTCTCGACATGATGGGCTACGAGCGCCGCTACTCCCTCAGTGGCTTTCTGCTGGTAGCCCTGCGCCTGGGCTGGTTTGTCGTACCGGCACTGGCGGTCGCAGCGGTTCGCTTTTTCCAAGGCAAAATCTGGAAAGACGACGCCATCTTCCACCTCGCGTTGTTTGTGGCGCTCGGCTTCTTGCTGCCGTTGCAAAAGCGTCCCTATGCCCACTATGCGCTGGCGGCGGTCCCCGCCCTCATGGTGCTGCTCGGCTATGGCTGGCAATTTTACGGACGCAAGTGGAGTGAGCGCTTGCTGCGGCCCCAATGGATCACGCTCGGCGCAATCGGTGCCTGCGTGATTGTGGCGGGCGGTGTCGCCCTCAAGCACGAGAGCCTGGCCCGCATCTTCGGTTTCAGTGATCGCCCGGAAATTCGGGAGCATGCCCACGAATTAGGGGCCTACTTCTCCCAACCGGGCCAACATGCCCTGTTTCTAGATCGTGGCCCTGACGACCTGAAGCCTGCGGCGCTCTACTACTACACGGGCGCTCGCCCGAATTTCCCTTTCCTCTTTTTCCATAACATGCCGGCTTACGCGCTCGATCCCTGGATCGCACAGCTGCCAGAGCTGGCTAAAGATCCAGACCTACAACTGGTCATTTTCAATCCTGAGCATTCTTATCACCCTTATTGGTCTCCCATCCCTGACGACGTTCGCGCGGAATTGCATGCTGTGTTGCTTGAAAACTACGAACGGCGCCCTAGCCTCGGCAACGAATGGATCTGGGTCCGGCGTGGCGCAGAACCCGACACAACCGCAAATCTAGCTCGGGGACCTTATGCCTCTCTCTAACTCAGATACCCTTTCGATGGTTAACCCTCTCAGTCTCGCCATTATCGTTCCGACCTATTGTGAAGCGGAGAACCTGCCGATTTTGCTGCAGCGTATCCGCGAGGTCATGCAACCGACTGGCCGGTCCTACGAAGTCGTCGTTGTGGACGACAACAGTCCGGACAACACGCCGCAGGTTTGCGACGAACTCGTCTCGAATGGCCATCCGCTACGTCTCCTCGTCCGCAAGGACGAACGTGGCCTGAGCTCGGCCGTCCTGCATGGCATGAACAATGCCCGTGAGGCGGATATCCTGCTGTGTATGGACGCCGATCTCAGCCACCCGGCAGAAGCCTTGCCCTCCATGTGCGAAGCGCTGGAAGAACACCCGGACGTAGAGTTCGTCATCGGCAGCCGCTACGTCAAAGGCGGCTCTACGGACGAGAACTGGGGCGCCTTCCGCTGGCTCAACAGCAAGGTTGCCACCGCCCTCGCCCGCCCGTTTACCAAGGTCAAGGACCCCATGGCAGGCTTTTTCGCCCTGCCGGAGCGCGTTTATCGCCGCGCCGAAAACCTGAACCCGTGTGGTTACAAGATCGGGCTCGAGCTGTTGGTCAAGTGCCGTTGCCGTGAGGTCGCTGAGGTGCCGATTCACTTCCAGGACCGCCTCTACGGGGAGAGCAAGCTGACCTTCAAGGAGCAGTGGAATTACATCCGCCACATCAAGCGCCTCTTCGACTTCAAGTATGGCAGCCTCGCTCAACTCGGGCAATTTCTGATGGTTGGGGCCTCGGGCATGATCATCGACCTGCTCATGATGAGCATTTTGCTGGCCGCCTCCCTGCCCGTGGCGGGGGCTCGGGCGATCGCGATCTTCACCGCGATGACGTGGAATTTCTATTTCAACCGGCGCATCACCTTCAGCCGTACCCGCAAGGAAAAGATCCTGAGCCAGTATGCCCGCTTCATCGCGACCTGCTCGCTCGGTGCGGGCATCAATTGGGGCATTTCGGTCAGCCTGGCGCATTCCAACGACTTCTTTGCGACCTACCCGATCCTTGCCGCCATCCTGGGCATCATCGGCGGTACCTTCAGCAACTTCCTCATTTCGAAGTTCTGGGTCTTCCGCCACCGCAAGCCCTCTGACAAGACCGAAAACCAGCGCTCAGCGGAGAACCTGGGCCGGCCGACCGCCTCATGAAACAGATTTTGCAAAGCCTGCGTAACGGGGACACTCAACTGGTCGAAGTGCCGGCCCCACAAGTCAAACGCGGTGCCCTGCTGATCGAGAGCCGCTCCAGCCTCATTTCGCTGGGAACGGAGCGCATGCTGGTCGAGTTCGGCCAGGCCAGCCTGATCGACAAGGCCCGACAGCAGCCCGACCGTGTGAAGGAAGTTCTGCAAAAGGCGCGTACCGATGGAGTTCAGGCCACTTGGGAAGCCGTGCAGACCAAGCTGGATCAGCCGATTCCGCTCGGATACTGCAATGCCGGCGTTGTGCTGGCCGTGGGCGAAGGCGTGACCGACTTTTCGCCGGGGGACCGCGTGGTCTCGAACGGCTCCCACGCCGAGGTGGTTTCCGTGCCGCGCAACCTCTGCGCGCACATTCCGGACGGCGTGGACTTCGATGAAGCCGCCTTCACCGTCACTGGCTCGATTGGGCTGCAAGGCATCCGCTTGCTCGAACCTACGCTTGGCGAGACCATCGTCGTGATGGGCCTTGGTCTAATCGGTCTGCTTGCGGTCCAGTTGCTCCAGGCCCACGGCTGTCATGTCATCGGGACCGATTTCGATCCGCAGAAGTGCCGCCTCGCAGAGCAGTTCGGCGTGAAGACGGTCCAGCTGCAGCCCGGCATGGATACGGTGGAGGCAATCAAGGCCGCCAATACCGGTCGCGAAGTCGACGGCGTGCTCATTACTGCGTCGACCAGCAGCGATGCGCCGGCCAACGATGCGGCTCAAGTCTGCCGTCAGCGCGGGCGTGTCGTGCTCGTGGGCGTCACGGGGCTCAAGCTCAACCGCAACCACTTTTACGCAAAGGAAATCTCCTTCCAGGTCTCGTGCTCTTACGGGCCGGGGCGCTACGATCCGCGCTATGAGAGCATGGGGCTCGACTACCCCATCGGCTTTGTGCGCTGGACCGAGCAACGGAATTTCGAAGCCGTGCTCGACCAGTTGCAGCGTGGTTCACTGCAAGTCGCGCCGCTGATTACGCACCGCTATTCCTTCAAGGACGCAGTGGAGGCCTATGGCCAGATCAGTAATCGGGAAGCACTGGGCATTGTGCTGCAGTATGAAGGCAGCGGCCAGGCGCCCACGGCAGAACCCAATCGCTGGGCCCAGCGCATTCAACTCGACGAAAGCGCCAAGCCCAAAGCCGTCGGCAGTCAACTGGGGATCGGCGCGGTCGGGGCCGGCGGTTTCGCGGGCAAGGTGCTGCTTCCGGCGTTTGCCAAGGCGGGGGCCAAGCTCCAGACCATTTGTGCGCCCGGCGGCACCAACGCTGCGGTGCTCGGGCGCAAACTCGGCTTCGCCACGGCGACCTCCGAGCTACAGGATGTGTTGCAAGACCCGGCAGTGCAGGCAGTCGTCATCGCGACGCCGCACAACTCACATGCGCGGCTGGTCCATCAAGCCTGGCAGGCAGGGAAAGCCGTCTTTGTGGAAAAACCGCTTTGCCTCACGCAGGACGAGTTGCAGGACGTACTGAAATCCTACCAGAACTTGCAATCGGAAGGCTTGAACCCACAAGTCATGGTGGGCTTCAACCGCCGATTCGCGCCCTTGGTCCGACAGATGAAACAGCTGCTGAGCCAAAAGTCGGGGCCGATCAGTATGGTGATGTCCGTCAATGCCGGCGCGATTCCGGCAGATCACTGGACCCAGGATGTCAACTCGGGCGGTGGACGCATTCGCGGCGAAGGCTGCCACTTTATCGATTTGCTGCGCTACCTCGCCGGTCATCCCATCGCGGAAGTCCGCGCAGTGGGCATGCCCGCCCCGGCGGACCACCCGATCGATACGGCCAGCATCCAGCTGCGCTTCGAAAACGGCTCGATCGGCACGGTGCACTATTTCGCCAATGGCAGCAAGTCGCTGCCCAAGGAGCGCCTCGAGGTGTTTGCCAGCGGCGGCGTGTTGCAACTCGACAACTTCCGCAAGCTGCATACCCACCAATGGGCACAAGCCCGCGGTACCTACAAATCGACCCAGGACAAGGGCCATCAGGCCGAAGTCGACGCCTTTACAGCCGCGCTGCGCGAAGGAAAACCAATGCCGATCTCCTTCCTGGAATTGGTTGAAGTAACGCAGGCCACGCTGGAGGCCGCCGAGCAACTGGACCAGCAACGATGAAACTGAACCAGGCACTGCTCTACTTTCGCACGCTGCAGCGCCTGAAGCCCCAGCAGGTCACGGCTCAACTCCGCCAGAAAACGCGGGGATTCCGCCCCGCCCCGGCCTTCGATGGCGCCCCGGCCTTTCCGCGCTGGAAACGACGCCTGCAGCGTCCGCTATTGGCCGCACGCGGAGCGGATTTCAACCCTGCGGCGGAGATCCGGCAGGGCCGCTGGTGCTTCCTGAACGAGCAGCGCACAGCCTCTGCCCAAGACAAGTGGGCGGTCGGGGAAGCTTCAAAGCTATGGCGCTACAACCTGCATTATCACGAGTGGCTGTGGAGCCTCGAGCCAGCTGACGCGGCAAGCATGGTCGAAGACTGGATCGCCCGCCATCCGGCGGATGTTTCGACCGATGCCTGGGAGCCCTATGTCATTTCGCTGCGCCTGCAAAATTGGGTGGGCTATTTTGCTGAACGGGGATTTCCCGCGCTCGAAAACCAGAGTTTTCGCGAACGTTGGTGGCGCAGCCTTTGGCAGCAGGCCGAGTGTCTCCGACGCAATCTGGAAGTGCACCTACAGGCGAACCACCTGCTGGAAAATGCAATTGCGCTGACCATGGTTGCGGCCGCTTTTGAAGGCAAGTGGGCCAAGACTCTCTGGAAGTCCGCCTGGCCCCTACTTCAAAGTGAGCTGGATGGCCAGTTCTTGAGCGACGGCATGCACTATGAGCGCTCCCCCATGTATCAGGCGCGGCTGCTCTACGCTTTGAGCCAGGCAGAAGCGTTCCTTCAACATGAGGCCCAAGCTGTGGCGCGCGCGCGCCTGCAATCGGGAGCCCGCGCGTTGCATTGTATGCAGCATCCAGATGGCGATATCGCACTCTTCAACGACAGCGCCTTCGAGATCGCCCACCGCTCGTCGTCCCTGCTCTCGTTTTTCGAAGCCCAGCAACTCGTGCAGCTGCCGAGGCAACAGGGAGGCTGGGCGCTACCGGCAGCCGGGTATTTCGGCTTCCGTAGTGAAAAGCTCTGCCTGATCGCAGACCTGGGAACATTTGGTCCCCGGCACCAAATCGGCCACGCGCACGCCGACTTTGGCTCGTTCGAGCTTTCGGTGGGCGGTCAGCGTTTCATCACCGACACCGGCGTTTACCACTACCTGCCCGGGCCACAGCGTCAGCTGGATCGCTCCATCGCAGGCCACAACACGGTTGAGGTGGAATCGCTCCAGCAGATCGAGCTTTGGTCGGCGTTTCGTGCCGCCCGCGAGAGCCGGATGGAGCGCGTGCTCGATCAGGCCGATGAGAAGGCGTTGAAGGTGCGCGGTACACTCAAATCATACGCGCAGGGCCGGCGTCGCTACACCCATACGCGGCAGTGGACCTGCACGGAGACTGCCTCCCTTTGGCAAGATCGCCTTCAGGCAAGCTGCAATGCGCCCTTCGTCAGCCGGTTGCATCTTGCGCCTCAGGTTCAGGTGGAGTGGCGGGATGACCAGCAAAGACTGTGCGATTCTCACGGAAATACCCTGTCGGTTTCCTTGCCTCCAGATTTGACGTGGCAGACCGCCTCTAGCCCGTACCACCCGCTCTTTCATCGGGAGCTGGAGCGGCCGTCGCTGATCGGTGAAGGGCAGACCGGGACCGAGGCTCGGCAGCTGGACTACAAACTGGAGGTGGAGCAAGGCTCTTCTTCAACCTGGCATACGACCTGCCATGGTAGTGCGTCCGCTTCCTCTCCCTCGCTCGTATGAGAATACTGCTTCTGTCGCACTATTTCTATCCCGAAGGCAACGCGCCCGCTTCGCGCTGGTACGAGTTTGCTCGCCGCTGGGTCGACGCCGGCCATAAAGTGACCGTCATCACTGGAGTGCCCAACGTCCCGGACGGCGTGGTTTACGAAGGCTACCGCAACAAGCTTTACCAGACGGAAATGATCGAGGGCGTAAAGGTCGTCCGCGTGTGGACGTACCTCGCGCCCAACGCCGGCTTCGTAAAACGCATCCTCAATTTTCTCAGCTACATGGTCGCGGCCGTCTTTGCGGGGCTCCTGCAAAAGCGCCCGGACCGCCTGATTGCGACCTCGCCGCAGTTTTTCGCCGGTTGGGCCGGCACGCTACTGAGCAAGTTGCGCCGGGTGCCCTTCATCCTCGAGATTCGTGACTTGTGGCCCGAGTCGATCGCCGCCGTGGGAGCGATGAAGCCCTCGTCGCCCATCTATCAGTTTCTGGAAGTGCTGGAAAAGCTGATGTACCGCTCGGCAGATCACATCGTGACGGTTGGCGAGGGATACGCGGAGAAGCTGCGGGGCAAAGGAGTGCTTCCCGGCGATCTGACGGTGATCCCCAACGGCGCCGACCCGGACCACTTTCACCCAATGGACCGCGACGCCGAGCTGGAAGCCGCTTTTGGCCTGCAGGACAAGATCGTCATTTCATATGTAGGCACGGTCGGGATGGCCTCGGCCCTGGACGTCGTGCTGCAGGTGGCCGAACGCATCCGCACGCAGCATCCTGAAGTCGTTTTCATGATTATCGGCGATGGCGCCGACCGGAAGCGCCTGCAAGAGGAGGCTCAAGCCAAGGGGCTGCAGAACGTGATCCTCACGGGGCGGGTGCCCAAAAGCGATATGCCGCGCTATTGGAGTCTGACGGACATTGCCCTCGTACACCTGCGCGATACGGACCTTTTCCGCACCGTCTTGCCGAGCAAGCTCTTCGAGGCGATGGCCATGACCTGCCCCATCCTCAACGGCGTGGCGGGCGACGCGGCACGGATCGTGGACGAAGCGGAGGGTGGCCACAATTTCACTCCCGAATCGGCCGACGACATGCTCGCCAAGCTGGTTCCGCTTCTGGATGCCACCATGCGGGCCCGGCTGGGCCGCAATGGCCGCGAATTTGTCCAGACCACTTACAACCGCAACCGCTTTGCCGCCGTCTACCTGGACCTCCTGAGCAGCAACCCCGAACACCAGTGGCAACCTGCCCGTGCCTGACTTTCTCTTCCCATGTCTGATCCTATCCATTTGGTAATTGTCGCCGGGACGCGACCCAACTTCATCAAGATTGCGCCCCTCATGCGGACCTTCGAAAAGGTCGACGACGTTCGCATCACACTGGTCCACACCGGCCAGCACTATGATGACAAGATGAGCAAGGCGTTCTTCGCCGACCTCGGTATCCGCGAGCCCGATTCCAATCTGGACATCGGCGTCGGCAATCTTGCCCAACAGACGGCCCGCATCATCGAGCGTTTCGATGCCCTGCTGGAAACACTGCAACCGGATGGTGTGATCGTAGTCGGCGACGTCACCTCGACCGCCTCGGCCGCCTGGGCGACGGCACATCGCCACATTCCGCTCTTTCACGTCGAGGCGGGCCTGCGCAGCAACGACCGCGGTATGCCGGAGGAGTTGAACCGTCTGGTGACCGATCGACTCAGCGACCTGCTCTTTTGCTCGGAACAGAGTGGTGTCACCAACCTTCGCAACGAGGGCACCGAAGAGAATCAGGTCCGCTTTGTCGGGAACGTGATGATCGATACCCTGCTCCACTTCCAGGAAAAGGCCGAGGCGCGCGGTTACTGGCAAAACCTGAAGCTGCCCGACAACGGCTATGGCCTGATCACGCTCCACCGTCCTTCCAATGTGGATGACAAGGCGACCTTCCGGGGGCTGCTGGACGTGTTGCACAGTTGCGGGGAACGCTTGCCGCTCGTCTGGCCGATGCACCCACGCGCCCGCGCTCGGTTGGAAACGTTCGGCTGGTTGGAAGAGATCGAAAACAGCGAGCACTTTCACATTCTGCCCCCGCTGGGCTATCTCGATTTTATCAATCTGTTGATGCACTGCCGCGTAGCGCTTTCCGACTCTGGCGGTTTGCAGGAAGAAGCAACCTGCCTGCGCAAGCCGATCCTGACGTTGCGGCACAACACCGAACGCCCCTCGACCTGCGAGTACGGCGGCAACCAACTGGTGGGCACGGACCCGGAGAAAATTTACGCCGCCTTCCGCCGTGTGCTGGACGATCCGGATTTCGATTGCCAGGCCCCTCCGCTCTGGGATGGACACACCTCCGAACGCATCCTGCAGCACTTGCGACAATTTTACGAGGCCCGCCAAAATGAAACCGGCGGTGCTGATAAGCTGGTCGAGAGCACCCCAGCCAGATAGAGGAACCCCATGAAAGAACGTTTCACCCTCGTCATCCTGGCCGCCGGTATGGGCAGTCGCTTCGGCGGCCTCAAGCAACTGCAGGCTCTTGGTCCGGACGATTCGACCCTGCTGGACTACTCCCTTTTCGATGCCCAGCGCGCGGGCTTCACGGATTTTGTTTTTGTGATCCGGCCCGAACTGGAAGCCGATTTCGAGCGCCAGGTGGCCAGCCGCTTCAAGCATCACTTGCGCTACCGCTACGCCTATCAGAAGGCCGACGACCTGCCGCTGGATCTGTCGAATCAGCCCGAGCGCCAAAAGCCTTGGGGCACCGGTCACGCCTTGTGGGCGGCCCGGGGGCAGGTGGATACGAACTTCGGACTGATCAACGCCGACGACTTCTATGGGCGCGAAGCCTACGAGACCTTGATTCGAGCGCTGCGCGAGGCGAAGCCCCAGTCAGACGGACCGGATGAAGCGGTGCTGGTCGCCTACCCGCTGCACCGCACGCTGTCTCCTCACGGTCCGGTCTCGCGTGGAGTCTGCAAAGTCGAGAACGGCAAACTGCAGGAGCTGACCGAATACACGCACATCGAGCAGCATGCCGACGAGCGCATCCGTGGGGTTTCCGGCGACGACACCGAAGAATTGGCACCGAGCACGCCCGTATCCCTCAACTGCTTTGGCTTCACGCCAGCGTTTTTTGATCTGTTGGGAAAGTCGATGCAGACCTTCCTGCAGGCACCCGATCGCAATCTTTCCAAAGACGAGTTTTATCTCCCGGGCGCCGTGACCGAGGGCATCCAGCAGGACAAACTGCGGGTGAAGGTGCCGTCGACGGACGCTACGTGGTTTGGCATGACCTATCGCGACGACTTACCGCAAGTGCAAGCCCGCCTCAATAGTTTGATCGCCGAAGGCATCTACCCTTCCGAACTGTGGGGGCGTGAAGCGCACCCTGGGCTGCAATAGTCACACCTGCTCGGCCAGGTCGTCCAACAGCGCATAAAGCATCGGTCGTGTGGCCGCACAGCGTTCGTGGCAGTCGGTAATGTCCGCATAAGGCTGCTGCCATACGCTATGGCCGAGGTCTTCGGAGGCTTCGGCACAGAGCAGTGCCACCGATTCGGGGGTGGCTTCGAAGTGGAATTGCAGGCCCACGACGCGTTCATCCCAGCGAAACGCCTGGTTGGGAAAGTCTTTCGTCGAAGCCAACCGCTTCGCTGCAGGGGGGAGTGTAAAGGTGTCCCGATGCCAGTGAAGCGGCACCAGGCCCTCCGGCCATGCGACCCGGTCAGACGAGGCGGTCGGCGTCAGCTGAATCGGATGCCAACCGACTTCCATCACCGGGCCGGGAGCAACCTCCTGGTCCAGGCAGGAGGCAATCAGTTGGCTGCCCAGGCAAATGCCCAGAATGGGAACCTGAGAGGCTTCCAGCAATTGACGGATCAATCGCTTCTCCTCGGCCATCCAGGGATAGATAGCGGTGTCATTAGCTCCCATGGGGCCGCCCATCACGATCAGCATGTTTGTCTCTGCTGGCGTCGGCAGGAATTCCCCCCGGTAGAGATGGACGATATTCAGACGATGTCCCCTTTGCTCGGCCCAGCTCGCGACAGAACCGGGCCCTTCAAAGGGGACGTGCTGCAGGACATGGATCTCCATGCCCGCGGATCTTAATGCGGATCAAGCGGAACCGCCAGCGGATGATGACGGTTTTTCCTGCGTGGCTGAAGTCTGGTGATGGGCTTCCGCCTTTTGGTGGGCTTTCGCTTGTCGGGCCTGTTGATTGCGGTCCAGCTGGCGGCCTTTCCACAGAAACCACAGCGGAGCGGCTACAATCACCAGCACCACGACGACGACCATGATGTATTCGAGCATCGTTAAGGCTGTTGATGGTTAAAAAAGAGGCCGTGGCCCGAAAGCCACGGCCTATGCAAGGGAAAGGGATCGACTACTTCGTAGAAGCAGACTGGTTGATACCCTTGGAGAACATGCCACCTTCGGCCAGCTTGGTCAGCTTTTCGTCGGCAGCGCTTTCTTCGCTCTCCGTCTTTTCGAGCAGGTCCACCGCTTCCTTTTCCTCCAGGATCTTGGCGAAGGTCTTGGTGCTGCCATAGCCGGCAATCTCGTAGTGCTCCACGCGGTTGGCGGCAGCGATCAACGCGGCATCCTTCACTTCAGGATTGCCGAGTTCACGAATGGACTCTTCGCCCTCCCGGATCAGGCCCTTCATGGCTTCACAAGTGTGGCCTTCGGGGCGCAGATTCAGCTTGGAAAAGATCTTCAGCAGGCGGTCGGCCTGGTTGCGGGTCTCTTCCAGGTGTTCGCGAAAGGCCGTCTTCAGGTCTTGGTTGGAGGCAGCTGCTTCCATCTTGGGCAGTGCTTCGATCAATTGAGTCTCCGCGCTGTAGAGGTCGCGAAGTTGTTCGATATAGAGGTCTCGTAGCGTATTCAACATGGCTTAAATGGGTTGATGTGTGAAAATGATTACCGGGAAGGGTGCGGATGATTGATACTATGCACCGGCGGTTCTCCTGGTTGTTCTGCGGAAGGCTTACTGCGCGACGTTCCGGCTCGTTCATCCGGGCGCGGGCGTTCAGCATCGTGCAAGCCTTGTTTTTTGGCCGGGCCTTTAATAGCAAGGGCAAGAAGCAGGAGCACGACGACTCCTACAATGGCGAAGATGTATCCTAACATGAGATCTTCCTGGTTCAGGTTTCCCTAACTCTTCGCATTTGCCGTTCCAAATCCGGCAATAAAAATGGAGCCGACAGACGCGATATCGACTGTCGGCTCCGTAAGTCTCTGCTTATCTGTTAGAAACTAGGAAGAGGATTTAACCGTATTTCCTTCGACGCGGATCCGGTCGGCTTGCACGACGCTGCCGTTGCCCCATTGCTGGCGCTCACCGCGGACCATAATCTGGTCGTCACGTTGCAAATCGAGATCCGAAAGGGACGTATCGGAACCGAGGCTCACCAAGGCCGATTCACCGTTCTCGAGGCGAAGGCGCACGACGGTCTGGTCCTCCGACTGGTGTTGGCGGGAGCGCGAGATCGAAACCGTGTGGAAATCTTCCACGCGACCGCGCAGCGTTACCTGATCCATGCGGTCGGACTGCTGCTGGTTACGGTAGTTCGAGGAAGAACGCTGACGGTTGCGGTCGGTCTGGACGGTGCTGACCGCAGGCTCACCGGCTTCGAGCTGGTAGCGGGTACGGCTTTCTGTGCGGACACCACGTTCGGGCTGATTGCCCTGGGAGCGTTGGTTCGAAGCGGTTGCGCCGCTGCGCTGCCCTTGGCTGCTGCTCCATTCGTTGTTGCCGGCGTTGTAGGTGTAGCTCTGCGAGGCATTGCGATCCCGGGAATTTTGGGAGCGGTTGCTGTGCTGACCATCGCGGTTGCGCTGGCTGTTACGCTCGTTCTGCTGGCGGTCCCAATTACGGTCCGAGCTGGAATTGGAGGCGCTCGCCGAACGATTCCAGTTGCTGGAGTTGTCGTTGCGGTTCCGCTGGCTGTGCGAACGGCTGTAGTTCGACTTGGAGGAATTTGCGTCCTGGCGACGAATCGCCCGGTTTACATCCACCGTCTGGTCGTTCACCCGCAGCTTGCGGGCCACGAAGACCGGCTGACCATCAATCTGGCCGGGGCTGCCCATCAGCTGGACGCGATCGCCCTGCTGCAGATCGAGGTCCTGCACTTCGTTGGTGCGTCCAAGGCTCACTACGGTGCTGCGACCATCCTGCAGGCTCAGCTTGACCACGGTGAATTGGTCCTTGTCGCCCTGGCGATTCTGCAGCTCCATCTGGCGGAAGCCTTCGATCTGACCCTTCAAGCGCTTGACCTTCATCTGGTCTTGCTGGGACTGCGCCTGCTGATTCTGGCCTTGGCGGTTGCCATCGCGCATCTGCTGCGAGTCCTGCTGGCGCTGACGATTGGTCGTCGTGAAGGTGTAAATCACATAGGCGGGGTCGTAGTCATACTGCGACTCTACCTGCTGCTGGTTATTGCCATTGTTGTTATTGTTCTGGCGTTTCCAACTTTGGGAGTCGCTGCTCCAATCATAGTAATAGCCGCCGCTGTAGTTATTGTTATTCGTGGCGACGGAATCTTCCCAAAGATCATCGTTCCAATACTCGCCATACGAGTTGGCATCATAGTCATAGGAGTAGTCATCATCGAACCAATCGGAGGGATCATACCACTCTTCCTGGTGCCAACCTTCGTCGGCTTCATATTCATAATTCGACTGCGCCTGCAGAGCCGGGGCAATCAAAGCGCCGAGCGTCGTTACGGCGAGCAGGGAAGAGATTCGCTTTTGCCACTTGTGGCTTCGGTTCGGCATCGTCTGGTTACTCATATCAATCTGTTTCTTTTTGAGGTGTAGGTTCTGCGTAAATGCGATGTCTCCAATTGGCGCATCCCCTATTCCACCTTACGGCTCCCATTACGTTTGTCCCTGTCACTCAAGTTTATAAAAAATCCGTCAAAACGAGAGCTTCAATGGACACCGATCTGCGTGTGCGAATCGCGAGTTTCGGCCCTGCAACTTGAGATGCCGTTCCACCTTCCTGCAGCCGGCTGGCATCCCGACTGCAAGCAAGCCCTCCCATGACAGACAAGACACCACCTCCACAGCATCAGGAAAAGCAACCGGGCCACGAGAAGCAGATGCAGCCCCAGCCCAAGGTCCGCGACATCCCCCTGAAAGGGAGCGATCGACTCGAAGGCAAGAAGGCCTTGATTACCGGCGGGGATAGCGGGATCGGAGCGGCGGCGGCCGTCGCCTTCGCGCGCGAGGGCGCGGACGTGGCATTTATCTATCTGAACGAAGGGGACGATGCCGAGCGTACCAGGAAGGCCATTGAGGGCGAAGGCGCCCATTGCGTCGCGCTCGCCGGAGACGTGGGCGACCGGACTTTCTGCAAGCGGGCCGTCGAACAAGTCGTGGAGGCCTTTGGCCAAATCGACGTGCTCGTCAACAATGCGGGCGAGCAGCACGTTTGTAAGGACTTCGCCCAAATCGATCTCGATACAGTGGAGCAGACCTTCCGCACCAACGTCTTCGGCGCCTTTGCCATCACCCGATACGCCCTGCCCCACATGCCGGAGGGTAGCGCCATCATCAACAGCACCTCTGTGACGGCTTATCGTGGGAGCGGCGGCCTGGTCGACTATGCCTCGACCAAAGGAGCCCTCGCGGCTTTTACCCGGTCCCTGGCCACCCACCTCGCGCCACGGAAGATCCGCGTCAACGGTGTGGCGCCGGGGCCGGTCTGGACACCGCTGATTCCGGCTTCATTCGATGAAGATAAGGTGGATCAGTTTGGCGGTGATAACTTGATGGGCCGGCCGGGGCAACCCAACGAGCTTGCCGCTTCCTACGTGTTTCTGGCCTCTCAGGATGCCAGCTTTTATACCGGGCAAGTCCTGCACCCGAATGGAGGTGAAATCGTGAATGCCTGAGGGTGTCGCCTGCATGATGCACCTCCGCCTGCCTCGTGCAGCGTGCACTGGGTTGAAGAAGCTGTTATTGCTGCCAATTCTTCGCGTGTCGCAGGCCGTTGGCAATTCGGTGGTTATGTCGTGGATCATCCGATTGGCACCTGCTGTGCAACAGGACCCTCCCTAGTTCATGAAATCACGACGCATCCTCATTACCGGAGGGGCTGGATTCATCGGTTCTCATCTTGCCGATGAACTCCTGGCCCAAGGACACCAAGTCCGTGTGATTGATTCTCTCGAGACGCAGGTGCATGGGGAATCGGCCGAAATCCCTGCCTACCTGAATCCTGAGGTAGAGTTTTTTCGCGGCGATCTGCGCAAGATCGAAGACATCCGTCATGCGCTCGAAGGAATCGACACCGTCTACCACTTTGCCGCCGCCGTGGGCGTAGGGCAAAGCATGTATGAGATCGCGCGCTATACGGCGATCAACAATCAGGGCACGGCCAATTTGCTGCAGTGCCTGATCGAGCGTCCCGTGCAACGGTTGATGGTCGCCTCGAGCATGAGCATTTACGGTGAAGGCATCTATCAGGACCCCGAAGGTCGAAGCTGCAATGTGTGCGAGCGTAGCTTCGAACAACTGAAGAACGGCCAATGGGAGTTGCGCAGCGATCATGACGCGCCCCTTGCCCCGTTGCCGACCCCCGAATCCAAGGAGCCGGAGCCGTCTTCCATCTATGCGCTGGGCAAGCTCGACCAGGAGCGCATGTGCCTGATCACGGGCAAGGCCTACAACATCCCGACGACCGCCTTCCGGTTCTTCAATGTCTACGGGCCGCGCCAGGCGCTCTCGAACCCCTATACCGGGGTAATTGCGATTTTCGCTTCCCGCTTCCTCAACGGCAAGCAGCCCCAGATCTTTGAAGACGGCCAGCAGCAACGTGATTTTGTGCACGTTCGGGATGTGGCGCGTTGCTGCCGCCTGCCCTTGGACAATGAGGAGGCGAGCGGCGAAGTCTTCAACGTCGGCAGCGGTCAGCCGATCACCATTGAGCGTTTGACGCAACGCCTCGCCGAGGCCATGGACCGCAGCTACCTCGGCTACGAGATTACTGGCAAGTATCGCGTGGGAGACATCCGCCACTGCTTCGCCGACATCTCGAAAGCACGTCGCATCCTGGGTTATGCCCCCGAGGTGCCCCTGGAAGAAGGGATGCGTGAACTCACGGGCTGGCTGGAAGGCGAAATCGCCACCGACCATACCGAAGCCGCCCGATCCGAACTCAGCCAACGCGGATTGACCCTTTAGCCATGACTTTTGCCCCCACCCATTCATCCGAAAACGGCACGACGGCCCGCCCGCCGCTCGGCTTTGCCGAATGGTTCCGTCCGGGCGAAGAAGAGCGCGTTTACAGCGTGTTGAAAGCACTGCGCGAGCTCAACGTCCGGCATTTGCGCATCGGTTTTTCCTGGGCAGACTACCACCGCCCGGAGGGCCGCGCCTGGTATGACTGGCTGTTGCCGGTTCTGGCCAAGGAAGTTGAGATCCTCCCCTGCCTCAACTATACGCCGCCCTCGCTTGGAGAAGCGCCGCGCACCAATGCGCCGCCGCGCGAACTGAAAGATTACGCCGATTTCGTCGACGAAGTCATCAAGCGCTACGGACAGCATTTTGAGTGGGTCGAGCTTTGGAACGAGCCCAACAACCACGTCGAGTGGGACTTTCACCACGATCCAGAATGGGCCAAGTTTGCGTCCATGATCGGGATGGCCGCCTACTGGGCCAAACAGTGTGGCAAGAAGGTCGTCCTGGGGGGCATCAGTCCAGTGGAAGGTCAATTCTTCTGGAATCTGGCCAAGCGCGACGTGCTGCGTCACCTCGACGCGGTTTCCATCCACGGCTTTCCCGAAATCTGGGACCATGATTGGCAGGATTGGGATGAACCGCTCGAAGAAGTCCGGCAGGTATTGAACCAGAGCGGCAACGGGCATCTGGAGCTATGGATCACGGAGGCCGGCTACTCCACGTGGCGGCATGACGAGTTCCGTCAATTGCAGTCCTTCCTTTCCGCGCTGCGCGCCCCGGCCGACCGGCTCTACTGGTATTCGATCGACGACCTCGATCCGAACCTTTCGCATCAAGACGGCTTCCATGCCGACGAGCGGCACTACCACTTTGGCATCCGCAACGAAGATGGAACGCCTAAGCTGCTCTATCGGCTGTGGGCGAGTGACGGCCTGGAAGGCGTGGAAGCATTCGGGCATCTCCCCACCCCGCGTTTCGGTCATGAGGCCCGGGCCGACCGCACGCACCACGTCAACCGCTCCGAGGCCGACGACTACGTGCTCATCTTTGGCGGCGCCGGGTTCATCGGCAGCAACGTTGCCGAACACTTCCTGAACAAGGGCGAGCGTGTGCTCGTGTTCGACAACCTTTCGCGGGCCGGGGTCGAAAACAACCTCAACGACCTGCTCGAACGCTATGGCGATCAGCTGGAGGTCGAGTTGAGCGACGTGCGCAATCGCTTCGCCGTGGCCGATGCCGTCGCCGGAGCCAAAGCCGTATTCAATTTCTCCGCCCAGGTGGCCGTCACGACCAGCCTGATCAATCCCCGCGAAGACTTCGACATCAACGTCGGCGGGACCTTGAACATCCTCGAAGCCATCCGTGGCCGGTCGAAGCGCATCCCGATTATCTTCACCTCCACCAACAAAGTCTATGGTGGCATGGAAGACGTGGAGTTGATCGAAGGCAACGAGCGCTACCGTCCGGTAGAGCCGAAGTACGAAGGTTTCGGCGAAGATCGTCATCTGGACTTTCACAGCCCGTATGGCTGCTCCAAAGGCGCGGCGGATCAGTATATCCTGGATTACGCACGTTCCTTCGGGATCCCCGCCACCGTCTTCCGCCTCAGCTGCATCTACGGGCCGCACCAACACGGCACCGAAGACCAGGGCTGGGTCGCCCACTTTATTCGCAAGGCGCTGCGCGGCGAAGACATCACCCTCTATGGCGACGGCAAGCAGGTGCGCGACATTCTCTATGTGGCCGATCTGGTGCGGGCGTTCGCGCTGGCGCTGGAGAACCCTGATGTCTGCGCCGGTCAATCCTTCAACCTCGGCGGCGGTATCGAGAACTCCATCAGCTTGCTGGAGTTGCTGCAGCAACTGGAAACGCTGCGCGGCCAACCGATCGAAGTGGTCTTTGGCGAATGGCGGACCGGCGATCAGCGCTATTACGTGACCGATTTCACCAAGTTCCAGGAAGCCACCGGCTGGAAGCCGCAAGTCGGCTGGCGCCAGGGTGTCGGCAAGCTCTTCCATTGGTTGGAACGCCGTCAGGAACTTTTCTCACCCGTCTCAACCTTATCCTGAAATGATCGCTCCTATTACCACTGAAGAAGAATCTGTCACCCTCCCTTCGCGACGACCGCCGACGGAAAACGTGCCCGCTACGATGAAGGCCGCCGTGCTGAAAGGCCCCCGACAATGGTCGCTGGAAGACGTGCAGGTGCCCGAGCCGAAGCCGGACGAAGTGCTGATCCGTCTCGAAGGTTGCGGGGTTTGCGGTTCCAACCTGCCCGTGTGGGAAGGCCGCCCATGGTTTGAATATCCTGTCGAGCCGGGCAATCCCGGGCACGAAGGCTGGGGCCATATCGTTGCGCTCGGCAGCGACGTCGATGAATGGCAGATCGGCGATCGTGTCGCGGCGCTCAGCTACAACGCTTTCGCCCAATATGACGTCGCTCACCGCAACCAGATCGTGATCTTGCCGGAATCGCTCGAGGGTCGCCCGATGCCGGGTGAACCCTTGGGCTGTGCCATCAACGTGTTTCGCCGCAGCCAGGTGACTGCCAACGATACCGTAGTCGTGATCGGCGCCGGTTTTCTCGGCACGTTGCTGGTGTCGCTCTGTGCCCGCACGGGTGCCCGGGTGGCAGTCGTCAGCCGTCGTGAGTCTGCCTTGCGTATGGCGGAGAAATATGGCGCGGAATTTACCTCCAAGGATCAAGGCGATCGCGACGCCACGGTGCAGGAGGTGCAAGGTTGGGCCGGGGATCAAGGCATCAGCGTCGTGATCGAAGCAACCGGCGCCGCCGAACCCGTCAACTTGGCGACATTCCTCCTCCGGGAGCGCGGGCGGATGGTCATCGCGGGCTTTCACCAGGATGGGCTGCGCGAAGTAAACATGCAGCACTGGAACTGGCTCGGCCTCGATGTGATCAACGCGCATGAACGCGACCCACTCGTCTACCTCGACGGCATGAAGCGGGCGGTGGAACTGCAGGGTCTTGAAGGACTCGATCCCCGGCCGCTCTACACCCACACCTTCTCCCTCGAAGAGATCCAGCAGGCCTTCGAAGTCATGCACGACCGCCCGGAGGGCTTCATGAAGGCGCTGGTCACCATGAACAGCTAACCCCCGCTACGCCCCATGTCTGGAGAATCTCATACGACCACCGACCACGACACCATTCGCCAATGGGCTGAAGCTCGCGACGGCAAGCCCGCGCGTGTGTCTTCCACTGCCAGTGGTGATGCGGAGCACGCGGGAGTGTTGCGCATCAACTTCCCCGGCTACGCCGAGGAGAATCTGGAGGATATCGACTGGGATACCTTCTTCTCGACCTTTGAAGAGCAGCAGCTTGCCTTCGTGTATCAGGACAAGACTTCGGACGGCAGCACGAGTCGGTTCAACAAGTTTACCCGGCGCTAGATGGAGGCTGCGTTTTCCACAGTTCATCCGGTTCGCCGCGTTTTAATGACGGCCGACACCCTTGGCGGTGTCTGGACTTACGCCATGGAGTTGATCAAGGCGCTCGAGCCTTACCGCGTCGAGGTAGCGCTGGTGGCGCGCGGGCGCTTGCCGACGTCAGATCAGCGGGAACAAGCAGAAAAGCTGGGCTGCGAACTGATATGCCTGCCCCAGAAGCTCGAGTGGATGGACGATCCGTGGGATGACGTGGCGGAAGCGCAAGCGGCGCTGCAGGAGATTGTGCACGAGGTACAACCGGACCTGATCCACTGCAACGATTACAGCGCGGCCGCCCCTCGTTGGGAAGTTCCGACCGTGCTAACGGCCCACTCCTGCGTCTACTCATGGTTTCAGGCCGTCAAAGGTGCCCTGCCGCCCCAGGAATGGGCGCCATATAGAGAGCTTGTCTGTCAGGCTCTCGAACGAGCCAACGTCGTCGTTGCGCCGACACGTGCCATGCTGGAGGCCTTGCGCGTCTATCGCGCTGACATCCGCAATGCACGTGTCATCCCCAACGGTCGGGCCTCCGCTGCATTCTACACCAACGTGCAGAAACAGCCATTGGTCATGGCCGCGGGACGCATCTGGGACGAAGGCAAGAACCTCGACGTCCTGAACTATGCGGGTGAGCGACTTGGCTGGCCAATCTATGTCGCCGGCGAGACGAAGCACCCAGATCAGGGAGCCATTCAGGCGGCGCCTTCACTACGTGGGCTCGGCTTTCTCGGCGGCGAACAGATGCGACAGGTGCTCGCCGCCGCCTCCATCTTTGCTCATCCGGCTCGCTATGAACCTTTCGGACTGGCTCCGCTCGAAGCCGCGTTGGCCGGTTGCGCGCTGGTGTTGGGCGACATCCCGTCGCTGCGCCAGGTATGGGGCAATGCGGCCCTCTACGTATCCTGCGATGCACCTCAGGCCTGGCACTACACGCTGCGCCAGTTGGCGTTGGATGAAGAACGGCGGCGCGAAATGGCTTCACGGGCGCTCAAGCGGGCACGCTTTTACTCACTCGAGGCCTTCGGGCGGGCGCACCACAACCTCTACGGCGAAATGACGTCCGCACATGACGAGACGGCCACCTCCGTCAGCCAGCCCGGCATCAGTTTCTCCGTTCCCTCGCATTTCCAACCTCCCTTCGGATGAACATAATCGGGTTTTATCATTCCCTCGCCTCAGACTGGAACCACGGCAACGCGCACTTTCTGCGGGGTATCACGACAGACTTGCTCCATCGTGGCCACAACGTCGCCATCTATGAGGAGTTCAACAACTGGAGCCTGCAGCACTTGGCCGAAGAGGCCGGTGCCGAGCCGCTGACAGCCTTGCGGGACTACTATCCGCTTTTGCGCCCCCGCTTCTACCTGCCCAGCGAGCTGGAGCTCGATGCCCTGCTCGCGGATGCGGATGCAGTGATCGTGCATGAGTGGACGCCTCCGGCGCTGATCAAGATGATCGGCGACCACCACAAGGCTTCCCCGCATTACGTGCTGCTCTTTCACGATACGCACCACCGGGCCGTCAGCGTTCCGGAGGAGATGAGCAATCTGGATCTCTCGGGCTACGACGGTGCACTGGTCTTTGGCGAGATCCTCCGCCAACGCTATCTCGAGAACAAGTGGATCGAGCAGGCCTGGACATGGCACGAAGCCGCCGATACGCGCGTGTTTCGCCCCCTGCCCCGCGATCACATCGAGGGTGACGTGGTCTGGATCGGTAACTGGGGCGATGAAGAGCGCACGGCGGAATTGCACGAGTTCCTCCTCGAACCAGTCAAAAACCTGAATCTCTCCGCGCGGGTCCACGGGGTACGCTATCCTGACAGCGCGAAGGAAGCGCTGCATGAAGCGGGCATTGAGTATGCCGGCTGGTTGCCCAATTTCCGCGCCCCGGAGGTGTTTGCCCGCTTCCGCATGACGGTGCACGTGCCCCGCCGCTACTACCGCGAGAGCCTGCCGGGCATTCCCACCATCCGTCCATTTGAGGCCATGGCCTGCGGCATCCCGCTCATCAGCGCGCCGTGGGAAGACGCCGAGCACTTGTTCTCGCCCGGTTCGGACTTTCTGGTCGCGCACGACCGCGAGGAGATGGAACGCCACCTCTATTTTCTGAAACACCAGCCTCAAGCGGCGGCGGAGATGGCGCAGCGGGCGTTTGACACCATTCGCAGCCGCCACACCTGCCGCCATCGGGTCGATGAGCTGATCCAGATCATCGACCTGCTCAAGACGCAACGGCAAGCCAACTCCGCCCGTCGCATTTCCCAAACCGCACACGCCTGAATCATGCCCCAATTGAAAATCGCCTTTTTTGGATCCAGCCTGGTCTCGGCCTATTGGAACGGTGCGGCCACCTATTACCGTGGCATGTTGCGCGCCTTTCACGAACGCGGGCACCAGATCACGTTTTACGAGCCGGATGCCTTTGATCGCCAGCAACACCGCGATATCGACGAACCGCCCTACGCGCGCAGCGTCGTCTACCCGGCGACTCGAGAGGCGCTACAACAATGCCTCGAGGACGCGTCGGATGCAGATGTGGTGGTAAAGGCCAGCGGCGTCGGCGTATTCGATGAAGAGTTGGAGGCCGCCGTATTGGCTCACCAGAGCCGCGGTGCCCAGGTCATCTACTGGGATGTGGATGCACCGGCCACCCTCGAACGGATCGACAACGATCCTCAGGATCCGATGCGCCAGCACATTCCCGCTTATGATGCGATCCTGACTTACGGCGGCGGTCCGGGCGTGGTGCAGGCTTTTACGGCTCTCGGTGCCAAACAGTGCATCCCGCTCTACAACGCCCTCGACCCGGAGTCGCACCACCCGGTGCCGGAGGAGGAGCGCTTTGCCTGCGATCTCAATTTCGCCGGCAACCGTCTGCCCGACCGGGAAGAGCGTGTGATGGAGTTTTTCTTCAAGGCAGCTGAGATCCTGCCCGAAAAACGCTTCCTGCTCGCCGGGAACGGCTGGGACCAGAACGCACCGGAACTACCCAACGTCAACCCAATGGGGCACCTCTATACGCGTGACCACAACGCCTTTAACGTCAGCCCCCGCGCGGTGCTTAACATCAGCCGCGAGAGCATGGCCAAGATGGGCTACTCGCCAGCTACGCGCGTTTTCGAGGCCGCCGGTGCCGGGGCCTGCCTGATCACCGATGCGTGGAAGGGGATCGAGCAATTTCTCGAGCCCGGCCAGGAGTGCCTCGTGGCGCACAGTGGCCAGGAAGTCGCGGACATCCTGAAAAACCTGAGCTTCGGAGAGTCTCGGGAGATCGGTCGCCGTGCACGCACCCGACTCTTGCAAGAACACACCTACGCCCATCGCGCCGCCGAGCTGGAAGCGGTGCTGCTGCAACGTTCAGAACCCCTTGTCAGCGTCTCATGAGTCAAGCACGCCTCAACCTCGTTTTCATCGGCCTCTCGATCACCTCCTCGTGGGGCAACGGCCACGCCACCACCTACCGGGCACTGCTCAAGGCCTTGCGGCGGCGCGGCCACAACATTACGTTTCTGGAGCGCGACGTACCGTGGTATGCCTCCAACAGGGATCTGCCCGAACCGGAGTTTGCGCAGACTCATCTCTACGAATCACTCGCAGACCTCAAGCAACGCTTCACCAACTGCGTGCGTGAGGCCGACATGGTCGTGCTGGGGTCCTACGTGCCCGAAGGCGTCGCCGTCGGCAATTGGGCCTGCGATACCGCCCGCGGCGTCGTCGGCTTTTACGATATCGATACGCCAGTGACGCTCGAGAAGCTGGCCCAGGGGGACGAGGAGTATCTTTCTGCGGGGCTGATTCCACGCTTCGACGTCTACCTTTCGTTCACGGGTGGACCGCTGCTACGTCGGCTGGAGCGTGACTATGGGGCCACGCGAGGCCGCCCGCTCTACTGCTCGGTCGACCCGGACCTGTATTTCCCCGAAGCGCGGCCCGACACGCATGATCTCGGTTACCTCGGCACCTACAGCGATGACCGCCAGCCCGGCGTCGACCGGCTGATGCTGCAGCCAGCACGGGAATGGCCGCAGGGGCGTTTCGTTGTCGCGGGTCCGCAATATCCCGATTCCATCGAGTGGCCGCAAAACGTGGAGCGCATCGACCATTTGCCCCCCGCCGAACACCGTAAATTCTACAATCAGCAACGCGCTACGCTCAACATCACCCGAGCCGCGATGAAGCAGACGGGCTATGCCCCCAGCGTGCGCCTGTTCGAGGCGGCGGCCTGCGGCACACCGGTCATTTCCGACTACTGGGACGGGCTGGACACGCTGTTCGAACTAGGTCGCGAAATCCTGATCAGCGAAGGCCCGCAAGATACCTTGAGCTTCCTGCAGCAGATGCCCGCCGACGACCTCCGGGCGGTGGGCATGGCCGCCCGCAAGCGCATTTTAACCTCCCACACCGCCGACCATCGCGCCCAAGAACTCGAAGCGCACTTCCGCGAATGCCGTCACCCGGCGTTAGTTTCCTGAATATGGCACAGCTACAGACCGATTTTTCGAATCCCCGGACTCCCACCGAACAAAAGGTTGCCGCCCTGGGGCCCTGGTTCCAGAACCTGCACCTGCCCGACGGAACGCAGACGGCGCCGGACCACCCGCTTGGCGACTTTCCCGCCTTCAAATGGGAGCCGCTGGCCAAGGTGCTGCCCGCAGATCTTTCGGGCCAAAAGGTGCTCGAACTGGGCAGTAACGCCGGGTATTACGCGATTCAACTGGCACAGCGCGGTGCCGAGGTCGATGCAGTCGAGATCAACCCGCACTACCTGAAGCAGTCGCGGTGGGCCGCCGCTGCTTTCGGCCTTACGGACAAGATTCGCTTCCGCCAGGCCTCCGTCTACAACACCATTCGCGAAGCGGAGCGCTACGACGGGATCTTTTTCATGGGGCTGTTTTATCACCTGCGCTACCCGCTGTTGGCCCTCGACGGGCTCGTGCGCAAGATGGACGGCTGGATGGTCTTCCAGACGCTGACCAGCCCGGAAGGCGAAGCGTCAGACAAACAGGCGCCGGCTCAACTGGACTTCGGCGCGCGTGAACGCATGAGGGAGCCGTGGTGGCCCAAGATGGCGTTCATCGAACAGCGACTCGCGGAAGACCCAACAAACTGGTGGGCCGCCACGAAGTCGGGCGTCGAAGCCATCTTGCGTTCTGCGGGACTGGAGATCTGCTGCCATCCAATGCACGAAACGTATCTCTGCCGCCGGAGCGAAGAGGCCCGGGAAACCGACACCTTTGTCGCCGAAGCACTGGCCGAAGTGCTCGATCCCTCGACGGACGAGTAGATGCTGGCACCGTCTCTGCTCCCATCTCCCTTAGAATTCAACCCCTTCAGGATATGGTTTCAGAGAATCGACAACCCGTCGTCGTCATTACCGGCGGCACCGCTGGCGTAGGACGCGCCACGGCTCGCAAATTTGCACACGAAGGCTACGCGGTAGCCGTCATCGCCCGTGATCAGGGCCGCCTGCAAGCGGCCGAAGAAGAACTACGCGGCATCAGCGGCCAGGCCCTCGGCATCCAGAACGACGTCAGCGACGCCTACGGGATGGAAAAGGCAGCAGACCGCGTCGAACGACAACTGGGCGAGATCGACGTATGGGTGAACTGCGCCATGACCGGCGTGTTTGCCCCCGTTTCCGAGATTACGCCGGAGGAATTTCGCCGGGTGACGGAGGTCTGCTACCTTGGCTATGTCTACGGCACCAAAGCCGCCCTGAAACACATGCGGCCGCGTAATCGCGGTTCGATCGTGCAGGTCGGCTCCGCGCTGGCCTACCGCGGCATCCCGCTGCAGAGCGCCTATTGCGCCTCCAAGCACGCGATCCAGGGCTTTTGCGACTCCTTGCGCGCCGAATTGTTGCACGAAAAGAGCAACATCCACCTGTGCATGGTCCAGCTGCCAGCGGTCAATACGCCGCAGTTCGACTGGGTCCGCAGTCGCCTCCCCCACAAGGCCCAACCAGTGCCGCCGATTTACCAGCCGGAAGTGCCCGCTGAGGGGATCTTCTACGCCGCTCACAGCCGCCGTCGGGAAGTGTTGGTCGGTGGCTCGACCGTGAAGGCGATTTTCGGCAACAAGGTCGTGCCCGGCATTGCCGATCGCATTCTGGCGAAACAGGGCTACAGCGGCCAACAAACCGATCAACCGAAAAAGGAAGGCCGATCGGACAACCTCTATGGTCCTGTGGAGGGTGATTATGCGGCCCATGGCGACTTTGACGACCGCGCGAAGGGCCGCAGTCTGCAACTGGAGTGGACCAAGCACCGCGACGGAATCGCGATGACGGGTCTTGCGGCGGGGGTCCTCGTCGGTGCCGCGTTCGGTTTGGCCCGCGTCCTGCGCCATAACGAAGCCTAATCCCCTTACCCAGATATTATGGCTGAAGAATCTTTTGAAAAGAACCGCGTCGCCCTTATCACCGGTGCCGGCGAAGGCATCGGACGTGCGACCGCGCTCAAGCTGGCCGAAATGGGCGCCAAGATTGGTTGCCTCGGTCGTCACCTCGACAACACCCAGAAAACGGTCGACCTGATCAAGGAACAAGGTGGCGAGGCCAAGGCGATCCAGGCCGATGTGAGCAAGTGGGAAGAGATGGAGGAAGCGGCCAAGAAGCTCGACGAGCTTTATGGCCGCATCGATATCGTCTTCGCACATGCCGGCATCAACGGCACTTGGGCCCCGCTCGACGAACTGACGCCGGAAGAGTGGAACAAGACCATCAACATCAACCTGACGGGCACCTTTCATACCGTAAAGGCGTGCCTGCCCATGCTGAAGCGGGATGGCGGCTCCGTCATCATCACTTCCTCGGTCAACGGCAACCGCATCTTTACGAACACCGGCGCGAGCGCCTACTCGTCTTCCAAGGCGGGCCAAATCGCTTTCATGAAGATGATTGCGCTGGAGCTCGCGAGCCATCGCATCCGCGTCAATGCCGTCTGCCCGGGGTCCATCGAGTCGAACATCGACGACAACACCGATGTCGAAGACGTGCAGCGCGAAAAGGAACCGGTGGAATTTCCAGAAGGCAAGATCCCGTTGTCCGACGGCAAGCCTGGCAAAGCGGAAGATGTCGCCAATCTGGTGGCCTTTCTCGCCAGCGAACGCAGCGGCCACATCACCGGCACCGAAGTCTACATCGACGGAGCTCAGTCCCTCCTGCAGGGCTGATCGCTTATGCCATCCACAGTTTCTAGCGAAACAGCGCAATCCCAAGTCCAGGGCGGTAACCAAGGTTCCGCTCTGGAAACGCTTTTAAAGCAGGCGGGGACGGGCGGCACCGGCCAGGAAACGGCCAAGCAGGCTGCGCAACAAGAGCCGTCGGGCTCCCCCATGGGCTGGTCGGAAGGCTTCCACTGGGTGATCGACAAGATTGTCGACTGGGGCCGCACCTTCGTAAACATGTTGCCCGAACTGGTGCTGGCGGCGCTGGTGGTCATGTTGTTTTACCTGGTTGGGGTAATTGCGCAAAAGATCATCACCAATTACTTGCGCCCCAAAACCCGGACGGACGCGGCGCTTCGGGTGACCGCCTCGGCCACGAAGATCATCGTCATCGCAGTCGGCCTGTTCCTGGGGCTGAGCCTGCTCGACATGTCGGGCACGGTCACCTCACTCCTGGCTGGTGCCGGGGTCTTGGGACTCGCGCTCGGTCTGGCTTTTCAGGATGTCGCCGAAAATTTCCTCATCGGCTTTCTGATGAGCATCCGCAAGCCTTTCGACGTCGGCGATCTGATCAAGAGCTGCGGGCATCTGGGGTATGTGCAGGACGTAAACCTCCGCAACACCGTGCTTGAGGACTTCCAGGGGCAGTCGGTGATCATTCCCAACTCAGAGGTCTACAAGACACCAATCATCAACTACGAGGCCACCGGCTACCGCAAGCTGGAGTTCCGCCCTCGCCCGACCTGGGATCAGGATATCGAAAAGTTTGAGAACGTGACGCGAGAGGCGCTACAGCCCCTGCCGTTCGTGCAAAACGAATCGAGCGTCGAATGTTATGTGCTCGACTACGAAGCCCACTACCTCGATGCGCTGGTGAGAATCCAGATTCAGTACCCGGGCACCGACTTTTTTGCCGCAAAGCATCAGGCCATGCAGGCGATGCAGAAGGCCTACCGCGAAAACGGCATCACCCTCGCCTACCCGATTCGTACCCTCAAGACCCAACCAGCTCACGGCGATGCGGACCCGCTACTGCAAGATGCCTTTTCAGCCAATGGCAGCCGTGAAGATGCTGGGCATGAGTGACGGAACTTTGGCGGGGAACGTCACCTGCTCATTCTCTTTCTATGCGATACCAAAAGATTGGATCTTCCGGCGACGACAGCTTCGTGCTCGTCTTTGAAAGCGGCGAACCGGTGATGGAAAAGCTGGCTTCCTTTGTGGAAAAAGAAGGCGTGCATTCGGCTCGGTTTCACGGGATTGGCGCCTTCAAGGAAGCCGGCCTCCGCTACTTCGACGCTGAAAGCCGCGAATATATCGAGATTCCGGTGCGGGAACAGGTCGAGTTACTGACCCTGACCGGCACCGTCGCAACGCGCAAGGGTGAGCCTCAACTGCACGCCCACGCCATCCTGGGCAAGGCCACGGGGGAATGTGTGGGCGGCCACCTGAAGGACGCCGTCGTGCATCCCACCCTCGAGTTGATGGTCGTGACGAGCCCGGCTCACTTGCATCGAGAATTCGATTCCTCGGTCGAACTGCCGCTGCTGCAGCTCGATGCGGATGACGCGCAGGAAGTCTAGCCGCTCTCCCGGCCTCTGTTGGCATCTCCCCTGCGATAGCCCATTCACCATGAAAATCGATACAGTCTACTTTGTGAAACGCGCTGTCACCCTCGGCGCGATCGGCGGTAGCCTCTTGATTGCAGGGTGCCAGAACTACGAGAAGCCCGACACGACGGAAGAAGGGGCGCTGCAAGGGGCAGCCGCAGGGGCTGCGGCGGGCGCCCTTATCGGCAGTCAATCGGGTGACGCCCTCGAAGGTGCGGCCATCGGCGGTGCGGCTGGGGCCGCAGGTGGCGGTTACTACGGCAACCGCGAAGAGCAAAAGGCGGAAGATGCCCGGGAACGCGCCGATGAGAACAACGAAGACGACGGCGAGAACGACTGAGCCGCTCGCAAGAACGGTTTTGGACGAGGCGGACTGGTTTAAGTCCGCCTCTTTTGTTTACGGTTTCGCCGGATAGAGTTGGGTTCCACCTTCGGCGGCGGGATCGAATGATTCCGGTGAAGTGATACGGTGGTAATGGTCAGGCAGCTCCGCCCAGTTCCAGTCAATACCGCTGATGTAATATTCCACTTCGCCCGGAGGTGCGTCCAGACTGACGCGGTCCGTTGAGGTGGAGATGACTTGGGCGGCCATGCCCTCGCCTCGCGCCACTTGCGCCCAGACCCAGACCTCACCGCCGACCTGCCAGACCTCCTGAATGGCGACCGCGTGGGCCGGGGTCGGCGTCTTGAGTTCGACGGTAAATTCCCGTTCTGGCCAGCTCCGCTCCATTTGGTCGGCCGAAGGCGACGATGCGTCAGCATCGCGGGCGGCGGGGCTCGTGGCGCGCTGGCAGCCCGCCAGAAAGCCGGTCAGGACCAAGGCAGTCAGACAAAAGCGTGTATTGGGTCGGATCATGAGGGAACAATGCCGCAAGATTCCCGCCGATCAAGTGCCCGCACCGTCTCACAGGATGCCTTTTTTACCGTTCGTTCACGCTTCAGATTGCACGGCGCTTTCGTTACTCGGTGTAACGCGCCCTCCTCCTTCCATCATGGCACGTGAGGTGCAGAAGGTGGCGGCACATGAGCGGGGAAACCATCAACCTGATCGTCTTCATCTTTTCGGTAGCGTCCCTGACCTATATTACGTTTTCCGGGTTGCTGCAGCAGTATTGCCTGCCGGTCCCGCTGCTCTCCCTCGTGACGGGCTTTGTCATCGGGCCTCAGGTTCTGGGGCTTATCTCCAGTCCGGGGCATCATGCCGAGCACCTGATGTTGGAAGAAGGGGCGCGCATGACGCTTGCGATCGGCCTCATGGGCATTGCACTGCGTCTGCCCAAATACTACTGGCGCAAGGAAATCCGCTTTTTTCTGATGGTGATCCTGCTGGGCATGCCCTTGATGTGGGCCAGTGGTACCTTGATCTTCTGGGGCTTGAGTGGGTTTGACTTTTGGGTCGCGGCGCTGCTGGCGGCGATTGTCACCCCCACCGACCCCATTGTCTCGACTCCTGTCGTGACCGGCACTATTGCGGACAAGGAAATCCCCACCTGGGAACAACAGGGTATTTCGGCGGAATCCGGCTCGAATGACGGCCTGGGGTTTCTGTTCGTGATTCTGCCCGTGTATGTGCTCAACCGCGGGGCCGAGTGGGCCACCGTCGAGCACTGGCTGCTCATCGGCTTGCTCAAAGAGATCGGTCTGGCCGCTGTCGTGGGGGCGCTGCTCGGCTGGCTGGCGGCGATGATTCTGAGTTTTGTCAGCGAGCACGGCTTGATTCGGCATACTTCCTATCTTGGCTTCACGCTGGCGCTACCGGTCGTCGTCATGACACTGGTCAAGCTGTTGGGAGCCGATGGTATTCTGGCGGCCTTTGTCGCCGGAGCAGTGTTCGATCAGTTTATCGACGACAAACATCAGGAGCACCAGGAAGAGATCCAGGAAGCGATCAACAAGTTCTTTACTATCACGATCTTCATGCTGGTCGGCCTGTTCATCCCTCTGGCCGAATGGCAGCACCTGGGATGGCCGGTTGCGCTGATCTGGTTGACCGTGATCATCGGTCGCCGTGCGGTGGCGATCTTTGCACTCAACCGCTTGCTGCGGCGTAACATCAACTTGCCCGAGATGTCGTTTCTCGCCTGGTTTGGCCCCCTCGGAATAGCGGCGCTCTATTATGTGATGTATGCTGAGAAGCACCTCGGGCGCAGCGATCTGTGGCCCCATATCAGTATGGCCATTGTCATCTCGGTGATCCTCCACGGCCTCACTTCAACCCCTTTCGCCCGCTGGCTGGGCAAAACGCTGCGCCAGCGAGGCCAAGCAACACAGCCCTAAATGTCTCAACCAGAACTGCAAGAAAACCTCTCCCAACACGATCGCCCCCTCGTCCAGTTCGAGAAGCGCATGCTGATCGCGCTCGCGCTGATCGGCCTCGCCCTGTTTCTCTGGAAAAGTGCGGAAGCGTTTCTGATTTTCTTTGCCGGTATAATCATCGCGGTCGTGCTGGGCGGCTTTTCCTACATGCTGAAGGAGCGGACGCGGTGGACCTACTGCACCTGCCTCTACGTCGCCACCGGCTGCATGTTTCTGCTTATCGTGGGCATTGCCATGCTCGTATTGCCGATGGTGGTGTCCGAAGGGCAGCGGCTCTTCGACAAGATGCCGACCATCCTGGAAAACGCGCGCAGTACCACCTGGGGACGTATGTTCCTGAGCGGCGGGATGAATGGCAGCGGAGGCGATGGCCTGCTGAGCCGTATCATCGGGCCGGCCACGCGTTCGGCCGAAGCCATCACTGCCTTGGCCCTGGCCCTGTTTGTGGGCATCTTTCTAGCCTACGATCCGCAGGCCTACTGCCGGGGACTGTTGAGCATCCTGCCCCTCGGTTATCGCGAAAAGGGGCGGCAACTGTTACTGGCTTGCGGTCGTGCCCTGTGGCATTGGCTGATCGCCCAGGGCTTTGCCATGTTGATCATCGGCACGCTGGTTACGATCGGCATGTTGATCGTGGGGGCGCCCTTCGCGTGGGTCCGCGGGCCGCTAGCTGGGCTGTTTCAGTTTATCCCCAACGTCGGTCCGGTGCTATGGGCGATTCCTGCCGTGCTGATCGCCCTGTCGACGAGCCAGACCATGGCGATCAAGGTCATGGCGCTCTACATCGTCGTGCAGGTGCTCGAAGGCAACTTCATTACCCCGATGGTCCAGAAGCAGAACGTGCAAATGCCACCGGTTCTGACGTTACTCGGGACGGTAGTCATGGGCATGGTCTTCGGTCCCTTGGGCCTGATCCTGGGTACGCCTTTGACCGTCATCCTGCTCGTCTCCTACCGCATGCTCTATCAGCGCGACCTGCTCCACGACGAGAACGCGAAAATCCCCGGACAGGGCGAACCTCATTAGAAATTCTGCAGCCTGCATGAAACGGCTCGATAACAGAAGGCAGGCTGCAAAAATGAAATTCCTGTAAAAGGGCCTCGATCCCGCGTTGGAGGGAAGAACAGCAGCAGCAACCCCCGTTTGAGCAGATTGGTACAGTCTAGGCAGCAAAAGCGGCCATGAGTACTGATACCGACATCCTCAAAGAACACTGGCTCCCCTATGCGAATGCGCTCACCCGTAAATGGCCGCAATTGACGGAGGACGACCTGCGCAGCATCGGGGGCGATGTCGACCGCCTGAAGGCACGACTCCAAGAGCGCTACGACTTCACACCAGAGCAGGTCCAACACGAAGTCGACGCGTGGTATCGGGAAGAAGGGCAACGCTAAACCATCCTTGTGGCGCCCCCCAAGAAACAGCCGCAAGCTTTTGGGCCTTCCGCCGATGTCTGGTTGCGTGGGGGGGCCGTTTTCTGTCTGGCCGTCGTGCTCGGCCTCACGTTGGCCGTCTATGTCTTCGGCAATCGTGACGGTTACGACGAGTTTGGCGTGAACCAGGAGCAGCCGGTCATCTTCAGCCATCGTCACCACAGTGGCGAACTGGGGATCGACTGCCGCTTCTGCCACACGACGGTCGAAAAATCTTCTTTTGCGGGTATGCCCAGCACGGAAACGTGCCTGACCTGTCATAGCCAGCTCTTCCGCGAGAGTCCCCTGCTCCAGCCCGTCTGGGACAGCTTGCGCCACCAGCAGCCCGTGCCGTGGAATCGCGTGCACGACCTGGGAGACTTCGTTTACTTCGACCATTCGGTGCACGTCAACAACGGCGTCTCCTGCCGCTCGTGTCACGGCGACGTGGAAGACATGGTGACCGTCTCGAAGACCAAGGACATCACTATGTTGTGGTGTATCGAATGTCACCGTAATCCCGAGCCTCGACTGGTACCGGAGGGCGACGTCGTCAATGTGCGGCGTCAGGCCGATCCGTTGGCGAACGCCGAGCACGTAGAGATCCTCAAGTCGTCTCCCTTCGATGCGGAAAAATGGAAGCGCGCACACACCGAGGCGATGAGCGAGCAAATGGGCCGCGAAGTGAACAATTACAACCTGACCGACTGCACAACCTGCCACCGCTGATGTCCGACCCAGGCAACATACCTTCGCCCCGTCGTTCCGATGAGTTTCCGGAGCAGGCTGCGGTATGGCCGTCGCAGCTGAGCCGTCGCAAATTCCTGCAAGTCGCCGGTGCGGGGCTCACGCTGGCCAGTATGAGCGGGTGCTTCAAAAAGCCGCGCGAAGAGATCCTGCCATATGTGAAGCAGCCCGAGCAAGTTGTGCCGGGGAACCCAAATTTCTACGCCACCACGCACAACTGGCGAGGCTACGGGCGCGGTATCCTGGTCGAAAGTCGTGAAGGCCGTCCGGTAAAGGTTGAGGGCAACCCGGATCATGCTTCCAGCCAGGGCGCGACTGATGCGGTCATGCAGGCCAGTCTGCTCGGCCTTTACGATGGGCAGCGCCTGCGGGCGCCTCACCAGAACAATCACACCTCCAGCTGGAATGCCTTCGACGCGGCCTGGCTCGAGCAGTTTCAGCGGCTCCAGGCACACCAGGGACGCGGATTATGGGTGGTGGCCGAGCCCAACAGCTCCCCGTCTGAACTGGCAGCGTGGCAGCAACTCGCGCAGCGCTTCCCACAGATGCGGGTGATGCTGGAGGCTCCATACACGCGCCTGAGCCTGCCCCAGACCGACTACCGGCTCGAACAAGCGGACATCATCGTGGGAATCGATCCGGATTTCCTGACCGAGCATCCCGAGAGTCTGCGCTACGCCCGCGCTTACGCGCAGCGGCGACGCGGCTGGCAGGAAGGTGTCGACGTCAACCGCTTCTACAGCCTGCACGCCGCCCCGAACGTCACCAACGCGCAGGCCGATACCGCCTGCGTCTCTGCACCCGGACGCTGGGAGTCGGTGATGGATGGCCTCTTGGGCGGGGGGACTGGCGACCTTTCCAAGACCGAGCGCCAATGGGTCGAACAAACCCGTCGTGATCTCCAATCCGCGGGGGCCCGGGCCTTGGTGATCGGTGGCAGCTATTTGAGCCCCGTCCTGCAGGACAAAGTGCAGCAACTGAATCGGCAACTCGGAAACGAAGGCACGACGTGGGTGCAACATACCCCGCCGCCGCAGACCGATGCGGTGCTGGCCGAGCAACGCGCGACATCCCAGGAACTCGCCGACGCACTCGAGGCGGGCGAAGTCGAGGCGTTGCTCTGTCTGGACGCCAATCCGGGCTTCTATTTCGGCGATTTACTGGTCGACGCCATCGCCAAGGCCAAGTGGTCGGCTTGCTTTGCCCTGGAGGCGCACGAGACAGCGCGCCAGTGCACCTGGAAGCTGCCGGTACACCACTTCCTCGAAGAATGGGGTGACCTGCGCAGCTTTACGGGCGAACTCAGCCCCGTGCAGCCACTCATCCGGCCGATGTATCAGAGTCGCGCCCGCCTCGAGATCCTGCATCGCCTCGCGCAACCCTCGGACCCGCAGCCTGCCTACAATCTGGTGCGCCGCCATTGGCAACAGCGCGTCTCGAGCCGCTTCGAAAAATGGTGGTCCGAGGGCCTGCAGAAGGGCGTGTTTCCTGAGGTCGCCAGTGACTTTCAGGGGAACCCCGCACCTGCTGTCAGCCGGGAAACATCGACACCTTCAGGCACTGGGAGGCTACAGCTGCTGGTGCGCCTCGACCCGCACATCGAGGACGGTCGCGGGGCGCGTAACGCGTGGCTCCAGGAATTGCCCAAACCGATGAGCATGCTGGTTTGGGACCAGGCGCTCTGGCTTTCGATTGAAACTGCACAGGAGCACGGGCTGGAACAAGGCGACGTGGTGGAGCTCTCTTCGGGCGATCGCCGTATCCAGCTGCCGGTCTACCCGATGCGGGCCATGGACCCGGGAACGATGGTCGCGTTTATGGGCTATGGTCGCCCGACCGCCCAGATGCACGACGGTCACGCCACCGGCTATGCGCTTGAGGGCTTTGGCGCCCGCTGGTTCTGGCCGGCAGTCTCGCTGGAAAAGACCGGCGAACACTACGACTTGGTCACCACGCAGCACCATCAGGTGATGGACGGGCACGACTTTGCCCGCGTGCGCAAAACGGGCGAGCCTGCGCCGGAGCGCGAGGAACACCGCCCGCCGGAGGAGACGAGTTTCATGCCGGAGCCGCCCAAACCGCCGATGGGCGACGCGCCCTACAAATGGGGCATGTCGATCGACTTGAGCTCGTGCATCGGCTGCGGAGCCTGCGTCACGGCCTGTCAGGCCGAGAACAACATCCCCGTGGTGGGCAAGGAGCAGGTGGCTGTTGGCCGGGAGATGCTCTGGATCCGTATCGACCGATATTTTTCGGAGGAATCCGGGCACACGCGTATCCTGCACCAGCCCGTGCCGTGCATGCAGTGCGAGAAGGCACCGTGCGAAGTCGTCTGTCCCGTAGGCGCTACGCTGCACGACAGCGAAGGGCTGAATGCGATGGTCTACAACCGCTGCATCGGCACGCGCTATTGCTCCAACAACTGCCCGTACAAGGTCCGCCGCTTCAATTTTCTCGATTATCGTCCGCCGAAGGAGCACCCGCGCAACCTCCAGTTCAACCCCGAGGTGACTGTGCGTGAGCGCGGCGTGATGGAAAAGTGCACCTACTGCGTCCAGCGCATCAGCCGCGCCCGTATCGATGCGCGCAATCAGAATCGCGAGATCCGTGACGGCGAGATCGTGACGGCCTGTCAGCAGGTCTGCCCGACCGAGGCCATCGTCTTCGGCGACATCAGCCGACCGGAGAATCACGTGTCGCAGCGCAAGGCGCACGAGGAGGATTACCAGCTCCTGGCCGAGCTCGATACCCGCCCTCGCACCACCTATCTGCCCCGCTGGGAAAACCCGCCTCATGAAGACCGCTAAGCAGGAAAACGCACCCACCCGCCCGAATGAGCTGCTCGGCCCGGAGATGAGTCCCGAGCTGCTCAACCAGCGCGTCGGCGACGAAGCCCGCGTCCGGGCGCGCGCCTGGTGGTGGTGGCTGGCCCTGTTCGCGACCGCAGGCGGCGTTTTCATGATGTTTACGGCCATCACGTGGGTGCTGGCCAAGGGTGTCGGCATCTGGGGCCTGCAGATCCCGGTGGCTTGGGGCTTCGCCATCATCAATTTCGTCTGGTGGATCGGGATCGGCCACGCCGGCACCTTCATCTCGGCCATCCTGCTTTTACTGCAACAAGATTGGCGCAACTCGATCAACCGCTTCACGGAGGCCATGACCTTGTTTGCCGTGGCGTGCGCGGGCTTGTTTCCGCTCTTGCACCTGGGCCGGCCGCAATACTTTTACTACCTCATCCCCTATCCGAACGAGATGGGGCTATGGCCGCAATTCCGTAGTCCGCTGGTCTGGGACTTTTTTGCCGTTTCGACCTACGGCACGGTGTCGCTGATTTTCTGGTATCTCGGCTTGGTGCCCGACCTCGCCACGATGCGCGATCGTACAAAGCCGGGACTGCGCAAAAAGATCTACGCGTTCTTCTCGCTGGGCTGGCTGGGCCGCGATCAGCAGTGGAAAGACTACCGCGCGCTCTACTTCATGCTAGCCGGGCTGGCGACGCCACTGGTGATCTCGGTGCACAGTATCGTGGGCCTCGACTTCGCCGTGAGCATCGTGCCGGGCTGGCACAGCACTGTCTTCCCGCCCTACTTCGTCGCAGGCGCGATTTTCTCCGGGTTTGCGATGGTCGCCACGCTGGTAATCCCGATCCGTAAGCTGTTCAAGCTCGAGGGCATGATCACGACCCGCCACCTCGACAATATCGGCAAGGTCATGCTCGCCACGGGCATGATGGTGGGCTTCGGCTACGTCAGCGAGGTCTTCTTCGAGTGGTACAGCGGGGATGCGTTTGAGATGCAGACACTGATGGACCGCCTGACGGGCTACTACGCTCCCGTTTTCTGGACGGTCATTTTCTGCAACGTCATTTCGATTCAGGCCCTTTGGTGGCGCGGCATTCGCACCAACCCCTGGCTGCTCTGGATTCTTGCGGGCGTCGCGAATATCGGCATGTGGATGGAGCGCTACCTGATCGTGGTGACCAGCCTGGGGCACGACTACCTGACCTCGTCCTGGCAGGATTTCAACGCCACCGGTTGGGACTGGGCGCTGTATCTGGGTACATTGTGCTTCTTTTTCTTCCTGGTGGTGCTCTTTGTGCGGCTCATCCCAATGGTCTCGATGCACGAGATCCGTGAGATCCTGCACGAACGGGCGGAACGCGGAAAGGAGGCCTCCTGATGCGTGCTCCGATTCCAGGCAAGGCCGTCGTGGCGTCGTTCAAGGATGTCGAGCAGTTCGAGGCGGTCGTCAAAGGCTACGTGACCGACAACCAGCATTGGTCGGCCCAGACCGTGACGCCTCACCCGCTCGAGTCGCTCGACGCCCTGACGGCTTATCGCCCGAGCCCGATCCCACGCATCATTTTCTGGGCCTTTATCTGCGGTGCCACCGGCGGCTATCTGATGCAGGTCTACGCCATGGCCATCACCTACCCGCTCAACGTCGGAGGACGACCGTTGCACAGCTGGCCGGCGTTCATTCCGATTACGTTCGAGCTGGGCGTGCTGACAGCGGCGATCACGGGGCTTGTATCCTGGCTCATCCGGTTGCGCCCAAGGCTCTACCTGCGCGAGCTCGAATCCGCCATTATCACGCGCGGCACACAAGACCGCTATGTGCTGATGCTCGTGCCCATCGATCCCGAAATGAAGGCGGCCGACCTCATAGCCAAGGAGGCCGATCTCAAGCAGGCCGGGGCCGAAGAAACGGAGGTGCGACTATGGGACTGATCCGCTTCAGCTCCAGTCTCGTGCTCGCCTGCCTGCTCGGCCTCGCGTTGACGGCCTGCGGCGACAACATGGCCGATCAGCAAAAGGTCGAGGAATACGAGCGTGCCGTCGACTTGCCGCACAACGTGGGTGCACAACCGCCGCCCGAAGGCACGATTCCAAACAACGGGCCGTGGGGAGACCGGCCGTTCGTGACCGGCAAAGACGAAGACGGCAGCTATCTGGATGCAGTCCCTATCGAGGTCGACGCGGAGACTCTGGAACGCGGCGAAGAGCTGTATCACATCCACTGTGTGGTGTGCCACGGCCCTGCCGGCTACGGAGATGGCATCGTCGTGCGTCGCGGCTTCCCGCAAGCCCCGAATTACCACACCGACCGTCTGCGCACCGTGCCCGACGGCTATATCTTTGATGTCATTACGCGGGGCTACGGGGCGATGCTGCCTTACTCAGGACGTGTTTCGCCCGAGGAACGCTGGCAGATCGTCACGTTCATCCGCGCCCTGCAACTCAGCCAGGATCCGCAAACCGAGGAGGTAGCCGCGCCATGACCATCCTCGTCCAATTCTTCTGGTATTTCGTGCTGCTGAGCTTGTCGCTCGTGGCCGGGTCCGTCTATCTGCTATTGCTCTATCCACTGACCGGCGGGAGCTGGATGGAATACCTGCGCCCGGCCCTGCGCCGACATGTGAGCCTGTGGTGGGTACCCTGTCTGGGATTCCTCGTGCTGCTCTTGCTCTTTCAATATATCGCTTATTGGCCGGAACCGCCGACCAAGCACCTGGAGGAACTGGCGCACCAGCGGGAGGCGTTCCTGAACTGGCCGTTCTTTATCGGGCGCAACGTCTTTTACCTGGTCGTTTTTGCGGTGGCCGGGCTGTTCCTCGGCAAGCGTGGCGGCGAGCGCGGTCAGCCATGGGCGGCGCCGGCGATCGTCGGCATGACGCTTACGATGTTCTTCATTGCGGTGGACTGGGTGATGTTGCGCGACGCCGAGTGGTTCTCCACTGGCTTCCCCTTCACCTACATCCTGCTGTCGGTGCTTTTCGCCCTCTGCAGTGCGACGCTGGCGACCAAGCTGGGAGAAGCTCCCGAGAAGGCCCGCCGCCAGATCGGCAGTCTGATTCAGGCTTCGACCATTGTCAGCGCCTATCTTGCCATCGCCGAACTCGTCATCATCTGGATGGGCGACCTGCCCGTGGAGGCCCAACTGTATGTTGAACGCAGTCACCTGCCGTGGTCGCTGTTGATTGTCTACGTCGCCATCTGCGGGGTCGCCTGGCCGTTCATCAGCCTGCTCTCGCGCCAGCCCCGCGTGCGCCCGGCCCGGATCAAGCGCGCGGCCCTGCTGGCCGCCTCCGGCATGGCCGCCTATCTGCTGTGGTTCCTTTACCCGATCGTCCGCCCCTTCTAGCGCATGAAGCCGCACCTGGACAACGATTACGAAAAGAAGGACGTCGGCCTGCGAGGGCCGGTGCTGGTCGCGCTTGCGCTGGCCGGAGTCGTGGTCGGTAGCCTCCTGGCGCTAAAGTGGATCTACCACCAGCCGCTTTCCTCGATCGCGTCGGACGATCCCCGCCTGCTCTTCACCCACGGCCCGAACTACGACACGCCGATCGATGAGGACTGGCAGGCGATGATGCAAGCCAACGCCCATCGGCTCGACGGCACTGAAGAGGGCACGATCCCCCTCGCAGAAGCCAAACAGCAGATCGCCGAAAACGGCCTGCCTCGTTGGTCCGCCGATGAGACTTTCGAAATTCAACGACAAGGAGTGTATCTCGATGCGCGACGCTAATGCCATCCTCCGCGTCATCCTCACATGGTGCGCCATGTTGAGCCTGACCTCCGCCCACGCCCAGACGAACTACAATCAGCCACCGCCACCGAATGTCGAGTGGACCCAGAATATCGGCGACACCTTGCCGCTCGACACGCCCGTGATCAATACCGATGGCGAAACGGTTGCGCTGGGCAGCTACTTCGACGACGGCCCCGTCGTCCTGATCTTTGGCTACAACCGCTGCCCCATGCTGTGCGGTGAGGTGATTCAGGGCGTCCTGCAGGTCTCCAACGACCTCGACTGGAAGGCGCCCGATGACTACGAGGTGCTGTTCTTCAGCGTCGATCCGACCGAAGATGCCAAACTGGCCGCCGATGCGGAAGACAACGCCAATCGGGCTTACGCAGACGACGCCGACGCCGGTGCATGGCACTTCCTGCGGGGCAGCCCCGAGGCGGTCGAAAAGCTGACGGAGGCCGCCGGCTTCGGGTATCAATACATGAAGGACACCAACGAGTATGCGCACCCCAGCGGATTTCTCGTGTCCGAACCGGACGGCACCATCTCCAAGTATTTCTTTGGCGTACGCTTCGACCGTCAGGCGGTGCGGCTTGCCCTGGCCGATTCTTCGCAGGGCAAGCTCGGCAGCCCGACCGACAAGCTGTTGATCCTCTGCTGCCAATACGACCCCATGACGGGCAAATACGGCCTTGCCATCCACCGTGTGCTCAAGGTCGGGGCTGGCCTGACGATCCTCGCCTTGGGCGGCTTTATCGTGCTCAACCTCCGCCGCGAACGAAAGGGCTCGGATAGTGCTTAGCCACTTCCCACAGTTTTTATTGGCCCAGACCGACGCCGATGCGCCGGCGTTGCGCTTTTGGCCGGAGCGTGCGTCGGACATGGCTGGACACGTCGATGCGGTCTTCATCGGCTTGATGGTGATGAGCGCTCTCATCGTGCTGTTGCTGCTGGTCCTGCTCGGCTACGCGCTGTTCAACTACAAGCGCGACGACCGCGGGCTGGGGCTCTGGATTGCCAAAAGCCGCTGGAAGCTCGAGACCACCTGGAGCGTGATTCCGTTCCTGGTCTTCCTCGGCCTGTTCGCAATAGGCGCCAAGCTGTATATCGACTCCTACGACCCAACCGAAGAAGGCCGGGAGATCAACGTCGTGGGCCGGCAATGGATGTGGCAGATCTACCACCCGGAGGGCAAGATGGAGCACGACCAGTTGCACATTCCCGTGGGAGAGCCGATCACCCTGGTCCTGTCTTCCGAGGACGTCATCCACTCCTTTTACGTGCCCGCCTTTCGCGTGAAGCGCGATGTTGTGCCGGGTAAATACGTGCGGCTGACCTTTACCGCCAACAAAACCGGCCGCTTCCACTTCTTTTGCGCCGAATACTGCGGCACCAACCACAGCCAGATGGACGGATGGGTGACCGTAATGGAACCCGAAGCCTATGCCGAATGGCTGCAGCAAGACATGAGCGGCCAGGACCACCTGACGCTGGCCGAACGCGGCCGCGAAATCTTCCACGCCCAAGGCTGCAGCGGCTGCCATGAGCCCGACAGCACGGTGCATGCACCGCGTCTGGCCGGAGTCGCCGGCAGTCGGATCGCCCTGCAGGACGGCGGCTTCGTCACCGCCGACAGCGGCTACCTGCGCGACAGTATTCTGCTGCCTGGCAAGGACATCGTCGCGGGCTTCCAGAACGTCATGCCCTCTTATCAGGGCCAGATCGACGAAGGCCAGATCGCGGCCCTGATCGCCTACCTGCAATCCCTTGATTCCGAAGACTCGGACGTCTCGACACGCTAATGGACAACTCAGCCAACAGTCAGCATCACCTCGTCAACGATCCGCCAGAAAACGTCGCGGAAGAGCCACAGGAAAACTACCTCAACGAAGGCAAGGGCCTGATGAGTTGGCTGACCACGACCGACCATAAGCGGATCGGCATCCTGTATCTGCTGACGATCACCTTTTTCTTCTGCATTGCCGCTTTTGCTGCCGCCATCATGCGGGCCGACCTCACGACGCCCCAAGGCGATCTGGTCATCTCCGAGACCTACAACAAGCTCTTCACCGTGCACGGGGTGCTGATGATCTGGTTCTTTCTCGTGCCGTCGATCCCCACCGTGCTGGGCAACTTCCTGGTGCCCCTCATGCTCGGAGCCAAGGATGTCGCCTTCCCCCGGCTGAATCTGGCGAGCTGGTACGTCTTCGTCGCCGCCGGCGTCTTCACCCTCTACGCCATGGTCGCGGGCGGCGTCGACACCGGCTGGACCTTCTACACGCCCTACTCCAGCACCTATTCCAATGGCCACGTGATCAGCATGGCGATGGGCATCTTCATCGCCGGCTTTTCGTCCATCTTCACCGGCGTCAATTTCATCGCGACCATCCACAAGATGCGTGCACCGGGGCTCACCTGGATGCGGCTGCCGCTCTTCATCTGGTCCCTCTACGCGACCAGCATCGTCATCGTGCTGGCGACGCCGGTGCTCGCGATCAGCATGTTCCTCGTCATGGTCGAGCGCCTCTTCGGCGTCGGCATCTTCGACCCGGCCCTCGGTGGGGATCCACTGCTGTTTCAGCACTTGTTCTGGTTCTACAGCCACCCGGCCGTCTACATCATGATCCTGCCCGGCTTTGGTGCGATTAGCGAGATTATCGCCACCTTCTCCCGCCATCGCGTCTACGGCTATTCCGTCGTGGCCTTCTCCAGCCTTTCCATCGCGGTGCTCGGCTTCCTCGTCTGGGGCCACCACATGTTCGTCAGCTCGCAATCCGTCTACGCCGGGCTGGTCTTTTCGCTGCTGAGCTTCCTCGTGGCTGTGCCCTCCGCGATCAAAGTCTTCAACTGGTCCGTCACGATGATCCTCGGGCGCGTGCAGTTCACGACGCCCCTGCTTTACGCGGTCGGCTTTTTGGGGCTCTTCACTATCGGCGGGTTGACGGGGCTTTTTCTGGCGACCCTGGCAGTGGATGTGCACGTGCACGATACCTACTTCGTGGTAGCGCACTTTCACTACATCATGGTCGGCGGTATGGTGATGGGCTACCTTGGCGGGCTGCACCTCTGGTGGCCCAAGATTACCGGCCGCATGTATCACGAGTGGTGGGGTCGCATCGGCGCGACCCTGATCTTTATCGGGTTTAACCTCACGTTCTTTCCGCAGTTCATCCTGGGTTATCTCGGCATGCCGCGCCGCTACCACACCTACCCGCCGGAGTTCCAGTTTCTGAATGTCGTCTCGACTGCGGGGGCCACTATTCTCGGGCTCGGCTATCTGCTGCCGTTCATCTACCTGATCGTGTCGCTCAAAAAAGGCAAAAAGGCGCCGGACAACCCCTGGCGGGCGACGGGGCTGGAATGGACCACATCCTCACCGCCGCCGAAGCATAACTTTGAGCAAACGCCCACTGTGAACGAGGAGGCTTACGCCTACAAGGACTGATGGGACACCTAAGCCAAGAAGTACACGAAGCCTATCGGGATGAGGTGCAGGAGAAGCGCACCGGCTACCTCGGCATGTGGGCGTTCCTGAGCTCCGAGATCCTGTTCTTCGGCAGCTTTTTCCTCGCCTACGCCGTGATCCGGTCTTTCCACGCCGATGCGTTTCGGGAAGCTTCCGGCCACCTTAGCCTGCTCTGGGGCACGATCAATACCGCCGTGTTGCTCGTCAGTAGCTATCTGATCGCGTTTGGCGAAAAGGCTTTTGAACTGCGCCGCAACAAGGCCGGCATGCTCAGTTGGGCCGGAGCCGCCGTGCTGGGCGTCGCCTTCCTCGCGATCAAGTTCTACGAATATGGGGAGAAGTTTCACCATCACCACATCCCTGGCCTCGACTTCAAGGCAGAGGACTTCCAACACCCACAAGGCGCGGAGCTTTTCCACTTCCTCTATTTTTCGATGACGGGGCTGCATGCCCTGCACCTGATCGTCGGCGTCTGCTGGATCAGCGGCATGGTGCTCTGGTTCAAGCTGCGCAAAGGACGCACCATCCAGACCACATACGTGACGACGGCCGCGCTTTACTGGCACTTCGTCGACCTCGTCTGGGTGTTCCTCTACCCGATGCTCTACCTGATTCGCCCATGAGCCAATCTCACGAAGACATGCCTTCCAATGCCCTGCTGCTCGGTATTCTTGCCGCGTTGATGGTCTTGTTGGGCGCCGCATTTTCGCTGGTCTGGCTACCGCATGGCCCGTGGAAGCCCTTCCTCGCGATCCTGATCGCCGGCGCCAAGGCCGCCCTGATCGTCTGGATCTTCATGCGCGCCCGCTACCACGACCACACCTCCTGGCTCTTTATCATCGGCGGCATCTTCTGGCTCGCAATCCTCTTCACCCTGACTTTCGCAGATTACCTGACACGGTAGGTGAAAAGCTGTAAAAGCCTCTGACACAGAAGCATTAAAAAATGGTGGGCGGCGAGGGATTCGAACCCCCGACCTACTGGGTGTAAACCAGTTGCTCTAACCAGCTGAGCTAGCCGCCCATCAGTAGAAACGGACTTTTTTGGCGAATCGGGGCAGACAGTCAAGCCGCAATCATCTGGTTTGCACATTTCAGAGAAGTCAGGGAGGTTGGATCTGGTATCCACTCGGGCATTGGCGGCCCTGCAACCTGCAACCCTGGCGAAAGTCACGGGGCGCACGAAGCACCGGGGGCCGCACCAGTCAGAGAGCATTACGACCGCTCAAGCGGGTAGAACAGGCGTGGTACGGGCGATGCTGAATGTGAGGCATCAATTTGAAACCCAACCTGACAAACACTATGGATTCTCCCTCTTATTCCCTTTATCCCGAGCCGCCGGCGAGTGGCTCGAGCCAGATCAACGTGAGCAATCCCGAGCGCGTCGTGTCGGCAATTGGCGGACTCGCGCTCACGGCATTTGCCTTTCGCCAGCGTCGCCCGGCCGTCGGGCTGCTGATGGGGATGCTCGGAGGCGGCCTGCTCTATCGCGGGCTCTCGGGCCATTGTCCGCTCAGTTCGGCGGTTGGTCGGAGCACGAGCGGCCAGAGTGCCAAGCCCATCAGTGCCCACGTAACCGAGACTATTTTGGCGCCCCGCCGTGAAGTCTACGAGTACTGGCGCCAGTTGGAGAATCTGCCGCGCTTCATGCACCACCTGCTCAAGGTGACAGAGTATGACGAGCGCCATTCTCACTGGGTCGCGCACTTGCCGGGCGGACGCGGTCGCGTCTCGTGGGACGCTGAAATCCATCAGGACGAACCGGACCAGCGCATTGCCTGGCGTTCAGTCCCGGGGGCTTCGGTCGACAACGCTGGCGAAGTGCAGTTCGTCGATGCGCCCGGGCGCTATGGCACGGAGATCCACGTTCACATCTCCTATCGTCCACCGGCCGGTTCGATCGGCTTGCGCCTCGGTCAGGCGCTCAACCGTTCCTTCGAGCAAATGGTGAAGGAAGACCTGCAACGGTTGAAGGAAATGCTCGAGACCGAGAACAAGCCGGTGCAGATGGAGACCCCTGCCCCCGCGCTCGTCTAGCGCACAGACGGCAAAGACATTTACCCAAACCCCTCGTCCACTTCGGGCGAGGGGTTTTCTTTTGGTCGTCGCTTTTAGACGGTTGTCAGCACCTGTTGGCAGGCCTTTTCGCAAGCGCGGCAGGCTTCAGCGCAAATCCGGCAGTGGGCATGCATCTTGGCGTGCTTTTCACACTCCTCGGCGCAACCGCCGCAGGCCTTCGCGCATGCTTCTACCTGCGCTTTCAGCACGGCCTGATCCCGCTCTGTCTGTGTGATCAGCAGCTTTAGCGTCGCCTCGCAGACGGTGGCGCAATTTAGGTCGGATCGGATGCAGCGGCGCAGCATGTCGATCTTTTCTTCGGCCAGGCAGGCGTCTGCGCAAATCTGGCAGGAGACGGCACAGTCTGCCGTTGCCTTGATCAGCTGTGTCCAGGCGTCCGTGGAGCCAGCAGGTGAAGGGTGCGGGTGGGTGGATAGAATATCGATCGCGTGTTTCATCGGGTGAGCCGTTTGCAGATAGGATGCCATCGCCCAGTTCACCCGCTACTGGTATGGCATATGCAAGCGAGTGGGTATCATGGAAGCTCTCCGCAACTTTATCACAAATCCGTGGGTAATCGGCACTTGGATCGTGCTGATGCTCATCTCTCTCGTTATCCTCGTGCGTGACCTATGGGCCAAAAACCCGGAAATCATGCCCCTCATGAAGGCCGTATGGTGCTTGACCGTGATCTATTCGGGCCCGATCGGGTTGCTCATCTATTTCTATTCCGGGCGGAAGCAGATTTCCCACGATTCGCTATGGCGCAAGGGCTTTCGTTCCGTTTCTCACTGCTACTCAGGGTGTGGAGCTGGCGAGATCACTGGACTGCTGGTCATGACGGGACTCCTGGCGATCAACAGCAACCTCTGGGTGGCGCTCACGACTTTCGTGCTCGCCTATGTATTCGGCTTCGGCATGACGATCGGGCCCCTGCTGCAGGATGGCGAGAAATTCGGAGCAGCGTTTAAGGACGCCTTGTACAGCGAGTCTGCCAGCATCGCGGTGATGGAGATCGTGGCAATCGGCACCGATATTTGGCTCGCGAAGAACGCGCAATTCGGCGAACCCCTCTTCTGGTCCTCGCTGGTGCTATCGCTTTCCATCGGCTTGATTGCGGCTTACCCGGTTAATCTGTTGCTGATCCGGTTTGGCGTGAAGGAGGGCATGCACAACCCGAAGGAAATGGCGAAGCACATGCACGAGCAGGGCCACGGTGGCGGGCATGCCCACGCCCACTGATCCCCCTTTGTTTTTGAAGCCCGAGAGCCGCTTCCCCTTTGGGATGCGGCTTTTTTGCGCTCATCCCGTGATCCGGTGCAACGCGCGGGATTTGTGCCCGATCACATGCAGTATCCTGCAATGGCTCTTCTTCATGTCGTGCGTGTGTGTCTACTTGAACGGTCGATTCTGGTGCGCATCGGGCGCTTAGACCTTTGGCTGGTAGATTGGCCCAGTCGATGCGTGCCCTTTGCTAAACCTCTAATTCAACCGCTATGGCGAAGACAGCAGCAGACGTTCTTGTAGAAACCCTCATTGATTGGGGCGTAGAAGTAATTTTCGGACTCCCGGGTGACGGCATCAACGGCATCATGGAATCCCTCCGGACACGGCAGGACAAAATAAAGTTCGTACAGGTCCGGCACGAAGAGGCGGCGGCCTTCATGGCCTGCGGCTACGCCAAGTACACCAAGAAGCTGGGGTGCTGCCTCGCCACGTCGGGTCCGGGCGGCATCCACCTGCTCAACGGCCTCTACGATGCGAAAATGGACAGCGCTCCGGTCATCGCGATCACCGGCCACCATTACCACGATCTGATCGACACCCTGGCGCAGCAGGACGTGGCGCTCGATCGCGTCTATATGGACGTCGCGGCTTACAATACCCGTGTCATGGGCCCGGAACACGTGAAGAACGTCACGCAAATGGCCTGTCGCACCGCTGTAGCGCGCCGAGCGGTCTCTCATGTGAATTTCCCGACCGACTTGCAGTCGCTGCCGGTTTCCGAAGGCGAGCGCAGCGGTCGCAACGTGGCCAAGCACGACCGCGGTTCCTACTTTGTCGAACCGCCCACACCGAACAAGCACCACCTCAAGGCCGCGGCCGACGTGCTGAACGAAGGCGAAAAGGTCGCGATTCTCGCCGGCCAGGGCGCGTTGGGTGCAGCCGAGGAACTGTTGGAAGTAGCGGACACCCTCGGTGCCCCGATCATCAAGGCGCTACTGGGCAAGGCCGTCGTGCCGGACAACCACCCGCTGACCACGGGCGGCATTGGCCTGCTGGGCACTCTGCCCTCGGAGAACGCCATCCAGGAATGCGATACGCTGCTGATGGTCGGCACGTCCTTCCCTTACATCGAATTTCTGCCCAAGCCCGGCCAGGCCCGTTGCGTGCAGATCGACATCGAACCCGCGCGCATCGGCTTGCGCTACCCGGTGGAAGCAGGCTTGCCCTACGACAGCAAGGCGACCCTGGCGGCGCTCAAGCCGTATCTGCTGCGCAAGAACGACCGTAGCTATCTCGAAAAGCGCCAAAAGGAGACGCACGAGTGGTGGCAGTTGATGGAGAAGCGCGGCACGCGACAGGAAAAGCCGATGAAGCCGCAAGTCGTGGCGTGGGAGCTGGGCAAGCGCCTCAGCGAAAATGCCATCGTCACGAGTGACTCCGGCACTATCGCGACTTGGTGGGCGCGCCAGATTCCCGCCAAGGCCGGGCAAATGTTTTCGCTTTCGGGCAATCTAGCCACCATGGCCAACGGACTGCCCTACACCATCGCGGCTCAGGTCGCCCACCCGGATCGTCAATGTGTGGCCTTCATCGGCGACGGTGGCTTCAGCATGCTGATGGCCGAATTCGTCACGGCAGTGCGCTACAAGCTGCCCATCAAGGTCGTCATTATCAACAACGGCACGCTCGGTCAGATCAAGTGGGAGCAAATGGTTTTCCTCGGGAATCCCGAGTATGAAGTGGACCTCGCCCCCATCGACTTTTCCAAGATCGCAGAAGCTTGTGGCGGCCTCGGCCTGCGCTGTGACGATCCGGCCAAGATTGGGGATGTGATCGATCAGGCGCTGGCCCATCCCGGTCCCGTATTGATCGACGCAATCGTCGACAAGCAGGAACCGCCCATGCCGGCCAAGATCGAGTTTGAGCAGGCCAAGCAGTTCGCCCAGTCCCTCGCCCGGGGTGAAAAATACCGCGAGGAAATCATCCCCACTGTGGTGAAGGACAAGGTAAAGGAAATGATCTGAGCCCAAGGGTGAAAGCAGTTGCACACACCCTTACACGGTCGCGGGTTCGGACCTTCCGGATCCCGACCGATTCGCTCGAGTCCGACGGCACACTTGAATGGGACGCCACCAGCCTCGTGCTCGTCGAACTCTGGTGCGGAGACCTCAAGGGATTCGGGTATACCTACGCGGATCTCAGCTGTGCCCGGTTCATCGAAGCACATCTGCTTCCCCTGCTAGATGGGACCTCGGCATCGACTCCCGAATGGCAGCTCGAGCGTATGCTTGCCGCGATCCGCAATCTGGGGCAGATCGGTTTGCCCATGATGGCGATATCCGCCGTCGATTGCGCCCTTTGGGACCTCTACGCGCGCCTGCTGGCAGAACCGCTCGCCCGCCTGCTTGGTCAGCAAAGGCCGTCCGCGCCAGCTTACGGCAGCGGCGGCTTCACCTCCTACGAACTCGGCGATCTCGAAGCCCAACTCAGCCGTTGGGCTCAACAAGGATTCAAGGCCGTCAAGATGAAGGTCGGGCGTCACCCGGAGCAAGACCGCGAACGGGTCGAAGCTTCGCGACTGGTCATCGGCCCGGAGACGCAACTGATGGTGGATGCCAACAGTGCCTACACCGTTGCCGAGGCGCGCAAGTGGGCGGATGTCTTTTACGAAGTAGGTCAGATCTGCTGGGTTGAAGAGCCCCTCGATCCGGCCGACTTCGAGGGCTTACGGCTCCTGCGCCACCAGATTCCCGCGGGGATCGAAATCGCTGACGGTGAGTATCTCTACCGTTCGTCCGAAGCCCGGCGCTTCCTGCAGGCGCAGGCCGTAGACGTGTTGATGCCCGACGTGACGCGTTGCGGTGGCTATACGGGCTTTCGACGCATCGCGGCTTTGGCGGAGGCGTTCCAGACGCCCTTGAGTGCGCACTGCGCGCCGGCCCTGACCACTCCGATCGGCTGCGCGGCCCCGGGTTTTCGGCACCTCGAATATTTCCACGATCACGCTCGCCTGGAAGACATGGCCTTCGACGGCCTGCCGGAGTTGAAGGACGGGCAACTCTTCCCTCAGCTCGACCGACCGGGACACGGCCTCGAGATCAAGGAAGCAAATCTGCAACCCCACCAACTTTAACATCATGTCCACCACCGCCGCCTCTCCGCAAGCTCCCGCCAATCAGCCAAACATCGACATCGCCCGCTTGGGCGGTCTCCTGAAACAGAAGCTCCAGGGCGAAGTGAGACTCGGGGCTGGCGCCAGTGCGCTTTACGCCACCGACAGTTCCAACTATCGCCTGCCACCGATTGGCGTGGTGGTGCCCAAAAACGTTGAGGATGTGGTGCATACGGTGGAGGTCGCGCGCAAGATGGGCGTGGCGATCACCTCGCGCGGTGGCGGCACGGGCTTGGCCGGCCAGACGGCTAACTTCGGCCTGATCCTCGATTATTCCAAATACATGCACCACGTGCTGGAGGTTGATATCGAGAACCGCACGGCCAAGGTGGAACCCGGCTGCGTGCTCGACTATTTGCAGGCCAAGGTGAAACCGCACGGGCTGCGCTTCGGTCCCGATCCCTCCACCCATAAAAGCTGCAGCTTCGGCGGCATGATCGGTAATAACGCCTGCGGGGTACATAGTGTCCTGGCCGCGTTCGAGGGCGAAGGCGCCCGCACCAGCGATCAGATCGTCGAGATGGAAATCCTGACCTACGACGGCGTGCGCATGACGGTCGGTGCCACCCCAGACGGAGAGCTTGAAACCAAAATCCAGCAGGGCGGCCGCGTCGGCGAGATCTACGGCGGCCTGAAGCGCATCCGGGAGCAGTATGGCGACCTGATCCGCGAGCGCTATCCCGACATCCCCCGACGCGTCTCGGGCTACAACCTCGACGACCTCTTTACGGAAAAAAACTGCAATGTGGCGCGGGCCCTTTGCGGCTCCGAAGGCACCTGCGTGATCGTGCTCAGTGCAACGGTGAAGTTGCTGCCTCAGCCGAAGGAAACAATCATGCTCGTGGTGGGGTTCGAAGACGTCGCCACCGCCGCCGACCACGTGCCGATCGTGATGCAGCATCGCCCCACCGCCTGCGAAGGCATGGATGAGCGCCTGATCGAGGATATGAAGGCGATGGACCTCCATACCGACGACATCAAGATCCTGCCTTATGGCAATGGCTGGTTGATCGTGGAATTTGGAGCCGACACACGCGATGAGGCGAAGCAGCAGGCCGAGAAGCTGGAGCGTGAACTGAAGGGGCTGAAACATCCGCCCTCCACCTCGATCTTTGTCGATCCCGACCAGCAGCAACGGGTTTGGGAAGGCCGCGAGTCCGGGCTCGGCGCCACCGCCCATGTGCCGCATCAGCAGGACACTTGGGAGGGCTGGGAAGACACGGCCGTTCCGCCCGAAAAGCTGGGCGACTACCTGCGCGACTTCCGAGCCCTCTTCAACAAATACGGATATGATGGGCCCTTCTACGGGCACTTTGGTCAGGGGCTCGTGCACACCCGCATCAATTTCCTGCTCAAGGACGAGAAAGGCATCGAGAAGTTCCGGCAGTTTCTGGAGGAAGGGGCCGATCTGGTCGTGAGCTACGGCGGCACGCTCTCCGGCGAACATGGTGACGGCCAGTCCAAGGCCGAGCTGCTGGTCAAGATGTACGGCCCGGAACTAATCGAGGCCTTCCGCGAGTTCAAGGCCCTCTGGGATCCAGACGGCAAGATGAATCCGCACAAGGTCGTCGACCCCTACCCGCTCGACAGTCAGTTGCGACTGGGCGCGGACTACCACCCCCGCCAGCCCAAGACGCACTTCAAGTTTCCCCAGGATGACGGCAGCTTCGCCCACGCGGCGGAACGCTGTGTAGGGGTCGGCAACTGCCGCAAGATCGAGAACGGTACGATGTGCCCGAGCTACATGGTGACCCGGGAGGAGCAGCACGCCACGCGCGGTCGGGCGCATATGCTGTTCGAGTTGCTGCAGGGCGACGTGATCGGCAAGAATGGCTGGAAGGACGACTCCGTGCACGAAGCGCTCGACCTCTGCCTCGCCTGCAAAGCCTGCAAGAGCGAATGTCCCGTGAACGTCGACATGGCTACCTACAAGGCCGAGTTCATGAGCCACTACTACGAGGGCCGCCTGCGCCCGCGCCCTGCCTACGCGATGGGCTACATTTATTGGTGGGCTCGCCTGGCCTCCAGAATGCCGAAACTGGCTAACTTTTTCACACAGGCCCCCGGCATCTCCACCTTGGCCAAGAAAGCCGCCGGGCTCGCCACCGAGCGCCAGATGCCGCGCTTCGCCGAGCAAACCTTCCGCGAGTGGTTCAGCAAAGAGCACGTGCAGCCCGCCGACGCGAAAGACCGCCCGGTCGCGATGCTCTGGCCCGACACCTTCAACAACTTTCTGCTGCCCCGCACGGCCAAAGCTATGGTCCAGGTGCTCGAACACGTCGATTACCGCGTAATCCTGCCGCCGCAGACCTTGTGCTGCGGGCGCCCGCTCTACGACTTCGGTCTGCTGGACCGCGCGAAAAAGCTGTTGCTCCAGAGCATGGAGGTCCTGCGCCCTTACCTGGAAGAGGACAGCGTCATCGTTGGCATCGAGCCGAGTTGCTTGACCGTTTTCCGCGACGAGCTGCACAACCTGTTCCCCGAAAAGGAAGACGCCAAGCGCCTGGGCCGCCGCGTCTTTACGCTGGCGGAGTTTTTGCAAAAGATGGTGCCCGAAGCCGATCTGCCGCAGATCAAGCGCAAGGCGCTCGTCCACCGCCACTGCCACCACCAGTCGGTGCTCAAATTCCAGCGCGACCAGGAGGTGCTGAAACGCCTGGGCCTCGATTTCGAGATCCTCGACAGCGGTTGCTGCGGCATGGCGGGCTCTTTTGGCTTTGAAGCGAAAAACTACGATGTCTCGGTCGCCGCCGGTGAGCGAGTCCTGCTGCCCCGCGTGCGGGAAGCCAGCAAGGAGACCCTGATCATCGCCGACGGCTTCTCCTGCCGCGAACAGATCATGCAGCTGACCGACCGCGAGCCCAAACACCTGGCCGAGGTCATCGCCGAAGCGCTGTAGAGGGTGTGGTTGGTAGGGCGCCCTCTCCACCTCTGCGCTTGCCAATCGGGCGGCGGTGCCTGAGTGTCCCCCTTTGGTCAGCATGGATTGGCAGAGATACCTCAACTACATTCGCGAACAGCGCGGACGGCTTTTGATCGCCATCCCTTCCGGGGCCCTGGCGGGCGCCTTCAGCGGCTTCGGCGTGCCGTTCTTTGTCCAGAAAGTCTTCAGCGAGTTGCTGGGCGAAGGCGGACGTGACGCCACGCTGTGGGTTGTCCTCGGGGCCGCAGCATTGCTGCCGCTGGCGTTCCTCGGGCGCGCGGTCTTCATGTATCTCAACGGCGTCTATTCGTCGAAGGCAGCAGAAGCCGTCTTGAAGCAGTTGCGCCGCGACCTTTTCGCGAAACTCCAGAGCCTGCCGCTCGCCTTTTACGAACGGCATCAGGTGGGCGACCTGATTGCTCGTGTCCTGGGGGACGCCCAATTGATCCAGTCCACGATCCGCAATGTATCCAAGGACCTGTTCATCCAGCCCTTCGTCGCTGTGGGGGCTCTCGGGTATCTGATCTACCTGTCGGTCACGCAAAAGGAGGTAATCTTCCTGCTCATTCTGCTGCTCTCGATGCCGGCGATGCTGGTGCCAGTCAGCTACGTGAGCAAGCACGTGAAGCGCCTCAGCCGCAAGAATCAGGCTGCGATGGGGCGGTTTACGTCCATCCTGGCGGAAAACATGCGCGCGTTGCTGGAGGTGCGCACCTTCAATCTGGAGGATCGCGAGCAGAAGCGTTTCGACGCGCAGTTGAGTGAAAACGAACGGCTGGCGGTGCGGACCGACCAGTATTACAACCTGCACCAGCCATCGCTGGAGATGATCGGTGCGTTCGTCATTGCGGCAGCCTTCGTCTATTCCCAGCGTGTCGGGCTCGGCATCGAAATCTTTATCGCGCTGGCGATCGCGCTCTACTTCACGGGCGATCCGATCCGCAAGATCTTCAACGTCTACGCCAACATCCAGAAGTCGCGCGGTGCGCTCGAACGCATCGACCAGCTTTTTGCCGAACCCGAAGTGGTCAGCGATGCGCCCGACGCCCAGGAACTGGCTTCCGTTTCCGGGCTCGTGCGCTACGAGGACGTCAGCTTTCACTATAACGCCGATGACACAGAATCGGCTGCCGCTCTGGACCACGTAAGCGTCACGATCCAGCCGGGTACGGTCTGCGCATTGGTCGGCCCCAGTGGTGCGGGCAAAAGCACCTTCGTCAAGCTGCTGACGCGCCTCTACGATCCGACCTCCGGCGCGATCCGGCTCGATGAATCCGACCTGCGTCAGGTAAAGCGGGCAGATGTGCGCCGTCACATCGCAGTGGTCCCGCAGGCGCCCTTCCTCTTCGACGGCACGGTGGCCGACAACCTGCGCATCGGCAAACCCGACGCTACGGCCGAGGAGATGGAAGCTGCCGCCCGAGCTGCCTACGCGCACGAATTCATCGAGCGGCTGCCCGCCGGCTACGATACCCCTGTCGGCGAAGACGCGACCCGCCTGTCCGGGGGCCAACGTCAGCGCCTCGCGCTCGCCCGCGCGTTCCTCAAAAACGCCCCGATCCTGGTGCTCGACGAGGCTACCTCTGCCCTCGATGCCGAGAGCGAACAGAAGATCCAGCAGGCGCTCGAGCAACACGTTTCGGGTAAAACCGTCTTCATCATCGCCCACCGCTTCAGCACCATTCGGCTCGCGGATCGTATCCTGCTGTTCGACGAAGGCCGCATCGTCGGCGACAACACCTTCGACGCCCTGCTCGCCCACCCACTTTTCCGCAAGCTCTACGAAAACCAGAGGACGTAAGTGAGCCCGCGCCCACATTTCGCCTCCGCCAACCGATGACCCTGCACCTGAAAAAAGCGCCGCAGCGCATTCTCATCATCCGCTTGAGCGCGATCGGGGATATCATCATGGCGTCAAGCGTCTTGCCGGCCTTGCGCCAGCAGTGGCCAGAGGCCGAGGTGCATTGGCTGACCGAAGAGCTCGGGGCCGAAATCCTGGAGGAGCATCCACATCTGAAAAAAGTCTGGATCTGGCCCCGCCGCCAGTGGAAAAAGTGGGCGCAGGAGCATAAATATCTGACGCTGTTGCGCGAGACGCTGCGCTGGCGCAAGGCATTACGGGAACAGAAGTTCGACCTCGTGCTGGATCTGCAGGGGCTGTTGAAGAGCGCCGCGTTTGCCTGGATTTCAGGAGCGCGCAACCGGATCGGCCTGCGTTCCCGTGAGGGTTCAGCCCGGCTGATGACGCATGTGGTGCCGGACAACCCCGATGAACCAGGCCCGTTTTGCCGCGAATACCGCAACATGGTCGCCGCCCTCGGCATCGATCCCGACCTGGCGCGCGTCGACGTCTACCCGACGGCCAAGGCGCGCAAGGAAGCCGAGCTGTTGCTGGCTGGCGACGGCAGCAAGGCGCCCATCCTGCTCTTCCCTTTTACCACGCGACCGCAAAAGCACTGGTTTTCCGAGCGGTGGGCGGAACTTGCCCACTGGCTTGCGGCGGGCTTCGAACGCCCAATCTGGATCCTCGGTGGTCCCAATGACCTCGATGCCGCCGAAGCCATTGCTGCCGCCTCTAATTCGCCCTTGGTCAACGTGCGCGCGGGCTGGGATTCCAATCTGCAGGAGAAAATCGGTGTGGTCTCTCAAGCGGCCCTCGCCGTCGGCGTCGACACCGGGCTGACGCACCTCGCCGTGGGGCTGCAAGTGCCGACCGTCGTGCTTTTTGGCTCTACCTGCGGCTATTTGCGCACCGACCCTGCGCTCGGCATCGTCTTGTATGATCACTTGGATTGCTCGCCCTGCCGCCGTCACCCTACCTGCGACGACCGCTTCGATTGCATGCGGGCATTCAGCGTTTCCCGAGTCGGCAAAGCGGCCGAAGACCTCTGGAACCGAACTCAGGGGCCAAGCGGCGCGAGCAAGAAACAGGCGTAGGGCTTCAACAGCCACAAGTCGGAGTAGCGCATGCGGGGAAACATTGCGCACTACGATTCAAGCTTCGGCGAAGAGGAAGTCCATCTTGCCTTCCCTAAACCCTCTCGGAATGTTCCCCTACCCCAGGACCTGCCGATACAGGGCCAGATTGCGTTCCACCATCGTCTCGGCAGAAAACTCCGTCACTGCCAACTCCCGGGCCTGGCGACCCAGCTGCTCTCGCAGGTCGGCTTCGGCCAGCAAGAGATTCAACCGGGCCTGCCATCCGTCTAGATCGTCCGGCTCCAGAAGGTAGCCATTTTCCCCATCACGGATGATCTCCGGGATGCCCCCCGCCTTGCCCGCAACAACCGGCACGCCGCAGGCTGAGGCCTGCAACAGCGAGACGCCCAAGCCCTCGAGGTCGGCCGGGTGCGCCAGCACATCCAGGCCTGGCACCAACTGCGGTAGGTCGTCGCGGAAACCTGTCAGGACAAAATACTCCGTCAGCCCCAGGCGCATGATCTCCGCCTTGACGTTTTCGACCTCGGGCCCCTGGCCGAAAAGCACGAAGCGCACTTGAGGAAACGCCTCGACCAAGGTTGGTGCGACCGCCAAGAGCCGATGGTGCCCCTTGCGCCGGATAAACTGCGCGATCATGCCCACATACAGCCCATCGAGCGGCAACGGGTAAAGTTCCTGCAGCCTCTGGCGCGCGCGCTCGCGGTCCGGCTGGTATTGTGCCACATCCACTCCGCTACGGATCGTGTGTAGCTTGGCGGTCGAGACGCCTTCCACGCGCAAGACCTCCGTGATGCGCTCGGAGATACCGACCACCGCCGCTGCGGAACTGTAGCGCAAGGCCACCAGCCAGGCCGGCTCGGGGTTGTCGACCCGGCGCGTGATGATATGCGGCACTCCAGTTGCCCGCGCCGCGAGCGGCCCCCACAAATCTGCCCCTCGCCGAGAGTGCACGTGCAAGAGGTCCGGTTGCCAGTGGCGGATCAGTTTGCCGAGGCGAAAGAACATGCGAGCGTCCACCTCGCCCGACCAGCACCCGGCCGAGACCAGCGCGCCTGTCTCCTGCACTTGCTCAACCAGCGGACTGCGCATGTCGGCCACCAGCAGATTATCGACCCCTTGAGCCTGCAGGCCGCGAATGAGGTAGGCCGTTTGCAGTGCGCCGCCGTAGAGGTGCTTGCCGGTTTCAACATGAAGGATGCGCATGAGCCTATTTAGGCGTCAGGCGGACAAGGAACGCAATGCTGGATGCGGCTCCGCGTTTTCGTTCAACAGAAACACCGTTCCGGAAACGTTCGCAAAAAAAAACCGCCAACCTGCGGGAGGGTGGCGGCAATCCTATCTGACTCAGGGAACTATAGCAAAAGGCTATTCCATATACTGCTGCTCGAGCAGGTCCATGACCTTGCCAGCAGAATCGGTGATGACCGAACCGGGACCGAAGATCGCGGACGCACCGTGCTCGTAGAGGTATTCGTAATCCTGGGCGGGGATGACGCCGCCAGCGACCACGAAGATGTCGTCGCGACCGAGCTTGGCCAATTCATCGACGAGCTGCGGCAGCAGGGTCTTGTGGCCGGCAGCCAACGAGCTCATCGCCACGACGTGCACGTCGTTTTCCACGGCCTGGGCCGCCGATTCTTCCGGGGTCTGGAACAACGGGCCGATATCGACGTCGAAGCCCATGTCGGCATAGGCCGTAGCGACGACCTTGGCGCCACGGTCGTGGCCGTCCTGCCCCATCTTGGCGATCATGATGCGCGGGCGGCGGCCTTCCTTCTCGGCGAAGGCATCGGTGCGGGCCCGCAGCTTTTCGATCGCGCCACTGTTGCCGAATTCGCTGCTGTAGACCCCGCTGATGGAGCGGATCACAGCCTGGTGGCGTCCATAAACCTTTTCCATGGCATCGGAGATTTCGCCGAGGCTCGCGCGGACCTTGGTGGCTTCGATCGCGAGCGCCAGCAGGTTACCCTTCACTTCGCCCGAGGCGGCCTTGGTGATAGCTTCGAGAGCGGCCTGAACCTTGGACTCGTCACGCTCGGCCCGCAGCTTTTGCAACCGCTTGATCTGGGCTTCGCGCACGGCGGAGTTGTCGATGTCGAGCACATCCAGCGCGTCTTCCTTCTCCAAGCGGTATTTGTTCACGCCGGTGATGGTTTCGAGCTGGCTGTCGATGCGAGCCTGCCGGCGGGCGGCGGCCTCTTCGATACGCATCTTGGGCATGCCGCTCTCGATCGCCTTGGCCATACCGCCGAGGGACTCGACTTCCTGGATGTGTGCCCAGGCCTTGTTCTTCAGGGCGTGGGTCAGTGCTTCCACGTAGTAGCTGCCGCCCCACGGGTCGATGATCTTGCAGATGCCTGTTTCGTCCTGGAGGAAGAGCTGGGTATTGCGGGCAATGCGGGCGGAGAAGTCCGTCGGCAGCGCGATGGCTTCATCAAGCGCGTTAGTGTGCAGCGACTGGGTGTGCCCCAGCGCCGCAGCCATGCCCTCGATGCAAGTGCGGGAGACGTTGTTGTAAGGGTCCTGCTCCGTGAGGCTCCAGCCCGAGGTCTGCGAGTGGGTGCGCAGCGCGAGGGACTTGGGGTTCTTCGGGTTGAACTGGTTCACGATCTTGGCCCACAGCAGACGCGCCGCGCGCATCTTGGCCACTTCCATGAAGTAGTTCTTGCCTTGGGCCCAGAAGAACGAGAGCCGCGGCGCAAAGGCGTCGACATCGATGCCGGCCTGGATACCCGTGCGGAGATACTCGAGACCGTCGGCCAGGGTGTAGGCCATCTCGAGGTCGGCCGTCGCACCCGCTTCCTGCATGTGGTAGCCGGAGATCGAGATCGAGTTGAACTTCGGCATGTTCTGCGACGTGAACTCGAAGATATCCGCGATGATGCGCATCGAAGGTTCGGGCGGATAGATGTAGGTATTCCGCACCATGTATTCCTTCAGGATGTCATTCTGGATCGTGCCGCTGAGGTCTTCCAGCTTCGCGCCCTGCTCCAGGGCCGCGACGATGTAGAAGGCCATGATCGGCAATACCGCACCGTTCATCGTCATGGAGACGGACACCTTGTCCAGCGGGATGCGGTCGAACAGGATCTGCATATCCAGGATCGAGTCGATCGCCACCCCGGCCTTGCCGACGTCCCCGACCACGCGCTTGTGATCGCTGTCATAGCCGCGGTGCGTCGCCAGGTCGAAGGCTACGGAGAGGCCCTTTTGACCAGCGGCCAAGTTGCGGCGATAAAACGCGTTGGACTCTTCCGCCGTGGAGAAGCCGGCGTATTGGCGCACCGTCCAAGGGCGGAACACATACATCGTGGCATACGGCCCGCGCAAGAACGGTGCGATACCGGCCTGATACTCGAGGTGCTCCATGCCCTCGTAGGCATTGCTGGTATAGAGCGGCTCGACGGGGATCTGCTCCATCGTCTGCCAGACCAGTTCCTCGGCGTCTTGGCCCGTGCGTTTTTCCAGGTCTGCCTTCCACTCACCATAGGTCTGGGTGGGCTGGCTGGCGGCCGGTTTCCAGTCGATCGTCTTAAAATCAGGAGAAATCATGGCTACTACTTGAGGCGTTGCACCAGTTGTTGGTTCATCTCGTAGTTGTTCACGCGGACGTGCACGAAGGTATCGACCCCGGCTTCCTTGAAGGCGGCTTCATTGTCGCCCGGCGCACCGGCGAGGATCAGGTAAAGGCTCGGGCGGGCCTGCTTGAGGGCCTTGGCGAGCTCTACCGCGGATTCGGCGTAGGTCTGGTCGTCGGAGGTAATGACCGCGATCGGCGCCTGCGATTCGTTGGCGGCGGCCACGGCTTCCTCGACCGTGTTGAAGTCGGTGTCGGAGAGGACCTGGAAGCCACCCACGCGGAAGAAGGCGCTCGTCCAGTCGGCCCGTCCACGGTAGCGGCGGCTGGGGCCGAAGTTGACTTGCAGGATACGGGCCTTGTCCCCCAGTGCTTCGGCTTCCGCCCGCAGGGTTTCGTAAGTCTCACTGGCACGCTGCATCTTCAGCGGCTCGACCTGTTCGCTACCCGACTTGTTTTCGCGTAAGGCAGCGTTGATCTGGCCGAGCGTCATGCCTGCCTTGGCTGCGGCAACCGCCGCTACGACCACGCCTGGGTCGGCGACCGGATCGGCCTGACTGAGGCACTGCAACGCACTGTGGGTGCCACCTTTCACGGCCTGCTCCCGCGCCTTCTTGGCGGCGTTGGAGCGCTCGTCGGCGGTGGCCTTGTAATCGATGTTGCGCGGCTCGAGCGCCTTCTCGATCGGATTGGGGTAATTGTTCGTCCCCACAATCACGTCGCGGCGCTGGTGGATCTTTTTCATCTTCTGGGCGAGCACTTCCTGCGTCTTGATCTGCGGGAAGCCGTCGCGCAGGGCCTGGACCATGCCGCCAGCCGTTTCAATTTCCTGGAACAGCTTCCAGGCGCTCTCGGCCATTTGCTCGGTGAGGCTTTCCACCGCCCAGGAACCACCGGCCGGGTCGATCACCTTCGTGAGGTCGCACTCTTCGGCCAGAATGTGGTGCAGGTTGCGGGAAACGCGGCGCGAGAAGGCATCCGGCTCGCGGATGATCTCGTCGAACGCCCCGACCGTCAGCCCGTTCACGCCCGCGACGACGGCGCTGAAGCCCTCGGTGCAGGTGCGCAGCATGTTGACGTAGGGGTCGGTCTTGGTCTTGTTCCAGAGACCGGTGCGGGCGTGCAAATAGATATCGCGGGCCGCTTCCGGCACCTCGAAACCTTCCAACACCTTGTTCCAGAGCATGCGCATGGCCCGGAACTTCGCGATCTCGATAAAGTAGTTGGGGCCAATCGACATGCTGAAACGCATGCGCGGGGCTACCTTTTCAGCCTTCAGGCCGCGAGCCTGCATAGCACGCAGGTATTCAACGCCGGTGGCGAGGGCAAAAGCCATCTCCTGGTGGGAGGCGCCGCCCGCATTATGATAGACGTGCGTTTGCACCCCGATGGACTGCAGGGCCGGGGCATTGTCCGCCACATAGGCCGTGAGCGCCGCCATCTCGTCGTAGGCGTGGCTCAATTCAAAGGGCAGACGACCGTTTTCGGCGAGGAAGCCGATCGGATCGGCCTCGATGCAGCCCTTGAGGTCTTTCGGGTCGATGCCCGCGCGCTCCGCATAAGCGAAGTAAAGACCGGCCAGGGCCACCGGGCTGAGGCCCGCGCGCCAGTAGACGGAAATGTAATTGAGGTAGACCCCGTTGAACATTTGCGCCAGATCGCTCACGCCCACGAGGGACGTGCCGCATACGCCGACGCTCTCCGCGCAGGAGTCGTCGGGATCAACCCCGTCGCGGCCCGGCTTGTCGAGCCAGACGTTCAACTCGTTCTGCCCGTTTTCCAGCTCGTGGCGGGCGATCGTGTTGAACTCCTTCGGGGTGGCGAGGGTCAGCTCCTGCGAAATCCACCAGGGTTGTTGGCGGTAGCCGCCGTTGCTGCCGCCGCGCACCTTCGTGCCCTTGCCGGGCAGGTCGTCGCCCCATTGCACGAGCTTTTTCGCATGCTCATACGTATAGAGGGGCTGCAGATCAAAGCCTTCGTAAGTCGGCGTGATCATGACCTTTTCGAACGGAGCGCCTTTCAGCAGCTTGTCAGCGGCTTCCTTCCATTGTTCGTAGGTGTGGGGAGAGAACTCCTCCAAAAGGCGTGGGTTCTGGGACTCGGTTTGCTCTACGTCTTTTGCCATCGCAGTTTCGAAGATGATGTGGCAGATTGGGTGCGCCGTGGGGCGCTACGGACATGACTTTGGTAGATTTACTGATACGAGCCAAGCTTTTTATTAAGCATTTCTTATGGTAAACCCATTCCGGCATAAGCATTTATTGGCATCTTTCAGTCAACAAGCGGCCGATTGCTCGCACTCCTGACAATGGGGTGTCAAAAGTAGGCACTCTTCGCCTATCATACGTAATGCTTATCATGCTTCCGGCCTGTCATTAAATTTTGTAATATTAGGTCTTGCATCGACGGAGTGTTTCTTCTACCGATCATGGCATCTGATCTACCGGATAACTTCCCTTAACTCTTTCGAGCGCCATGATTACTCAAATCGACCATATCGGAATCGCGGTAAAAGACCTGGACGAGGTCGTAGCCTACTACGAAAACACCCTGGGCCTCCATTGTGAAGGCAAGGAAGAAGTGGCCTCGCAAAAGGTTCGCACTGCTTTCTTCCACGTGGGCGAAGTCCACATTGAGCTGTTGGAGCCCACAGATCCGGAGAGCCCGATCGCCAAGTTCCTCGAAAGCCGGGGCGAAGGCATCCACCATATCGCCTTCGGGACGAACGACATCGAAGGGCAACTGGCCCACGCCAAGGGCTCCGGCGCCCGCCTGATCCACGAAGTGCCCTTTGAAGGCGCGGCCAACAAGCTGGTGGCGTTCCTGCACCCCAAGAGCACCCACGGCGTCCTGACCGAACTCTGCATGCCCAAGAGCTAAGCGCCGACCGGTCCCCATCGCACCAATATAATTTCTACTAATCGAAAGTACACCAATGCCCATCGACCCGAAATTGATGGAAACCCTGGAAGCCCGGCGGCGCGAAGCCGAACTGGGTGGGGGTGAAAACAAGATCGAAAAGCGCCATGCCAAAGGGCAGATGACGGCGCGCGAACGTCTTGCCGCCCTCTTTGATGCCGATACCTTCCAGGAGTTCGGCATGCACGCCCAGCACGCCTGCACCGGCTTTGGCCTGGCCGACAAGAAGATGCCCTCCGATGGCGTCGTCACCGGCACCGGCTATGTGAACGGTCGCCCGGTCGCAGCCTTTGCCCACGACTTCACCGTCGGCGGTGGCGCCCTCGGCCGCATCCACGCCAAGAAGGTGTGCGACCTGATGGACTTCGCCATGAAGGCCGGCATGCCCGTCGTCGGCATCAATGACTCCGGCGGAGCCCGGATCCAGGAAGGCGTCGACTCGCTTTCCGGCTACGGCCAAATCTTCTTCCGCAACGTGGCCGCTTCCGGTCTCGTGCCGCAGATCGCCATCATCGCCGGCCCCTGCGCGGGCGGTGCCGCCTACTCGCCCGCCCTGACGGACTTCCTCATCATGGTGGAAAACGAGTGCACCAACATGTTTATCTGCGGCCCGCAGGTGATCAAGAGTGCCACTGGCGAGAACGCCCGCCTCGACCAGTTTGCTACGGCGCAAGCCCAGGCCTCGGTCTCCGGCAACATCCACATGTCGGCCCGCGACGACAAGCACGCGGTGGAGCTCGCCCAGCAGCTGATGAGCTACCTGCCGTCGAACAACCTCGACGATCCGCCCCACCAACTGACCGAACAGGTCAGCATGGACGAGATCGAAGAGCTGAACGAGGTCGTGCCGGAAAACCAGAAGGCCCCGTTCGACGTCCACACTGTCATCAACAAGATGGTGGACGAAGGCAGCTTCTTCGAAATCATGCCGACCTTTGCGGCTAACCTTGTGACCGGTTTTGCGCGCATCGACGGCTGCGTCGTCGGCGTGGTGGCCAATCAGCCCAAGGTCAAGGCCGGCTGCCTCGACATCGATGCTTCCGACAAGGGTGCCCGCTTCGTCCGCGTCTGCAACATCTACCAGATCCCGATCGTGACGCTGGTGGACGTGCCCGGCTTCTTCCCCGGCCTGAAGGAAGAGCGCGGCGGCATCATCCGCCACGGTGCCAAGATGCTCTTTGCCTACGCGGCATCGACGGTCCCCAAAATCACCGTCATCATGCGCAAGGCCTACGGTGGCGCTTACCTCGCCATGTGCTCGAGCGACCTGGGTGCCGACCTCGTCTTTGCCTGGCCGACCGCCGAAATCGCCGTGATGGGTGCCGAGGGTGCCGTGAAGGTGATCTTTGGCAAGGAGCTGAAGGACGCCGAAGATCCGGACGCCCGCCTGCAGGAACTGGTGAGCGAATACCACGACATGTTCGCCAGCCCGTATCAGGCCGCCGCCAACGCGCTGATCACCGACGTGATCAAGCCGTCGCAGACCCGCGGCGCCGTTTCCCTCGGCCTGCGCACCCTGCTGAGCAAGCGCGAAACGCGTCCGCCCAAGAAGCACGGTAACATCCCGCTCTAAGCAACAGCCGAACTGCAGGGGGCCGGCCTGCCCTGCCCCCTCCTTTCAACCGTATTAAACTCGCCTTTTGATTCAATTGGCCAAAAGCTGGCCCCGCCCATGCAACTTCCCATCCTTGCAGTAGCTACCTTATCTGACTCCGTCCCGCACCTGATCGGCTTCGCGATCGTGCTCGTGGTGCTTATCGGCCTCTGGGTCTTGACCGACGTGATCGGCATGATCCTGCCCAAGCCCAAAGCAGCCGTTGCGAAAACCGCCCAGCCGGTCGCAGCGGCCCCGCAAGCAGCAGCGGCCGCTCCGGCAGCCTCGGACGAAACAGACGAGATGGCCGTCATTGCCGCCGTAGTGGCGATGCTCCTGGACGAACGCGCCCACCGGATCGTCTCGATCCGCCAGCGCGGCACTGACTGGAGTCGTGAAGGGCGCCGTCAGCACCACGCCTCGCACCGCATACGCTGATTCATTCACCATGTTGAAGTCCTACCTACTGGCAGCCTTGGAACAGGCGCACTACCAGCTGGAGGCAGACGGCTCCATCCGCGGCAGCGTTCCCACCTGCCCCGGCGTCTGGGCTCGAACCGGCACTCTGGAGCAATGTCGCAGCTCGCTGGAAACGCTTCTTGAGCAATGGATCCTGCAACGGGTCTGGGCTCATGAACCGCTCCCGGAGATCAACGGGCAAAAACTGGCCGTGCACGTGCCCGGAGCCGACTTTGCCCCCACCACGAGTGTCGCACCGCTCAGCCACGGTTCAGCCGCCATGGCCGGGTTGACCCCCGAAGAAGAAGCCGCCGCCATCTTTGCCTTGGTAGGCATGATGCTCGATCAGCAAAAGCACCGCATCGTTTCAATTCGGCCGGTGGAATCCGCCTGGAGCCGCGAGGGTCGCCGACAGATCCACGCCTCCCATCGACTACGTTAGTTCCTTATCCTCAATTTTCATCCCCCAAGCATCTTTATAACCATGAAACGCAAGTTCCGCATCACGCTGAACAACAAGGTCTTCGAGGTCGAAGCCGAAGTTATCGAAGAAGGCGGCAGTGCAGTCGCGTATGCCCCCGCAGCCCCGGCTGCGCCTGCCACGCCGGCGGCACCTGCGCCTTCCGCAGCGCCCGCTCAACCAGCCGCCGCCCCGGCACCGGCCCCTGCCGCCGCTCCAGCGGGTGCAGGAGACGTGCCCAGCCCTCTGGCGGGCAAGGTGGTCAGCATCGAGGCCAAGGTCGGCACCGCCGTCCAGCCCGGGCAGACCATTATGATCCTCGAAGCCATGAAGATGAACACCGAGGTGACGGCTCCCCACGCGGGCACCGTCCAGGCCGTGCACGTAACGCCAGGTGATGGCGTTGATGAGGGCCAATCCCTCATGACGATTGCGTAGAGGGGAGAAGCCTTTTCCATGCAAGAGCTTCTCCTAGATTTCTGGCATTCCACCGGTTTTACCGGTCTGGAGTGGGGAATGGTCGCGATGTGGATTGTCGTGGGCGTTCTCCTCTACCTCGCCATCGCGAAGCAGTTTGAGCCGCTCCTGCTGGTGCCCATCTCCATGGGCGCCCTCCTGGCCAATCTGCCGATTTCCGAGATCATCATGAGCCCTCCGGCCAGCCAGATCCAATGGGTCGAGGTAAGCGAGGTTCAGGCGGGTATCCCCACCTATACGCTCGATGAGTATCCAGCGGTGCCGGCCGACATTCTGTCTCCCGCTGAGGCAACGAACGCCAAGCCGCACAAGCTGAAGCCCAACCACGAGTTCACCATCCTCAAGCAGGTCGTCGACGGCGATCGCGTGTTTCAGCAGGTGGACAACGTAACCCCGGGCGGTTTGCTCTACTACATTAACCAAGGGATCGTGCTCGGCCTCTTCCCGCCGATTATCTTCCTCGGGGTCGGTGCGTTGACGGATTTCGGCCCGCTGATCGCCAACCCGCGCACGCTGTTGCTCGGCGGCGCCGCCCAGTTCGGCATTTTCGCCACCTTCCTCGGTGCGGCGGCTACGCCCTGGTTCAGCCTCAAGCAAGCGGCCGCGATCGGGATTATCGGCGGTGCGGACGGCCCCACCTCCATCTACACCGCTACCCTGCTCGCACCCGAGCTACTGGGGGCGATCGCCGTGGCAGCCTATTCCTACATGGCGCTCGTGCCGGTCATCCAGCCTCCCGTCATGCGCCTGCTCACCAGCCCGGAAGAGCGCAAGATCCGCATGACGAAGCTGCGCAACGTATCCAAGCTCGAAAAGCTGGCGTTCGCGGTCGTGGTGATGGCCGCCTGCTGTATCGTGGTGCCCAGTTCGGCCCCGCTGATCGGCATGCTCTTCATCGGTAACATTCTCCGTGAATGTCAGGTGACGGAGCGCTTGGTGAAAGCGGCCCAAAACGAGATCATCAACATTGTCACCATCTTCCTCGGCGTAGCCGTAGGCCTCAAGATGGAGAGCCACAAGTTCCTGAACTTCCAAACGATCGGGATCCTGGCGCTCGGCATCGTCGCCTTCCTCGTCGCGACTTCAGCCGGCGTGTTGATGGCGAAGGCGATGAACGTCTTCAGCAAGAACAAGATCAACCCGCTGATCGGCAGTGCCGGCGTCAGTGCGGTGCCGATGGCCGCCCGCGTGAGCCACGTGGAAGGCCAGAAGGCCGACTCCTCCAACTACCTGCTCTTTCACGCCATGGGGCCCAATGTGGCCGGCGTGATCGGCAGTGCGTTGGCCGCCGGTTACTTCATCTCGGTGCTCGGGGGTTGATTCGTTCCCCAAATTGTTTTCAACTGCGGCAATGGGCTCGGTGCTCATTGCCGCTTTTTATAAATTCACACCTTTCCCGACGTTCCGCGAATGGCAGCGTCCCTTGCTGGAGCTTGGCCAGAAGCTCGGGTTGCGCGGGACCGTTCTGATTGCCGACGAGGGCATTAACAGTACGCTCGCGGGACCGCCCGAAGGCGTGCGCCAGTTTCTGGTCTTCCTCGAAGAGCAGGCCGAACTGGGCCCGATCGAGCGTAAATACGCGGAAAGCGAGCAGATGCCGTTTCGCCGGTGGAAGGTGCGCCTGAAGAAGGAAATCGTCACCCTCGGCCAGCCCGGTATCGATCCCAACCACATCGTAGGCACCTACGTCGACCCGGAGGCCTGGAACTCCCTGATCGCAGATCCCGAGGTCGTGGTGGTCGATACGCGGAACGACTATGAAGTCGAGCTCGGCACCTTTCGGCGGGCGCTGAATCCCAATACCGACTCATTCCGGGAATTCCCCGAATGGGTGCGGGAAAACCTCGATCCAGGCCAGCACAAGAAGGTCGCTATGTTTTGCACCGGCGGCATCCGCTGCGAGAAAGCTACCGCCTATCTCAAGCAGCAAGGCTTCGACGAAGTCTATCACCTCAAAGGTGGCATCCTCAAATACCTCGAAGAAATGCCCGCCGATAACAGCTTGTGGGATGGTGAGTGCTTTGTCTTCGATGAGCGCGTGACCGTCGACCATCAACTACAGCGGGGCGACTACGAACTGTGCGGTGGTTGCCGTCATCCGATCGATGCTGAAGACAAGCGTAGCGCCTACTTTGAAGAGGGTGTCTCCTGCCCGTATTGCTACGAGGGTTTGACCGAGGAAAAACGGGAGAGCCGCCGCGAGCGTCACCGCCAGATGCAACTGGCCAGGCAGCGCGGTTACGAGCATCTGGGGGCCACCCTGCCTCCGCCAGCCGAAATGTAGTCCCGCTCATTGGGGTTTCCAGTTGCGCCACGGGCGGAAAGGATAGATGCTAAGGGCATTCCGATGGTTGAGCTTTCCAGTGATCTGGAGATTTCTCTCAGATTGCCCGACCTCTGGCAGCAGGAGGCCATTCGTGCGTTACAAGCGGGGAAGGATGTCGTTGTCGATGCCCCCACCGGCGCAGGCAAGACCTACGTCTTTGAGCAATGGCTGGAAAAAGGCCCGCGCGGTCAAGCCATCTACACTGTGCCCACCCGGGCCTTGGCCAACGACAAACTGCTGGAGTGGCGCGCCAAGGGCTGGAACGTCGGCATCGCCACAGGCGACCTCGCGGAAAATCTAAACGCACCTGTCGTGGTGGCCACCCTGGAGGCCCAGAAGAGCCGCCTGCTTGCGGGCGAAGGCCCTGCCCTGCTCGTGATCGACGAGTACCAGATGCTTGGGGACCCCAGCCGCGGCACGAATTACGAGTTGGCCATCGCCCTGGCCCCCGAAGAGACCCAACTGCTGATGCTGAGTGGCTCGGTCGGCAACCCCGAAAGTGTGGTCGCCTGGCTGCGGCGTCTGGGCCGGCAAGTCGAGCTGATCCAACACCTGGAGCGTCCGGTGCCGCTGGACGAGATTCATATCGAGGCCCTGCCGGAAAAGGGCATTCCCGCGAGCGTAAAAGGGCTCTGGCCACGGGCGGTAGCGCGAGTGCTCAAGGCTGGTATGGCCCCACTGCTTGCCTTCGCCCCGCGGCGTAAAGCGGCCGAGCGCCTTGCCATTGAGATTGCCAAACAGCTCCCGGAAGAAGATCCGCTTATCCTTACGCCCGAGCAGCAGCAACTGGCCGGCGAGACGTTGACGCGCCTGCTCAAGGCCCGTATCGCCTTTCACCACAGCGGCCTGAGCTACCGCCAACGCGCAGGGCTCGTCGAACCACTGGCCAAGGCAGGTCAGCTACGCATTGTCGTTGCCACGATGGGCCTGTCTGCCGGCATCAATTTCTCCATGCGCAGCGTGCTCGTCACCGATCGGGAGTTCCGCGCTGGTGACCGCACCAATCAGGTGCGCCCCGATGAGCTGCTGCAGATGTTCGGGCGCGCGGGCCGACGCGGCATCGACAAGCGAGGCTTCGCCCTCGTTTTTCCCGGTGGTCCTCGGCTGCACGAGGCCCGACCGTTGCACTTGAAGCGTCACTCCACCGTCGACTGGCCCAGCTTCCTTTCAGTCATGCACTTGGCCAATGTCGCGGAAGAAGATCCTGTCGTGGCTGCTCACAGCGTCGCCAGTCGCCTCTTCAGTGCCGAACGGGTGCCTTTGGGGCTGCGTGAGTTTTCGATCAAAGGCGCCCGTCCGCGCGAAATAGAGCAGCCGCAACGCATCCACCGACAGGAAGTTCGAGAAATCCAGAACCCCGACGGCGAGTGGGAACGCCAGCGTGCCCCGCAAAAAGGGCCGCTCGGGCAGGTGCTCTTCTATCGGCGCGGGCAATGGAAAGACGCCCTCAGCATTCCCTCGACGCTGGAACAAGTCCCCGTGGGCACCCTCTGCAAGCTCAAGCAGAATGGCCAGGTGGTCTACGGGCGCGAACTGCCACTGGCACGGCTGGGCCGCGGCGAGGAAGAAGGCGAGCTGGTGTTGACCAACTGGGTGTGGAAGCAATTGAAGCAGAGCCTGCCCCAGCCTCGCAAAAAAGGGCCGCGCCTCTCCCGTCATCGCTGGTCGCTCGAAAAGCTGGAAACGGAGATCTTGCCTCAATTGCCCGCCTGGACGATGGGAGGCCGCGCGGTGGAAATCGAGACGCGGGGCGACACTATTGCGGCACGCCTCGACTACAGCCAGGCCGTCGCCTACGCCTACCGCGACAGCGCTGGCCGCTACCTGCTCGGCCCGCCGGAGCGCACGGTGGAGCTCATGGCCGACCTACGCCTTTCCGGCGAAACCAACGAGGGCTCACCCATTGCGGGCCCCACCCCGGCGGATGCGTGGTTCCAGCTCGGCCTGATCGACCGGGATGCGCGCCCGACCCGCCGCGGAGTGCTCTTCAGCTATTTCAACCACGGCGAAGGTCTCGCGGTCGCCGCGGCGCTCGAAGATCGTACCTATCCGATCGAAGAACTGATCTTCGACATCGCCAATCTACGAGCCGGGCACCGCTTCCACATCCACGAGGAATACTCGGGGCGGCTCGGCAGCATTTGCCGTAGCACCTATCGCAATGCTTCCTATCGGGGGTATTTGCGCAAGGGCGTGCCCCCGGAATATGGGGATGGTGCCGCCGAAACCTTGCGCCGCCTGGATGCCCAACCCGGCATCAAGCACCAGCTGATGAGTGAGGATCTACTGAGCGGCGACATCGAGCGCGCACGACTCGAGTGGCGCAGCCTGCTCAACCACATTGCGCACGCGCCGGATCTGGAGTGGGAACGCTGGCTGGAGTTGCGCGACCACGCAAGATGGCTGGTCAGCAGCATGCCGGAAACGACCTTCCACCCGGAAGATTTACCGGCTCTGACGCCGAGCCAGCGCAAGCGGCACAAGAGCTTCCTGCGCTTCGAGTAAAACGGCGCACTGCTTGGGCCCAGTCAGCAGGCCGGAGAGCCCAAGGCGCACTTCAGCACCTTCAAGCTCCCTGCCGCGGGGTCACTGCTTCTCCATGCTGGACGCCAGATATTTGCCCGTGCGCAGCATCTGAGACACGAAAGACATTTCGTTATCGTACCAGGCCACCGTTTTAAGCATTTGGACTCCAGAACCTTGCGTCAATTTGGTCTGCGTAGCGTCGAACAGCGAACCAAATCGCATTCCCAGGATATCGCTGGAGACGATCAACGCCTCGTTGAAACCGAACGATTCGTTCGATGCTGCCCGCATTGCTTCGTTGACGCGATCGACGTCCACCTCCTTTTCCAACACAGTAAAGAGTTCCACCAGCGACCCCGAATCCACCGGCACCCGCTGAGAAGAGCCGTCCAGTTTTCCGGCTAACTCCGGGATCACCAGACCGATCGCTTTGGCGGCCCCGGTCGAGTATGGCACCACGTTCGTCGGGGCGGCTCTCAGCGCGCGCAGGTTACCCGTGGACCGCGCCGTGTCCAACAAGGGCTGGGAGTTCGTATACGCATGGATGGCGGACATCTGCCCGGTCACAATCCCAAACTCCCGATCCAGCACTTTGGCCATCGGCGCAAGGCAGTTTGTGGTGCAGGAGGCGCAGCTGATGACGCGATCGCCGCCGTCGAGAATCTCATGATTCACGTTGTATACGATCGTTTTCATGTCATTGCCCGCCGGGGCGGAAACAATCACCCGCTTGGCCCCGGCCGACAAATGCTGCGAAGCTTTGGGCAGAGTCGTGAAGAATCCGGTGCATTCAAGCACGAGATCGATGCCGAGGTCCTTCCATGGCAACCTCGAAGGATCCTGTTCCGCATAGACGCGAATGGGTTTTTCCCCGACCGAAATCGAGTCCCCAACCGCGCACACCGCCCGATCCCATTTACCCTGGGCCGTATCGTATTGAAGGAGATACGCCATCGCCTCGGGCGAGCCCAAATCATTGATGGCAACAACTTCAAATGCGGGATCTTCGAGAAGAGCACGGCAGGCCAGTCTCCCAATCCTGCCAAATCCGTTGATCGCTACTTTAATCATCTTTACTTCCAGTTATGGAGCTGGACCAGCGCCAGCAACCGAGAGAGATGATAGCAGATTCACTCTATGGCGGAAATGACAGCAAACCGGAAAATTCTGCCACGCAAACTTGAGCTTCACCGTCCGGCGCGAGCCTACACCTGCTCCAGCTCGCGTTCCAAGCCCCAGCAGGACGAAAAACGTTCGCGATACTCTGAAGGCGTTATGCCTAGATGCCGCAAAAACATCTTTCGCATCGTGTCTGCACTCGTGAGACCACACTGGGCCGCTATGGCATCAGAGGACAGGCGGCTTTCTTCCAACCGCTGACGAGCCTTTTCGACCCGAAGCTTTTCGAGGAATTTTGCCGGGGTCTCACCCGTCTCTTTCGCAAAGACGCGGGCAAAATTCCGCGGGCTCATCTGTGCGCGCTCGGCCAAAGTCTCGACCGACAGAGGTTCACTGTAGTGATCGGCGAGCCACTCCAATAATTTCTGCACTGGTTGGTAGTCGACATGCTGATTGGACAGGGAAACGCTAAACTGGGATTGGCTGCCAGGACGTTTCATGAACAACACCAACTGCCTTGCGACCTTGAGCGCCAACTCCCGACCGTAGTCCTCCTCGACCAAGGCCAATGAGAGATCGATGCCGGCCGACACACCCGCCGAGGTGTAGACCTTTCCGTCGCGAACAAATATCGGATCCTTCTCCACTCGGATATCCGGGTACAGGCTGGCCAGCTCTTCACACTTAACCCAATGGGTGGTCGCGCGTCTACCGCTCAAGAATCCGCACTCGGCCAAAATAAAGGCACCTGCGCAGATCGAGCCCATACGTCGGCACAAAGGAAACTGGGATTTCAACCAATCAAGCGCCGCATCAGGGAATTGAAGCCCCTGCGCACGCCCGGTCACCAGGATCGTGTCGGGAACAAAATCAATCGTATCGATCGTATAATCACAGACAAAAGGGATCCCGCACGAGCTGCGCACCGTGCGGGAGCCATACGCTGCGACACAGGAAACGCGGTAGGAGCCCTCCTGATCCGAGGCCGTGGCCAGGCAATCCGTTGCCTTGGAAAAAACATCCGCAGGCCCCGCGACATCCAGGATGGTTACGCCGGGGACGACCAGTAGCACAATATGTTTTGTATCGCTCACCTACAATCAATCGACCATGAGAGACATACTGTGGGAAGTCGCCGCCACCTTAGATTTGCTGCCGGTGAAACCATGCCCGCATGAGCCGCACAAGTGCTTCCCGTCCTTGTCGATCAGCTCTTGTTGTGGCGCTGCAGGTAGCGCAGAAACAGTGTCATCCGCTCCTTGTGACCCTCAGAGTCCAAGGCTTCGAAACGCAAGGCTTCGGTTGCCGGCAGAGTTTCCGCGACCGGCTTCACCTTCAGCTGGTACTGCTCACCTTCCTTCACCGTCACGACTTCGACATTGTAGCCCTTGAGGTCGTTGATGTTGGTGATCTCGACCGGTTGGCCCTGCATGAACGTAACATCGACTGTCTTCTCCTGGCGACCTTCATCCACCCAAGCCAGCAGGCGCGGCTCCATCTTGTAGCGGGCCGGGATGATCGTTGTCAGCTCCAGGTTGTAGTTACCGTGGTCGGTGTAGACGCCAAGGTGCTTGCTCTGACGTCCCTGACGTTGGCCGAAGGTAAAGACTGCCGTAATTTCGCCAGACTCGCCCGGGGCGTATTCGTGCTTCTTCAGCTCGGGCACCGTGCAGCCACAGGAACTCTGCACGCGCTGAATCAGAATCGGTTCGTCGCCCGTATTGGTGAACTCGAAGACCCCGACCGATTCCTCCATGTCTGGAGTGGCTTCGATCGTGATCTGGGGATTCTCGAAGCTGAGCTCGGCCTGCAAAACAGCCGTAAACCCGCACAGAAGAGCCCCGAACAGGGCCACCAATTTCATCCGCTTCATAGCGGCTAGATTGCGCCAAGGTGCGAACGTCGTCAAGCCGTTGCACGACGGACAAAAAAGCCCGTCCGCATTGGGACGGGCTTGAAAAGAAACTAGTAGACGTCGCGCTGGTAGCGCTTTTCCTTCTGGAGCTTTTTGACGTAGGCGGCGGCGTCCTCCTGGCTCATCCCGCCATGCTCCTTCACGATGTCGATCATGGCCTGGTGGACGTCTTTGGCCATCCGACTCGCGTCGCCGCAGACGTAGAAGTAGGCGCCTTCCTCGATCCACGCGTAGAGCTCCTTGGCCTTCTCGCGCATGCGGTCCTGCACGTAGACCTTCTTGTCCGTATCGCGGGAGAAGGCGACGTCCATCTTCGTGAGGATGCCAGACTTGAGGTAATCCTGCCACTCCGTCTGATAATAGAAGTCGTAGAGGAAACGCTGGTCGCCAAAGAACAGCCAGTTGCGCCCGCGGGCGCCCGTAGCCTCGCGGTCTTCCACAAAAGAGCGGAACGGTGCGATGCCCGTGCCCGGCCCGACCATGATGATGGGCGTATCCGGATCGGCCGGCAGCTTGAAGTTCTTGTTGTGGTGCATGTAGACCGGCACCGTGTCCCCTGCTTGCACGCGATCGGCAAAGAACGTTGAGCACACGCCCTTGCGCTCGCGGCCATGCGCATTGTAGCGGACCGCGCCGACAGTCAGGTGCACCTCATCCGGGTGCTTGCGCAGGCTGGAAGCGATGGAATACAGGCGCGGGGGTTGCGAGCGCAGCAGGTTCAGCAGCTGGTCGACAGTCAGGCTGTCCGCAGGCGGAAACTCGGCGAAAAGGTCGCGAATCTCGCGGCCCCAAAGCCATTCGCTCAACTTTTCCTTGTTCTCGTCCTCCAGCATCTTGTCCAGCGCCTTGTTCTTGGCAAAGGGCAGATACTTGCGGACCAGACTGCGGCTCAGCGAAGTGATGTCGTAATCGCGCATCACGAGCTCGGTCAGCGACAGCAGCTCGCCGTCGACTTCCTTCAGCTCGTCGCCACGGAAGCCGGCCATACGCAGCACGTCGTCGGCCACCTCCGGGCAATTACTCGGGATGACGCCCAGGGCGTCGCCCGGCTCGTAGGTCATGCCGGAACCTTCGAGGTCGATCTCGACGTGCAGCACTTCCTTGGCCGAGCCTTCGGCATTCATGACGAAATTGTTCTTAATCTTCGCCGGGAAGGGGTTCTTCTTGGAATAGCCCTCTTCCTTTTCGAGGCCGGGCATCTTGAAGTCGGACGGGACTTCGATGGCAGGAGCCGCGGCCGGTTCAGCAGCAGGCGCAGCCGCCGCTTGCTCCTTGACGCCGGTCGCTTCGACCATCTTTTCCATCGCGCCGTTGAGCCATTCACGGAAGGGCGCTTCAAACTCCACGTCGCAGTCCTGGCGATCGTAGATACGCTCGGCTCCCAGATCGGCGAGGCGCTTGTCGAAATCCTTACCGCATTGGCAGAAGTCGGCGTAACCGGTGTCACCCAAGCCGCAGACGGAGAAGCGCATCTTCTCGAGCTTGGGCGCCTGGTCACCCATCATGAACTCGTAGAATGGCGTCGCGTTCTGCGGCGGTTCGCCCTCACCCCAAGTGGAGACGATGACGAGCACGTTCTCTTCGTCCTTGATCTTGGACATGTCGTAGTCGGCCATGTCCACCACGGTGGACTTGAAGCCGGCCGCCTTCGCTGCCTTGTCAGCCTCCTGGGCGCACCCTTCGGAGTTGCCACTCTCGGAACCGAAAAGGATGAGCAGAGGCACCGTCGGTGCGGAAGCCGGAGCCGCCGCGGCCGGCGCCTGACTGGTTTTGGCGGCGCCGCCCCCCAACATGGCTTGGCCGAGAGCCCCGAAATAGCCCCCCAGCCACATGGCCTGGGCGGGTTGCAGGGTCGGTAGCAGCGCGTTCAGCGCCACCTTCTGTTCATGTGCAAAAGGTGCGTTGTCTGGGATTTGAATATTCTGCGGCATTGCGCGAAGGTTACAACTTCAGGACGTCAGATGAAGCCCTTGATGACGGGAAGGTTATAGTAGCTGAAAACGAGACGTGTCAAATGGCGAGAGCCGGCAGTTGATTGCCGGCCCCCGCGTCAAGAGGATCAGACCTGGATGGCCTGGAGCTGGCTGTCGAAGGCGAAGACTGCCTTGGCCACTTCGGGTGCCGTGTAGGGCGTCACGCGCTGGAAGTGTCCGAGAGACGTCTCCCAGTCGGCGAGGATCTCGGCCGCCCGGGGGCTGTCCGTAAGCTTGCGGTGGAGTTCCACCAGCTTGCGCAACGCCATAATCTCGCCGTTATCGTCGAGACGCTCGAGGTAGACCATGTCCGGGTTCAAGTTGGCCGGCAGCTTGTTCTCGGGATCGTAAACAAAAGCCACGCCACCGCTCATACCCGCACCGAAGTTACGGCCCGTATCACCGAGCACGACCACTGTGCCGCGCGTCATGTATTCGCAAGCGTGGTCACCCACCCCTTCGACGACAGCCGTCGCACCGGAGTTACGGACGGCGAAGCGCATCCCGACCTGGCCGCCGGCAAAGAGGTAGCCGCCCGTCGCACCATAGAGGCAGGTGTTGCCCGCGATGGTGTTTTCGTGCCACGGATACTTCACGTTGTCCTTCGGGCGCAGGATGATCTCGCCTCCGTTCATGCCCTTGCCGACATAGTCGTTGGTGTCGCCAATGAGCTTGATCCGGATGCCCTGGATGAGGAAGCAGCCGAGGCTCTGGCCGGAGCTGCCCTTGAGCTCAATGTTGATCGTGCCGGGCTCGAGGCCGTGGTTACCGTGCAGGTAGGCCACTTCGCCGGAAATCTTGGTGCCGACGTTGCGGTCCACGTTCACCACCTTGTACTTCTGCGAGAAGACAGGCTTGCGGTGGGTCACGGTTTCCTTGGCGTCCTGCAGGATCGAGTCGTCCAGCGTGCCCTGGTTGCCGATGCGCTCGTTACGGGCGCGGGTGTGAATGCGGGGCTGCTCCCAAGTGGGATCGACCGCATACAGCAGGCGCGAGAAGTCGAGGAAGTCGGTCTTCGGGTTACGCGGATCGTTGATCTGCTGCAGCATGTCGGTGCGGCCGATCAGCTCGTCCATCGTGCGGAAGCCGAGCTTGCTCATGATCATGCGCACATCCTGAGCGACCGCGTTGAAGTAGTTCACCACGTATTCCGGTTTGCCGCGGAATTTAGCGCGCAGGTCTTCACGCTGGGTCGCAACCCCCACCGGGCAGGTGTTGAGGTGGCAGACGCGGAACATGGCGCAACCGCCGGCGATAAGGGCCGCAGTGCCGAAGTTGTACTCCTCGGCCCCGAGCAGCGCTGCGGTCACGATGTCGCGACCGGTCTTCATGCCCCCGTCGGTGCGGAGGGTGACGCGGCTGCGCAGGTCGTTGAGCATCAGCACCTGGTGGGCTTCGGCGAGACCGATTTCCCACGCGGAGCCTGCGTGCTTGATCGAAGAGATCGGCGAAGCGCCCGTGCCACCGTCGTGGCCGGAGATGAGGATCACGTCGGCGTAGGCCTTGGCCACACCGGCGGCGATCGTGCCCACGCCGGAGCTGGAGACGAGCTTCACGCACACCTTGGCGCGCGGGTTTACTTCCTTCAGGTCGAAGATCAGCTGGGCCAGGTCTTCGATCGAGTAAATGTCGTGGTGCGGAGGCGGCGAAATCAGCGTGACGCCTGGCGTGGAAAAGCGCAGACGCGCGATCAGCGGACTGACCTTCCAGCCCATCAGCTGACCCCCTTCGCCCGGCTTGGCCCCCTGGGCGACCTTGATCTCGATTTCCTTCGCGTTGGCGAGGTATTCCGCCGAAACGCCGAAACGGCCCGAGGCGACTTGCTTGATCGCACTGTTGGCACTGTCCCCGTTTTCATACGGGTGGAAGCGCACCGGGTCTTCGCCGCCCTCACCGGAGTTCGACTTGCCGCCGATCCGGTTCATGGCGATGGCCAGCGTCTCGTGCATCTCGGGCGAAAGCGCACCGAGGGACATGGCAGCCGTGGTGAAGCGGCGGCGGATGTCTTCGACCGATTCTACCTCGTCGAGCGGCACCGACTTCTTGGCCTTGGCTTCCGGATACTTGAAGCGCAGCAAGTCCTTGATCGTAACCGGCGGGTGGTTGTCCGAAGCTTCCTGCCAGGTCAGGTAGCTGGAATAGTCCCCGTTCTTGCGGATCAGGGAATTCATCCCCGACACGACCTTGCTGCTCCAGGCGTGGTATTCGCCCGCGCCCTTCTTAGCCGGGGTCAGCCAACCTTCGTGCCACAGCTCGGAGGGGCGATCCATCGGGAACGCGTTCTGGTGGCGACGCAGGACTTCCAGCGCCAGCTGCTCATAGCCGATACCTTCGATCGGGCTGGGAGTGCCCATGAAGTTGGCGTCGATGAGCTCGGAGCTGAGGCCGATGGCTTCAAAGATCTTGGCGCCCTGATAGCTGAAGAGCGTGCTGATGCCCATTTTGGACATGATCTTCAGCAAGCCGGCATCAATGGCCTTGCGGTAATTGTAGAGGGCCTCTTCCGGCTTCAGCTTGGCGACGGAGTCTTCCTCGCCCGCCTCGCGCAGGATCTTGCGGATCACATCGCAAACGAGATACGGGTAAACGGCATTGGCGCCATAGCCGAGGACCGTGGCCATCTGGTGCACGTCGCGCACATCACCGGTTTCGGCCACGATGTCGCAGTCGATCCGGCGGCCCATCAGGACCAGCTCGCTGTGGATCGCACCGACGGCCAGCAACATCGGGATGTTGGCGTGCTCGCGGTCCACCTTGCGGTCGGAGATGACGATGATGCGGTAGGGCTTTTCTTCGAGTGCCTTGCGCACCTGCATGCGCAGGGCTTCGAGGTATTGCTCAAGCGCAGCCGGGCCCTCGGCCACCGGGAAGATGGCGTCGAGCGTCAGCACCTTGTCCTGCAGGAAGTCCGTCTCGGCAATCTGGCGGAACTCGTGGTCGAAGAGAACCGGAGACTCCAGCGCGAGGAAGTGATGCTCCTGCACGCGGTTGTCGAACAGGCCGACACGCCCGCCGAGGTGCATCTTGAGGGACATGACGGTGCGTTCCCGGAGCGAATCGATCGCCGGGTTCGTCACCTGGGCAAAGAGCTGCTTGAAGTATTGGTAGACCAGCTTCGGGCGACGGCTCAGGACGGCCAGCGGCGTATCCTCACCCATCGCGCCGATCGGCTCCTTGCCGTGCTCCATGATGGGCTTGAGCAGCACGTTCTCCTCGTCGAGATCGTAGCCGTGGGCCACCCGCAGCGCGGTGATGGCGTCATCATCCGTCGTGCTCTGGTCGAAGGTGGCGGACTTTTCCGCGTCTTCGCCCAGGTTGTGGATGTGCTCATCGCACCAGCTCGAATAGTCGAAGGTGTCGCCGAGACGCTCCTTCAACTCGTCGTCCTCGAGGATCAGATGGTCCTTGAGGTCGACCGCGAGCATGCGGCCCGGCCCGAGGCGGCCCGCCTGGACAACTGGCGTATCCCACTTGGGGATGAGGCCGACTTCGGAGGCGAGGATCACGGTACCATCTTCAAAGACCTTGTAGCGCGCCGGGCGCAGGCCGTTGCGGTCGAGGGTCGCCCCGATGTAGCGGCCATCGGAAAACACGATCGCGGCGGGGCCGTCCCACGGCTCCATCATCACCGCATGGTACTTATAGAAATTGCGGACCTTCTTCGGCAGCTGCGGGTTTTCTTCCCACGCGCAAGGCATCATGATCGCCGCGCTCTCGATGGCCGGGCGACCGCCCACCGTCATCAACTGCAGGCAATTGTCGAAGCTCGCACTGTCGGACATGTCTTCCTGCACCATCGGCACGAGGTCCTGGAAGCGGTCACCCCAAGCGCCCGGAGCGTTGGAGTATTCGCGGGCCCGCATGTTATTCCGGTTGCCGCGGATGGTGTTGATCTCACCGTTGTGCGCGAGCATGCGAAACGGCTGCGCCTTGGCCCAGTCCGGAAACGTGTTCGTGGCGAAGCGCTGGTGGAAGATGGCGAAGGTCGAAACGAACTTCGGGCTCTTCAGGTCGAGGTAAAACTTGCGCACCTGCGGGGCGTGGAAGAGCCCCTTGTAGGTAATGCTGAGGTGCGACAGGCTCACCACGTAAAAGTCGTGGACCTTCTCTTCCGCCGCCAGGCGCGTGCAATACTTCTGCGCCAGCAGCAGACTGCGCTCAAACTCGTCGTCCTTCAGGTTCTTGGGACGCTGAATGAGCACCTGGAGGATTTCCGGGCGCGTCGATTCCGCCTTGCGGCCGAGTGTGCTGTTGTCGATCGGGACTTCCCGCCAGCAGAGGAACTTGAGACCCTCGCGATTGATCGCCTCTTCGATGATCTCCTTGCAACGGTTGATCACCTTCTTGCTGCCACGCGGCAGGAAGAACATCCCGGCGGCCAGATCCTTTTCTTTCGGCGCCTTGATACCTTGTGAGGCGAGATGTTCGAAGAAAATCTCGTATGGAAGCTGCGTGAGGATACCGGCACCGTCGCCGGTAACGGCGTCGGCGTCGATGGCCCCACGGTGGGCTAGATTGCACAGACCGGTGATGGCCCCATCAATAATTTCATAGCTGGCTTTGCCATGAAGATTAGCGATAAAGCCCACCCCGCAGGCATCGTGTTCCTGCGCGGGATCGTAGAGCCCCTGCGCGGCGGGACGCAGCGCGCGGTGGTTAACGGTCGTGCAGTGAATAGGCGCGGACATAAGGAAGGAGGGTTGTAGGAACAAGACCTGCAATGGCAAGGCCAGAATATAACCAGCGGGTAAAAAATCCGTTACCCGACACGAACGCCCCGGCAAGGAATCCCTGCCAGGGCCTGTCAAAGTTTACAGCTGCAACAGCTGTAGGCTACAGGCTAGAAGAAGCGGATGGCCTGGGACCGTTGACGCGCGTGCTCTTCGTCGGAGCAGGCCGCATTCGTCGGCACGTCCGGCTGGACGTCGTTCGCCTTCACCAGTTCATTGGAGAGCATGTATTGCTCGACTTCTTCGCCCGAGACATCGGCCAGCATGACACCGTCGATCATCACGCAGGGAGACAGCGGTTGCCCGGACAGGCGAACCATCTCTTCGTAGTTGCTCGGATCGTTGATGATGTCTTTGTCGGTGTACTCGAGTTGGTACTTGCGAAAAATAGCGCGGACGCCGTTGCTCCACCCGCAGGTGGGTTTCAAGTATGCGACGATTTCCATAATGCCGTTCACCCTCTAAGGTTCTTCCGCTATGTCAAGACTGCGTCTGCTAGCGGATTGCGATATTTCTTATATTACGTGAATTTACCCGTAATTAAAGCACAAACTGGATCGACTCCTGGAATGCTGCCGTTACGGGTATCCGCCCCCATCTAGAACAAGCCATGCCTGACTACCGTGGACGAATCGCCCCCACTCCCACCGGGTACCTCCATCTAGGCCACGCGCGCACGTTTGGTTGTGCCTTTGAACGCTGTCGCCTGGCAGGCGGCACCTTGATCTACCGGTTGGAAGACCTCGATCAGGCACGTTGTCGCCCGGAATATGCCATGGCGGCGATGGAAGATCTGCGCTGGTTCGGCCTCGACTGGCAGGAAGGGCCCGACGTCGGCGGCCCGCATGCTCCCTACATTCAGAGCCAACGGGGAGACTGGCACCGAGCCATCTGGCGGCGCCTCAAGGACCGCGGCTGGATCTACCCGTCTCACCATTCGCGCAAGGAGGTGGCCGCCGCACGCCAGGCGGCGAATGCGCCGAACGAAGGGGATCCGGCCGAGGAACTCTTTCCCACAGACCTCCGCCCTACCCCGGGAACCGGACAAAACCGAACCGAACCGGGTGAGGTAAACTGGCGATTTCGCGTGCCGGATGGCGAAACGATCCGGTTTGAGGACGGCCGCTGCGGTACCCGAGCCTATACGGCCGGTCGGGACTTTGGAGACTTCATTGTGTGGCGACGGGATGGGTTTGCGGCCTATGACCTGGCAGTGGTGGCTGACGATCATGCCATGCACATCACCGAGGTCGTGCGCGGAGAAGACCTCCTGCTTGCGACAGCCAGGCAACTCCTGCTCTACCGAGCGCTCGACTGGGAACCGCCAGCTTGGTATCACACTGCTCTGGTCCGCGACCACGAAGGCCGGAGGCTTGCCAAACGGCATGCAGATTTGAGTATTCGTGCATTGGCGAGCCTCAATTGGAAAGCTTCGGACCTCTGGCATCACCTACCTGAAGGCTTTTCCTTAGGTTAAGGTGGCGCTTTTTGTTGCCTTAGCGACCAAAGATACCCAAGATATACGGTTTTGATCCGAATTCCATTTCCATGCCGCCCGTGATCTGCATCATGCCGCCTTTACCGCTGTCGTTCGTATGACTTGGGAAATCGCTTTTGTCATCTTTCTGCTGATTGGCTCCCTGGCTAGTTTCATCTGGGAAAAGATACCGACCGATGTTACCGCGTTGATTGTCTTCGCGGTGCTACTGGTAGCGGCACAAATGCCGTTTGCCCACGATCTGCCCCGGGTGGACGAGTTACTGTCGGTATTTGCCAACCCAGCACCCGTGACGATTGCGGCGATGTTTATCTTGAGTGCAGCCCTGGAAAAGGCGGGGGTGATCGATACCATCGCAACCTGGACGGACGGGATCGCCAAACTGGGCTACCGAGGATCCCTTGTGGCTATCATCCTACTGGTGGCCTGCATTTCGGCCTTTATTAACAATACGCCGGTGGTGGTGATCTTCATGCCGGTGATCCTCAGTTTTGCGCGCAAGATCAACATCCCGGCGTCAAAGTTCCTCATTCCCCTTTCCTACGGCTCGATTTTCGGCGGCGTCTGTACGCTCGTAGGCACGAGCACCAATCTGCTGGCCAGCGGTCAGATCGTAGCAGCCGGACAACCGGCGCTTGGTATGTTTGAACTGGCCCGCATCGGCGTGCCGCTGATGTTTATTGGCACGGGTTTTCTGCTGATTTTTGGCCACAAGCTCATTCCCCACCGCGAGACGCTGACGGCGATGCTGTCGGAGGAAGAGCGCAAGGAGTTCCTGACCGAAGCCTATGTGCGCCCCGGTTCACGTCTGATTGGCGAGACGATTCGCGATAGTGGTATCATCAAGACCAAACAGATGCGGGTGGTGGAAATCATCCGCAACGGCGTCGCCGTGCAAGGCGATCCGCGCGATGTGCCGCTCCAGATTGGCGACCGGCTCGTGATTGCCGCCCGGCCTCAAGGCGTCGCCCACGCCGCCTCGGTCGACGGCCTCAACATCCGCGAAGGGAAGGAAGAAGAAGGCCTGGAAACGATCTCAGCTCACTCCGGGGCCATCGTGGAAGGCGTCATCAGCCCGCGCTCGACGCTGGCCGGGCAGACCATCCGTGAGATCAACTTCCGCCAGCGCTTCCGCATGGTGGTGCTCGCCCTGCACCGCCGCGGCATGAACCTGCGCGACCAGCTCGACACCGTGCGCCTCGAGCGCGGGGATACCCTGCTGCTGATGGGGACCGACCAGGCGCGCGAGGCCCTGCGCCATAGCGACGACCTGTTGCTGCTCGATCGCCCGCCGACGCACGCCACGGGCAACCAGAAGCGCAATGCCTGGATCGTCAGCCTCTCGCTCGTCGGCGTCATCTCGAGCGTCACCCTCGGCATCATGCCAATCTCGGTCGCGGCGATCGCCGCCGTCGCCATCATTTTCCTCTGCGGGTGCATCCGACCCGCCGACGGCTACGACGCCATCGAATGGAGCATCCTGGCCCTGATCTACGGCATGCTGGCCTTGGGCGCTGCCATGGAGACGACCGGTGCCAGCAAGCTGTTGGCCGATCTCATGGTCCACGTCATCTCCCTGGGCTCCATGCCGAGCTTGCAGCCCTTCATCGCCCTGGCCGTGCTGTACTTTGTCACCAGCCTGCTGACCGAGCTGCTTTCCAATAACGCCACGGTCGTCCTCATGGCGCCGATTGCGCTCAGTCTGGCCGGTATTCTGGGGCTCGACCCGCGCCCCTTCATCATCGCGATTTGCGTGGCCAGCTCGGCCAGCTTCGCCACCCCCATCGGCTATCAGACCAATACCTACGTTTACGGCGTGGGCGGTTACAAGTTCGTCGACTTCATCAAGGTGGGCCTGCCGCTCAACGTGGTCTATTTCCTCACGTCCATTTTCCTGATCCCGATGCTCTGGCCGTTCCAGTCGATTTGAGTTAGCGACCAAATTGACTACAGTAGGAGTATTCAAGCGAGTGTTTAACCCCTCGCTTTTCACGCAAAGACATGACGAAACTTTCCCTACTGGAACTAGTCCGCGTTACCCAGGAAAAAGACGCCGGCCAAGCGCTCCACGACGCCCGCGATCTGGCGGCTCATGCCGAGGACTGGGGCTACCAACGCATCTGGGTCGCCGAGCATCACAACATGGCCGGCATCGCCAGTGCAGCCACGTCGGTCGTGGTCGGTCACATCGCCGGCGGCACGAGCAAGATCCGCGTCGGCGCCGGTGGCATCATGCTGCCCAATCACGCCCCCTATATCATTGCGGAGCACTTCGGCACGCTCGAGCGGCTCTATCCGGGGCGCATCGATCTAGGGCTGGGCCGTGCGCCCGGCACCGACATGCCCGCCATGCAGGCGATGCGGCGCAAATCCAACGATCCGGAACACTTTCCGCAAGACGTGCTGGAGCTGCAGGCCTATTTCTCACCGGAAGAACCGGGCCAGCGCCTCGTAGCCGTACCGGCGGCGGGCGCCAATGTGCCGCTCTGGATTCTCGGCTCAAGCAACTTCGGCGCGCAACTGGCGGGGGAACTCGGCCTACCCTACGCCTTCGCCTCCCACTTCGCGCCCGATATGCTGATGACCGCGCTGCGACAGTATAAGGCCCGCTTCAAGCCCTCCAAGCAGTTGAAGCGTCCATATACCATGGCCGGAATCAACGTGATCGCAGCGGAGACGGACGCGGAGGCGAAGCGCCTGGCTACGACGCAGCAAATGTCGTTCGCCAACCTGATCCGTGGACAACGCGGGCTCAGCCAGCCACCGATCGACGACATCGAGACCTATTGGTCACCCTTGGAAAAAGCCAAGGCGAAGCAGATGCTTGCGCGATCGGTCATCGGTTCACCCCAGACCGTGCGCAACGGCCTGCAAGCCTTCATCGAAGAGACGGGGGTCGACGAGCTCATGATTGTGTCGGACATTTACGACCATCAGGCGCGGTTGCTCTCGGTACAGTTGATCGCGGAGGCCATGGGCGTCCACGCCGATGCCCCAAAGCGCTAGATGTAATACATCTCTTCGGCGGCAGTGCGCATGAGGTCTTCGACCGTAAAGCCGCGGGTCTGCTGCTCGAGGTTTTTCACGACCTCACTCCAGACCTGCTGCACATTGCGCGCACTCTCGCCCTCGCTGCTGGTGGAAAAGCCCAACAGCTCGCCCTCTACGGCGCAGACGATGTCGTAGAGGGTAATTTCGCGCGGGGAGCGAGCGAGCGCATAGCCGCCCTGTTTGCCGCGCTTGCTGATGATGACGCCGGCGTTGCGAAGTTCATTCAGAATCTGCACCAGGTAGTTTTGCGGGATCTGCTCAGCGCTGGCCAGGTCTTCGATGTGGGGCAGCTCGGCCTGGCCGTAGGCACGACCCAGTTGCGCCAGGACCTGACATGCGTAACCAACCTTCAGTGACAGTTTCATAATGCCCATGGTTATCGGCTCTTATCTTGGGCCGCAAACCCAAAATACTTCCATTAGCAGTTGTCACCTTAGCATTGCCTGATCAGACGGATATGTTACCGTGCTGATAGACATGGCGGAAAACTGGCATTTCGAAATCACCTTTTGCGAGAGCGTCCTGCGACAACAGCCTCTGGACGCTGATGTCATGGAAATGCTGGCGGGCTACTACACCAAGGCGGGGCGCATTGACGATGGACTGGAGCTGGACCATCGACTCGTCGAGCTCTGTCCGGACAATGCCACCCACCATTACAACCTCGCCTGCAGCCTCGCGCTCAAAGGGCGCAAGGACGATGCGGTAGAACGCCTGCGCCTCGCCCTGCAGAAGGGGTATAGCGACTACGAGTGGATGCTACGCGACGAAGACCTGCAGACGCTGCAGGGGTTCCCTCCCTTCGTGAACCTGCTCGCCGAGTTTGAAATCCGGCGATAAGGCACTACTGGTTTCTTCGCTCAACGCCGCATCCGAAAGTTCATGATCCGTCTCCTTTGCCTCTGCCCTTGCCTCTTTTTGTTTGTTTTACGTGCCGCGGCCGTTCCGCTGCTCTGGCCCATTGACGGCCCCTCGATTCTGGAGGGCGACCAGCTGGAAGACTGGGCGCAGCCTACCGTGAGCGGCGACCCGGAATCGGCCTTGTTCGGCTGCGTGCGCACCAATGGTCACCGCTTTCACGAGGCACTCGACATCGCGGCGACGCATTGGGACAACCGCCGCGAGGCCACCGATGTGGTCCACGCGATCATGCCTGGCCGCGTGGTCTACATGAACCCGATTGCCGGCGACAGCTCCTTCGGCCGCTACGTGGTGCTCGAGCATACTGGGCTCAAGCCATCGGTCTACTCGCTCTACGCCCACCTCCGTTCCATCGACGACGACTTGAAGGTGGGCCAGGACGTGAAAGAAGGCACCAAACTGGGCATCCTCGGGCGCAGTGCTAGCTACTCCATCCCGCGCCAGCGGGCGCACGTGCACCTGGAGATCGGCCTGCGCCTCTCGGACGACTTCCAGAGCTGGTATGACCGTCAGCCCTTTGGCTCCAAGAATCAGCACGGAATCTGGAACGGCATGAATCTGGTCGGTTTCGATCCCCGCGAGTTCTACACCTTTTTCTCCAATGGCGAGGCCGACGATTTGCAGCTCTTTTGGGCGAGCATGCCTCCCGCCGCGGTCCTGCAGATCCGCACCCGCGTGATTCCCGATCTGGTGAAGCGCTATCCCACCCTGCTCGACGGCCCCCTGCCGCAGAGCGTCGAAGGCTGGGAAGTCAGCCTCACCGGTTACGGGCTGCCCCTCACACTGCGCCCTCTCTCACAGGATGAAGCGCAAGGCCTGGGCGACTACGGCGCGGTCAAGATCGTAGCCGTCGATCCAGAGCAGCTCGAGAAGTTTGCTTGCCGGGATGTGGTGAAGTGGGATGGAGAAACCGCTCGTCTCGACAGCGAAGGCAAGGATCTGCTCAGCCGGATTTTCGATATCCGAGAGTAGCCCCGTCCATACGCCAAAGCTCCTCGCGGGACGGCAAGCGTTTTGCCAACACGACATGAATGTCGCGTGCAGATTGCTTCATCTGCTTGTTGACGCTCCCATAGCGGCTGGCGCTTGGAATTCAAATCTTCCTGATTTACAGCATATTGCAGGCTTGAAGGGCTGGCGTTGGCATGGGGCATGATATTCAGAGGGCAAACCACAACCCCTGAACAGCCATGAAATATCAAAAGATCATTGCCCTCACCACCACCATGCTGCTGGCAGGCGGACTCTTTGCCGAAACGGATTACGACGAAGCGCGCCAGCAAGGCTCCACAACCCCTGTCTACCATACCGATCAGCATCACGACCAAGCCCAAAGCAGCGATTCCACGACGGAACGCAAGATCGGTCAGGCGCGCATCGGCGCGGAGATTTACGGCCCGGATGGGCGTATGCTCGGCCGTGTGACGGACGTTGAGCACGCAGACGATAAGGTTGTCGCCTATCAGGTGACGGCCATCTCCGCAGACGACAAGAGCGGCGAATCGACTCGCGTCTCAGCCAAGGATCTGCGCTTCAGCACCGACAATACCGTCGCGACTGCGTCGAAGAAAGTTCGCGGCACCCTGGCGGGCTTGCCAACGAATCAGGAAAACGCCCGCCACAAGGCGGAAGAGAAACAGATGCGCCACGATGCGACAGCCTCGACCTCAACCGAGACGGAGCAGGACAAGAGCATCCATCGTCGCCCACCGGTCGGCGACATGAGCATCAGCGCCGACATGTCCATGGGCACGGACCGCCCGCTGAGTTCGGAAGAAACGGCCGACCCGGTGACTTCAGACGAAAGCCAGCAGGTCGCGCAAGACATGGATCAAGAATCAACTGCTCTGATGCAGCGCCTGCATGAAGACCTGAAGGGCAGCCCGGAAGTCCAGGAAGATTTGCAACAAGTGAGGATTCAGCGTGAAGGCGATGCCTTGGTGCTCGATGGCCGCGTATCCTCCGACCAAAGCAAGGACTCCATCGAGCAAGCGGTCAAGAAGGCCACTGCGATGAATGTCCGCAACAAATTGGAAGTGAAGCAGTAAGATAGATAGAAGCAGTAACAAGCAGAGGTGTTGAAGGCCGTCCTGTGTTGGGGCGGCCTTCTACTGTACCCGCTCCGGCAGCACGTGTCGCAAGGGCAGGAACATGCAGGTGGATGTACCGATCAGCAGGCAGGAAAACCAGGCGGTAACCGAGGGTTGCGCGTAGCTGAGAATCGCGTAACCGAGGAAAGGTGCCAGCGCCGCACGAACGCCCGTAAGCCCGCCGTGAATGCTCATATAGGCTCCCACCAAAGGTGGTGGCGCCACTTTCGTCACCCAGATTTGCCAGAGGATGCCCCCGCCCCCAAACGCCATGCCCAAGAAGGCCGTGCCGATGGCGAGCTGCCACATTTCGCGCGCGTTGAAGAACACGGCGATGTAAACGAAGAAACACAGGTTAACCGCCACGCGCGTATAGATCAGGTTGAAGCGGTCGAAGAGATATCCCCAAACGAAGGTCGAAAGAATGCGGAAAACGGCGACGTTGGTCACCAGCAGCAGGCTGATCTCCGTATTGGAGAGCTGAAGGCCGTACTGGGGGTTCGCCAGATATTCTGCCCGCAGCGGCAACATCATCAGATTGCCCACACCCAATAGCTTCCAGGCAATCAGCATCTGGCGGAAAGTCTTGTCCTCCCGGATCAACTGCAAGTGTTGCAACGGGTTGCGCACGGTCAGGTCCTTGGCAGGTGCAGACGGAATATGCCAAAAGGCGAAGGAACCCACGAGGCCGACTCCAGCCGCGATCCAGAGCAGGATGCGGTAGTTTTCCAGGTCCGCATCCAGCAGCCAGCCAAACAACGTTGCCGCACCGATGCTCGATGAGGCCAGCAACAGGTTGGCGGCGGCCAGACGCTTGCCGCGCTGCTGGGAAGGGTAATTGTTGGCCAGCAGCTGCGTGAGCATGGTCGCCGCCTGCGCCACAAAAACGGGGAACAGCAGCATCAGCACCACGTAGCCGACGATGGTCGGCATAAACGAGGCCCCCACCAGGCACACGGAACCGCCAGCGCAGAAGATCGCAGCCGCCGTTGCCTGCCTCACTGGCATACGGGCCACCAGGGGCATGACAAAGAAGGCCGAAAGCAAGCCGATGCCCCACCCTGCAGCGATGAAGGGCTTGAGCGTCTCACTCGCGTGGAAGTAGCGAATGGCGATCACGAGCGCGAACGCCTGCCAGACGCTCTCGAGCACTCCATGGCAGGCGCCGCGAACCAGGTCCCAGCGGAAGGTTTTCCGCGTGACCTCGGGTGTCGGATCGGCTGTGGCCGCAGCAGACGCGGATGCGCTCACTAGCGCTTACTCCACTCGAGCATGCGGCGGATCGGCAATTCGGCCCGCTGGCGGAGATCTTCGTCCATTTCGATGCTCGGCTCGAGCTTGAGCAAGGCATCGCGCACCTTCTCGAGCGTGTTCATCTTCATGTAACGGCAGTTGTTGCAGGCGCAGGTATCCGTCGGCCCGGCAATAAAGGTCTTGTGCGGGATCTCGCGCTGCAGGCGGTGGATCATCCCCGTCTCCGTGACGACGATAATGCGCTCGGCGGGCGTGTTCTTGCAGAACTGCACCATCTTTTCCGTGGAGCAGACTTCGTCCGCCAGATCGCGCACAGCCTGCGTGCACTCCGGGTGGGCAACCACCGGGGCGTCCGGGAATTCGCCGCGCACCTTTTCGATCGCCCGGGTCGTAAAGAGCACGTGGGCGTAGCACGAGCCTGGCCACAGGCGCATCTTGCGCCCGGTCTGCCGCGAAACCCAGGCCCCGAGGTTTTGATCGGGCACGAAGAGGATCTCCCGGTCTTCGGGGATCTGCTCGACGATTTTTACCGCGTTGCCGCTCGTCACAATGACGTCGGCCAGTGCTTTGACTGCCGCCGAGCAATTGATGTAGGCGACGGTATAGAGGCCGGGGTTGGCGTCCTGGTAGGCCTTCAGTTTTTCCGGGGGGCACGAGTCGCTCAGCGAGCAGCCGGCTTCGGCGTCCGGCAGAATCACCGTGCGCTGCGGGTTCACGATCTTGGCCGTTTCCGCCATGAAGTGAACACCACAAAAGAGGATCACATCCGCATCGGCATTGGCCGCTTCATAAGCGAGTCCGAGGGAGTCGCCCAGATAATCGGCAATACGCTGGATCGGCTCGATCTGGTAGTTGTGAGCCAGGATGACGGCGTTGCGTTGGCGCTTGAGCTCCAGAATCTCTTCCTGCAGGGGCGTCAAAGGTGCCGCTTCCTGCACGGGATTGAATACCTGCGGCTCATAGTTGAGGGTGCCAATGGCCATAATACTAGACAAGCTAGGCTACCCCCGCGAATCCTGCAAGCCCGGAGAAAGCCCCCAAGATCAGCCCGTCAAGCCGTCCTCATCCTATCCAGTTGGGTTGGCCGGCAAGAAGAAAAAACTCACGAGTCTCAAGCATCTCAAAGGGAAGTGCTTACATGATAATTTAATTTAAACGCGGATATGCTTAGCTTGTGTTCAAGTGTTTTATGCAGTATAAATAGGATCCCATTACTCCTAAACAACCTCAACACAATACACCTTATGGGACCCGACTCATTCATTGGATCAATTGAAATATTCGGCGGCGATTTTGCTCCTCGCAATTGGGCGTTCTGCAACGGCGCCCTGTTACAGATTGCACAATACCAAGCGCTCTTTTCTATCATTGGCACAACCTACGGAGGCGACGGACGTGTAACGTTTGGGCTACCCAACCTCCAGGGTCGAATTCCGCTAGGCCAAGGCACAAACCCCTACTCAGGCACAACGTATACCCGCGGTATGATGAACGGTTCCGAAACCGTATCGCTCCTTCTAAGCCAGATGCCGGAACATACACACGGCGCCACAGTGCAAACCGGTCAACTGATCGCCAAGACCTCGCAGGCCACCGCCACAGCAACTTCTTCGAGCCAGTTGTTCGCCAGCGACCAAAACGCTACCCAACCCACGGCCACGACCGGCGCATCTCTGGCGACAGTAGCCCAGACAGGGCGCACCACCACGCAATACGATACCTTCAACACAAATACCCCCGATGTGGAGTTGAACCAAGGGTCGGTCATCACCAGCACCCAGGTATCCCTAAGCGATGCGCCGGTGGATGGCTCCTTTCACGTCACCAATCAAACGACAGGAGGTGGCCTTCCCCACACCAATATGCAGCCGTTTCTGGTGGTGAATTTCGTCATTTGCCTCGAAGGCAATTACCCTCCCCGCTCCTGATCGGCTCAGCCGTCCACCCGGGCCGCGGGCCTTCTACATAATGGAGCCGGAGTCGACACGGATACGCCCGGAAATCTGAAAAGACACAGACCGTATTGACGATCATCGACTCGGCATCCTGCAGCACCTCTTCACCGTAGACCTGCACTTCGGTGAAGAGCGTCAGCTCCTGGCCCTCGCAATGCGCCCTTTTCACTTCTAGTTCGACTGTGGTCGGCGGGGTTTCGGCAGCTGAAAGATCGCCCAAATGCGTCCACTGATAACGCGCAGGAGGGACGCGGCTCATCCCACTCGGCCAGCGAGGCTCGCGGTTTTGATTCGAAAGTCCCCAGAAAAGGGAGATCCGCTCGGGGATTAAAACGCCCCCCGGTGAAAGCAGTCCTCGAGCTTTTTTCACGACTGCCATTTGCGGTTCCCGCACCAGTGCGGCCGCCATTACTTCGCAGATAATCAGATCGTAGCGGTGGGGCGTCTCCCAGCTCATGAAGTCCGCTGCATACAGATGGATGCGGCGTTGGTCCAGCTCCAGGAGGTCCAGGCACGTCTGCAGCATGCGTGCGGATGACGGATTCACCTCGACCAGATCAACTCTCTCCAACGCGCTGGTTCCGCCCATAACCAACAGCGGCATCAATAATGTCGCGTACGGACCTGTACCTATATATAAAATACGCAACTTGGGCCGTGTCTGCCAAAGGTCTCTCATTGCAGCATGAATACCTCTGGTAAACTTTGCGGTGCGTGCAGCATCCTGAACACAAAGCCCTGCATCGAACGATGAAATAGCCGTACCTGCAGGAGTAAAAATTTCATCAAAATCCAACGCCGGATCGATTGAACTGAAGACGCGGGCCAGAGATGAAGCATAGGCGCCGCTCTCTACTTCATGAGATAGAAGCTGCTCGGTCAGAGATCGGAGCTCAGCGGCACGCATCTCAAGCATTCAAGACTTTTTATATGCTTCTTCAATAAGTTATTAGAAACATCTCGTCGGTAAACCGATTGACTCAAGACAGATGAACATTCAGCTTGTTACCGTTACATAATCGTCGAATTCTCCTGCAATACGCATCTCCCCTATGAATCGTCCTATAGCTTTCTCCCTGCTCGCCGGCTTATGCTCGGTGACGGCCTCTCAGGCGGCTGTTCTGCTCGAAATCGATATCAGCAATCCGGCGGCGGTCCGCTTCACTGCGACCGACAACCTTGCGGCTGCCAATTCGAGTTACAACTCGAACATCAATGGCGGTATCACCATCGAGAACTTTTTCACCAGCAACACGATTGAAGTTGCGGCGGGGGCTCCAGTAGGCGGCGATCTGTCGCCCGTCATCGGCACCACCGCCACCTACAATCGGTACGGCACCTATCAGTACGACAATACGATCAATTTTGGACAAGGTGACGATCTGAGCGTCTATACGGCGACCAACGAAGGATCCGAAAGCCAGGTCTTCGACACCAGCAGCCCTGCGTTCACCGGAGAGGCCGTTTTTGACTTTTCTGCATTTGCCGCCTCTCTGCCCTCGGTGGGCACCTCCGGTAACATCTACCCGGGATACACCTTCGAAGCGGAGCCGACAGTAGGCCAATGGATGGTCGTCAACACTGCCATTCCGGAACCCTCCACCTATGCTGCGGGAGTCGGCTTGCTGGCGCTGGGGATCGTCTTCTATCGCCGTCGCACCGCGTAGCCAGGCGGAACCGATCTACAGTCTTTCCATCCCGAAGGCGCGCGAGCATTGGCTGGCGCGCCTTTTTTCGCAGGTATGTTACCCGCCAAAAATCAGCGCCTGCAGCTCAAAGAAAAAGGCGTCGACCGGTTCGCGCAGCAGAATCAGGTAAACCAGCGCTCCAGCAACCAGCATTGGACCGAAGGGGATCGGCCCAGTGTTCTCGATTTCCCATTCATCGGGATGCTTTGCCGCCAGCTCAAAGGCTTCGCGGTAGCCCTGCTCGGCCGAAACCGGTTGAGACTCCGGCACTATTTCACCAGCCTTGCGCGGCCATACGGCTTTCAGGCCATACCATAATGCCAGGCATACTGTGCCGATTGTCGCGCCGCCAAAGAGCGCGAACAGCCCGCCCTGCCAGCCGCAAAAGGCGCCGATGGCAGCCATCAGCTTTACATCGCCAAACCCCATCGTCTCCTTCTTGAGCAGGGCGCTGCTCAGGATGCCAATCCAGAGGATAAGCGCAGACGCAACGAAGCCGTTGATCACGGCAGACAACCCGGACTGGAACGCATCGAAGAGATAGAGGTCACCTGAAACCCCGTGCAACTGCGGCCAGGCAAAGCTGGCCAAGACCCCCAGAATGAAGCCGCCGATGGAAGTCGAATCCGGGATCTCCATCGTATCGAGGTCGACAACAGCCGCGACGACCATCAAGGAAACGAAGACGGCAAAAATACCAGCCGCTACGGGTGGATACTGCAACCAGACGCCAAGGAACAGCAGGCCCACCAGCAACTCGACCAACGGATAGCGGATACTGAAGGGACTGCCGCAACACCGTGCTCGTCCCCGCAAAATGACCCAACCGAGGATGGGGATGTTATCATGCCAGCGGATCATCTGCCCACAGGAACAGTGTGACCGGCCGCCCAACGTTTCTCCACGCGGCAGGCGGAGGATGACAACGTTCAAAAAGCTGCCGATGCAGGCTCCGAGCACAAAAGCAAAAGAGCCGAAAAGCCAGGGGAAGGGTGCCAGTATCGCTTCGGTCTCCATGGTCAAGCCAACCGGGGCGCCAACGCCAACGCCACCGCGGCGCGCATCGTCTCGAGTCGCACCGGCTTGCCCGTCCAGCGCTGAAGGGAAAATGCACCTTGGGCGACCAACATCGCCAAGCCATCCGCGTAATCCCACGAGCGGGCGTCGGCCGTGCGCCGCCAGATATTGGCGCAGCCATAGGTTGTGTCGTAGATCTGCGTGCCGTCGCCGAAATGGTCCAGGCTCATCGGCAGCGAGTCGTCCTTCTTCAGGCCTTGGGTGGTCGCGTTGATGATCAACGGCGCTTCGGGCAAAGTCTCGGGAATCTCATCGAAGGCAAAACCAACGACTCGCGGCGCTTCCTCCACAAAAGGCGGCTGCAAGGCCTTCATCAGCTCGTGCAAGCGCTGCGGGTTACGGTTGCCGATCCAGAGCTTGCGGCAGCCCTCCTTCAGTAGCTGCACCGCGATAGCGCGCGCCGCACCGCCGGCGCCCATTAGCACTACTTCACGGTCCTTCAGCGGCCGCCCCAGCTCTTCCCGCACCGCGTGGCTGAGCCCCTCGCCATCGGTGTTGTAGCCCGCATAGCCCTCTTCCTGGGCAACAAGTGTGTTCACGGCACCCATTTCCCGGGCGGAAGGATCAATCGACTTCACCAGCTCGACCGCACGCACCTTGTGCGGCACCGTGAGGTTGAGCCCAAGAAAACCTTTGGCATGGAAGCGCGGCAGCGCCGATTCCAGGTCGTCGGCATCTACCGCAAAGCGAAAGTAACTCCATCGGGCGAACTTCGAGTCCTCTTTGGACAACTCGGCCAGCGCAGCCCGGTGCATGATGGGGCTCAGCGAGTGAGTGACCGGCTGACCCAGGACGGCCAGCGAGGGACCGGCAAACGTCCACGACTCCAGATCGTCCAGCGTATATACGCGGTCGGGAGGCACCACAGCTTCAGGATTCGGCATGACGCCGGTAAGTCTCTTGAAAGGTACGGACAAAGCCAGCGAAAACCTTCGCCAGGCGCGGGTTGTTCCGCACCGAATACTGGTGGACGAGGTCCCGGCAGGCGCGGCAAAGTACCGCTCCGACGGGCGCCGGGCCCATGACTTGCACCGGGTGCAGGCCTTGCTCCTTGTCGAGCATGCCCTCAACTTCGTCCGGCAGCCGGAAGCGACCCCGCTCAATCGGGTCGATGTAAAAAGGGATGCCTTCGCTGAAATGGGCCACCAAAAAGTGCTTCGGCAAGCTGATAGGCGAAAGCTCGAGCCCACAGCGATCCGCGACCAGCAAATAGATGGCGCTGAGGATGAGCGGACCGCCCTTGCGGCGCATCAGTACGGAGCTCAACAGGCTGTTATGGGGATCGTCGAGATCCTCGGCATTGGCGCGAAAGCCATACTCATGAAAGAGAACCCGATTGATCACCTTGCAGCGCTCCCAGGGCGTGCTGGGCTGTGGGCTCAACTCCAGGCAGCGCTGGGCGATCACCTCCAGCTGACGACGCGCCACCTCGAGCGCAAAATCCGGCTTGGCCACGCGATTGAGCAACAACAACCCTGTCTCCAGCTCATAGTGGAGACTCTCGATAAAGCGGACGAATTCGGAGGCAGGATTCGGCCCCTCCAGCTGCTCAAGCAAACGCTGAGCGATCGTCACGCGCTGGTCTACTTCCTCGCGCATCACCTTGCGCAGCAGGCTCAGGCCAACGTCATCCAGGCGCTTGAGTTCGGCCAGGAGAGCCTGTTGCACCACCGGGGAATCGTCATCGAGCAACGCTACGATTGCGGCCTCCCGATCTGGACTGAGGATCCGATTTGCCACGGGAATAGTTCAACCCATAAGAAGCTGCGCCCGCAACTCCAAACCGCAGCGATCAACCGCGCTGGCCAAAGAGCGCGCTGCCCACGCGAATCAACGTGCTGCCTTCTTCGACCGCTTCACGCCAATCCCCGCTCATGCCCATGGAGAGCACCGGCAGCGGTACCCCAAACTGCTCGGCCAGCCGATCTCGTGTCTCCCGCAAACGGGCGAAGCAGCGCCGGGCCACCGAGCGGTCGTCCATCTCCAGTGGGGCAATCGTCATCAATCCGTCTACGATCAGATTTTCGCAGCCTAGAGCTGCTTCGAGCAGTGCAGGGGTCTGCTCGACCGTCACGCCGTATTTGGCGGGGTCTTCACCAGCATTCACCTGCAAGAGGACGGCGCGCTTTACCCGCGCTTCGCCGGCATAGCGATCCAGCAGACGCAGCAGCTTGGCGCTATCGACACTCTGAATGCGGGCGAAGTGCGTCACCCCCTGCCTGGCCTTGTTGGACTGCAGGTGACCGATCAGCTCCCAGGCGACCTGTTCCGGCACCTGTTCCTGTTTGTCCACCGCCTCCTGGACACGATTTTCACCGACCCGCTTCAGGCCCGCTCGTGCGCACCAGGAGACCGCTTCGGGGCCCCAAGTCTTCGTTACAGGCATAAGCTCAACTTCATGGCGCGCACGACCACAACGTCCACAAACTGAACTTATCTCGCGTTCCAGATCGGCTAATCGATTTGTAAAGCCGTCATAAGTATAACCCTTTGAAATCGCAGACATCTTGATAGATTAGCTATTATTATATTGAAATGCGCATATTGCCCCGCTATCAGACTACATTATGCACATCGAGAACTTCAAAATTTTTTCTGATTTAGTCGAGAGTCAGAGTTTCTCGCGAGCTGCCAAGCTAAATGGAATTACCCAATCGGCCGTTAGTCAGCAGCTCCGCTCGATGGAGAAGCATTTCAAGGTCCTCATCGTTGATCGAAGCCAGAAGCAATTCCGCCTCACCCGCGAAGGGCAAAAACTCTACGAGAGCGCCAAGGATATCCTCCACCGGTACGAAAAACTCAATAGCGAGTTGCAGGAAATGCGCAAGGTCATCAGCGGGACCATCCACATTTCCACGATCTACAGCATTGGCCTGCACGAGCTGCCCCCTTACATCACCAAGTTCCTGAAGGAATACCCTTCCGTAAACGTACGCGTGGAGTATCGACGCTCCAACCTCGTCTACGAAGACATCCTGCACAACTCGGTCGACATGGGCCTCGTCGCCTACCCGATCAAGATGCGCCAGTTGGACGTGGTGCCTTTCCTCGAAGACAACCTCGTGCTCATCTGCCACCCCAAGCACCGCTTCTCGGATATGGAAACGGTGGACCCCAAGCTGATCGGTGAGGAGAAGTTCATTGCCTTCGACCAGGACATCCCCACCCGCAAGGCGACCGACCAGATCTTCAAGGAAGCCAAGATCGAGTCCGAGCCAGTGATGGAGTTCGACAACATCGAGACAGTGAAGCGTGCGGTCGAGATTGACGCCGGCGTGGCGATCGTACCGCAAGCCACCATCCGTCAGGAGGTCGCCCAAGGGCTGTTGCGCGAAGTGCGCCTCGGAGGTCACATCAAGAACGCGACCCGCCCGCTGGCCATTATCCACCGCAAGGGCCGTGTGCTGACGCCTGCCATGAAAAAGTTCATCGCCTGCCTCACCGGCAAGCCTTACGAGATGGACAAGACCGAGCAGGCCGAAAACAGCCAGGGCCAGGAACACAATGATGGTTCCGAATCGGCCGCCTGAGTGCCCGAGGAAACCGACCAGAAATCATTTCTTTAGGTTGCTTGCCATCAACTCTTTGCTATGCTGCAACATATGAAGTTTGGCTGGAAGCAGTGCGTGATGGCTCTTCTGTTGGGTTTGGCCACGCTCGGCGCGGCTGGTTGTGCGGTGGTCGCTGTCGGCGCTGCCGCCGGGGCCGGCGCGAGCACAGTGGGCTATATCCGCGGAGAGTATGTCGAAAACGTTCCCGTCTCTCAGCAGCGCCTGAGAGAGGCCGTAACAACCGTGGCCCAACAATCCGGCCTCGCGTTTATCAACGAGAAGACGGACGAACAGATTGTCGTCCTGACTTACCGTGACGAGAAGGACGACAAGTGGGTGATCGCCCTCGACCCTATTACGGAGAACTCGACGCAGATCCGCGTGCGAGTGGGCCTCTTTGGTGACGAAGGGCGCAGTCGGGCCTTTCTGGACCGCGTGAAGCGCTATCTACTTTAGACAAGAGACGCACATTTCTTCTTTTTTGACGAAGCCCCGGCCCCTCCGGGGCTTTTTTCGTCTCCTTCGGCGAGCAGGCTCTTTTTCAAAAAATTAAGGGGCCGGACGAAAACCCCAAACGTCCGGCCCCACTTTCTTCCCAACTAGGGATTAATCCGTTATACCCCATTAACTGACTGACTTATCTTGCCAAACCATGCTGTTGGTAATTGACTGAAACATAAAGAAGCAGCCGCGGTGCCAACCCACTTCTTTTTCCGAAAATCCATCCTCTGGGGGGCAAGTTGTAAAGGGTGCGCACAATCTGCGGGCGGCAGTTGACAGGAGATGCCTAAATTTGTCCTCCCAAGCTCTCGCCGTGGAGAAAACTGGACAAAAAAAGACCCGGCTCCACAGCGGGAACCGGATCTACGAAAGGAACGAAAGTCTCAGGCTTAGAGAACGTCCTTCAAGCCGGAGCCCGGCTTGAACTTCACGGCCTTCGAGGCCGCGATCTGGATCTTTTCCTTGGTTTGCGGGTTCATCCCGGTACGGGCCGCGCGTTCCACCACGGAGAAGGTACCAAAACCGACGAGGGTCACGTTCTGATCTTCCTGAAGACCTTGCTTAATGCCAGCGATCACAGCGTCGACGGCACGTTCGGCAGACGCCTTGGAGGTTTCTTCACCCAATTGTTGCCGCACCGCTTCGACTAACTCAGCTTTTTTCATGTTAATAGAATCCTTTGCTTGTTGGTTCAGAAATAGATAGTCGCGCCAAGGAAAAGCACCGGGTTAGGCCTTCGTCAACCTATTTTCCCCGCTAGATGCTCCCGGAAGGCGCTTATTTGCTGGAATCCGGCCCTTGACCCTCTTTCTCTGATGGAGAGAAGCCTTGGCGACCTTGCACCGCCTTCTGCAAAAGCTCCTGCAACGCCTCCACCGGCGTTACGTCCTGCTCGGCAGAAAGCTGCTCGGCCCGCTTGAGCAGCTGCTTCGCCATGGTTTTCGCCTGCTGCGGCTCCGCCCCCAATCGCTCGAAAATCGTCGCCACCTGATCCACATACGGTCCTTCACTCAACGCGCTCATCCGTGGGCTCCGTGGAGATAGATCTCATTGGAATCGATCCGCAACGGCTGGCTGTCGGAAAGGGCCTTCACCTTGATCATGGCAAAGCCTTGGTAACCATCGAGCGTCGTCACGCAGCTGCGCAATTCCCCCACCTCCTGGCCGTCCTGATGGATCTTTGAGGGCACGGGCACCTCCCGAGGTAGATCAACCGCCACCAGGCGCTTGGAGGCCCGATCCAGGCGCGCCATGCGGTTCACCACTTCCTGCCCCAGATAGCAGCCCTTCTCCAGCGACACCCCGTCCATCAATCCCACCTCGCCCGGCGTGTCTTCCGGGCCTGCTTCGGCGGGGACACGCGGCAAGGCCGCCTCGAGGCGCAGCGTCTCGACCTCCTCGGGGGAGAGGATCTCGAACTCGTCCAGGTCTTCCAGCGAGGTCGCCATCGGGCGCGCCAGCTCCGCGGGGCATAGCACTTCGAGCCACGGCGTGCGGGCACGGCGCCCCTGGAAGACGATGACGCCACCCTGCTGGATGAATGCACCTCGTTCCGGCGCGGCGATCACCGCATCGGGCAGGGTCGCGCCATGGGCGGTCGGCACGATGCTCAAGAGCTGCCAGTTGTCCGTCAGGTCTTCCAATTCCACATCGTCAGCCACGATGTGATGCTCGAGCTTTTGCTGCAGCAGCTCGGCTGGCGTATGGTAGCTCAACAACAGAAAGGCCTCTGCCTCCAGTTGCAGCACAAAACTGTCTCCCTGGATGCGCCCCCGGTGATCGAGCCAAAGCCCGTAGCGGACACTGCCCGCCCCACCGCGCAGGTCCTGGCTGCACTGGCTCTGCAAAAAGTCGCCTGCATCCTCACCCGTCACCCGGATGAGGGCGGCCGGTTGACTCCAGAAGTATGGAATTTCCGCCATGGTGCCTGTTTGTAAACACGCTCGGGTGTGGCGACAAGTCACCTTTCCGCTTTAAATCTTGCCCGTCCGTCTCCCGGAGTGCGTAATGCTCGTTTTTCGCTTCCACATCAGCCGAAAACCGCCGTGCAAGCCCCGCAACTATCCGACACCAACGTCATTGATTACAGCGTGCTGCCTGCGCCTGAATTGCTTTGCCGTGAGATCGCCCGTCCCGAACCGCAAGCCAACTTCATTGCTCAGGCGCGCGAAGAGATCAACCGTATCATCTTTGGCGACGATCGCCGCCTGCTGGTCGTAGTAGGCCCGTGCTCGATCCATGACACCCAGGCCGGGCTCGACTACGCCCGCCGCCTCGCCGAGCTCGCGCCTCAGGTCCAGGACCGCCTGAAGCTGGTCATGCGCGTCTATTTCGAGAAGCCGCGCACGACCGTGGGCTGGAAGGGCTTGATCATGGACCCGGACCTCGACGGGACCGCCAATATCCATGACGGCCTGAAGGTCGCCCGTCAGTTCCTGCTGGACGTGCTGGATCTCAAGCTGCCGACGGCAACCGAATTTCTGGACCCGATCACGCCCCAGTACATCGCAGATCTCGTTTGCTGGGCAGCCATCGGCGCCCGCACCACCGAGAGCCAGACCCACCGCCAGATGGCCAGCGGCCTTTCGATGCCGCTCGGCTTCAAGAACGGCACCAGTGGTGACATCAAGGTAGCGATCAACGCGATCAAGGCCGCGAGCCAGCCGCAGACTTTTCTCGGCATCAGTCATCAAGGGCTGGCCAGCGCCGTCAGCACACGCGGCAATCCCTATTGCCACCTCATCCTGCGCGGCGGCGACAAGGGGCCCAACTACGATGCGCCTCATGTGGCGGACTCCGCCGAGCTGCTGCGCAAGGCGGGCCTCAAGCCGGCCGTCATGGTCGATTGCAGCCACGGGAACAGCAACAAGGACCACCGCCGTCAGCCGGAGGTGTTCGGCAACCTGCTGGATCAGTCGCTCGACGCCTCGAGCTCCGTCATTGGCGCCATGATCGAAAGCAACCTGGAGGATGGCAACCAGCCCTTCCCCCAGCCGATCGATCAGCTGGCCTACGGTCGCTCGATCACCGATGCTTGCATCGACTGGGACACCACCGAGCGCATCATCAGCGAGGCCTACGAAAAGATCGGCCCCCGCTTCGCCTAAGGGAGGCATTCAGCCCTGGCTTCGACGTATAGAGCCGGTTCGCCCTGCTCTATTTTTTGCACAGGCCCTGAGGCGACGCGCCGCTTCGGCGGGATCTGCCGCATGAGACAGCGCCGAGACCACCGCGATTCCGTCGACGCCCGCCGCAAAGACTTCTTCGGCGTTTTGCTGCGAAATACCTCCGATGGCGACCGTCGGTAGGCTGCATTGGGGTGCCAGCGTCCGCAACGCCTCCAATCCCATCGCCGGGGCGGCGTCGTCCTTGGAGGAGGTCGCAAAGACCGGTCCGATGCCCAAATAGTCGATCTGCTCAGGATCGCACGCCTGCAACTGCTCCGGGGCCGTGATCGACAAGCCCAGGAGCTTGTCCGGGCCCAGTAGCCGCCGCGCGACGGTCACTGGCAGGTCGTTCTGCCCCAGATGCACTCCGTCGGCCTCTACCGCCAACGCCAGGTCCAGATAATCGTTGATGATCAGCGGCACCCCCATCCCTCGCAGCAGATCGCGCAGCGTCAGGGCGGTATCGTAAAGCTGCCGCCGACTGCCCGTAGAGGCGCGGTATTGCACCAAGGTAGCCCCACCCTCGATCGCCTGCTCAACTCCCGTCAGGAGGCCGTTGGAGTAGTGTTCCGGAGCGTCGGTGACGAGATAGAGCGTGTAGTCGACTTCGCTCATGCCAGGCTGGCGCGTTCGGCAAGCGTCTGCGCGTCGAGCTCGTCCAGAGCATCCAAGAGCGCGACCTGAAATGAACCGGGCCGCATCGAAACCTTGGAGGCCAGCTCACCGGCCACTCCCATGAGCACCGCGGCCGCCACCGCGCCTTTGAAGGGGCTGGGCTCCACGGCGGCACATGCGGCGGCAATAGCGCCCTGGGCACACCCGACACCCGTAACCCGAGTTAGCAGCTCCACGCCATTCGAACACTGGCAAACGTGCGTCCCGTCGGTAACCAAATCGACTTCCCCCGTCACCAACACGGCACCCCCGGTGCGGTAAGCCAGCGATTTCGCAGCTTCGAGTGCCTTGTCGGAGGTATCGCCGCTATCGACGCCGCGCCCCTGGCTTTGCTGGCCAGACAGGGCAATGATCTCGGACGCGTTGCCGCGGATGATGTTGGGGCGATAGTCCACCAATCGGCGGGCCAGGAGCGTGCGCACGCTGAGCGGACCGACCGCCACCGGATCGAGGACCCATGGCTTGCTGGCCCCGACGGCGGCATGCACCGCCGCCTCGATCGCGGTTTGCTGGGCTTCGTCGAGCGTACCAACGTTGATCAGCAGCGCATCTGCCATGACGGCGAACTCAGCCGCTTCTTCCGGGTGCTCGACCATGGCCGGAGCCGCGCCGAGAGCCAACAACGCGTTGGCGGTAAAATTCTTCACGACCTGATTGGTCAGGCAGTGGATCAGGGGTTTACGCCGCCGCAGTTCGTTGAGGATCGGAGCGGCGCTGGGGTTCTCGATGATAGAGTTTGGCATAACAACGTCCTTTCCCGGCTATAGTCGCCCCGCAGGCCAACCTGGGTCGGCCTTTCGGTGACGATTCCTTCGCCGGCACAATCCGGAGCAGGTTCGACGGGTATTTTCTCAGCCCTTGTGGGCACCCCGTGTCACGCTGATAAGCCGCAGCATGACGGCAGAAAACGCCAATGTCAAACTGCGCACAACCAAAGCCCGGCCAAAGAAAAGGCCGTGCCGCCTGGAGCGACACGGCCGATCAAGACTGCCCTAAATAATACTCTGCCGAAACTATTTCACGAACCAGCCCCAGGCTCCTGTTTCGCTGTCCGAAGACTCCTGAATATAGACCCAACCCAGATCGGTCCAGATCCAGGGGGCCTCCTTCACGTAGACCTGGCCGAGCCAGTCTCCCGTGTCGGCCCAGTCGTCCGTAATCGGGTAGCCCAGCCACATCTCGGTCGCCGCGGCTTTCGTATAGACCGCAAACGCAGCATCGGCGTTTTGACCGTTGGCCAACGTGCCCGTCTTGAAGAGCGCCCCATCCGCGTAAGTCGAGTTGGTCTCGCTAAACCTGGCCCAGTAGAACGCGGCACCGTCCGGGTCCTTGCTGACTTCAAACAGGTAGTTGTGGCCAGCCATCAACGCCACTTCGTCGGCCTCCGTGAAGTCGAGTTCCACGATGGAATAATCGAAGCCGGCATCGATGGTGAAGGTGGTGGAGACCAATTCGGTCCCGCCCGTATAGCTGCCTTCGGTCAGCGCCGTGCCGGACGCACCGAGATCGTAGACCTTGATGCTGTGCGAGCCAGCACCCCCGGAGGCAAACATGAGGGCGATCGAATCGAGCGTCGTATCCGATGCGACGCGGAAGCTCTGGGCGACATACGTCGAATCCACCGCCTCGACGCCGCCTTCGCCGCTGTGGTCCGAGGGCAGGGCCAGCACGGGATTGTCGTTACCGGCCAAGAGAGGCGTGCCCGGCCAGGCCGTCGGGCCATTTTCGACGGATACGCTACCGTGGTTGGTCACCTCCACGGCGCCAAAACCTGTCGCAGCAAGCAGGCTGAAAGACGTGAGGGCAAGAACGGGGAAAAGATTTTTCATAGTCGAATGTAGGTTGAAGTGTTCCATGATGAGCGTCTATTTGGAGATGTAACCCCAGGCTCCCGTTTCGCTTTCATCTGGGTTCGGCATCCAGATCCAGTTGTCGCCGGCCCAAATCCAGGGGGCATAGCCAACGTAGATCTTGCCCAGCCAGTCGTCGGTCTGGACCCAGTTGTTCCAGACATCGTAGCCATACCAGTCTTCGCTACTCTGGACATACTCGCGCAGCCACTGCAGGGCCGGGCGTTCATACCCGTATTCATCGACCAGGAAAGCTTCTTCGTCGGTGCGCCAAAGGCCGATGCGCCAGCCCCAAAGCGTGATGCCGATCACGTCGGGATGCTCCCAGAAAACCGGGAAGACACGCTGGTAGTCCGCCAGTTGGACGGTGTCGGAGTCATCGCCAGTGGTGCCGTCGATGTCCATTTCCGTGACCATGATCGGCAGGCCGGACTCGGCGAGGCGGTCCAGATTGGCCTGCATCGTGTCGACGGAGCCACGGGTTTCGAACGCGTGGCACTGGATGCCGATGACGTCGATCAGGTTCTCCGCCTGCAGGTCTCCGATGATGTCCAGATAAGCAGTCGTGTTGCTGTTACTGCCCACGACGCCGTATTCGTTGATCATGAGCTTCACCGACGCCGGGAAGGTGTCCCGCGCCATGCGGAAGGCGGTGAGAATCCAGTCGTGGCCGGAGTCGCCGATGCCGCCGAGGGCATCGATGTAATCCGCGCGATCGGAAGTCCCATCCGGAGCGGCATGCAGCGGCTCGTTGACGACTTCGAGATAGTCGAGATCCGGATAGCGCTCGGCCACGGCATCGAACCATTCCTGCAACTCGGCCAATTGGTCGGAGGGGTCGAGGCTGCTGATCCACCCCGGCTGTTGCGGGCCCCATACCAGCACATGCATGCGGAAGGGGAAGCCGTTTTCCTGGGCAAGGTTGTAGGCCTCATCGAGGTCCGCCCAATTCATGGTGTCGCGGGTACCCTCCACGCTGCCCCATTTGCCGGCATTTTCCGGCACGACCTGATTCCAGTAATAGGTGAAGTTCTTGGCTTGCGAGTCCGCGTAGGCACTGCCGAGGAACTTGGACTTGGCGGACGCGATCGGCGGGCCCTCCGGTTGGTATTCCTCGGGCACACCCTCGGTGCCCGGCAGGCCGTTCTCGATCTGATTGACCGTGAAGCTGTAGCCGTGAGGACCAAAGGCGAACTTGTCGATACGCAGACCGTCCTCGCGGCCCGCGAACTGGAACGTCTGGGTCAACACGTTATCAGGGACAGTATAAGTGAGCGCAGCTTCTTCGGTCTGGAGACGGACCCATTTCCAGGCCTCAGTGGTGGCCTGACCTCCATCCGCAATCAATTGGTCGTCCTCCGTATAGCCCATGGCGGCGGCGATCTGGTTCATCGTCACCCATTGGGCTTCGTCGTCGACGGCGGGAGAACCGAAGGCGTTTGCATAGAAAAAGCTGTCGTCGCTGTAAGTTTCAGGGCCGACATAAAGACGCGCATACAGATCGTATTCGCCCGCCTGAGAGAAGGAAGGGGTGAGCGTGACAACGTTGTCGGCGGAGCCGGGAGCAGTGCCGGCAGCGGAGGTCGAGATCTCCACCCAGCTGACATCGCCTTCGGAGCTCGTGACCATATTGGAACCGAGCACACCCGACTCCGCTTCAATCACGTAGGCGGTATTCTGGGCATGCAGGGGGGTAGACGCGGCCAACACGACCGCGAGGGTACTTAGGGATATTCTCATAACACAGAAGGGGTAAGTGAACAGTTGAAGTTTATCGTGGCATGGTTGCTCCCCGAGTGTTTGCTGACTCTAACTTTAGAACCTCTCGCCTGAACTTGTCCGCGTGATACAAATCCCGGTGGGAGGGTGCCGGAGCGTCCTCCCACGGTCTGATTTCTGCCCCCTTCAGGTCGCGCCCCGTCCCAACTTTCATGTTATGTTAACCGCCTTCGAATTCCCCTACGCCTACCCTTTCGATCATGCGCCTTCTGTGCCTTTTCATCAGCCTGCTGCTCATCTTCGCTGCTGCCACGGCCAAGCCCTTGCAGTCAGCGGCCCCGAATGATGCCGATATTTTCCCGCTCATCCGACAGACCAAGGCCGTGCCCCTCCTGCTGGCCGAGGATCTTCCAGCCCCGATCACTCGGGCCGCACACGACCTCGCCGCCGATGTCGAACGCGTCACGGGCCAGCGCCCTGAGCTGCTTCAGGACACCGCTTCGAATGCAAAGACTGTGGTCTTGATCGGGCAACTGGATCAGCAACCCATCCGCCGCCTGGTCGAGGCTGGGAAGCTGGATGTGCAGGATATACAGGGCCAATGGGAGTCGTTTGTGATCCAGTCAGTGCAGGATCCTTTACCTGGAGTGGACACGGCGCTCGTCATTACCGGTAGCAACATGCGCGGTACCATTTATGGCATCTACGAAGTTTCCCAGGCCATCGGTGTTTCGCCGTGGTACTGGTGGGCAGACGTTGCGGTCGAGCACAACCTGCAAGTCGCCCTTCCCGCGGGTCCATACGTCCAGGGGCCGCCGTCGGTAAAATACCGGGGCATTTTCATCAACGACGAAGACTGGGCGCTGCACCCGTGGGCGGCCCAGACTTTTGATCCGGAACTAGGCGACATCGGCCCGAAGACCTACGACAAGGTATTCGAGCTTCTACTACGCCTGAAGGCCAATATGATCTGGCCGGCGATGCACGAAGTGACTAAGGCGTTCAACCTGTATCCCGAGAATGCCGAGCTGGCCGCCAAATACGGCATTGTCATGGGCTCGTCCCATGCGGAGCCGATGCTGCGCAACAACGTAACGGAATGGACCCTGCCGAAGAGCCACTTCAACTATGCGACCCATCCCGATGAAGTCGCGGATTACTGGGAAGAACGCGTGCGCCAGAACGGGGACTTCGAGAACATATACACGCTCGGCATGCGCGGAATCCACGACAGCGGCATGACGGGCGGGGCCAGCGACGACGAAAAGGTCGCCCTGCTCGAACGTGTGATCAAGGACCAGCGCGACATGTTGCGCGAGCACGTAAACGAAGATGTGACCGAGGTGCCCCAGGTCTTTACGCCCTATAAGGAGGTGCTCGACCTCTACCGCAAGGGCCTGCGGGTGCCTGAGGACGTGACCTTGATGTGGCCCGACGACAACCACGGCTACATCCGCCACTTTCCGACGTCGGAAGAACGCGCCCGGGAAGGTGGCTCCGGGGTCTATTATCACATTTCCTACCTCGGCTCCCCCCTCGCCTACCTCTGGCTCAACTCCACCCCGCCGGCCCAGATCTGGGAGGAAATGGCCAAGGCCTACGAACTCGGCGTACGCGATCAATGGATCGTCAACGTCGGCGACATCAAACCGGGAGAGATCGGGATGGAGTTCTTCCTGCAAATGGCTTGGGATATCGACCGCTGGAACCTCGATACGTTACCCGACTTCCTGCCCACCTGGGCTGCCCGGGAGTTTGGCCCCGAACATGCCGACGCCATTGCGAAGCTGATGCGCGGCTACTACCGGCTCAACTTCCAGCGTCGCCCGGAGCACCTGCAATGGTGGCTGCCCTACACCCGAGAACGCGACAGCGCACTGACCGAGCAGGAACGCCTTGAGCGCACGGCCGCTTTTGCCGCGTTGGTCCAGCAGGCGGAGGGCCTGACCGACCAGTTGCCGGAGGCCGATCAGGATGCCTTTTACGAGCTGGTCTACTACCCCGTCGTCGCGACGGCGATGGCCAACGATCGGATTTTCTACAACGAGCTCTACCGCCACTACTTCAACCACGATCCGGCCCTCGCCCGGCAGTATGGGCTGAAAGCCCGCCAGTCTGACGCACGGCTGACCGAACTGACGAACCGCTACAACCACGAGATCGCCGGTGGCAAGTGGAACCGCATGATGGCGGTCGAACCGGCGGATAACATGTGGCGCTCCTTCCGGACCGTGCCCGTGGTGCTGCCCGCGGAGGGTCTGGTGGCGGAAGAACTCGACGCAAAGCTCTTCCCCCGGGAAGACATCGGCGGGCTGTTGGCAGATGCCCAGGCCCCGAAGCGCTTCGTCGAGCATGAAGGCGTGGTCGCCATCGAGGCCGAGCACTTCACCGCTCGTTCGGCGCCCGATGAAGCAAGCTGGCAAGTGATCCCGGAATTGGGGCGCACGGGCGATGCGGTCGCTATCTTTCCCGTCACCGCCGCTTCTTTCGATCAGACCAACCGCACTTCCAAGGCTGCGGCGCTGGAATACGCGATCCGAACGACCTCCTCCGGCGCCGCGACGCTGACCCTCGACCTGTTGCCGACCTACCCGATTGACGAAGGGCACGGCTTACGTCTGGCGGTGGGCATCGACGACCAGGCCCCGCAGCAGGTCAACGTGACCCGCCATACGGGCAGCAAACAATGGAAGCAGGCCGTGCTCGACCATCGCCTGCAGGTCGAAGTATCGCTCGGCGAGATTTCAGCGGGCTCCCACCGTCTGAAGCTCTACCAGGTCGACGCCGGCGTGGTCGTGGATAGGATGGTGCTACACTTTGGTGAGCTCCCGCGTGGCTACCTCGGCCCGAAGGAGACGGCAGAGTAAATCAGTTCGCGAGCACCAGTTCGGCCGGACTGAGAGTTCTTTGATACGGCTCCGGCGGCATCTGGTCCGTTACCACCACGTCCAGATCGTCCGCCTGACCGAAGAAATAGGAGGAGCTGAGCCCAAACTTGGTGTGGTCGGCCAGGAGCACGACTTGCTCAGCTTGCTCGAACAGGGCGTATTTCAGCGCCGCCTGGCTTTCGGAGGCTTCACTGAGTCCGCGCGTCTCGTGCAGACCGCGGCAGGAGAAGAAAAACTGGTCGATCTTGTAGCGGCGCAAGCTGTCGATCGTCGCCGGTCCCGTAAAGCTGAGGGAACGTCGGTCCAGATTGCCGCCCAACTGGATCACCTTGACGTCCGCCAGATGGCTGAGCTGCGACACGACTTTCTGCGCATGCGTGATCACCGTCAGCTCACGATCCTCAAGCAGGCGGGCCAAAGCCAAAACCGTGGAACTGGCGTCCAGAAAGATGCTGGACCGCGGTTCGATCAACCGCAGCGCGCGCTTGGCAATTCTGGCCTTTTCTTTGATTTGTTGCCCTTCGCGTTCCTGGTAGTCCAGTTCACGGTCCAGCGACACCTCAAGTACCGCGCCGCCGTGAGCCCGCTTGAGTTTGCCGGAATTCTCCAGCTTCAAAAGATCTTTACGCACCGTTTCTTCGGTTACGTTCAGCTGTTCGGCCAGCGCAGCGGTGCGAACCGCACCCGCTTCATGCAGCGTTTCAAGGATGATGCGATGTCTTTGGGATGCCAGCATTTAATTTTGGTTTTCTGTGTTTTGCTTTGACTTTGACCTAATTTGTGGGCTTTGTCGAGTCTGACGCTTCGAGGCAGCAAAAAACCCAACGAAACAGCGTGGAAAAACCAATTTCGCGCGTCGCCATCCCCTTCCTTGTCTATTCCTTTAGTCCACTCAACTTTTCACGGAACAAGGGCGTCCAACCGGTGATTGCCGTAGACGGCGGTCTCGCGGAAGCCCCCTCCGGTTATACCGACTTTTATGCCTACTCCTGAACCCCATTCAGCACGACATGTTTTCATCGCCATCGATTGCGGTGCCTCCAGCTCGCGAGTCATCGCGGTCGTGTGGCAGGATGAACGGCTGAAACTGCACGAGTTACACCGTTTTCCCACGCCTTTCTACGATCGCAACGGCGGCCTGCACTGGGACCTCCAGGTCATGCAGGAGGAGTTTCTGCGCGGGTTAAAGGCGGCAGCCGAAACCTACGGCTCGGACATCCGCTCCATCGGGGCGGACACCTGGGGCGTCGACTACGTGCTGCTCGATGCCGAGGGTAAAGCGCTGGACGATCCTTTCCAGTATCGCGACGGGCGGACGGATCAGATCGTGCCGTGGATGGACCGCAAGTTCTCGCCATTCGAACGCTTTCGAGAGACGGGCATCCAGAACCAGTTCTTCAACACGGCCAATCAGCTTTGTGCAGACCTCCAGCACGGCAACCAGCTGGTGACGCAGGCCGACCGGCTGCTTTTCATGCCGGACTGGATCAACTATCTGCTCAGCGGCGTAAAAGCCAATGAGTTGACGGATGCCAGCACGTCTCAACTGATGGACACTCGCCTCGGCTTCCATCCCAAATTGCTGCAGGCCTACGGCATTCCCAGCAGCGTCTTCTGCGACGTGGTGCAACCGGCGACCGTGCTGGGCAGCCTGAAGCCCGCACTGCAACGGGAGCTGGGCGTCGACTTCAAGGTCGTCACCGTCGCATCCCACGACACGGCCTCCGCCTACGTCTCGGCGCCGTGCATGAACGCATCGACGGCGTTCCTCAGCTCGGGCACATGGTCGCTCTTCGGCGTGGAAACGCGCGAAATGGTGCTGGCAGAGGAAGCCTTCAACTCCGGCATGACCAACGAGGCCGGCGCGGAAGGCACCAACCGTCTGCTGCGCAACATCGTCGGCCTCTGGATGATCCAGGAGTGTGTTCGCGACTGGCGCGCAAACGGAGAAAAGGTCGACTTCGGCGAACTGGACCAGGCCTCGGCCAAAGAGCCGGCCTGGCGCGTGTTGCTCAATCCCGACTACGGCCCTTTCCTCGTGCCGGGTGAGATGCCGGAAAAAATCCGCGAGTTTTGCCGCCAGACGGATCAGATCATCCCTGAGACCAAAGGCGCCATCATCCGCGCGATCCAAGACACGCTGGCATTAACCTATCGCCGCACCCTCAACGCCCTGCGCGACCTGACCGGCCTTTCGCTCGAGCGCATCAACATCGTCGGTGGAGGCGCCCAAAGCCGACTGCTCAACCAGCTGACGGCCGACGCCACCGAGTGCGAAATTCTGGCCGGCCCGATCGAAGCCACCGCGCTCGGCAACGCCATCATGCAAATGAAGGCGATGGGAGTGATTGAGGATATGGCGGCAGGGCGTAAACTGATTCAAGAGTCCTTCCCGCTCGACCGGTACGCACCCCGCCCTGTGCCGGACCTGGCCGCCGTGGTCGCCCGTTTCGACGCCATCTGCCAGCAAACAGCCTAACCCCGCTGCTTATGCAAACTTTAGATCGTCCCCGCAGTCCGCACATCCAGCTGATGTCCACCTGCCTGTGTGACGCGTTTTTTGACGACGTCGCCCGTGCCACGGTGGAAGTGCTGGAGTTTTTTGGCTGCACCGTGGATTTCCCGGAAAACCAGACCTGCTGCGGCCAACCCGCCTTTAACGGCGGCGATTGGAAGGCCGCGCGAACGGTGGCGCGCCACCAGGCCCACGCCTTTGCGGGCGACCAACCCGTAATCGTGCCCTCCGGCTCCTGCGCTGCCATGGTCTTCCACGGCAACCTGCTCGCGTTCGAGAAAGAGACGGACTTGCCCGAGATGGAGGACTTCGCCCGCCGCACCTGGGAGCTTTGCGACTTCCTCGTCAACGGTCTGGGCGTCGAGGCCATTCCCGGTCGCTACCAGGCCAAGGTGGCCGTCCACAACTCGTGCCACACCCGCGGCTCGGGCACTGGTGCGGCCATGGACAAGCTCCTGCGTTCCATCGACGGCGTGGAAGTGGTCAAGATCGGTGAGCCGGAGCAGTGCTGCGGCTTCGGGGGCACGTTCTCCGTGGCCTTTCCCAATATCTCGTCCTCAATGGGCAAGATCAAAATCGAAAACCTGCAGCAGGAAAAGCCCGACCTCGTGGTCTCCGGCGACATGAGTTGCCTCATGCACATGCGTGGGCTGGCCCAGAAAGCGGGCGTCGACTACAACGCCCAGCACGTCGTCCAGCTCATCCGTGACGCGCTGCGCAACGAAGGAGCCCTCTAATGAAGCACCAGGAGATCGATACATTTTCCGAGGTGTTGGCGGCCGACGTGAAGGAAGCGGTCCGCGCTGGCTCCGCCTCAGGCGTCAGCAAACGTCGAGAAATCCTTGCCGCCGACTTCCCCGACGCCAACGCCATCCGCGAGCTGGCCGGACAGATCAAGCAGCATACGCTCGAACACCTCGACACCTATCTGGAGCAGGCGGAGCAGAAGATGCGCGCCAACGGCATCCAGGTCCACTTCGCATGGGACGGGAACTCGGCCAAGGAGCAGATCCTCGAGATCATCCAGCAACGCAAGGCCCGCACCATCTGCAAGTCGAAGAGCATGGCGAGCGAGGAAATCGAGCTGAACGATTTTCTGACCGAAAAGGGCTATGACATGGTCGAAACCGACCTCGGCGAGTTCATCCTCCAGCTCGACGAAGACCACCCGAGCCACGTGGTCAAACCCATCATCCACAAGAACCGCCGCCAGATCGCCAAGACCTTCGAGAAACACGGCCTCGGCGAATACAATGACGAGCCGGAAGTCATCACGCAGCGAGCCCGCAAGCACCTGCGCCAAAAGTATCTGCAGGGCGAAGTGACGATGACGGGGGGCAATTTCATCTCGGCCGAAAGCGGTCGAATGGTGATTGTGACCAACGAGGGCAATTCGCGCTTCGGCCTTGCCGGCGCCAAGTGCCACATCGCCCTGATCGGCATCGAAAAGCTGGTGCCCACCGACCGGGACCTCGGCGTGATGTTGAACCTACTGGGACGTTCCGCCACCGGTCAGCAACTGACCGTCTACACCGAATTTATCTCCGGCCCGCGCAGCGAGAGCCAGCCCGAGGGTCCGGAGGAGATGCACGTTATCCTCTTTAACAACAACCGCACGGAAGTGCTGGCCTCGGACTGTCGCGAGATCCTGCGCTGCATCCGCTGTGGGGCCTGCATGAATGTCTGCCCTGTTTACCGTCAGTCCTCCGGTCACGCCTATCGCTCCGTTTACCCGGGCCCCCTGGGGGCGGTGCTCAGCCCGCTGCTTGCGGGCAAGGCAGGCTATCCGGAATTGGCGGACCTGCCGAAAGCCTCCAGCCTTTGCGGCGCGTGCCAGGAAGTCTGCCCGGTCAACATCCCGATCCCCGACTTGCTCTTGCGCCTGCGCAACAAGGCCAAGACGGAGCACGCGGACAAGGCGGCCATCGGCACGCCGGACATGACTTTGTGGTCGGAGCTCGCGACGCACCCCAAGGTTTGGCGCACCGCCATGAAGTCGGCCAACCTGCTGAACGGTCTGCCCTACGACATGATGCCGATCGCGCCATTACGGGCCTGGACGCGCCAGCGCACGCTGCCGAAATGGCAAGGCGGCAAATTCCGCAACTGGATGAAGGAACACCAAAAGGAGCGCAACCATGAGCGATGACCGCAGCCGCATTTTCGCCGCTATCCGCGAGGCTCTCCAGCCCCTGCAGTCCGCCGGCAAAGCGTCGCCCTACCCCGACTACGAAGTCGGCCAACTCACCTCCCTGCCCCGCCTCGGCGCGGAAGAGAGCTGGCAGGCCTTCGCCCGCAACCTGGCCGCCGTTAACGGCCACGCCTATGAGAAGATCGAGGAATGCGCTGCCTTTTTGCAGGAGCATGGCGTGACCGAAGGCTATTGCGACCCCGAACTGATCGACCGCCTGCGCGAAGGTCTCGGCTCGGCCTTTACGCTGCATCCGGAGTTCGACCGCGCATCGCTCGAACGCTACAGCTTCGGCATCACCAAAGCCAGCGGCATCATCGTCGAAAGCGGCACCATTATCCTCAAGGACCGCGGCACCTCTAATCGATTGGGTGCCCTCGCCCCCTGGGTGCATGTCGCCGTTTTGACCGAGGAAGCTCCTATCTTTTCCACCATGAGCGAGGCCCTGGCAGAGCTGGGTGACGATCCCAACGTCATCTGGGTTACCGGCCCGTCCAAAACCGCCGACGTCGAGGGTATCCTCATCGAAGGCGTGCACGGGCCCGGCCAGCAACTCTGCCTACACCTCTCCTAAACCGAAGACTCGACCACACACCATGACCGCTCCTTACGATTTTGCCCGCGAAAGCTACGCCAGTCTCGGCGTCGACACCGAGGCAGTCCTCAGCACGCTCGCCCAGGTCGCGATTTCCCTGCACTGCTGGCAGGGCGATGACGTCGGCGGCTTTGAAAATGCCGACGGTGAACTCGGTGGCGGCCTCGCCGTGACCGGTAACTACCTCGGCAAGGCCCGCACCCTCGCGGAATTGCGCCAGGACCTCGATCAGGCCCTGAAGCTCATCCCGGGCACGCATCGCCTCAACCTGCACGCCATCTACGGCGACTTCGGCGGCGAGACCGTCGACCGCGACGCCATCGAAGTCAGCCACTTCCAGAGCTGGATCGACTGGTGCCGCGAGCGCAAGATGGGCATGGATTTCAACCCGACCTGCTTCGGCCACGAGAAGGCCGACGATGGCCTGACCTTGAGCCACCCGGACACCAGCGTACGGGATTTCTGGATCGAACACTGCAAGCGCAGTCGCGAGATCGGTCGCGCCATGGGTCAACAGCTCGGCAGCCCGACCGTGACCAATGTCTGGATCCCGGACGGCATGAAGGATCTGCCGGCCGACCGCTTGAGCTACCGCGCGCGTCTGGAAGAGAGCCTGAACACGGTCTTCGCCGAAGACATCCCGGCATCCGAGCACCTCGACGCCGTGGAGTCCAAGCTCTTCGGCATCGGCTCCGAGAGCTTTGTGGTGGGCTCGCACGAGTTTTACCTCGGCTATGCGATCAAAAAGCAAAAGGTGCTGTGCCTCGACGCCGGCCACTTCCACCCAACGGAGAGCATCGCCGACAAGATTTCCTCGGTCCTGCTCTCGGTCCCGCACCTGTTGCTGCACGTGAGCCGCGGTGTCCGTTGGGACAGCGACCACGTGGTGTTGCTCGACGATCCGACCAAGGCGATCATGCAGGAACTCGTGCGCTGCAACGCGCTGCCCAAGACCCACATCGGGCTGGACTTCTTCGACGCGAGCATCAATCGCATCGCCGCCTGGGTCATCGGCACCCGTGCCGCCCAAAAGGCCCTGCTGCAAGCGCTGCTGGAGCCCGCCGAACAACTGAAGCAGGCCGAGCTTTCCGGCGACTACACTACCCGCCTGGCGCTCTTCGAGCAGGCGAAGGCCATGCCGTGGTCGGCGGTGTGGGAAGAGTTCTGCCAGCGCCAGGGCACGCCCGGCGAAGCTGCCTGGCTGAAAGAGGTCAAGAGCTACGAAAGCAACGTGCTGAGTCAGCGCTAAGAGATCCATTCATTGCTACGCAAGCCGCCCGGTAGACTCCCGGCGGCTTGCCTGTGTACCGGCGTCTAGCTCACCCGAGAGACGCTGCACAAAAAAGCCTCCGCACCAGGCCAGGCAGTGCGGAGGCGAAACATATCAACAAAGCTCCTGTCTGAAACCCTTGCCTGTCTAGAAGCTCAGGTTGGTCGTCAGGAAAATCTGACGCGGCTCGCTGATGCGATAGTTGGCCACGGTCCCGTCCCAATTGGCGTAGATCGGCACGAGGTCTTCTTCGGCGAACACGTCGCGGATATTGAGTTGGATGCTGGCGTTGATCTTCCCGTTATTGAGCTGGAAGTCATATTTGAACCACAAGTCGATGTGGGTCAGGTCATCCCAACGATCGGCGCCCACATCCGTGTCGTAGATCGGGCGGTTCGCGTCCGTCTGGTAGTATTGCCCTTCCTCATTCACGAGGCCGTGGTAACCCACGATCGCCTTCGCTTCTGTACGGATGGCACCCCCCACACTGAAGTTTTCGAACATACCTTCGGTGAAGCGGTAGTTGGTGATCAGATTGGCACGCCATTCACGTTGTCCGTAAGGTGCCGCCCCTTCCAACTGACGCGCTTCCGCCACGATCGCATCGACGACCTGATCGAAGTAGGTGGCTACGTCCTGATTCCACTCCGTGGAGTTGGGATGGTTCGGAATTTCCCCGAAGCCCCACCCCGTCCAGAAGTTCTCGACGTTGATGGTGTTACCCGGAGTAGATGTCTCGTATTCACCCGCCAAGTCCGGAGCGCTGGCGCTTTGCCAAACTTCCATTCGGTCGGCGATCCATGGCTCATATTCAGGCAGGATGCTGTCATAGGCGGTCTCCTGTTTGGCGAAGACAAACTTGATGTTCCAGTTTTGCATCGGGTTGTAGATCAACTCGAATTCGAACCCTTCCGCGGTGTTTGTCTGGGTCGAAGCGACCGGGAAGTCGGGCCAGGTATAAGGCTGGCCAGTCAATTCCTCGACCTGAGCAATCTGGGCATCGGTCAGCGAAGCCTCCCGGAAATCTTCGTCACTGGGATCTTCCCCACTGCGAATGCGCACCACAGTCTCGGCCCATCCACGAAGATTGGCGGTATCCATCCGGGCGGTCCGATCCAACAGTGTGGTCGCCTGGCCGGCCCGCTCCGCAATGGACTTCGTTTCGAAGAAGTTCAGGCGAGCAATCAACTTGTTGTCGAACATATTGATCGACACCCCGTAGTCCTCGCCCTCGCCTGAGGGAATGGGTAGGGTATTGCCATAGATACTGAAGGCCTGACTCGGGGGCGGACTGAAGTTCTCCGAATTATTGTAGTGGAGGTGCAGCCACGACAGCGGCTTGACCACGATGCCAACCGTACTGGTCGTCTGCTCGATCGTTTCGTAAGGCATGAAGCGTTCCCGCAGCTTGTCCACGTTGGCGAGGCGGTAATCGTTGGATGGCGGGTAGAGTTCAGAGGTCGTCAAGGCGGGTTCGTCGCCGAGAACACCCAAGGTGTTTGCCTGCGCCTTCCACTCGTCATTGCGGATACCGAGCGTCGTCACGATGCGATCATCCAGGAAGAAGCTTTGCAGCACACCTGCGTATGATTCGATTTGGGAGTGCTGGACGCCCACGCCATTGCCGGCATCGTAGTGCACCGCTTCCAGCGTAACAGGATCGGCCTGGAATTGCCCGGTCTCCCAATTGTAGGCACGGATCGATGTATCCGTCACACCACCATAGCCAGGAACGCCGAAGCTGGTGTCGCTCCCGGCCGTAATACGCATCTGCGTACTACCGTAGTAAAGGTTACGAGGGATCTTGCTGGTATCATTGGCGTAACGGAAGTTCTCGCCCTTATCATCTGTTACCCAAGGATCGACGGACGGCTCTACAAACGCGATCCGGTGGCGGTTGTAGTAGTCATAATCTTCCTGCCATTGATAGAGGCCCATCAAACGATGCCGGCCAAACCACTTCATCCAACCGTCGTATTTCGTGAAGTCTTTTTCATAGGCCAACATGGCGCGAACGACGTCGCGGTCATGGCCGGAGCGGACGAGATCCTGCTGATAGTCTTCGGCATACGGCAGTAGATAGTTGGGGATTGGGCTGCCATCGATATCGTATTTATTGGTATCGATATAAACCGTCACCGGCGCTTGCTGCCCCATCGGATAAAACTCGAAGGCCTTGTAATTCTGACGGAACCAACCGGCCGTGAAGTAGAGGTCTTCGATGATTTTTTGCTCGAACTCGATGTTATAGGTTTCGGCGTTGAACTCCCCGAAGTTGGTCGCCTGCAGATTGACTTCCGTCCAATCGTAAAGAGCCTTATCCGTAATAGCAGGAGCCGTCCAGTTGGAGGCGAAGTTATCCGGCGTAGGCGGTAGGACAGACTGGGTCAAACGGCGGCTGAACATAGCAGCACGAGCAGGATCTTCAGCGAGCCAAGCATCCCGGGTCGTACCCATGGCGTCGAAGTCTGGGAAGTGCTGATTGGCTTGGCGCTGAATGAAATCAAAGCTGCCGTCGGATTGCATGCGGATAACACCGGAGCGACCATAAGCAGTAAAACCAATACCGGGCACGTACTGGGGTGAGTCTAGGTTCGTCAGAACCGAGTCACCGGTAAAATCCCCCGCTTCTGCATTATAGGTGTAGTTGAAGGGCACAATTTCACCGGTATCGAGATACTCGATCTGTTGGTTCACCGTGTCCCATACCGGGCGCCCGGCTTCGAGCCATGGCGTGATGCCGTCGCGCGGCATGATGTAGTTTGGCAGGCGCTGATCGCGGCTGTATTTCTCGAAGAAGGCCTTGATCGTACCGCCCTTCCAGGGATTGGCCGTCACTCCAATGGTGGCGCGCCGCTGAATATCCTGAGAGGGCTTGCGGCTGAACTCCTTCTCGTCGTAGACGCCCGCGACGAATACGGCGAGGCGGTCGTCCAGCATCGACTGGTTGGTCGAGGCGCTGGTGCGAACACCATCAGTGCCGACCCGGAATTGCAGGTCGGTCTGGTCGTCACCGAGCACGCCGTAGCCTACGGATTGGTTGACGATACCGGCCGGGCTGCCCAAGCCGAATAGAATCGAATTCGGGCCGCGATTGATTTCGATCGACCGTACGTTATAGGCGTCCGCCGGGATGCGGGCCAGGGAGGGATAATAGTTCCAGCCGAAGTCCGGTGCGGTGAGACCACGCACACGGTTGGCGGTCGTCGCGGTCGCACTGACGCCGCCGTTGGTAGCAGAACCGCCGACGTTGTCCTTCAGACCGCCACGATTGAGTTCGATCGGCGTATAGTTCAGCGCACCTTCTGTGTTGGCTTCATAGAGAAAGACCTCGTTGAAGCTGGTCGCGCCCGTGTCTTGCATCTGCTGTTTGGTCACAACAGTAATGGGAGATGCAAGGTCTTCAATGTTGGTATTGAGGCGGCTACCAGCCAGGGTATTGGAGGCATAGTAACCGATATCGTCCTCGCTGCTGCGCACCTCGAAAGGCGAGAGCTCGAAGACTTCGTCATCCTCTTCGGAATCGGACTGGCTCCAGGCATGGGGAGCTGCAGCCAGTAATAACGATAGAGACGCGAAGGGGAGTAGTTTCTTGCAGAGGGGAATCTTGCACGTAGTCATAGTGTACTGCATTCGTTAGAGTTGTGACAATAGGCACAAACCTACGGCGAGCATGAACAGCATATATGTTCATACCGATTCGGTCAGTGAACTGTCGGGAGTAGCTGGGTTAGTGAGTACTGCCTGAGTAGCTTGGGGTAAACAACTGGGCATTGGTTAGACCCAGCGTGGTTCTAGTGTTCTAACAATACACCCAAACGGCAATGTTATGAAAATCTGACAGTCACATACAATGACTAATAACCGTATAACCTTACTACAGTTACCTCACCATCAATAGTTTATGTCCGACAACAATACATCTTGACTTCCGCACATCGAGATACCATCGGGCGACTTCCATCGGCATAGACACCCCCTCTCGGGCGGCCTATGCGATACATAAAAAAAGCGGAGCACAAAGGCTCCGCTCGATCAGGTAAGAGATGTGATGCCGAATTATACCGCTTCGCAGTATGCTTGAGCTTCCACTGGAGCCAAGGTAGGCCCCGGCTTCCAGGCCGCGGGAATAGTCGTCGTACTCGGCGTTTCTGGAACACCGTATTCATTACGGTGCAATTGAGCGATCAGTTGCTCCATCGCCCGCACACCAATGAGATAGGGCCGCAGATCCAGCCCGCCAGCTTCCATGTTGCTGGTCATCACGTTCAGGCTGCAATAGCCATGAGTTCCCGGGACAGATGCGCCGAGTTCCTCCATCCACTGCACGACATCGGAGCGGTGGGAGAGGACGACGTCAGGCTTCTCACTCTGAAACCAGCGCTTGAAGGGCGTTGGGTCGAGCGCATTGACCATCAGTGGCGGCACGCAGGTAAAGCAGTCGTTGTGCTCGTGGAAGGTGCGGAAAGCCGCCTCCCAACGGTAAAGCAGCCGCCGGTCATGCGCTTCTTCCATCACCAGACCGGGCCGCTCGTAACCGAGTTCCTTCAGTCGATGCATGGCAATGACCATCGAGCGGAAGTGGTCGGAACAGACGGAGTTGAGGCCGGGCTTCTCGATGATGTAGTCGGTGTAGATGCCAGCGAAGTAACTCCAGTCCAGATTCGCGATATCGGGCGAGATGCCCGCCGGCAGCAGGAAGACGCCGCGGATACCGCGCGATTTCAGGATGGTGTTCAGACGTTCGACCGACAAGTGCTCGCGGCCGAGCACAAAGAGTTCAGTCTTGAAGCCGAGGTTGTTGGCCGCCGCCGTTGCCCCGCGCATGAGTTGCCGGTGGTAGGACTGTGCGGTGCTGGGACGCTGCTTGGCGTCTTCCAGATCGATAACGGCCACAACGCCGCGGAAGGTGCCGACGCCAGACCGGCGCATCTCGGACATCAGCGCGCCGGCTAAGGGATTGTACTGGTAACCCGCCTCTTCTGCTGCTTCCAAGACCCGCTTGCGCGTTTCTTCTTTAACTCGAGGGTTGTTTCGCAGGGCATCTGAGACGGTTGTATGGGACAGCCCGAGGGTACGGGCAAGTTCACGAACCGATTTTATCGCCATAGGAGTAGAGAGCCGTGGTAAAGGGTGATTTTTGGGGGTATGATTGGGTGAGATGCGGCTCTGACTGTCAGATTTGAACCATATTGCCGCTGATGGCAAGCGCTTTATTAATATTATTTAAACAGCCAGCCCGCTACTCACCCCCTCTGGTTAAAACCCCTTATCCATGATCGTCAATTTACGATGATGCGTGGCTATTTTTGCGCTAAATGCTTCTTCATAATTCTTCCCGTCCCAGGGTCGCACTAATCGGTGTGACCGGATATGCTCAGATCTATCTGGATCTACTGCGCGAGGCCAATCAACAAGGGCGCCTGCAGGTTACTGCCGCTGCCGTCATTCCAAGCCAGCAGCAACTCGAGGCGGTCGGGGAGCTCCAGGAGTGGGGGGCTAAAATCTACCCATCTTACGAGGAAATGCTCGAGAAAGAGCATGGTAATCTCGACCTCTGTCTGATCCCTACAGGCATCCAGTGGCACGCGCGTATGACGATTGCCGCGCTCAAGGCGGGAGCCCATGTGCTCGTCGAAAAACCGCTCGCCGGAAGCAAGGAAGACGCCCAGGCGATCCTGGATGCGGAGAAGAAGTACCAGCGCTGGGTAGCCATTGGTTTTCAAGATATTTACGCAACTGAAGCCCGTTGGCTGAAGTCCCAGCTTGTGGATGGTTCTATCGGGCGTTTGAAAAAAGTCCGCATGATTGGCATCTGGCCGCGACCACGAGCCTATTTCGAGCGCAACAGCTGGGCCGGAAAACTCTATGCCGACGGTGCTGCGGCAATGGACTCCCCGCTGAACAATGCGTTCGCCCACTTTGTGAATCTTTCCCTTTATTTTGCAGGGCGCAAAGCGGAATCGGCCGCATCTGTCGAGATCAGCCAGGCGGACTTATTACGAGCGCACGACATCGAGAGCTTTGATACGGCGGTCGTGCAAGCGCGCTCGGACGACAATGTAAGATTCTGGTTTGGTGTGACCCACTCGTCGCGACAACTGCGCGAGCCCGAGATTCACATTTACGGTGAAAACGGCTATGCACAGTGGTTTCACGATCGCCAGTATGTGCTAGCACCTAATGGCAAATCGGAGATACGACGTGACGGTCCAGACTACGCCAAGACGCGGCAACAAATGTTCGACGCGGTCTTGGCGCGCCTGCAGGATGGCGTCACGCCCATCTGTCATGCCTCGACGGCGCTGCCCCACACGCACCTGATCTCCGACCTGCACCAGAACTTCCAGATCCACACCTTCGACGAGGAGGAAATCTCACACGAGGTGGTGAATCCGGAGCAGGGAGAGATCCCGGTGGTGAAGGATCTCGACGACGTGCTGGACCGTGCCATGAAGCAGGATGCGGCGTTGTTATCAATCCGACCCTACAAACTTACCGAACTTGCAACGTCATGATACGCAAAGCCTTCGTAATGAGCGTCAATGAGGGGATGGAAGCGGAATACGAGCGCCGCCACTCACCCATCTGGCAAGAACTGGCCGACACCCTGAAAAGCCACGGCGCACACAACTATTCCATCTTCCTCCACCCTGACACCCGCCAACTTTTCGGCTACGTCGAAGTCGAAGACGAAGCCCGCTGGGATGCGATCGCCCAGACCGCAATCTGTCAGAAGTGGTGGAAGCACATGGCGGACGTCATGCCCGCCAATCCGGACAATAGTCCCGTTTCCCAGTCGCTAACCGAGGTCTTTCACCTCGAGTAGCCTTTTTTATTTCCCTCTCGTTCCCCCAACCCCATGAAGCAAAACGTTTCCCGCCGCGATTTCGTTAAATTCAGCGCTGTAACCGCAGCCGCTGCCTGGCAACTCTCCCACAGCCTCGGCGCCCAGACGCCCCCGACTGCCAAGAGCGCCCGCACATTCTCCAAAGGCGGCCCCACCCGCCTGCAATGGCTCGAAGAAAAACCGGCGCTGAATCCCGGCACCACCTGGGGCCTGGCCTGGCCTCGTGGCGCTCACAAGGCCAATGCCAGCTTCGCCATCACCGATGCCAAGGGCAAGAAACTGCCGTTGCAGACCTGGCCGACCGCCTACTGGCCGGATGGCTCGCTGAAGTGGACCGCCCACGCCATTCCCGCCGGTGAAGTTTCGGCAGGTGAATACAGCGTAGAACCCGGCGCGACTTCCAAGCCGCGAAACCCCGTCAAGGTGATCCGCGATGGGGATGCCATCGTGCTGGACAACGGCATGGTGCGTTGTGTGGTGCCCCGCCGCGGAGACGTCTTCATCCAGAGCCTCGAGCGCAACGGCAAGGTCACGGCCAAGGACGGCAAGCTGATCGGCATGGTTCAAGGATCCCCGGACATCAATGCGGATGTCTCCGAGTTCCAGGGTAAGGTCCAGAGCGTTGAGATCGAGCAGGACGGCCCCGTGCGCGGCGTCGTCAAGATCACGGGTCAGCACGTAACCGAAGGGGACGTCAGCTGGCTGCCCTTTACGCTGCGCGTCTACCTCTATGCGGGCGGCGAGTCCATCCGCGTCAGCCACACCTTCATCTACGACGGCGACGAACAGAAGGACTTTATCCGCGGATTGGGCGTGCGTTTCACGGTGCCGATGCGCGACAAGCCTTATGACCGCCACCTCCGTCTGACTGGCGAAGGCGAAGGCCTTTGGGCCGAAGCGGTGCAAGGGATTACCGGTCTGCGCCGTGACCCGGGCAAGGAAGTGCGCCAGGCCCAAATCGACGGCAAGAAGCTGCCGCCGCTCAGCGAATGGGACGAGCGCGTGACGAGTCGCCTGCAATACGTGCCACAATGGGGCGACGTTTCGCTTTCACAACTTTCGGCCAACGGCTTTCAGATCCGCAAACGCACCAAGGAAGGCTTCGGCTGGATCGACGTCGACCAGGGCCACCGCGCTTCCGGTGTCGGCTACGTGGGCGGCGCTTCCGGTGGTCTGGCCTTTGGCATGCGCGACTTTTGGGAGTTGCATCCGACGCAGATCGACATCCGCAACGCCCAGACCGATGCGGCTGAAGCGACCCTGTGGATGTATTCTCCTGACGCTCCGCCCATGGATATCCGCTTTTACCATGACACCATGGGCATGGAGGACTATCCGGAGCAACTCGACGCCCTCAACATCACCTATGAGGACTATGAGCCGGGCTTTGGCACCCCCCATGGAGTGGCCCGCACCACGGATCTGACGTTCTGGGCTCTCGATGCGACCCCGAGCCGCGAGCGCATGGTAGACATCGCCCAGGCGACCGCCCTGCCTCCGGTGCTGACCGCGCGTCCGGAAGACTACCTCAAGGCGGGCGTTTTCGGCGGGCTTTGGAGCCTGCCAGACCGTTCCAACCCGGCCAAGGCCAAGATCGAAGACCGCCTCGAGTGGTCGATCGATTACTACCGCAATCAGGTCGAGCAGCGCCACTGGTACGGCTTCTGGAACTACGGTGATGTGATGCACACTTACGATGCCGACCGCCACGTCTGGCGTTACGATGTCGGTGGTTTCGCCTGGGACAACTCCGAGCTTTCACCCGACCTCTGGCTGTGGTTCTCATTCCTGCGCACAGGCGACCGCGGCACGTTCCGGCTCGCCGAAGCCATGACGCGCCACAACCGCGATGTCGATATCTACCATTTGGGGCGCTTCCAAGGCTTCGGCAGCCGCCACAACGTCCAGCACTGGGGTTGCAGCGCCAAGCAGCTGCGCATCAGCACCTCGGTCTATCGCCGCTTCCACTACTACCTCACGGGCGACGAGCGCACCGGAGACGTGTTGGAAGAAGTGGCCCAGGCCGACCGCGCGCTGGCCGGTTTGAAGGCGACACGCAAGCTGCCCGAGCAGATCCCGACCCCGGAAGGCGCGGATGCCTATATCGGAGTCGGCACGGACTGGGGTTCGGTCGCCGCCAACTGGCTCACCGCCTGGGAACGCTCGAACGACCCGAAATACCGCAAGTGGCTCGAAAACGCCATGCGCACCATCGGTGGCATGTCCATCGGCTTCTTTAACGGCGGCTACGGCTTCAATATCAAGACGAAGGAGCTCATCCCGCCGAAAAACCCGGAAGTCGGGGTCTCTCACCTCAACGCGGTCTTCGGCTTGGTCGAGGTGTGCGCCGAGCTGATCCAGCTGATCGACGTGCCGGAGTTCAAGCAAGCCTGGCTCCAGTACTGCGAGCTTTATAACGCTTCTCCCGAACGCCAAAAGGAGGTGCTCGGCACGACCCTGCGCGGGACCAGCCTCAAGGTGGCCCACTCACGCCTCACGGCCTATGCCGCCGCACAAGAAGACGATTCGCAGCTGGCCCAACGCGCCTGGAAGGAATTCCACATCCACGAATGGGGCCCGAAGCCGACGATCGAGACCCACCACATCGAGGGGCCCAACGTGCTGAACCCTGTCGACGAAGCTGCCTGGGTTTCCACCAACGACAGCGCCCAGTGGGGTATCGCCGCGATCGAAAACCTCGCCCTCGTGCCCGACGCCATCTCCCGCAGCTAGTCCTGCCCTTCCTTCCTGCCCCTACCCTTCACATGTTCCGCCGTATTCCTTCCGCCTTCCTGCTCGTGTTTCTGAGCTGGTGCCTTTGTGCAACCGCGCACGCCCAGCCGGATATCAACACCCAGCCCTCGTTTAACTACAACGACTTGCCCCGTCCTCCGGAGAACCTGCAAGGGTTTATGCTCGGAGAAACCGGAGGCGAGCTGGTGCTTGCCGGCGGTCGGGATACGGAGACGGGGGAGCCCAGCGCCCAAGTCTACCGCTGGGCGCAGGGCAGTGAGAGCTGGGCTTCGGCCGGTGAGCTCAACCAGCCCCGCGTCGGCGGAACGGCCGTCAGCACAGGAGACGGGCTCATCTGCATCGGCGGCAGCGTCGACGGAGAACCGGTCGACACGGTGACGCGCCTGCGCCTCGAAAACGGACAGGCCGTCACCTCAACCCTGTCCTCACTCCCGGTGGGTCTGGTTGAACCGGGCGCCACCATGCTGGAGGACCGGCTTTATGTGGCGGGCAGCGCCGAAGGGAAAAACTACTTCCTGAGTATCGATCCGTATGATGCGGACGCCCAGTGGGAAGAGCTGCCGGCATGGTCGGGGCAGCCGCGCCACAGTGCCGTCCTCGTGGCCTCTCTTCAGAACCTTTACCTGTTTGGGGGAGAAAACGCCGCGGGCGAGCTGGTCCGCGACAGCTACACCTACAACGATCGCAGTGGCTGGAAGTCCATTGCCGAACCGCCCATGTGGGGGCCCAACACCACGGCCATCCCCTTTGGTGAGTCCCACATTTTCGTTTTTCCCGGCAGTAGCGAAGCCAATCCTTCCGACGGCAGCATCCTCGCCTATCACACCTACACGGACACCTGGATCACCGTCGACCATTGGCCCAACGATCCGCCACTCTACCCGCGCGCATTTTGGCTCAACGGCGATCTGGTGCTCGTATCGGAGCACGCCATGCGCAGTATCGAGGTGCTGCCGCTGGAGACCAATTACGGTTGGGTCGACCACATCGTAGTCGCGCTCTACCTGCTCGGGATGGTCGCAATGGGCCTCTACTTCGTCCGCAAGGAGAAGAACACCAAGGACTACTTCCGCGGCGGCCAGCGAGTGCCCTGGTGGGCGACCGGGATGAGCCTTTTTGCCACCGCCGCCAGCGCGATCAGCCTCATGGCCATGCCAGGCAAGTCCTACGCGACGGACTGGACCTACTTCGCCATCAGCCTCTATTCGGTGATCTGCCTACCGCTCTCGATGTTCCTGCTGGCCCCGCTGGTGCGCAAGCTGAACATCTCGACCGCTAATGAGTATCTGGAACTGCGCTTCGGCCTCGTAGCCCGCATGGTCGGCAGCCTCATTTTCATCATCGGTCAGATCCTCGCCCGCATGGGTCCGATCATGCTGCTGCCCTCCATCGCCATGTCGGCCATTACGGGCATCGACGTCTGGATCTGGATCCTCGTGATCGGCACCACCACCACCCTCTATACGTTCTTTGGCGGCCTCTCGGCGGTTATCTGGACGGATACGGTGCAGGGCCTTGTGATGCTGGTGACCGTCTTCGGCTGTCTGGTCCTGATCATGTTCAAGCTCGACATGCCGTTCGACCAGATCTGGACCACGCTCGAAGCCAACGACAAGTTCCACATGTTCGACTGGCAGTGGGACGTCACCTACCCGACCGTCTGGATGGTGTTCATCGGCACCGTATTCATCACCCTGCAGGGCATTGGGGACCAGAACTACGTGCAGCGCGTGCAAGCCACGCCCACCCTGAAGGACGCCAAGCTCGCCATTGCAACGCAAATGGCCGTGGCCGTGCCGATCAACCTGATCCTCTTCGGCCTCGGCACCGCACTCTACATCTTCTACCGCCAGCACCCGGAACAGTTGAACCCGGTGATGAAGACCGACGGGGTCTACCCGCTCTTTGCCGCGCAGCACCTGCCCCCGGGCGTCTCTGGCCTGGTCATCGCCGCCCTGCTCGCGGCCTCGATGTCCACCATCTCCAGCGCCATTTGCAGTGTGGCCAATCTGGGCGTGGACGACTTCTACCGCCGCTTCAAGTCCGACGTCAGCGACCGCGAGTCGATGATTCTCGCCCGTGTGCTGACCGCCCTCGTCGGTCTGCTGGGCATCGGTGCCGGTCTCTTCCTGGCCACCTCCTCGACGCCTTCGGTGTGGGACCTGGCCCTGATCATCACCGGCCTGGTGGGCAATGGCATCGTCGGCTTCTTCGGCCTCGGGCTGCTGACCAAGCGTGCGAACGAGATCGGGGCCCTCGTCGGCCTCGCCGCCGGCATGGTCGTGGTGTTTTACCTCCAGGAATACACCGACGTGGTCTTCTGGCTCTATGCACCGATCGGCTCCTTCGTGACCTTCACGGTGGGCTATCTGGTAAGCCTCGCCACCGCCTTCTATCCTCGCCGCATCCAAGGGTTGACCGTCTACACCCTGCGCGCTCAGCATTCGACTCCTGAATGAGCCAGGATACCCCTATCTTCGCCTACTTCACCGGTAACGGAGCCGACGGCCTCCATCTGGCCGCAAGCTCCGATGGCTTGAACTGGACGCCGCTCAATGACGGCCAGCCGATCCTCGCTCCGACGGATGGCCTGATGCGGGATCCCTACCTCTACCGGGGGCCGCGCGGCCGTTTTCACCTCATCTGGACGACTCACTGGGACAGCGAAGATATCGGCTACGCCTGGTCGGACGATCTGATTCATTGGAGCAAGCAGCGCCGCCTGCCGATCATGCAGGGCATCGGCGGTGTCTGCAACTGCTGGGCGCCGGAGATGGTCTACGATCCAGAAAAGGACGAGTTCCTGATCTTCTGGGCTTCCACCGTCGAAGGTACATTCACGGAGACGGCGGGTGAAACGGAGAATAACTACAACCACCGGCTCTGGTGCACGACGACGCGTAATTTCGAAAGCTTCAGCCCGGCGGACATCTTTTACAATCCCGGCTTCAACGTCATCGACGCGACTCACGTAAGCGGTCCAGACGGTCAGCATTGCCTGATCATCAAGGACGAAACGCTCAAGCCAGTCCGCAAGCATCTCTTTGTCGCCGAAGCTCCGCGCCTGCGCGGCCCCTACGGCAAGCCTGGCCCCGCCATCAGCCATTCGTGGACTGAGGGGCCGGCAGTGCTGGAGCGCGACGGCGAGATCACGGTGTTCTTCGATTGCTATACCAAGGGCCACTACGGCGCCGTGCGCACGCGCGACCTGCATCGTTGGGAGGATATTTCCGATCTGATCTCGATGCCCGAAGGCGCACGCCACGGCAGTTTTTGCCGCGTCCCCGACGATTTACTCGAAGCCCTCAAGGCACACTACCGTTCTGCATGAGAGAACAGGCATAAGGTAACGTTTGCGAACTGCCCCCCCCCTCAAACGCACACGAAAGAGGATTTTTTACTCCCCAAAGGCAGGCGCGACATTGTAGACTCCTTTCCGCCAAGGTTGGTCATCATCCCCCCTCTGATTGATCTGCTCCCAAGGCACCTCATATCTAGATTCAACCTACCCAAAGACTCCTCATGCAAACGATGACCACGCTGTTACGCGGTGCGATCGGCACCGCGGCGCTTCTCACCCTACCCTATGTTCACGGTCAAAGCTCTCCCAGCATGACTGATATCCAGATCGACGCCAACACCGTCGAAGCCCACGTCCACCCCGAAATCTACGGCCACTTCGCTGAACACCTCGGCCGTTGCATCTACGGAGGCATCTGGGTCGGCGAAGACTCCGACATCCCCAACACCAACGGGATCCGCAACGACGTCGTCCAGGCATTGCGCGACCTCGACATCCCCGTGCTGCGCTGGCCCGGCGGCTGTTTTGCCGATGAATACCACTGGAGGGACGGCATCGGCCCGCGCGAAGAACGCCCGGCCATGATCAACACCCACTGGGGCGGCGTCACCGAAAACAACCACTTCGGGACCCATGAGTTCATGGAGCTCTGCGAGCAACTCGACACCGACGCCTACGTCGCCGGCAATCTCGGTAGCGGCACGATCCAGGAAATGATGAACTGGGTCGAATATATGACTTCCGATGCCGACTCTCCCATGGCCAACCTCCGCCGCGAGAACGGCCGCGATGAGCCGTGGGATGTGCAGTATTTCGGCGTCGGCAACGAAAGCTGGGGCTGTGGCGGCAGCATGCGGCCCGAGTATTACGCCGACGTCTACCGCCGCTACAACACCTTCGTAAAGGACTACGGCGATCACATCTACCGCATCGCCTGTGGAGCCAACGGAGACGACCTGAACTGGACGGACGTGATGATGGATCGCGCCGGCCGGAACATGGATGGCCTCTCCCTGCACTACTACACGCTGCCCACCGGCAATTGGGGCGACAAGGGCCCGGCTACCGGCTTCGGCGAAGATGCCTGGATGTCGACCTTGAACAATGCGCTGCGCATGGACGAGATCCTGACCAACCACTCGGCCGTGATGGACAAATACGACCCGGACAAGAAGGTCGGCCTGATCGTCGACGAATGGGGCGTATGGACCAACGTCGAGCCCGGCACGAACCCCGGCTTCCTCTACCAGCAGAATTCCCTGCGCGACGCCCTCGTGGCAGCCCTGCACTTCAACATCTTCCACAAACACGCGGACCGCGTGCGCATGGCCAACATCGCCCAGACCGTCAACGTGCTGCAGGCAATGCTGCTGACCGACGGGCCCAAGATGGTGAAGACGCCGACCTACTGGGTCTTCGAGATGTACAAGGTCCACCAGGACGAGGATCTGCTGGGCCTCGAACTCGACTCGCCCGAGTATGAGCACAACGGCCAGTCGATCCCGCAAGTCTCCGCCACCGCGACGCGCAACCCGGAAACAGGTGTGATCCACGTCTCCCTCGTCAACACCTCCCCGGAGCAAGCGACGAAGATCGCGGCCAAGCTGGAAGGCTTCGAAGGCAAGACCGTCAAGAACGGTCGCATCCTGACCGCCGACGCGATCGATGCCCACAACACCTTCGACGACCCCGAGCACGTCCAGCCCAAGCCCTTCAGCGCCGTCACGTTGGAGGATCATGAGCTGGCCCTGACGCTGCCGGCCAAGTCCATCGTGGTGCTCGAGTTGCACCCGTAATCCTCTACATGAGTTTAGCGTCTTCAGAACAAAGCTCCACCGTTCGCGCGGTGGAGCTTCCTGTTAATATGGTTCGATGGTTATGGAGCCAGCGCCGCCGCTTCCGCTCCGGCATGTTGCTCGCCTTCTGCCGCATTCTCACGATCGCGCCGCTGCCGTTGATCTTCCAGCACATCATCGACAAGTTGATGCCGGAGGAGAACATTGCGCGCATCCTCGAGCTGTCGGCTCTGACTGTCGTGCTGCTGATCCTCCATCACATCCTCAGCATCCAGGGGGCGGCCCGCATCGGCAAAGCCGTCGCCCAACTGATTCTCGACCTGCGCGGCCAGATCTTCCAGAAGATCCAATACCTCAGCTTCGGCTATCTGGACCAGCAAAAGACCGGACGCCTGCTCTCCAAATACGCTTTCGATACGCAGAAGATCGAGACGGTGCTGATGCCGATCCTCAACTTCTTCCTGCCCAATGTCTTTTACAGCATCGCCACGTTGGCCATCCTCGTCTTTCTCAACTGGAAGCTGGCCATGGTCGTCGTGCTGTTGCTGCCCATTTTTGCGCTGATGCGCAACCGCTACTTCGAGAATTTCCGCCAGCGCAACGAAGCCAGCCGTGTCGCCAACGAAAACATGGCTGGCACCGCGAGCGAGTTCTTTACCGCGCTGCGGCTCGTGCGCTTCTACGGTGAAGAGCGGCAGGCCGAGAGCATGCTGCAGGTCTCAAACGACGAGGTGGCGCGCCGCCGCGTCGAGCTGGTGCGCGTCTCCAGCAGCTTTGCCTCTTTCTCCTATGGCGCGATCAAGATGCTCTCGCTCGTCGTCGTGGCCGGGGGCGCCATCATGGCGATCCACGGCCAAGTGAGCACCGGCACCGTGTTGGCGTTTGTGGCGGGCCTGCCCTCGCTGGTCGATCCCATCCAGATGTTTGCCAACATCAGCGACCAGTTTTTCCTCGGTCAGGAGGCCTACAAGAGTGCGCGCGAATTGCTGATGGCGCCCTATGTCGAGCAGTGGAAGGGCTGTGAACGCCCCGAACCACTGAAGGGTGAAGTCCTTTTCGATCGGGTCACCTTCCGCTATCCCGACGCCGACCGCGATGCCTTGGACGCGTTCAGCCTGCACATCCGCCCCGGGGAAAAGGTGGCCCTGGTCGGCGCTTCCGGCGCGGGCAAGAGCACGGTGGCCAACCTCATGCTCGGGCTCTATCAACCCGCCGAGGGCGAAATCCGGGTCGACGGCATTCCGCAGGAGCACCTGGACATGCGCTGGTTGCGCCAACGCGCTGCCATCGTCCTGCAGGAGAGCATCATTCTCTCGGGCACCATCGCGGACAATTTGCGCTTTGCCAACCCGCGCGCCAGCGATGCCGAACTGCGTGACGCCGCCCGACTCGCGCGAGCCGACGCATTTATCGAACAGTTACCCCAAGGCTACGATACCGTGGTCGGCGAACGTGGGGCTCAGCTTTCCGGAGGCCAACGCCAGCGCCTTTCCATCGCCCGGGCCCTCTTGCGCAACCCCGTGCTGCTGATCCTCGACGAGCCTACCTCCGCCCTCGACTACGAGAGCGAACGCCAGATTCAGGCCGCTCTGGAGACGCTGGCCGAAGGGCGCACGGTCGTCACGATCGCGCACCGTCTCAGCACGATTCGCGACGCCGATCGCATCCTGATCCTCGAACAGGGCCGACTGATCGACCAAGGTTCCTATGATGAACTGGTCGAGCGCGACGGCCCTTTCCAACGCCTGTTGGCGTCGGCCCAGGGCGCCTAGGGCAGCATGACTTCCCACACCTTGGAGAGCGTCGCCGTCTTGCCGTCCGCATTCTCCACGGTCAGAATGATGGTGTAGTTGCCGGGCTCCTGGTAGCGGTGCACCGGGTGTTGCTCGGTCGAAGTTTCACCGTCGCCGAATTCCCATTTCCAACGTTCGGGCTCCCCGGCGGAATCATCGTGAAAGGCCACCACCCGGCGATCGCGGTCCACGATTTGAGCCGACCATTGGGCATCAAGACCCGGTTGCAGCGCCGGCTCGAGCGGCATGAGGCGGAACGCCACCAACTGAGAAGCCTGGCCGTACATGGTGTGTGTACGCGAGAGGATCCAGAAACCATTGTTACGCGGGCTGTCGGCATCGTCGTAGTCGATAATCGCCCAGCTCAGGCCGATCAGGTCGTCTTCGTTCAGCTCGGCCTGCACGGAATGCTCCGGACCTTCGCCTGAGGCCCAGTTGAAGGGCGTGATCCAGAACTCGAGCGTCAGCCTACCCGATTCTCCGGGCTCGAAGTCGTAATCGTAAGCCGCATTGGCATACGGCAGTCGCTTCAGCCATTGTGCCGGCCCCCAAAGCATCGTCCAGTCCTTGTCCCGAGCGGGCGTGAAGACGTGGTAGTTCTGTGCGTGGGCGCCGTGCATGCGGTAAAAGGCCTGCGCATCGCTCTGGACCGTTTCGTTTTCGCGAAAGCGGCTGATGAGCGGGCCACCGGAGAGGTCCGCATCCACCACAATCTCGAAGGTGTCGTTCTTGAGGTCACGCCCGCCGAAGTCCCAGTAGTCGTCGTAGGCTTCGTAGAGGAAGTAGAGGCGGTTGAGCCCCTTGACCCAGGCGACGCGCACGGAGACATCGAGGTTCTCCGGGTCCGCCTGCTCGTGCTTGCCCGAATCCTCCCACAGTTCATCCGTGCCGATGATGTAACGCGCGGGCACCTGCGCCCAGTCATCTGGCTTGCCGTCGATGCGAGGAATTTGATCGGCCGGAAACTGGAAGATCGGGAACTCGGTATCGGGGCGATCGACCGCCCACAACGAGCTGGCGGTGCTCAACAAAAGCGGAAACAAGTAGCGCCGCTTCATTCCGGGCGCTTGATCTGAATGTTTTCGACTTCAATGCGACTCAGCACCGTGCGAAAGGCAAACCAGCCTTCGTCGAGGAAGGAATCGTCCTCGTAATCAAAGATCAGCTCGCCGTCGCGGTAATACTGCGCCCTGCCGTCAGCCGCAACCAGACGGATCTGGTAGGTATGGTCGGGCTCGATCATATATTCCGGCGCGCTCAAGTCGTGCTCGGGCAGCAACGGGCGCTTGCCCGTGCCGGTGTAGCGACGGAAGCGCGTAGTGGAGTTGTAGTTGCCGCCATAGCCGACGTAATACGTTTTCAGGCCGTCGTAGGAGGCAAAGCTGCCGTCGCGCCCATGGCTGGGGTCGAAAAGGTCGTCCGGGTGGTCCGGGTCTGTCGCCATCCAGAAGCAGTTGATGTCCGAAACGCGCGCTTGGGAAGACGCGCGAATCTCGTACGTGATCTCGACCGGTGCCTCCAGCTTTTGCTTGAGCCAGACCGAGCAACCGCCTTCGTCAGCGATGATCAACTTGCTGTCTTCGGTCCAGACGCGGCCACCGGGTTGCTGTTCCACGACCCAATCCGAGAGGTCGCCATCGAAATCGCTCTGGTAAATCATGTCTGTATCCGTCGAAGCTTCGGGGGTAGTATTGTCCTGCGGGGCGCATCCGGCGAGCAGGCCCAATGCGAGCAAGATACCTGTTTTGGGAATCATACCGTCTGATTAGCATCCCGTTGGCGTCTAAGCGAGGGCTACCAAGACTTTACAGTCAGAACGCGCGCAAACCTCTATCTATCCGATCCCACCTTTATGATCCTTCCCAAGCTCCCGAACCGCATCGCTTACGGCGGTGACTACAATCCCGAGCAATGGACCGAAGACGTCTGGCAAGAAGACATGCGCCTGATGGTCGAAGCCGGCGTCAACTTCATCAGCGTCGGCATTTTCGCCTGGTCCCGTATTCAGCCGGACGAAGAAACCTATGATTTTGCCTGGCTCGACCGGGTGCTGGACCTGCTGGCCGAAAACGGCATTGGCGCCTGCCTCGCGACCGCGACGGCCTCCCCGCCCCCCTGGCTTTCGAAGCAATACCCAGACGTGCTGCCGGTGACGGACGAAGGCGTGCCGCTCTACCCCGGCTCGCGTCAGCATTATTCCCCCAGCAGCCCCAGTTACCGCAAGGCGGCGTCGGCCCTCGTGCGTAAGCTGGCAGAGCGGTATAAGGACCACCCGGCACTCGTGGCCTGGCACATCAACAATGAATATGCCTGCCACATGAACGAGTGCCATAGCGAGGCCTCGACCCTCGCCTTCCGGGCCTGGCTGAAGGACCGCTATCAGACGATCGAAGCGCTGAATGACGCCTGGGGCACCAACTTCTGGAGTCAGCGCTATTCCGATTGGGAGCAGATTTTTACGCCGCGCAAGGCCCCCTATTTCCCGAATCCCAGCCAGCAACTGGACTTCAAGCGCTTTACGAGCGACGCCTTTCTCGAGTTGTTCAAGATGGAAAAGGCGATCGTGCGCGAGGTGACGCCGGAAATCCCGGTCAACACCAACTTCATGAGCTTCTTCAAGCCGCTCGATTACCTCAAGTGGGCCGAGGAGCTGGATTTTGCGTCCTGGGACAGCTACCCGGATCCGGTCGACGAACAAGCGGGCCGCGAGACCGCCGCCATCGGGCACGACCTGACGCGTTCGCTCAAGCCGGGCAAGCCGTTCGTCCTGATGGAACAAGCCACGTCGGCGGTCAACTGGCGCCCCACTAACCTGCCCAAGCGCCCCGGCTTGATGCGCCTCTGGAGCCTGCAGAGCGTTGCGCGCGGCTCCGACGGGGTCATGTTCTTCCAATGGCGAGCCTCCCGCGCCGGCGCCGAGAAATACCACAGCGCGCTGGTTCAGCACTGCGGCCCGCAGAAAAGCCGGGTATTCCAGGAGGTGAAAGCTTTGGGCAACGAGCTCAAAAAGCTCTCCACCCTCGCGGATTCCACCATCCGTCCCAAAGTGGCCATCGCCTTCGACTGGAATTCGTGGTGGGCGCTCGAACTCGACTCCAAGCCCGGTCAGATCGATCTGATCCCGTGGGTGCAGCGCTTCCACAGCTGGCTCTTCCGTCACAATATCGCGGTCGATATCGTACATCCCAGCGCCGATCTCTCAGGCTACTCGACGGTCATCGCCCCGGCGTTGTACCTGCTGAGCAAGGACGACGCCCAGAATCTGGAACAGTTCACCGCCAACGGGGGAAGTCTGCTCACGACCTATTTCTCCGGGATTGTGGACGAGCATGATCGCGTCGAACTCGGCGGCTATCCGGCGCTTCTGCAAACGACGCTCGGCCTGTGGGTGGAGGAGTGGCATCCGTATCCAGAAGGTCGCTTCAATCACATGGTATTCGTAGACGGCCAACCCTCCGCACGCGCTGAACATTGGTGCGACATCGTACACCTGGACGGGGCTGAGGCGCTGGCGACATTCGAAGATGATTTCTTCGCGGGCCAGGCTGCGTTTACGCAGCACTCGCACGGCAACGGCAACGCCTTTTATCTGGCGACCCGCCCCGACGACGCCGGTCTCGACCGGGTGATGCAGCGGGTCATGGACAGCGCCGGTATCTCGCCCTTCCTTCTTGTCCCGGAAGGGGTGGAAGTCAGCGTTCGTGAAAAGGATGATCAGCGTTTCCTCTGCCTACTCAACCATACGGACGAAACGCAGGCGATCGACTTGCAAACCCTTCAGGGGCGCGACCTTGTATCGGGTGAGAACGCTACGGGCTCGTTGAAACTGCAACCGCTCGACGTGCGCTTCCTCGCACTACAGTAGATCCGCCCCAAAGGGCTTTCCTTAATGATTAAAAATGCCGTCGAATGAATCGACGGCATTTTTAGTTGGCTATCTTTCATCGGAACGATGAAGAAGCGGCTTCAGTGTGCTTATTCTACCTATTCCAATCCCCAAGTATTTAATCTGCTCCCCTATGCATAGCTGAGGTAATCGCTTCCAAGGTAGCACTGAGCTAGGGACAAACTACGATGACATTGCCAAAGTGCAAAGACCTGCAATTCTGACGGTAGGAAGAACCGTGACTGCGCAATTTACCGTAACTCCATGACCGAACCCTTTACCCTAAGCCTATCCATAATCGTCGTCCGCCCGACTTTCATACAGTCAGAACGCACTTCCCTCTCCCCATCCACGCCAGGAGGCATATAGTGCCTGCATGAGCCATGACGCCTCGGACTACCTTCCTGCATCACTGCCTGGCAAAGTGGTCGCTCCCGGAGACTTCGTCTTCGGCGCTTCTCACTTCGACCACGGCCACATTTACGACCAGGTTCGCGGCCTCATCGCGGCGGGAGGCACCTGCAAATACCTCTACGACCCTAACGCGGAGCGCTTTGAGCCCCTGCGCGAACTGATCGACGCGCACGGCATCCAGATTGCCGACCGCTTTGAGCAGCTGCTGGAAGACCCGGAGCTGCACCTCGTCACGTCGGCGGCCATCCCCAATCTGCGTTGCGAGATCGGCCTGCGCGTGCTGGAGGCTGGCAAGGACTACTTTACCGACAAGGCGCCGTTCACCACCTTGGAACAGCTCGCCGAAGCCCGCCGCGCGGTCACCCAAACGGGCCGCAAATACATGGTCTGCTACTCCGAGCGCCTGGTCAATGAATCGGCTTGGCAGGCGGGCGAACTGATCCGGCAAGGCGTCATCGGCCGCGTGCTGCAGGTGCTGAATCTGGCTCCCCACAATCTGGGGGCAGCGGGTCGGCCGGAGTGGTTTTTCCAGAAGGAGCGCTTTGGTGGTATCCTGACAGACATCGGCTCCCACCAGTTCGAGCAATTCCTCGCCTACGCGGGTGCCACCGGCGGCGCAGTGGAGTTTGCGCGTGTGGAAAACTTCGGCAACCCGGACCACCCGGAATTCGAGGATTACGGGGAGGCCTCCGTTACCCTCGACACCGGTGCCTCGGGCTATTGTCGTCTGGACTGGTTCAACCCCAAAGGCTCACGCATCTGGGGCGACGGCCGTACGTTCATTCTCGGCGACCAAGGCTACATGGAGCTGCGCAAATACATCAACGTGGGCCGTGAAGACGGGGGCGACCGCATCTACCTCGCAGATCAGAAAGACACTTACGAGATCGACTGCCGCGGCAAGGTCGGCTTTCCGTTCTTCGGGCAACTGATCCTCGACGTGCTCAATCGAACAGAAGCCGCCATGACGCAGGCCCATGCGTTCAAGGCGGCTGAATTGTCTCTGGAAGCTCAAGCGTTGGCCGACGCGCGGCGCGACCAACGCTGAACCGCATTCACGCTAGTCGTGATCCTTTTCGGGAACCGGGACCATGATCAGGTCCAGGTTCTCGCCCTGGCTCAACATGCCCGACTGGATCAGCACATACTGACTGTCGGGGCTGAAGATCGGGTGCGTGTGATCGGGGCGCATCTGGTGATTGGTGGTCAGCAGGGTGCGCTTGCCATTGTCGCGGTCGATCAGGAAGACATTGCCCTCAAAGGTATCGCCCACTGCCCATTCACCATCGGGTGAACCATTGCTGTGCCAAAAGCCACCTTGCGTGCCATTGGGCAGATCTTCTTCCACCTGACCGAGAATCTTCATCGAGTTGGTGCGCAGGTTGACCACCGCAATGCCGGTCGGACGTTCGCGCAGATACGGCAGGTGGCCCATGATGTTGAACATCAGCTCGTCCTTGCCGCAGACCGTCTCGTGCGTGATCCATTCGTCTTCGGTTTCCGGGTAAACGGGGCGGTTGCCGGAGCCGTCGGCCTGGACCATCCACATACGCTGCGGGGCGTCGCCCGTCGTCTCGTGGCAGTAAATGATCTCGCCCGGCTTCCACGGATTGGTCTGCACGTGGCCCATGCGGAAGTCCACGTCGATGACCTTGGTGATCTCGCCCGTCTTGATGTCGATGCGGCGGATCCCGCCCGGACCGCGTCCGTTGAGCTCAAACCGCTTGCGCGCGGCCTCGCGGGAAGCGTTGGGATCGGTGTTGCTCTGGTCGATGTCACGACGACCCTTCATGAGGGCTTCGCGCTCCTTGGCCCGCGCCTTTTGCTCGGCTTCGGATGGTGCCCAGCCGACGCCCCAATACATGGCGGAATCGTCGGGGTCGAGGGCCATGCCGCCGGACCCGTGCAAATCCTCGGGCAGCACGACGACAACGCGCTCATAGTTCGACTTGTCCTTCACGTTGCCCTTCAGCGCGTCGGGGATCAACTTCGCGAGGTCGAGCTCCACCAGCTCCTCGGGGCGCTCTTCGCCCTCCTTCACGAGATCGGATTTGCCGCCGCGTGTGTAGTAGAGCTTCATCGACTTCTCGGAGAGGTTGATGCTGCCGACATTGGTATCGGGCTCATCCGTCAGCTGGATGATCTTGCCGTTGTCCTGGTTGACGAGAAAGATCTGGCGGCCGTGGTCGCCGCGGTCGGAGCGGAAAATGATCCACTGGTGGTCCACCGTCCAGGTGGTGTGTGTCTGATAAGGCTTGGAATCGCTGGCCGGGCCTTCGGTCAGGACGATCATCTCGACGCCCGTCTTTTCGTCGTGCATCGTCCGTTTTTCAGACGGGTAGACTTTGCCAAAATTCGATGCCAGCAGCGGACTGGCCAACATCGCCAGGGTCGCAAACTGGAGCAACATTCTACGGGGTAGCTTCATAAGGATAGAGGGGGTTTCGGTTATGCCATTAATGCGCCCTGATCCTACTGCTTTTACCTCAAGAGCGGCAGGCATCTCGGCATCTGACGGTATGAATCCAGCTACCTGCAGCACCACAGCTTCCTTGCAGCCTTGCGCCGACTCCTGTTGCCGCAGAAACTGCGTGTGGGCTTCCAACCTGCTCACCATCCACCATCGCTGAGAGAATTTTGGCAGCATCCTGGCCGGCAACGTGGTCGATTGTGACCTCCACCCTCACGTGGGCATCCCTGTCCACGCTGTCTGTCTTCATCCCCGGCGCTTTTATCGCCTATGCCCTGGCGCGCCACCGCTTCCCCGGCAAGAAGCTAATCTCGACCGTCGTAACGCTGCCGATGGTGCTGCCGCCTACAGCCGTCGGGTACCTGTTGCTGAGCCTGCTGGCCGACGAAGGCTGGCTGGGGCGCGAGCACCTGGGGTTCAGCCTCGACATTCTGCTGACTTGGAAGGGCGTGGTGCTCGCCTGTGCCGTCATGTCAACCCCGTTGGTCATTCGGACCGCCCGGGTCTCGTTTGAGGAAGTGAACCCGCGCTACGAGGCGATGGCCCACACCTTGGGCTATGGCCGTCTGCAGACGTTTTTTCGCATTACGCTGCCGCTGGCATGGCGGGGCTTGCTGGCGGCGGCCGTGCTCGGCTTTACGCGAGCGATGGGCGAATTCGGCGCAACTGTCATCGTGGCCGGCAACATTCCCGGTCGGACCCAGACGCTTTCGTCCGCCATCTATAGTGCCCAACAGGCCGGTAACGATCAGCAGGCCAATTTTCTCCTGGTGGTCGCGCTGGCGATCGGCTTCATGGCAGTGTTTCTGACGGAGTGGCTCGCCGACTCCACCCATAAACCTTCGCGCCGCGCTTCATGACTCCGGCCCGCCTCAGCTTTGATCTGGAGGTGCCGCTGGACCGCTTTGCCCTCAAGATCTCCCACCATTGCGAACACCAGATCCTGGGCTTGTTCGGGGTCTCGGGCTCCGGCAAGACGACCTGTCTCGAAGCAATCGCAGGGCTGCGATCCTCCGCCAAGGGTAAGATTCAGCTGGGCGACGAAGCCTGGCTTGATAGCGAACGCGGTATCCACGTGCCCTGCCATCGCCGGGACATCGGCTACGTGCCGCAGGAAATGCTGCTCTTTCCCCACTACGACGTGACCCGCAATCTGAGAGCGGGCCGCGAACGCGCGCAGATGAACGGAGTGGACTTTCAGCAGACCTTCGAAGCCGTCACGGAAATCCTTGAACTCGGTCCCCTGCTGCATCGTCGCACCCGCGATCTCTCCGGCGGCGAACGCCAAAGGGTCGCGCTGGGGCGAGCCCTTTGCTCCGGCCCCAAGCTCTTGCTCCTGGACGAACCGCTGGCCGCTCTCGACCAGCGCCTGCGCCAGCGCATCCTGCCCTTTTTGCTGCGGATACGAGAGTCGTTCCAGTTGCCGATCCTCATCGTCTCCCACCACCCGGTAGAGCTGCAGGCGCTGTGCGACGAAGTGCTGGTATTGAAAGAGGGGGCGGTCATCGCCCAAGGCCAGCCCCAAAGCGTTTTCTCCCGGCCCGACGTATTCAATCTGGCGGAGAGCCAGGGCTTTGAAAACCTTTTGAGGGGAACGATTGCGCAACATTACGGACAGACGACCGCATTGAAGCTGGCGGACGGACAGCATCTGATCGTTCCGCGGAGTGAAAGACCAGAGGGGCAATCCCTGTTGGTAGGCATAGCCGCCCACGAGATCCTGTTGGCGGGGGAGCGGCCCCGTGCACTCTCCGCGCGCAACTGCCTTCGCGCCCGCATCGCAACGCTACAGCAGACCGAGGATCTGGTGCTCGTCTCGACCCAACTCGACACCTCCGATCGGGCCCGAATCGTGGCCGAAGTGACGCCGGATGCTGCCCGAGAGCTTGGACTAACCGCAGGTGGCGACATATTCCTCGTCATGAAGGCGAATTCGGTTCGTTTGTACGAGTAGTCGTGCTCGCTATACTCGGCTGATATGGGGAGGCTTTCAGCGAGCGTCGACCTCGCCGCCTTCTCCCTGTAGCAAGGCGACTTCCAAACGTCTATCCCCGTGCCGCATAAAGAATTTTTGCGTTAGCTTGAGTGGCACCTGAAGGTGGTGTATCATCCGCTCACGCGGGGAGCGACGGGCAATGCGCCCTTTCCCCGCTCCGACTCTCTACAGTCTCTCCTACTTGTAGAGCTACAGCTCACACATGTCCTGAAATACAGAATGGCAAGCAGTAACACCAAAGAACAAGGACAGGACCCGAACAACGACCAGGAAAAAGAAGGTTGGTTGAGATTCGACGTGCATCCCTACGTCTTCTTTATCTCGGCCGCGATCATCATCGGTACCGTCATCGTTACCCTGATCTTCCACGATCAGATGGACAATGTCTTCTCCACGATGCAGTCCTGGATCGCTACCATGGGTGGCTGGTTCTTCGTCGCTACGACTAACATTATCCTCCTATTTGTCTTCTATTTGCTGATCAGTCGGTACGGAGATATACGCCTTGGAGGGCACGATTCCAAACCCGAGTTTACCACCATGGGCTGGATGGCTATGCTATTCAGTGCTGGCATGGGGATCGGGCTGCTCTTTTATGGCGTAGCGGAGCCTATTTTCCACTTCAGCGGGTCACCGCTCGCCGAACCGGAAACGCCTGAAGCCGCCCGCGTGGCAATGGATATTACGTTCCTGCACTGGGGCCTGCACCCCTGGGCGATTTACTGCCTCGTAGGCCTGTCACTCGCGTTTTTCTCTTTCAATCGCGGCCTGCCGCTTTCCATTCGCTCGGTTTTCTACCCACTCTTTGGCGAGCGCATCCACGGCTGGATCGGCAACGTCGTCGACATCATGGCGACGGTCGCCACCCTGTTTGGCGTCGCCACCTCCCTAGGCTTGGGCGTGCAACAGGTCAATGCCGGCCTCGACCACCTGTTCCACATCGGGCAAGGCAATATGATCCAGCTGCTGCTGATCGCTGGCATTACCGCGCTCGCGACCTGGTCGGTCGTCAATGGCCTGGATGGCGGCATCCGCTTCCTCTCGGAGATCAATCTCTGGATCGCGGCGGCGCTGCTTGCCTTCGTGCTTCTGCTGGGCCCAACCCTGTTTATCCTGAATGCGTTCATCGAAAACATCGGCTTTTACCTCGACAGCCTGCCGCGCCTGGCAACCTGGAACGAAACCTACGACGCGGGTAGTTGGCAGAATGATTGGACAGTCTTCTATTGGGGCTGGTGGATCGCGTGGTCTCCCTTCGTGGGCATGTTCATCGCCCGCGTGTCTTACGGACGCACGGTGCGCGAATTCATCCTGGGCGTGCTGCTCGCGCCGACGCTGGTGACGTTTTTCTGGATCACCACCTTCGGTAATACGGCGCTGAACATCGAGATGTTCGGCTCTGGCGGCATCATCGATGCGGTGCGCGAAAACATTCCGGTCTCCCTGTTCATCGTGCTGGAAAAGTTCCCGCTCTCGATCGTGACCTCCATCCTCGCGCTCTGCTCGATCGTCATGTTCTTTGTTACGTCTTCGGACTCCGGCTCGATGGTGATCGACATCATCACCTCCGGCGGCGACCCCGATCCGCCTATCCCGCAACGCCTGTTCTGGGCGATTCTGGAGGGCGTCGTGGCGGCAGTCCTGCTCTTGGGCGGCGGGCTATCCGCACTGCAAACGGCGGCCATCGCGACGGGCTTACCTTTTGCCATCGTGCTCTTGATGATGTGTCTGAGCCTGCATAGAGGCTTTGCCAACTACAAGGACTCGACGGTCGGCTTCACCTTACCGACTTATCACAAAGGCGAGCGCCTGAAGACCGTCGTCAGTCGGCTGACCCCCGCCACCTCCGGCAACCGAGAGCTTTGGGTGCGGATCGGCGGCAAAAACAAGTCGCAAACGCCTCCTTCCAATCCATCCACTTGATCTTTCACACCCAACGGCGTTCCCGGCCGAGCTGCGGAGCGTCCCTTTTTGCTTATGCACCAGACCATGATCCAACGCTACGAGAACGGCTGCATGATGCTGATGAAGCGCAGCAGCGGCAGCGTTCTCTACATTGGAACCGCCTTTATCGTTCACTCCGAAGGCTACCTGCTTACCGCAGCCCACATGCTCAGCCCCGACGACGAACTGGTTGTCGTGCCGGCGGCGCAGGCAGGCAACTTCACGCCCTTCAGCATGGAGGTGGTGACGCCCTACCCGGTCAAGGTCGCCCAGATCGACCAGTCGCGGAACGTCGCACTGCTCAAGATGGAGTTATCCGAGCCGATTGCCGCACCGGACCAGATCATCGGTAATCCGGACAGCTCATTCGAAGGCACCTATGTCCTGACCTTTGGCGTGCCGTTCGGCCATTTGCGCATCCACAATATCATGGTGTTGCAGGGCATGATTTCGGCGCGTCTGCTGTCGCCCAATGAAACCAAGCTGTTCCTGTTCGATGCCGTAACCCACCCCGGAACGATCGGCGGTCCGCTGGTCAACTCCGAAGACGGGCGCATTATCGGCATCATCCAAGGCCGCTTCGAGCCGATCAAGGTGACGCAACAGGAGACGCCCGAGGACCTCGGCATTGCTTCCCACCTCTCCTATGCGGTCTCGATCGAATACGGTCGCGAGCTAGCCGAGAAGGAAGGCATCGAAATCTAGGGATTGCTCCAGTCCATTCTTTCACGGGACCATCGGTAGGATGGTCCCTTTTTTTGTCCTGCTTCACCTACGCGGGCGGCAGATAGCGGATCAACTGGCGGAGATGCTGCGACTGTGGGTACTGCTGCAGTGCCTGCTCGAGCCACTGCCGGGCCTCCTGCATGCGTCCTTGCTGAATAAGGGCCACGACCAGATTGTAATACCAGCGCTCCGGCGAGGCCTCTCCATTCTGCTCAATAGCCAATTTGAAATACGCGATCGCATCCTCCGACTGCTGCTCGGCCGCCGCCAACAAACCCAATCCGAAAGCCGTAAGCCCCGCGTCGGGATGCTTCAGTCGACTACGCTTCAACAATGCCTCCGCACGATCCGCTTTGCCCAGCCCATCCAACGCCACCGCCGCGTTATAGGCAATCTGCGGCGAATCGTTGTCCAAGCGGGAGGCACGCTCATAGAGGCCGACCAAAGTCGCCGTGTCCTCACCGTGCGCTTGCGTCCATTGGGCATAGCGCCAGAGTCCAAGCGGTCGATCGGCATTCACCTCCAGATAGGCCTCATACTCCTCGGCTACTGCCGCTGGAAGCGTAATCTGGCGATCCACCAGCGCTTGGGCCGCGGACAAACGCACCACGCGCACCGGGTCGTCGAGTGCGGCTCCTAGCTGTGCCTCCGTGCCAGGCAGTTCGGCCAGCACCGTCACCGCCTGCGCCCGCTCCAGCGGAAGATCGGACGCCAACGCTTGCCTGACCTGCTGCACGGTCTGCCGGTCGATCGGCAACTGGCGCATCCAGCCGAGGTAGGTTGCCCGCCAGTAGGCATTCTGATCTTGTGCATACAGTTCGTGCAGCGATCCGACGGCCGACGCATCCCCCTGCTCCAGCGCATGCAGGGTCTGCGCCCGCAAACGCTCGAAACCTCGGCGCTCGGCCCCATACCAGGTATCTGCCCATTGCTCCGCCCATTCCAGCGACTGATCTTCGTGACACTGCGAACAGGCATTCGGTACACCCAGTTCACGCGTCAAAGTAGGGTCGGGACTTGTGAAGCCGTGGTCACGCCGGGGATCTCGATCCATATAGGTACGCTGCGGCATGTGACAATTGATGCACAAGCTGCCGGTCGAACCGCTGGCGTGGTGGGTGTGCGCACTTTCATCGATGATCACGGCGCCCTTCGCGCCCGTCTGGTGGCAGTTGAGGCATAGCGCGTTGTTCCGAGCGGGCAACACCGTGCCACCGTGGTGCGGCTGGTGACAATCCAGGCAGGTTAGGCCGGCGTGCCCCATTTTGCTGTAGCGAAACGAGGCATAGACAAAATCTTCGTCCCGAGCCTGCCCGTCGGGGAAGTAGACACCCGGTTGATCCGCCAGACTGAGGCGAAAGTGGTCTTCATATCGTTCGCCCGCGTGGAAGTCATTGACGGTCAGCTCTTCCCGGCGCGAATGACAGCTGGCACAGTTCTCCATGTGCTGCACCGCCGTCAGTTGAGCCGACGCCACTTCGCCCGCACGGGCTTGCGCCACATGTGTCTTCATCCCGCTATGACATTGAATACAGGAGATGGCTTGCGCCTGCCACGTACTACGATAGCGGTCCTGGCCAATGTCATAGCGCTTACGATAATCCGTCATGTGGCACCAGGCACAATTGGCATTCCAGTTCATGCCCTGCCCGCTCCAATGCCCCCAATCGCCAATCTGACGCGGTTCGCCGGACTGGACATCGAACCATTCCTCTTGCGCCGGATCATACGCAGCCGCATGTGTCTGCCAACGACCGCCCGGCCCCGGCACGAGATACTGACGCAGAGGTGTGGTACCGATGACGCCAACCGCCGGCAAGGGGCCCGCTTCTGGATGCCCTTCGATAAGCTCCGGTCGGTCTTGGGGTATGATCCACATCTGACCGCCCACGCGCTTCGGTTCGTACGTGATGCCGCCCAAGGTCACCGATTGGCCGCGCTTGAAAGCCCCCGCATCCTGGGCGGAAGACACGCTTCGATTTGCCTTTGCATGATGGCTGTTACGCCAGTCGCGTAACGCCTTTGCATGGCACTCGCCGCACGTCTCCGGGCTTGCCCATTCCGGCAAAGTCCCGCCGCCTTCGGCACTCGCCATCTCAATCGGCGCCCACTGCGCGGGCAGCTCTGGAACGCCGCCAACCTGCCACCACCAGGCGCTCAACCCTAGAGCCGCGATGATAATCAGCCCAAACAAGCCAGTCCAAAGACTTCGGTGAGAAAAGAAAGCAAGGCCAACCATTGCCCATAATCCTTGTAGCCCTATGCTAAACTACAAGCGTAATGACAGGCAGCGTATTCGCAGTGATCCGATGTTTCTCCAGTCCCGCCGACGCTTCCCGGGTGAGGAGGACACAGTTTGGTTGCGCAAGGTATGAAGGTAGATCGTGAAGACAGTTCGCTCGTTGTATTGGTGAGCCGTGACCGGGCCCTCACTGAGTCGTTGAGGCGTGCGCTATCGGATGAGTTCAGCCTTGTGGCTCTCCACGATGTAGATGAGGCCGGGGCCTTTCTGACAGGAAAAGGCAGGCGCGTCGGCGTCGTCGTGGCACCGGCTGAACTCCAATTGGGCAACGGCAAGGCTTTCCTGAAATACGTCCGTCACCACCATCCGCAGATCCTGCAGATCGTGGGAAGCAACGAAAACGACCACCACACGGTGGACGGAGTGCTGGACGGTTCCTACTTTGACTTTATCCGTAACCCGTGGGAAGCGCGCCAATTGAGGAGCGCCTTGCGGCGTGCCCTGGCATTTCGAGAGGCTGAGCGCGAACGCACAGAACTGAAGCAAGCCCATCACCATCAAATTCGGCGTCTGCAATTTCTGGCGCGCTTGAAAACGCTCGTGGCGGTGGGACGCACGGCCGACGGCCAGACGCCCATCCTGACCCACGCGCTGCTGGCGTATTCGAGGGCCACGGTGCCCGTATGGGGCCAACTTTGGCCAAGTGTAGAGGAAGAGACGATTTCCGATTTAAGCCAGGTCGTGCAACGTGAGCTGGCCCCGACGGTCGCGGTCGCCGAGCGACTCAAAGAAATCGCCCAGCAGGTGGACGATGCCCCGGACATAGAAACGGCATTCCAGACTTTCTGGACGAATTGGGCTCTGCAGACCGGCGATTCGTTCGAACATCCCCAGTTCCATGCCCCCGGCAAGAACGCCCTCCACTGGAATGGACAGCGCCGACAGATCCTGGGCAACCTGCTGTCACTCTTCAGCCCCGGATATCCTCACAGTGCCGTGTTCCTGTTGCTTCAGCTTATTTGCAGCTGCTATCGGCAGGGGCACGCAGTCGAGCTAAAGCTCGACGATGAAGAGGTCTTCAGGCTGCATATCCACCCGGACTTGACCCTCGAGAAGGAACAGTGCGCGATCCCTCTCGGCAAGCGTCTGGATGCGCTGGCCCGCGAACTCTGCGCATGAAAAAACCCGCCCCTCATCGGGGCGGGCGAAAACAGAAAGCAATGCTGAAACGTAAAGGGCCTTAGGCCTTCTTGCGGAAGTGCAGGATGCCCCAGGAAAGGGCACCTTCTTCGCCAGCGCGGATCCAGTGGTTGAGACCCGTCTTCATGCGCTCGATGTAATCGTCGCTCACGGCGCCCTTCAGCTCGGTTTCGCGGCTTTTCAGCTCTTGCAGCACACGAGAGTAGTGCATCACGAGCTTCTCGGTCGCGCGCTCCACTTCGACGACTTCCCAGCCGAGCTCCTTCGCATACTGTTCGTATACTTCGATGGAACCCATGGAGCTGAGGTCGATGCGGGCGAGCACCGGAGCCAGCAGCTTTTCGTCGACGTCCGGCTTTTGCATCGGGTCGGTGAAGATAAACTCACCGCCCGGCTTGAGCACGCGGTCCACTTCCTTGAAAACCAGCTTGCGATCACCGCTGTGCAGGATCGCATCCTGAGACCAGACCATATCGAAGGAATTGTCTTCGAACGGCAGATCTTCGAAGGTGCCATCGACGACGTCGATGCGGTCATCGAGACCCTGCTCCTTGTTCATCTGGCGGTCACGGTCGTTCTGAACCACGCTCAGGTTGAGCGCCGTGCAGTCGTAACCCTTGTTCTTCACCAGGTAGCGGCAGGAGCCGCCATAGCCAGCACCGATATCCAACAGACGCGCGCCCTCAGGCTGCTTCAGCTTCGAGGCCATGCGCTCCACTGTGCGGCGGCTGGCATCGAAGATGGGCTCTTCCATGTCCTTGTACCAGCCAATGTGGATGTCTTCGCCGCCCCAGATCTGGTAGTAGAAATTGTCGGCGTCGTTGCTGTCGTAGTACTGACGAGCTTTTGCTTCGACTTCTTGTGCGGAGGTATTGCTCATTCGTATCCTTGGCTTACGCGTTTTCCTCTTCCGTCGGATAGGCCTTCTCTGCTACGTGGATGTAGAAGTCCGGCTCATCCTGGCGATAGGTTTCCTGGAAGTCCGCGAAGGTGTTGACCTTTTGGAAGCCAACTTCCTCCATCAACCGCCGGGTATAATCCTTGCGCAGGGGGAACATGTTGAGGTGGTACTTCGAGCCATCCGGGAACTGATAGCGGAAGCGGGCCAAGCCCTCGTCCACGTGCTCCGGTTCGGCCGAAACGTTGTCACCGCAATAATAGAACGTGTGCTTCGACTTGAAGCCCTCGTCCATGATCATGTCGTAGTTGCGCTGGTCCAGGATCAGAACGCCGTCATGGCGCAGGGCGGCATAGAACTCAGCCAGGGCCTTGCGGCGATCACGCTCCGAAAACAGGTGCGTGAAGGAGTTACCGAGGCAAATGATGGCGTCGAACTTGCCGTGGATGTCACGGTTCAGCCAGCGCCAGTCAGCATTGACCGTGCGCAGGACATGACCGTGCTTACGGCCATTCTGGAACGCGCGCGCCAGCATTTCCGGCGAGCCGTCGGCACTGACGACGTCAAAGCCTTCGTTGAGGAGACGGACGGAGTGGAAGCCAGTCCCGGTAGCAACGTCCAGGATCTTCTTCGCACCGCGCTTCTTCAGCAAATCCATGAAGAAAGCGCCTTCACCTTCGGCACGACCCTTCCAGTCAATGAGGTCGTCCCACTTGTCCACGAACCCGTGGACGTATTCGTCCACGTAGTGATCGGTGCTGCGCACCGCCAGCGGATCATCGCCGTAATTCTGATGTGTTCGAGGTTCTGAGCTAAGTTGATTCATGAGGTCAAGCAGCTATTTAGCATAACGTTACTCACCTGATCAGAAACGATCAGGCAAGGCATGCCCGTAGCGGGCAATATAACAGGAGGTAGGCCAGCCGCTGCAGCCGGCGTCCTCCTCTGACGGCCACCTCTTCACCCCCGGCACCACGATGGTTCAGCCTCCAAATAGATTGGAAACTGTCTCGGCTACGGTCGCTCGCAACGCTGCGGGCGGCACGATAGTCTGGTGTTGGGCGAAAGATAATCGGTGGTTTTTGTAGGACCGGCGTCCTGCCAAGGCCCCAGCGGCAGATGCGGGTCCGATCATTTAAGTAGTTCGGGGCCTTATGCTATTAAGCCAAAGGTTTCGCGCCGGAAGTGCAACCCCTTATTGTGACTTTCACGCAACTTTCCTTCGCAAATCCTCAATATTCACGATCCTAACAAAAAATCGAATATCTCCAACCGGTTATAGCCCAGTGGTAAATTGATAAGCATTCCTTATCTTAGGAGCTTCTACTACGTTAGCCGCTTCAACCCTCTACGTTTGGAGTGGGACGTGATGCCGCTTCAGCAGCGGGTAAAGCGGTAATGCGAGACGTGCCATTGCCAACCATCCCTGAAATTAAAGAGCTCGCTGCAAGCGAGGTAAAACATCCGCCAGCGCTGGAACCACAACCGCGCCTCAGTTTCACTGCCGTAAGTTTGCTCAAACAACGGCAGAATCCGAGACTTGGCCTGGTCGTGGCGATGCAACCACGCCTCGAGCGTGCGGGCGTAATGCCGTCCGTTGACGCGCCAATGACCCTCTACAAGCAAGTCCTCCTGGAATCGCAGCAAGAGGTCGTCGCTCGGCATCGTGCCCCCGGTAAAGAAGTAGTGCGCCATCCAGTCGTCTTCCCTCCCCTCGTCTTCAAAGTGGTAGGCAAAGGTATGGTGCACGAAGATGTGGACAAACAGCTTGCCGCCCGACAACAGCCAGGAAGCGATCCGCTGCATCAGCTGCCGGTAGTTTTTCATGTGCTCGAACATCTCGATCGAGACGACACGGTCGAAGCGCTCCTCCGGCGCGAAGCTGTTCATGTCGGCCGTCACCACCCGTAGGTTGGTCAGTCCCCGCTCGACGGCTTGCGCCTCGATGTAGGCCTTTTGCGTGCGGGAGTTCGAGACCGCGACAAATTCGCTTTCAGGGAAGGTTGCCGCCGCAAAAAGGCAGAAGCTCCCCCACCCACAGCCGAGTTCCAACACCCGTTGCCCCGGCCCGATGTCCGCCCGTTCCAACACCTGCTCCAAAGCCGCCACCTCTGCCGCCTCGAGATTTTCCACGCCCGCGGGCCAATAGCAGCAACTGTATTTGCGCCGAGGCCCGAGCGCTTCACTGAAATAGGCGCTCGGCAACTCGTAGTGTTGCTCGTTGGCCTTGTCTGTCGCCAGCGCAATCGGCTGGCCATCGAGCTCCGCCACCATGTCGTCAATGGACACGTCGTGCCCACGCGCCGTCTCTTCTCGCAGCTTCGCCGCCAGCTTGCGGCGGATGGCCCAGCGCACCATAAAATCGGGAAAGACGCCGCGTTCGGCCAGAGCGGTCAGGTTCAGGTTGTCAGTGGGAGCTGGCGCGGCAGGCGTCGCGGTTTCGGAACCAGGGGAAATCGACATGAGCATTCAGGATTGAGGGATGGGACGTGCAGGTTTGCGCGGGAACCAAGGCACGAAGGGGCTGGTTTCTTGTTGATAACGACGGTAATCCTCGCCGCGGTGTTCCAGCGACTGCTGTTCGGCATAGGGAATCCCCGTGCCCTTGAGCAGGATCGCCAGCATCACCGCCGGGCCCAAGCAGGTCAGCGGCCACCACGCGGCCAGAGAGGTCCCGAATAGAGCCACACCGGCGATGGGGTAAGCCAGCCAATGACACCATTCGAAAAAGTAGTTGGGGTGACGCGAGTAACGCCAGAGACCCTTGCGACAGGTAATGCCCTTGTTCCGCGGGTTTTCCTTCCAGGCATGCAGCTGGTTATCGGCGACACGCTCCAGTAATACGGCCAACAACACGATCGCGGCACCGGCGCCGTCCCAAACCGAAAGGCCGCGAGGATTTTGCATCAAGAGCAGGATGGGAGCCGTCAGCAGCAGGGTTGCGAGGCCTTGCGCTTGATAGAACCAGAAGAAGTGCAGGTGGGCGTGGCGCCCCCAATACGCCCGCAGCGCCCGGTAACGTGGGTCTTCGCCTTCCCCTGAGAGCACACGACGGGTGAGGATAAACGTGCCAAGCCGCAAGCCCCAGAGGCCCGGCATGAGCGCCCACAGCAGCCGCCTATCCGGCGAGCCATCGGCCATCAGCGCAAAGAAACTGACCAAAAGGGCCAGACTGTAAGGCCAGCCCACGTCCACTGCCGTCGCATCCTCACGCCGCCACTGCAGGATCCACAGGAGGGTGTAGACCACGAAAAGCGCAGCCCAGCCGATGAGTAAAGTCCAGAGGTCCGCCTGGTTCATATCCTATCATACCTTGGGTTTGGGCAGGATGCGACTCATCCCGCCATCCATGCTCCAGACTTGGCCCGTCACCCAATTCGCCTGATCGCTGAGCAGCCATCGGATTAACGAAGCCACCTCCTCTGGATCACCGATACGCCCTTGCGGGTGCATGCTGGCGGAGACCTTGCGCATGGTGTCGTTGGCGAGGAGCGGCCCGGCAGCCGGCGTATCCATCAGCCCGGGAGCGACCGCGTTGACGCGCACCCCGAAGTTCACGTAGGTCGCAGCCGCCGCCCGGACCATGCCCTCGATCCCGGCTTTGGCGGCGGCAATGGCTTCGTGATTCGCCAAGCCACTGCGTGCGGCAACCGAACTCACAAAGACGATGGTGCCGCGCTTTTGCCGGCGCATGGGTTCCAACGCGGTCCGCAAGGCGATGAAGGCACTCGTCAGGTTGGCGTCCAATACGCTCCGGAACTCTTCCTCCTTCATCAAGTGGGCCGGCTTCAGCGCAATGTTGCCGATGGTATGCACATAGCCATCCACGCCCTCCAGTGCCTCCTGGCATTGCTTAAACGCCGTGGCCCAGGCGTCCGCATCCAAGGCATCGGCCGCAAACAGCGGCACGTCTGGATTGGCCTGAGCAAAGGCATCGCGTTTCGTCGATCGTCGAGCGATCCCCGCAACCGGATGACCCTCCGCTCGCAACTGCCAGGCCAAGGCACTGCCGAGGCCGCCCCCGATGCCGCCGATGACCACTTTCCGCGTTGAATCGTCGTTCATCGCCGTAAAAATCCGTCGACTCAAAGCTTTTTGCAACGGCGGCCCGTCGGCAGCACATTTACCGATCATGAGTGGTTTTTATGGGTGGCGGATGGTTTGGTGTTGGATGCTGCTGGCGGGCGGTTTAGCCCCAGCGACTTCGAGGGCCGAAGATTTCTTTTTTTCGGAACGTCAGAAGATTCAGGGCTGCAGGCTCAGCAAAGCCACTGAGGGCGAATTGCGCTGGCTTTTCTTCACCGTCTGCGAGGGGGCGCTCTATACAGTAGACGGTGTGATGCTCTCCTGGCCCGAACTGGAAGACCCTTTTATGCTCGAGCTCGCCTATCACCGAGAAATCAGCGTGGAGAAGCTCCAGGAATTGAGTCGCCGGGTATTCAACGAAAACACGACAAAAATCGAGCGCAGGCGACTGCAGGACCAACTGGCGCAATTTCACACCAGCCTGCAACCCGTTCAGCCGGGCGATCGCTATGCCCTGCTCTACCAACCTGCGCACGGCACGACCCTGCTCCACAACGGTCAAATCTACATCACGATCCCGGGCCGCGATTTTGCCCGGCACTATTTCTCCATTTACCTCGGGACGCACCCCATCAACGAGGACTTCCGGGACGCGTTGCTGGACCGATGAGGTTGATGGCGCGGGAATTGCAGGCATAGTGGGTTATGCGCCTTCCCCATAATCCATCCCAGTGGTTTCTGGTCGGCTCGATCGCGCTGATCCTGGCACTCATCATCGGCTATTTTTCCGTCGACAGCTTCTCGTCATGGCTCAACCACGCCTACGAGGTGCTGACTTCGGATGACAAAAGCCGCATCCGGGAATGGGTTTCGCAGTACGGGCTCTGGGGCCCGGTATTGATCATCGTCGCGATGGTCGCGCAGATGTTCCTGATCGTGATGCCCACGGTGCTCCTGATGATCATTGCGGTGATGGCCTATGGCCCCGTCTGGGGAACTATCATCAACGTGACGGCCATCGTCGCGGCATCCTCGATCGGCTATGCCTTGGGGCGCGCATTGAGTGAGGCCTCCCTGGAGCGCATGATCGGGGAACACACCGTGCACAAGGTCTCCAAAGAGGCCGACCGCTACGGGGTGTGGGCGGTGATTCTGGCGCGGTTATCGCCCTTTCTGTCGAACGACGCCATCAGCTTTATCGCGGGCGTCATTCAGATGGGTTTCTGGCGTTACCTCGCCTCCACCTTGGCCGGCATTCTGCCTCTGGCTCTCATGATCGCGTATTTCGGCAAAAGCAACGACAGCATGAAGACGGGCCTGCTCGTCGTCTCCATCGTAGGCTTGCTGGTGCTTGGGGGCAAAATCTGGCTGGACCGCCGCACCGACCGCCAAGAGAAGCGTGGGTCGGAGGCTATTTCTTCCGGAGCCTAGGCGGAAATCGTTTCCATCCGCAGCTATTCGACAGGCGAAAACAAAAAAGCCGATTCAATTTCAACGACTTGCAGAAGCGTGCGTGATTCTGGCTTAGAAAGAAGCCTAGTCAAAAACAACATCCCGCTTCACAAAACAACCTCCATCCGTGCGGATGGAGGTTGTCTTTTAACGGAAAAGTTTGCGGTCCTTAATCGTCCTGGCCGTTGAGGCGGAAGAACGACGGCGTCTCCGGCTTGTGCTCGACCTTTTGGCGGCGTTGCGTTTCCACCTTCTTGGGCTTTTCCGCATCGCTCACGTTCAGATCGTGCTCGTGGTGGCCGTTGCCGTTACGCTTGTGCGACACTTCGGAAGATTTGGCGCCGAAGAACGAGGACTCGTGGCGGTCGCCTTCCTCATCGTCTTCGTCGTCATTGTCACTGTCGTGCTCTTCCCATTCCACGTTTTGGTGGCGGCCATAGGAGGCTTCCTCGGGATGCTGGCGAGCAGCAGACGACTTCATCTGCTCATCCTGCGAGAGGCCGATCACGTGGAAGAGGTCGCGCACCGCGTTGTCGAGGGAACGGGACTGATCCATCAGCATCTGGCTGGCACTGGAGGTTTCTTCGGCGAGGCCGGCATTTTCCTGGGTCAGCTTGTCGATGTCGCTCACCGCGCGCTCGATCTGGGTAATGCCCGACGATTGCTCCTTGGAGCTCGCGGAGATCTGACCTACCAGCTGATCGACGTCGCGGGAACGATCGACGATCTGGCGGAGGCTCTCGCCCACCTTGTTGCAGATACGCACGCCATTGGCGCTCTTCTGGAGGCTGTCTTCGATCTTCGCCGACGTTTCACGCGCGGCTTCCGCACTGCGATGGGCGAGACTGCGCACCTCGTCGGCCACCACGGCAAAACCGGCCCCAGCTTCACCGGCGCGCGCCGCCTCGACGGCAGCATTGAGCGCGAGGAGGTTGGTCTGGAAAGCGATTTCGTCGATGGTCCGGATGATCTTGGAAATATTGTCGCTGGAAGACTGAATGGCGTTCATCGCACCCGTCATTTCCTCCATGTCGCGCGAGCCAACCTCGGCTGCGCTACGAGCCTCCGTCGCGAGACGGGAGGCTTCTTCTGCATTGCCGGCGTTGCTGCGGGTCATGCCGGCCATTTCCTCGAGGGAAGCGCTGGTCTCTTCGAGCGAGGCGGCCTGGCGACTGGCGCCGTCGGCCAACACTTCGCTACTGCGTGAGATCTGACCCGACGCGTCGCGGGTTTCGCTGGCGCTGCGGAAGATGTGGTTGGCCACGATCTGGATCCGCTTGGTCGTGCTGCGCACGATAAAGAAGCTGAGGATAAAGATCGCAATCACACCCGCGATACTGACGGCCGTGACCAGAACCTTGCCCGAAGCGGTGGTCTCTTCGACCTCTTCGTTAAGCTGGGATTGCTCGCGGTTCACGCTCTCCTGCAGCGCGGCGATCCCCTCGGCAAAGCTACCCTTCAGTGGGCGCAAGGTGTTGGCAATCAAATCGTTATTTAGAACGACCGACTGATTAAGATCGGCGATCCCGGCAGAAAGCCCCACGAGTTGGGTTTGCCACGACTCGAGCCGCGCGTAAGCTTCGGCGTCGAAAAGGGTCTCATCGAGCTCACGCAGCTCTTCCAGCTGGGCCTTGAGCTCTCCGATGTCTTCGCCGAGTTTCTCCAGCTGCTTGTCGACGCCTTCGATGATCGAAGGGTCGCCCGTGCGCAGGAACTCCTTCAGCGATGACTCGACCGAATAGAGTTCGCCCAGCGAGGTGGCAGAAGACAGCGCCGCCCCCACGTTACCCGCTGAACGGGCATCCGCGAGGTAAGAGGCAATCTCCTTTTGCAGGTAATCGACCTGGGGGCCGATCTGATCGTCCCGCAGGGTGGCGATCTTCTGATTGGTTTCGGCGATCTGGTTAAAGACTTCCGCGTGTTGCTGCAGCGTTCCGTCGAGCTGAGCCAGTGCCTCCTGATTGGAAGTGCTCGACTTCTGCAGGTCAGCCAGCCGCTGGTGCAACTCTTCGTGCTGGTTCAGCGCCTCGGTGAGATTCTCTTCTGCGTTGGTCGCGAGATACTCGTTGGTCGACGCCCGCAGCTGCTGAATCTTCGCCTCCAGGTGGTTGACGTTGTTGATCTCTTCGGTGCTGGCAATGGCGGCGTGGAAACTCTTGTTCAGTTGGACCACACCCACGTAGCTGCTGGCTGCGATACCGCAGACCAGAACCACTACCAGCACACAGAGCGCGATAATGCGCTGACCCAGACTCAGATTCTTCCAGCTCATAAGGGGTAACAGGGGTAAATTACGATTTGTATTGGATCGGCACGAACACGATCACGTTGACAGGGCTACCGTCCTTCTTGCCGGGGCGGAATTTCCACTTTTCAACCGCCGCCAGCGAAGCGGAGTTGAGGCGATCGTCGGTGGACTTGGCCACGAAAGAGCGGCAAACATTGCCCTTGGAATCGATCACGATGCCGACGGAGACGACGCCCCTGATCCCATCCAGACCATCGAGGTCGGGGCCCACCGTATGAATGGGTTCCGGCGGTTGGTCGGCTTTGATCTCGGCCAGGTGATTGGAATCAGCCGACGCCCAATCCTGGACGGCTTGCTGGCCTTCGGGCGACAAATCACTGAGCTTGATCGACTCCACCGGGCTGTCATCGGCTTCTCCGGCCGCGTGGTAGAAGACCTTGCTACCAGCGAGCAGGATAATGTCGGCGTCTTCGGTGCCACCGCTTGCCATGGTGAGTTGGACTCCGGCCTGAGCCCAGGACGTAAGTGCGAGAAAGCAGGTTAGCGCGAATATGGAGGTTTTCATCTTAAAACAGGAAGGGAAAGCTTCGGTTGGACTTAGGGTTTTCTACGCAGTGCAACGTTCCCTAAAAATTCGTGCAACAGATCAAAAACTTTAGTGAAAAAGATCATATACTTGGCGGTATTCTTATGAAATCGTCCATAAACTCCTCAGAAGATGCGTCGATCTAATGGGGGTAGTCATTCACAGCTATTCCAAACTGCCCATGTCTGCCGCTGACTTCGAAGTCCTTCTGAACCGCCTTTTAACCGAGATCATGCTGGCCCGCGCCGGTCAGGACGAGGGGATGATCCCCGTCTACGCGCTACTCTCCGAATGGGCGGATCTGGATCTCCCGGTCCACCCTGCCCTGACGAGTTCCCGCGACCGGGCCAAGAGCCACCTCGACCAATTGCTGGATGAGGCCAAGCCTTGGGAGGCAGAAACGATCACGGACCTGAAGCAGTGGCTGCAGTGGTGCGAAGACAACGCTGCGACCGCGGTCGACGGCGAGTTGGACAATTACACTTTCAGCTTTGAAGACGGCAGTGAGCCTGTGGCCGAAGAAGCGCCCGAGACGGCACCGGAGGCGTCTGAGCCGGAAGCAGAGCAGCCCCAGCGTATCGACCTCGAGTCCGACCCCGAGCTGCTGACCGAATTTCTTTCCGAAGCCTACGAACACCTGGAGGTGGTCGAGCAGCAAGTGCTGACGCTCGAAAACGATCCGCAGGATGCGGAAGGCCTCGCCGCCGTGTTCCGCGCCTACCACACGATCAAGGGTGTTGCCGGCTTCCTTCAGCTCGAGGCCATTCAGCACCTCGCGCACGAGGTCGAAAGCCTGCTGGACCTGGCACGCAACCATACGATCAGCCTCGACGAGCGCCTGATTACCCTGATTTTGCAGTCCCGCGACCGCCTGTTGCAGCTCACCGAGCAAATTGAAAAGGCGCTGCACAGCGGCCAGCAACCCTCCGAAGTCATTCCCGTCGGGAGCTTGATCGAAGAAGTCAAGCAGGCAACCCAGGCCGCCTTGCGGGGAGAAAGCGCTCCGGCACCGGAACCCATCGCTCCGACGCCTCAACCGCAAGCCGCCGAGGAAGAGCCGGACGCCGCCACCGAAGAGGAAGAGGTTGCCGAAGCCCTCGAGCCGGAAATCCAGGAGGTGGCCAATGCGCCCGTCTCCCTGGCCACGGCTCGCGCCGCCGAAGCGCTGAAGGACTCGTCCGACAATCTGGTCACCTCCGCCAAACGCAACGCAACCATCCGCGTCGACTATGAGAAGGTCAGCAACTTGATGGACATGGTGGGCGAGCTGGTGATCGTGGAGAGCCAACTGGCCTCTGCCAGCGAGGAAGTGGTGAACACCAACCAGCACCTCCAGCGCATCATGAACCAGTTGAAGCGCATCACCAAGGACCTGCAGCACACGTCGATGGCGCTGCGCCTGGTGCCGATCAAGCCGAGCTTCCAGAAGGTAGCCCGCATGGTGCGCGACCTCTCCCACTCCTTTGGCAAGAAGGTTGAATTTTACATGGACGGGGAAGAAACGGAGCTCGACCGCAGCGTGGTGGAGCAGATCGCCGATCCACTCGTCCACATGGTGCGCAATGCGATCGACCACGGGCTGGAGCCCAACGAGCAGGACCGCGTCAATGCCGGCAAATCCGGCACCGGCCATATCTCGCTCAAGGCCTACCAGATGGGCTCGACCATCGTGATCGAGCTTTCCGACGATGGCCGGGGCCTCAACAGCGAAAAGATTTTGAAGAAGGCGTTGGAGCGCGGCCTGATCGACAGCAACCGCGACCTGACCAAGGAAGAGATCTATCAGATGATTTTCCTGCCGGGCTTCTCCACCGCCGACAAGGTCACGGATATTTCGGGCCGCGGCGTCGGAATGGACGTGGTTCGCCGGAATATCGAAGCCCTGCGCGGCACCGTGCAAGTGGAGTCTCAACCCGGCCAGGGCACCACCTTCAAGATCAAGCTGCCGCTGACCACCGCGATTATCGACGGTCTGGTCGTGCGCGTGGGCAACGAGAAGTTTGTGCTGCCCACCGGGAGCGTCCGCCAGACGATCCGCCCCGAAACCAAACAGATGCGCACCCTCTACGGCAAGGCCGAGGTGGTGGTGCTGCGCGACGAGATTGCACCGGTCATCCGCCTGCACCAGGAGTTCGACATCGAGGACGCCATCACAGATCCGACCAAGGGCAACCTCGTGATCAAGAGCCTTGGGCCGATGATGCGCCGCGTGCGAGGCGTCTCCGGCGGAGCCATCCTTGGCGACGGCACGATCGCACTGATCCTCGACCCATTCTCCATCGTCGCGGCGGCCGCCGACCTGCCGGACAATGCAACGGCCGGAGCCGTGGTCTCCGCCTAGCGACAATCCCAAGACAGATCACTTTTCAAGGAGCCGGACAAACGGCTCCTTTTTTATGCCTCGCCAAGGAGATCCTGCGTGCCGGTGATGGCGGTCTCGGCTAGTAAACGTAGGCCAGTTCCAGCTGCTTTTCGATTTCCTGCTGGTCGCGCTTGATCCGTTGGAGGCGCTGGGACAGCGAACGCTTGCGCTCCTTCAACGTCTTGAGCTGGTACTCGCGCAAGCGCCGCACATGGCTGGGTGATCCTCGACCACCCGCTTCCCTCACCGGCTCGCGGGTCGCTGGGGCCGAAGAAGGGGCAAAAACCGGCTGGGGCGAGGATTTGAGGCTGCCCATGATGCCAGCCATAACGAGGCCGAGCCCGATGGTGCAGTAGACGACGTTGAAATCCTTGGTGAAGATAATGCCGTTGTAGAGAAAGAAGATACCCAACAGCTCCGCCGCCAGCCCGCCCAGCGTGCGATGAACGCGCGACGTTCTGGGCGTCTCGACCACCCGCGTGGTGCGAATGGTCTCAACCTGGCGCTGTTCGGCCTCGACCAGAGAATCGTAGCTCTTGGTCTGGCGGTCCAGCTCCTGATCACACTGCCTCAGGCGCTGCTGTAGCTCCTCATATTCCTTGGCCTGATCGCTGGCCTGCTGCTGGAGCGTGCTTTGCCGCTGCCGCCAGATCTCCTGCACTTGCGCGCGGAAATGGCCGTCGCGGTCAAACCCCGTCAACTCGGCATAGGCCAACACCGGGCGCTGCAGCTCTGGCGACAGCTGATAAAGGCCGTCGACCTCGAGAAAGGCCTCGGGGCGGGCCTTCATGATGGCCTCGAGTGCAGCGGCCTGCACGGAATGGTAGACGTTTTTGAGCAGGTCTTTTGTAAAATAGAAGAAGGGAGCGAAATAGACGATCTGGCGCCGGATCATCTCGTCGGGCAAGATTTCGCACAGATCGTTGATCTCCCGCAGCAGGTGGTCGGGCCAACGGGGGCGTTTGATCTCCTGCTCGGCATAATCGCAGACTTGTTGGCGGAACGCTTCCGTCCAACCGGGGAAGCCCGGCAGCTTCTGCACCTCCTGGTATTGTTTGATGAATTCCTTCCACTCTTCCTGCGTCACCTTGCGTTTCAGCAAGATTTCGAGACCGTCGCGGCAGCACTGGTTGAGCGCGCAGGTTCCATGCAGCAGCGGATGCTGGCCCTTGGGGAAGAGGTCGAACAACGAGGCGGCAAATCCTTGCTGGGAGGCATGGGCGCGCGCCGCCAACTCCTCCTCGCCCAGGATGATCAGCTGGCCAGGATTGCCTTCCGCCTGCGCCTGAAGCATCGGATGCCTCGTGCGCGGGACTCCCATGGCCGTCAGAATATCCTGCGTAGCCTGAGCCCCCAAGGGAGGCAGCAGCAACGTCGTCGGCTGCAGGTCCCCCACCCCGTAATCCATCCAGGCATTGCCGGTATCGTCGGGATCGCGCCCCGTCAGCACAAAGTCGAGGTGCTGGATAATGTCGGACTCGTCGGAGCGCAACATGCGGACGGCAGAACGCCACTCCCGCAGCTTGAACTCCGGCCAGCTGGCGAAATCCTCGAGGATGAACAGGCAACGGGTCAGCGGGCTCCAACCAGAACTCGAGCGGGCTTCAAAAAGGTCGATCAACGTCCCCGCCAGGTCCGAGCCCTCCCGCTCCTGCCGGTCCGCTGCAGCCTTGAAGGCATCCACCAGTCGTTGCAGCTCCGGCTTCAGGCTGACGGTGCGGCTGGCGGCCAACTTCACCAAACCTAGCTCACTCTGCATCATGTCCGCTCGGGTCAACTCAACCACGATGGCGGGACGCTGCTTGCCTTGCAGATAATCGACGAACTCCTGGATCAACCGCGTCTTGCCGACGCCTTCGACTCCGGTGACGATGACGCACGAACTGCTACGGGCATAGGGCATCGACAGCCCCTCGACGAGGGTCTGTAACTCGGCCTCCCGGCCCATAAATGGAAGTTCCGTGGCCACGCGATCAGAAGGTATGGACGGGTGATGTCAGATTGCGTTAAAAAGTCGGTCTGCGGCTGCTCGTCTTTAAAAAAAGCGTTTCTCATTAGAAAAGTTCTTCTCTTATAAAGGATTCCTGCAGCTGTCCGATATAAACGCTGAGGCCTTTCATGAAACACGATTCTCGCCCAGTCTACCTGCTGCGCCTGGCGATCGCCTTGATACCCGCCATCTTCTGGGGCTGCCAGAGCCATGCTCCGGGAGACGCTCGCGTACCGGTCGACAACGTCTATGAAGTGGACGATGAGTTGCCCAGCCACATTCAGCGGGTGGCGCTGCTGCCGGTCTACTGGGAAGGCTACCAGCCTTACACTGACGATTATGTGGACGAGGTCGTGGCCCAGGCCTTGCGTGAATCCACGCGCTTTGAAGTCGTCACGATCCCGCGCGAAATTATGCGTGACTGGTATGGCGATACCCAGATCAACAGCCAGACTCGACTCCCACGCGACCTGCCCCAGCGCATCCTGGACGATTACGGCGCTACGGGCTTGATGCTGGTGGACTTGAATCATTTTCGACCCTACCCGCCCATGGAAGTTTCCATGAAGGCCCAGTTGGTCGACATTTCGACTGGAGAAACCGTCTGGACCGTCGATCATACTGAGACAGCAGGCAATCCAGCCCTGCAAGAAGCAGCTGAGAAAACCGAAGCAGACAACCTCGACGCCCCGGTCGAAGCCTTTGCTCAACGGGCCAGCTACAGCCCACGGCGGTTCCTGGCCGTCGTTTCCCAATCCCTCTTCCACACTTTGCCCAAGCGCCACTGAGCCATGAGGATCAACAACGATCGCCGAGTCTCCTCCTATAAGTCCGTTCGCCGCAATGGCAGCAGTAGCGGTAGTGCTTCCGCCTCCAGCCTGCCCTCGCTCGAGCCGGATCAGGTGGCCCTGAACCAGGTCCGTGAGATGGTCGACCGCCTGATCACCATGCCGGAAGTCCGTGACGAAGTGGCCGAACTCGCCAAACGCCTGGCCCGCGATGCCAATTACCCCTCTGCTGACATTGTAGACGAACTTTCGAAGATCCTGGCCAAAGCCATTCGCCTATGAGCTCTGCCGCGCAGCCCATGCCCCGCCCCGAGGAAGCCATCCGGCACCGCATCGACAATGTGCCCCAACTGGCTTCCCTCCGTAGTATCAGCAACGCCCTGAGTAACCTCCTCAACACGGAGTACAGCTTTACCGCGCAGATTGCCGAGATCATCAGCCGCGACCCTTCCCTTACCTCGCGCCTGCTCAAACTGGTCAACTCGGTCTTTTTCGGGATTTCGCACAAGATCACCAACATCGAGGAAGCAGTCTTTTACCTCGGCCTGCGCCAGATCAAGGAACTCGCGCTCGCCACGCCCGTGATCGAAGACTTCGAGCAGATCCAGCGCAGCGTAAAGGGCATCGAATGGCGCAAGCTATGGCAGCACAGCATCGGCTCTGCCCTGCTCACGCGCGAGATTCTGGCCGTGGCCGACATCACCTACGAGGACGATACCGACTACCTGATCGGCCTACTGCACAAGGTGGGCAAGATCGTAATGGCGGCCGCCTTTCCAGATGAGTTTGTGCAAATCCATCAGCAGACGTGGACATCACCGCGAGAGGTCGCCGAGGAGGAGCGCCGGCTCATCGGCTGGGATCACGCCCAGATGGGCGCCTATTATCTGCAAAAGAACCGTCTCAAGGCGGAGATCTTCGAGGGCATCGCCCACCAGTTTTCTCCTACCCGCGCAGGCCGTTACGCACTGACAGCCGCTGCGATTCAACTCGCGGACCAGATGCTCGTGCAGGAGGGCATTTTCGGCATCGAGAACATCGAACCGGTCGAGAAGGAAGAAGAGGACGACGAACCAATGGAGCTGCACGAACAGCCGGGCTGGATGCTGCTCTTTGGCGGCAAGCGCCAACAGGCCAACCTCGCCATGGCGTCCCTTACCCGCACCTTGAAGCGCCTGCCCATGACGCTCGAAGGCATGGTGTAGGGCCCAAACCGTCCGCAGGATAACGTTTGGCTTGTATTGGGCCGCGCAGTGGTAAAGGCTTAACCCTTATGCGCCTTATCGCCACGCCGTTTCGGTTCTGGTTCCTCAGCCTGATGCCGCTGGCGGTTCTCATCTTCGCCAGCGGATGTGCCTCCACGCCACAAACGGTTGAAATCCAGCCGGTCCAGGTCCAGACTGGCGGTGCCTATCCACTTCAAACCGAAGGAGGCCTTGGCCACGTCTATCTACCATCGGAGGTCACGCAACAGCCTGCGCTGCTTGAACCCCTTCGGCTAAAAGAGCCTGTACCTGTCTCCGATGCGGGTCACACGCCCGAGGTCGTCCTAACTTACGAGATAGTCGCGGATGGCAGAGTCGGCTGATTCGAGGTCGAGGCAACAAAATGACTGGTCCTTCAGAGGCGCCATTTTGGAAGCATTGGCGGAAGCGAACTTCGCTCCAGCCCACATCGGCGATGAGCCCGTCAATGTGCGTGTAACGCATCGGTTCACGCTGCCGCGAACAAGCCTTCTCCTTCCAGATGCAGTAGAACGGTCTGGCCCGCTCAATAGCGGCCGGGGGCGCCCCCGTAAAAGCAGAAGATCTGGACCATCTTGACGTCAGCCCCCTTGGGGCCGGCCTTGACCCGGTGTGACTGACCGCACTTGGGACAATTACCGACGTAGGCGGTGCCCTCCTTGTTCAGATAGAGGCGACCGTAGATGTTGCACGGCTGGAAGTGCGCGCCGATAAACTTGCGGCCTGCGGAAGAGGTCTGCATCAGGCACCTTTCCGCTTTTTCTTCTCCAGCTGATCCCAAATTGCATCGAGACCGGCTAACATACGCACGGCTTCACCCCAGTTCTCTTCCTGTACCGCGGTCTCGCAATACTGGTAGATGCGGCCCAGGCCCAGTGCGATCTCCGGCATGCGTTGGTAGTCCAAGCCGTTGCGGAGGTGCTGAAGCCCGACAAGCGTCTGCTCCTTCTCCTGCTTGGTGCAATGCTCCAAAGCACGACGTGTCACATGGCGGAGGCGTTCCATGGGAGTGGAGCCTGCAGCTTGAGCTTTTTTGTAGGCGGCCGGCACGTTTCGATTCATGAGGTAGTTACCGAGGCGACATCTGTCGAAGTAGCCGTCGGCATGCGAATGTCAAACGTTTCTGCCCATAATGCGATATTGAGCAGCGGCCACAACGGCATGTTGTAGGCGCGCTCACCGGAACGTTCGAGCAGGAAGGCAACGGCATCTCCCCGGCAAAGCTCATCGACGATTTCTGAACCGAGCAGCGTATCGCGCGCGAACTGCCGCCACGGCCCCGCCAGCATTTCCTGGAAAGGTGTGGGGAACGAAACCTTGCGGCGCGTCAGGATTTCCGGCGGCAGGTCGTTGCGGAAGCCTTCGCGTAAAACCCGCTTGGGCAGCACCAGCCCTTGGGCGTCCAGCTCCTGGGCGTTGAGCGTCTTGCCCTCCTTGCGCGCCTCGTCGTCGATCCAGTCCAACTTGAGCGCGTCGGGCAACTGGAATGCCATGCTCATCAGGCGCGGATCGGTAAAGGGCACCCGCCCTTCCACACTCGCCGCCATCGTACTCGAATCCAGGCGGCTGAGCAGCCCCTCGAGGTTGATCTGGGCATGCAGGTGCAGGTAACGATCCATGGGGGTCAGGTCGCTCAACCCCTCGAGCACGCGGAGGTAATGCAGGAACATATGTTCGTCTTGCTGCACGCCCTCAATGGTCTGCTCGTTGAGGATCTGGAACTTCATCCCGAGCGGCACCCACGAATTGAGCCGGAAATAATGTTCGGTCAGATTGCCGAAGCGGTCTACGCCGTAGAGTCGGCGCAGCGACTTCTCGTAGGCCTCGCGCTCGGCCTGCGGCCAGTGCTCGAGCTCATGTGCGCGCTCAAAGTCCCAGGCGGAAGCATAGGGTAGCGTATAGCCAGCAAAAACCTCGTCGGCTCCCTCCCCGCTCAGCGCCACAGTATAATCGTTGCGCAAGGCGCGGGCCAGGCGGTAGATCCCGACTTCGTTGGGTGTGCTGAGCGGCTGCCCCTTCTGCTCCAGCAAATATTGCCAGTCGTCCAGATAGTCCTTCTCGTCCAGCACGATCTTCCGGCAGCGCAGCTGCAGGGCATCCGCCGCAAGATCGACATAAGGGAACTCGTGATAGGCTTGCCCGAAGGTCCCCTCGCGCTCATAGCCCACGGTATAACAGTGGTAGCGTCCTCCGGTAATAAGGCTGGCCTGGCTCGCGATGATACAGGAATCGAGGCCGCCACTTAAAAAGCCCCCCAGCGGGACGTCGCTCACCAACTGGCGCTCCACTGCAGCTCGCACTTCGGCGCGAATCTCCTCCGCAGCATCCTGGATGTCACGCGGGCGCTTGGAGGCGGGCGGCACCACGGGCAATTGCCAGTAGCGCAGGGGCATGGCCTTGGGCAGGCGCGGGCTGAGCTCGAGCAGGCTGCCCGGCTCCAGCGTAGACACGCCTTCGACCAGGGTGCGCTGGCCCAGCGTGGTGCGGATCGTGGAGAGATAGTGCGAAAAGGTGACCAGATCCAACTGGCGCTCCACGCCCGGAAAGCTCAGCACCGAGGCCATGGACGAGCCGAAAAAGCAGCAACTGCCGACAAAGGTATAATAGAGCGGCTTCACCCCGGCATGGTCGCGCGCGAGCCAAAGGCGCTGCTCCTGGGCGCGATAAAAGGCGAAGGCAAACATGCCGTTGAGCTTGCCCAGTGCCTTGCGGCCCCATGCCTGCAACGCTCGCAGCAAGACCTCGGTATCGCCCTGACTGACGAAGGTGTGTCCTTCGGATTGGAGCAGCACCCGCAACTCGCGGAAGTTGTAGATCTCGCCATTGAACACCAGCACATCGCCGGTCTGCGGGTCTTTCCAGGGCTGCGGGCTGCCTTCCACATCGATGATGCTGAGGCGACGGTGCGCAAAAGCGTATCCCGGCCCGTTGGCGAAGCCTTCAGCATCCGGGCCTCGTCGTTCCAGACAGGCCGAGGCGTCGCGCACCCACTCCAAAGGCAAGTGCTCTCGGGTGGTCGCATCAAAGGCTCCGGCTATTCCACACATAGATCAAAGGGGGGGGACGACAACTACGTAAAGGGTCGGCCCGAATTCACCATAGTTTAGGTAAATGCGACGGCTTCGCACTCCCAAAGGCGGAAAAAGCTTCCCCCTTACCGTCGTTTCCTTGGGGGAAAGATTTTCCCCCAGTCGCCCGGCAATTTCGCCGGAGGCACGCATTATTTTTTATCCAACTGAAATCAAACAACTTACACTGTTTGGCATCGGTACCGCTTAAAGTTGGGCAGCGAACACAGCGGCCCGCCGCCGCATCGCGAATCACTCAACTACCAAATACTCAACTTCCACTTTAACCAGCTTCGGAATTATGAGCGACATCGCACTATCAACCGGCATGCGGGCGAACCTGGTCTCGCTGCAAAAGACGTCGAACCTGATGAACAAGACCCAGGAGCACCTCTCCACGGGTCGCAAGGTCAACAGCGCCATCGACAATCCCCTCAACTTCTTCGCAGCCTCCAACCTCAACGACCGTGCCTCCGCGCTCGAGGCTCGCCTCGACGGCATGGGCCAGGCCATCTCGACCCTCAATGCCGCCGATACGGCCATGACCTCCATGCGCAGCATCGTCAGTGCCATGAAGGGTGTCGTAGACGAAGCGCTCTCCAGTTCCGACTCCGGCGACCGCGCTTCGCTCGGCAAGCAGTTCAACGAATTGCTCGTCCAGCTCGAAGGCCTCTCTCGCGATGGCTCCTATAAGGGCATCAACCTGCTGAAGTCGGCCGAAAGTGGCCGCACCGCCGGCTCCACGACGCTGATGACGGTGCAGTTCAACGAAGACTTCGGCGACAGCACCCTCTCGATCAAGGGTGTGAACATCCAGGGCTCCACCGGTGGCGTCTCGCTCGACGCCAATGGTGAAATTGCCAACGCCTCCGACATCACCAGTGCCCGCTCCAACGGCACCAGCACGGTTTCTCAGCAATACGCGCTGACGCTCAACGTAGACGGCACCGGCCTTACATCGGGCGGCACCGGCACCGCCAACCAGTCCGTGGTGGGCATCCGTGCAGCCGACATCACCGGCACCGCCTCCGCCGCGGAAAATGCCAACGGCACCGGCCACACCTTGAGCTTCGTCGACCCGGACACCTACCAGGCCAACCTCCGCGCCATGGTGCAGGATCTCGAAAAGTTCGACCAGGCCCTGGTGAATTCCTCCAAGCAACTGGCCCAGAACGTCAACATCGTGACGGTGCGCCAGGACTTCACCACCGACCTCATCAACACGCTTGAGGAAGGTGCGGACAAGCTGACGCTCGCCGACCTGAACGAAGAAGGTGCGAACCTGCTGGCCCTGCAAACGGCCCAACAGCTCGGCACCCAGTCCCTCTCGCTCGCGTCTCAATCCAACCAGTCCGTTCTGAGCCTCCTGGGTTAAGCCCCGGGAGCCTCCTTCTCTTTTTTCCGAGGGCCCTCCGGTCCTCCTATAGATTTTCGGCCGTGAGCTCGTTGCAGCTCCGGCCTGTTCTTTGACATCCCCTTCTCACCTTCCGAGCTACCTTTAGAGACTTTGGAAGGCCCCACGGTGGGGTCTTCCTGGAGCTAGAACATCTCCATCATACCAGAAAGGTAGCCAAAATGAACTCAATCGCCATCAGCGCGGGCATGCGCGCTAACCTCGTGTCGCTCCAGCAAACCTCCAAGTTGCTGGGCACGACCCAAGAACGTCTGGCCACTGGCCGGAAGGTGAATTCGGCCGTCGACAACCCCACCAACTTCTTTGCCGCCTCCAACCTGAACGACCGGGCTTCGCAACTCGAATCCCGTCTGGACGGGATGGGTCAGGCCGTCAGCACCCTCGAAGCCGCCGACAAAGGCATTACCGCCATGCGCGGCATCGTCAGTGCGATGAAGGGTGTCGTTGACGAAACGCTGTCCAGCTCCGACTCCAACGACCGTGCCAGCCTGGGGCAGCAGTTCAATGAACTGATTTCCCAACTGCAGAGCTTCGTGAACGACTCCTCCTACAAGGGCGTCAATCTCCTGAAGTCCGGCCAGGCTGACCGCACGAGCGGTGGCACGGAGACCTTGACGGTGCAGTTCAACGAGAACTTCGGCGAATCGCAGCTCTCTATCTCGGGCATCAACGTCCAAGGCTCCACCAGCGGCGTCAGCGTCGATTCCAATGGTGAAATTGCCAACGCCTCCGATATTACGGGCGCGCGCTCTGTGGGCACCAGCACCGTGTCCCAGGAGTATGCCATCTCCCTCAATATCGCCGGCAGCAGCATCGCCTCGGGTGGCACCGGCGCCGCCAATGCGGCTGTCGTGGGCATCCGTTCCGCAGACATCACCGGTAGCGCCGCCGCCAGCCAAAACGCTGATGGCACCAGCCATGCGCTGAGTTTCGTGGATGGAGACAACTACCAGACCAATCTCCAGCAAATGGTGAAGGATCTGGAGTCGTTCGACCAAGCTCTCGTCAATACTGCCAAGCAGCTGTCCCAAAACGTGAACATCGTGTCCCTGCGACAAGACTTCACGACGGACATGATCAACACCCTCGAAGAAGGTGCCGACAAGTTGACGCTGGCCGATTTAAATGAAGAAGGGGCGAATCTCCTGGCGCTGCAAACCTCGCAGCAACTCGGGATTCAGTCGCTGTCGTTGGCCTCCCAAAGCCAGCAGTCCGTCCTCAGCCTCGTGGGTTAATCTCACGGATAGCGACCCAGATAAAAAAGCGCCCCCACCCGGGGCGCTTTTTTTGTGCGCAGAAACTTTTTTGCAAAAACGAAAAAATTTCCCTCAACCGCGCCTAGGGCATCCGACTTATAAGCCGTCAGCAAGAAATGCTGATGCGGCAGAAGCCGCCAAAACCACTAAACCACCAGAAAGGTAGTATCATGAGCAACATTACGCTGTCCGCAGGTATGCGGTCCAATCTCGCGTCTCTCCAGCAGACGAACAAGACTCTTACCACCGTCCAGGAACGTCTTTCGACGGGTAAGAAGGTCAATTCCGCGATCGACAACCCGACGAACTTCTTTGCTTCGTCCAACCTGAACGACCGCGCCACCCAGCTGGAAGCCCGCCTCGACGGCATGGGCCAGGCGGTCAGCACGCTGAATGCGGCTGACAACGGCATCACCGCCATGCGCGGTATCGTCTCCGCCATGAAGGGTGTTGTGGACGAAGCCCTCGCTTCTTCCGACTCCAACGACCGCGCCAACTCCGGCAAGCAGTTCAACGAACTGATGGTCCAGTTGAACCAGTTCGCGGCCGACGCCTCCTACAAGGGTGTGAACCTTCTCCAGTCCTCGCAATCGGACCGCACCACGGGCGGCACCGAAACGATGACGGTGCAGTTCAACGAAAACTTCGGCGGCTCCACGCTGGATATCACCGGGGTCAACGTTCAAGGTTCCACCGCCGGCGTCACGACGGACACCAACGGTGAAATCGCGAACAACTCCGACATCACCGGCGCCCGCACCGTCGGCACCGCCACGGTTTCCCAGACCTACGCCATCACGCTGAATGCGGATAGCTCCGGTCTCGCCTCCGCCGGCACCGGCTCTGCCAATGCGGCTGTCGTGGGTATCCGTTCGGCCGACATCACCGGCTCCGCCAGCGCCGCGCAGAACGCGGACGGCACGGGTGGCTCGCTGAGCTTCGTCGACGCCGACAACTATCAGGGCAACCTGAAGCAGATGGTGCAAGACCTCGAGGCCTTCGACCAGGCTCTGGTGAACAATGCGAAGCAACTGTCACAGAACGTGAACATCGTGTCGCTGCGCCAGGACTTCACCAACGACCTGATCAACACCTTGGAAGAAGGTGCCGACAAGCTGGTCCTCGCCGACCTGAACGAAGAAGGCGCCAACTTGCTGGCCCTGCAAACCAGCCAACAGCTCGGTATCTCCTCGCTGTCGCTGGCCTCGCAAAGCCAACAGTCGGTCCTCAGCCTCGTGGGTTAAGGACGCGGCGGAGATTCCGTCTCCTCCATTTGAAAAGGGCAGACCGTTTTGGTCTGCCCTTTTTGCTATAGATAAACATCTTACGCCGTAAACAGCGCAAAAGGCACTAAGCATGCTTATCTTTCAGTCGACTTCTATAACCGGAAAAACTTACCCGCTATGGAGCGACTCAGCTCAACGCAGATCCGAGAATTCATCGACCCGATGGCGTTTACCAAAACGCGATCCACGGAAACGACGTCCGCCGAGTCCGCGCGGGAGAAGCGGATCGTCACCAGCAGCGCCAACGAGTCGCTGTCACTGATCCTGGGTGCCATTGGCCGAATCGAAGACCTCGAATACAACCTGCAGTCCATGCGGGAATATGCGGTGGCCGGAGCCAAAGGCGGCCTCTCGGACTACAAATACGACGAGTACTACGGGGCACTGCGGTCATTGACCACGGGTTTCGAGCAGGTGGTCGGTGCCACGACCTTCAACGAAAAAGCACTTTTTGATGGCCGCGACATCGTGCTCAACACGGGCTCGAGCAAAATCGACCTCAACGTCAACAGCCTGAATCTGTCGGGCGAGGACTCCCTGGACCTGATCAAACGGCCATCCGGGGCAAAAGTGACCGTCGGCTACGATGTGGCGACGTTGGTCCGCAATCAGGGTTCAGGGCTGCGCGGGCTTGATATTTCTGACGCGAAGGCAGTCGAACGCACCGATTTTTTGCCGGAACTCGAGGACGGCACCTATAAGCTCGAGATCATTTACGAAGGACCGGGCTCTTCCATTGAGCTGCGCGACCAATTCGGCAAGCTGCTCGAAACCAAGGAAGGTGTAGATTTGAGCGGCTCCGGCCAGGAAAAGGTCACCCTCGACTCGGGTATCGAACTGACCATCGACAAGCTGCAACTGCTCCAGTCTTACGACAAGTGGGACTACGAGAACGACGGCCCCGTCTCCCTCTACGCCAACCTCGATTACCAGAAGGTCTATTTTCACGAATTGCAGGACGGAGAAGAGGCTGCCAACCAAACCAGTTCCGTGGAGTGGAATTTCAAGGGCACCCGCGATTATACCGGCCCGGCCATCAACCTGCTCGACATCGAGACGAACGGCATCGACACCGACAAGGCCGAACTCGACACCGGCGTCTACAATATGAAGGTCATCTATAAGGGTGAGAAGTCGGTGGTAGAGCTTTACGATGCCGACGGCATGCTCAAGAGCCGCGTGGGAGGAATCGACCTGACTGGTGACGGCGAGCATGACATCGACCTGGGCACGGGCGTACGCTTCACCTTTGAAAACAACGGTTACGGTCCGAACGACGAAAAGACGCTGCACGCAACCTTCAACTACACCGCCGCCGATCAATACAAGCGCGATTTCGACTTCCAGGACTACATCGCCAAGATTGACTCAGCCCTCGAAGTGCTCTCAGAACAAAAGCAGGTGTTTGAGGACGCTCAGTCTCAAGTGACCGAAGTCGTGCAATTGCAGCAGGGCGTCTCCAGCGGCACGGGCGCCGGAGCCGGAGCCGCGGCCATGCTCGGCGCAGCGGGCGGTTCTTCCAGCGTGCTCGGCCTGTTGGGCTCGGCGGGCGGCAACAGTAGTATCTTCGGCGCGATCAACGGCAGCGGCTCGGCAACCTCACAACTGAACGCTACGGCCACCCAAATGCTGTCGACGCTCGGCTCCGCCGGCACCGCGAGTGCCAATCTGTCGTCCAGTGTCATGAACTACTAGGTCGATGTCTGCCACCTCCTATCCGCCCCATCTCTACCGCAGCTCTGGCTACGCCCAGAGTTTCGGGGAGTGGATGCACCCGGTGGATCTACCGCGCGCGGGCGGTTATTTGCTGGCTCGCCAATGGCAGGCGCTCGGTTGGGATTTGATGGCGCCCTACCCCCTGTTGTCGCTACGCAAGTGGCAATACCTCAGCACCGACCTCGCGAACCTCGGCGAAAGCTATACCAGCCTCGTCGCGGTAGTGGATCCGCTGGCTGACACCACACCAGAGCAGCTGAGCAGCACCTTTTCCGACCTCTGCCGCCCCTTCAAGCAACACCACCTGGTGGACCTCCAAGCAGAGCCGACTCGCCACTTCAGCAGCCATCACCGGCGCTATGCCAAAGCGGCCGCCAAGGCTGTGCACGTGGAAGAGCTTTCAATACCATGTGACTACCTGGATGACTGGTGTGCGCTCTATGACATCTTGATTCAGCGCCACGAAATCGGAGGACTGACACGTTTTTCGCGCGCCAGTTTTTCCGTCCTGCTTTCACTGCCGGGCTGCCGGGCCTTTGCGGCGCGCAGCCACGCGAGTGGCCAGATTGTCGGCATGATCCTGATGGCCGACGCCGAAGGGGATACGCACTACCATCTGGGCGCCTATAACGCCGAGGGTTATGCGTCCAAGGCCTCGTTCGCTCTCTTTGCCACGATCATCAACCAATACGCCCGCAAAGGCTATCGTTACCTCAACCTCGGCGGCGGTGCGGGCTTCCGTGATGATCCAGAAGATGGTCTGGCGCGCTTCAAACAGGGTTGGGCCAGTTTTTCTCGCCCCACATACCTTGTCGGTAAAATTCTTCATCGCCCCCGCTATCAACTTTGGCAAAATAGTGCCGATGCCCTAGAGAGTGGCTTCTTTCCCGCCTATCGGGATCCAAGCCTAGTCAAGAACTCTCAGCCCGCACCTGTCCATGCATAGCTATCAATATAACCTGGGCCTGAAATTCGCTGCCGTCGCCGAACAGCACGCGGACCGCATCGCGCTGCGCTACCCTACCGGACATACTTTCACGTACCGCCAATTGCTGATGCGTGCGCGCCAGTTCGCACGCCTCCTCCTCTCCCGCGGAATGACCGCCGGAGACGTGCTTTGCATTTTCCACAACCAGTCCTTCGACGCCTTTGCCGCCATGCTCGGCGCGATGAGCGTGGGCGTCATCTATGCCAACGTCGACCTGAGCAGCCCTGACGCCCGCGTCTTGCGCATGCTTCAGCAAGTGGAGCCCCGCCTGATCCTCGCCGCCCAGCCCAACCTGACCCGGGCCGGTAGCCTGGCGCAACAGGTGGGCTGCCGCCTCGAGTGCTTTGAGGATCCGCTGCTGCAAACGGAGGTGATGGCCTACCCCAGTGACGCGCTGATCGAGACGCCTGCCATCACAGGCCAGCATCCGGCCTACCTGATGTTTACGTCTGGATCCGCCGGCTATCCCAAGGCTTCGATCGCCACGCACGACAACGTGCTCAACTTCAGCAACTGGGTCCGTGAGCGCTTTCTGATCGGGCCGGACGACGTGTTCACCAACCTGAACCCGCTGGCCTACGACAACGCAGTCTTCGACTTTTTCGGCAGCCTCTTCAACGGCGCCGCCATGATCCCCTTCAGCCGCGAAATCCAGACGCAGCCACGCGAACTCGTCGACGCTATCAACGAACTGGGTTGCACCATCTGGTTCTCCGTACCCTCGTTGCTCATCTACCTGTTGCGGCTGCGGGCACTGCGTCCGGGTGATCTGCGGGGCCTGGGCACCGTCGCATTTGGCGGAGAAACCTTCCCCAAGGCGCCGTTGCGCCAGCTGGCCCGTCATCTGGGCGCCGGCATCCAACTGATCAATGTCTACGGCATGTGCGAGACCACCAGCATAGCCGCTGCCTACACTTTGAAGCAGCGCGATCTGGTGGATGAAAAGCCCCTGCCGCTGGGCCACCTGGGCGAAAACTTTCAAGGCTATGTGGTCGACGAAGTAAGGCAGCAGGTTCCCGAAGGCGGCATTGGCGAGCTCTGCATCAGCGGCCCGGGGCTTGGGCTGGGCTACTATCGCGACCCAGACCGCACTGATCGGGCCTTTATCCGCAATCCCTGGCGCCTGAACTACCGCGAAACCCTGTACCGGACCGGCGACCTCGTGCGCCAGGACCCGGAGACCGGCTACTACGTGTTTCTGGGCCGCAAGGATAACCAGATCCAGCACGAAGGCCACCGCATCGAGCTGGAAGAAATCGAAGCGGCACTGGGTGCCCTCGAAGGCATCTCCGAATGCTGCGTCGTCTACCACCGCGACCCCAACGGGCAAGGCCGCATCGCCGCCTATGTCAATGCGAAGGACTTCGACGATCAGGTGATGCTGACGGCCCTGCGTTGCCGCTTGCCCAGCTACATGCTGCCGCACCAGATCATTTCACTTTCACCCCTGCCGAAGAATGTGGACGGTAAGGTGGATCGACACCAACTCTCTGCGATGACCCTATGAGCAAACGCCTGCTTGTGTTCGGCGCCGGCAATGTGGCCGACGTCGTCTCCTACTACTTCAAGTCGGATTCTCCCTATGAAATTGCTGCCTTCGTGGTGGACGGGGAGTTCCTGCGGGAAACGTCCTTCCTCGGGCGCCCGGTGGTAGCATGGGAGGAGGCACAGCAGACATTCAGCGCAGAGGAACACCGTATCTTTGTGGCCCTGGGGCCGCAGGAGCACAACCAGCTACGCGCAAGCAAGCTGGCGCTGGTCGAGGCTGCGGGATATGAGCCGGTCAGCTATATCAGCTCACGCTCCGGCATCCCGTCGATCCTGTCTTTTGGCAGCAACTGCCTGATCCTTGAGCACCAGGCGATCCAGCCGGGCGCCCGCCTCGGCAAAAACGTGTTTGTGTGGAACAACGTGCTGATCGGGCACCACTCTTTTGTCGGCGACAACTGCTGGCTGGATTCCATGGCCGCGGTGGGTGCGAGCGTCACCGTAGGTGATGGCACCCGCGTGGGCATCAACGCCACCGTAGCGGACAAGAAGCGCATTGGCACGAGCTGCGCCATCGCTCCGGGGGCGGTCGTGACTCATCACCTCCCCGCAGGCGCGACCGTCCATGCCCCGCAAGGGATCGTAACGCCTGCGCAGGCCGCACTGTAAGCTCGTACTATGGAAAGCGCGCGCTACCTCCTCATCGGCAACCGAACGTATACCTGGAGGAGGATGCGTGAGCTGGGGCTTACCGTCGAAGTTGCCGCCGCCGAGGGATCATATCTGGAGCGCGCGTTGAGTGCCGAGGAAGTCCCTTATCAGCCTTTCCGCAGCAAACGGCAGTTGATGGACCTCATCACACGGTCCGATTGTGACGTGGTCGTTTCCAACGGCTGTCCCTACATCCTGCCCGTTACACGCCTGCAAGAGACCTGTGCCCACCGGATCTTCGTCAATCTGCATCCGTCGCATTTGCCGGACCTCAAGGGCCCCCACCCGATCAATGGCGCGCTGTTGTATGGTAGGGATTGCGGTGCCAGCTGCCACCTGATGGATGACGGTGTGGACACCGGGCCGGTTATCGCCCGCATCCGCATCTCGTATTCGCCCGACCTCGAGGCTCCCCTGCTTTACCAACTCTGCTTCCGAGCAGAAGCAGACGCGTTCGAACTGGCCATGCGCCGAGCATTCGAACCGCTGGATCCAGATCAGGTCGTGCCTGACCCGCCCTATCTACCCTTGGTCTACTATGTCGCGACGGAGGAAGACCAGTGCATCGATTTCAGAGAAGATTCTGAAGCAATTTACCGCCGCATTCGCGCCTTCAGTACCCCCAACCGCCCTGCCTTCTTCGAGGCGAACGGCCACCGTTTTACCGTGCGCGATGTGGAATGGGTCGAAAACAGCTATCTGCGGTCGAAGCGGGACCAATATGCGGACCGCTCGGTCGTGCTCGTCTATGAAGACCGCGTGCTCGTCCGCATCGGGGACACCTACCTGAAGCTGAAGAGCGTCGAAGGTCCACTCGAGGCGTTGCCCGAGGGGCTCCCCCTGCTTTAGTCGACGCGGAAAAGACTTCCACCAGAGGTAGGGAAAGCCTTTCCGCAGCGAATGGCAGAAGCACGGATAAAAACTTATTACGCTATTAATTAGCAACTTACAACATACGGCATCATGCCTGCTTATTCGTGGGCATGAACATAGGAATGGCGCAAAGTGCAGCCGCGATGCACGGCCTGGAGCAATGGCAGCAAGCGGTGTCCCACAACCTGGCAGCAGCCCAGGTCGCGGGATACAAGCCTTTGCAAGGTTCCTTCGATGCCACCCTGGCAGGCAAGATGCCCGGCTCGACCAACTCCGAACTGCTGGCAGACTCCGTGGACGGTCGCTCCCCCACCTACCATCAGAGCCGCAACTTCACCGGCGGTGAGATCCGCTCGACCGATAATCCGAACGATCTCGCCATCACTGGCGAAGGCTTCTTCGGCATCGAGGCCCCTGATGGTGAGACGATGTACACGCGCAACGGCGAGTTTCACATCAGTCCGGAGAACTACCTCGTGACCAGCAACGGCTCCCTCGTCCTGGGTGACAGCGGCCCAATCGAGCTGGACCCCACGCTCGGACCGATGAAGGTCGCGGCGGACGGTACGATTTCCCAAGGCTTGCAACCGGTCGGCCAAATCCAGCTGACCCAATTCGAAAACCCGCAAAACCTGGTCGCGGCCGGCGGCTCGTTCAAGGTGGATCCGGACAATGATCCGGGCGCCACGACCCTGGCCAAGGAAAACGTCCAGATTGCGCAGGGCTTCGTCGAAGAGGCCGGCGTCAAGCCGATCGAGGAAATGGTCAACCTGATCACCATCTCCCGAGCTTACGAGACTCACCAGAAGATCATCCAAAGCTACGATCAGCGTCTGCAGCAAACGATCCAGACGCTGGGCGACACCCGCTAATCCTTGACCTGGTAATCCGATGAACCTTTCCCTCTACGCCAGTGCGACGGGCATGGAAGCCCAGCAGCTGAACCTCAACAACATCGCCAACAATATCGCGAATGTGAATTCGACCGGTTACAAGCGGTCGAGGGTTGAGTTTCAGGACTTGCTGTATCAAAGCCAGGCGCCCAAGGGCGGCGATGCAGGCGGCGGCGGCACCACCCCCACAGGCATCGAGGTGGGCAACGGTAGCCGCGCGGTCTCGACTACCAAGATTTTCTCCCAGGGCCAGCTGACCCAGACGGATAACCCTTGGGATACGGCCATCGACGGCGAAGGCTTTTTCCAGCTGACCAAGGCCGACGGCACCACCGCCTACACCCGCGACGGTTCCTTCAAGATCGATGCGACTGGCCAGGTGGTGAACAACGACGGCCTCGTCTATACCGGCATCGGCGCCGTCCCGGCCAACGTGACCGGCGTCTTTATCGCCCCCACTGGGGAGGTGAGCTTTGAAACACCGGGCGGCATCGTGCCGGGCCCGACCATCCAGCTCGCCCGCTTCAGCAACCCGAACGGCCTGAAGTCCCTCGGCGGCAACCTTTACCAGGAAACCCAGGGCTCCGGCGCCGCCGTCGTCGGCACGCCCGGGACTGATGGCATGGGCATCTTGCGCCAGAACTATCTGGAGATGTCCAACGTCAACGTGGTCGAAGAAATGGTCAGCATGATCGTCGCCCAGCGGGCCTATGAAATCAATTCCAAGGCCATCCAGACCAGCGACGAGATGATGTCCACCGTCAACCAGCTGAAGCGCTAATGACCCGCCTTTTGCAGTCCATTGCCCTGAGCCTTTCCCTCGGCTCCGCCCTCCTCGCCGCACCGGCGAAGATGGACAGCCTCATGGCCCTGCTCGAACCCGCCCCCATCGCGACCCGGGAAGTCGTCGAACCCACCGTCAAAGCGCCCGCCGCACCTGTCGCACGCCCCAAGGCCCCCGTTGAGCAAGCTCCCGTAGCCCCCGTCACGACCTTCGAGCTCGACCGCACGACCATCATGGCGTTGCTGCAGTCCGCACTGACGAACTACTACAGCCTGGAAGGCGAGTTGGTGGTGCACGCGCAGGAAACCATCCGCAGCGTGGAAGTCGGCGGCAGCTACGACCTGAAGATTCTTTCCGCCCCTTCGACGATCAGCCGCTCCCTTTTTGTGCGTTACCAGATCATGAGTGACGGCAAGCCGGTCTCGACCGGCGCTCTCCATCTGAGCGCCGAACACTGGCAAGAGGTTTACGTGGCCCGCCAGCACGCCCGCCGCGGCGAATCGCCTTTTGAGGGCGACCTGATCCGTGAGCGCGTCGATACGCTGCGCCAGAACTACGAACTGGTAGACGCCGGCATCGACCTCTCGGATTACGAACTCGCGCTCCCCACGCAACCCAACCGCCCGCTCGGCTGGCGCAACCTGACGACCCGCCCGCTCGTGAAAAAGGGCGCCATCGTCGAAGCCCAGGCCCGCGATACCGGCTTGCTGATCACCGTGCCTGCCGTGGCCCTGCAAGACGGTCAGCAAGGCGAAGTCATCCGCGTGCGCAACCTGCAAAGTCGTCAAGACATCACCGCCCAAGTCATCGATGAAAACCTGGTGCAAGTCCATTTCTAGCCTCGCCCTCGTGCTGACCCTCTCCCCTCTGAGCGCGGAATCGCTCTGGAAGAAGGCGACCAACGACGAGCGCGGCCTCTACACCCGCCAGACGGCCTCCAAGGTCGGCGATATCCTCACGGTGCTCGTGAGCGAGACAGCGGCTATCTCCGCGACTGGGCCGAACGTGCAACAGGGCAATCAGACCTCCTCGCTCAAGTCGGAGATTTTCCGCCTGATCGACGAGAAAGACCTGCACCCGCTCCACATCGGTACCAACAGCAGCGGCGAGCCGATCGAGGTCGATCTTTCCAGCATTTTCCGCGGCGACTACAACAGCGGTGACGCGAGCTACGACCAGACGATGTCCATCGCCCAGGTCCCCGTTTCCGTGACCGTGGTCGATACCTTGCCCAACGGCAACCTCGTCGTCGAAGGCGCCAAGGTCGTCTCGATCAACGAAGAGCGCCTTTACGCAGTCCTGCGCGGCGTCGTGCGCCCGCAAGACGTCACCCTCAGCAACACCGTCACTTCCGGTCAAGTGGCCAACGCCTATGTCGAGTTCATGAGCGAAGGCAGCCTGAGCGACGCCCAGAAAAAGGGCTGGCTCACCCGCATGATCGAAGGCGTCAACCCGTTCTGATCTCCATGTTGCGCACCTACATCATCAGCCTGATCGTCCTGCTGCTCGCCCTGCCCTGTGCCTATGGGTCGCGCATCAAGGACCTGACGGTCGTGGAAGGCGGTCGGTCCAATCAGCTGATCGGCTACGGCCTCGTCGTGGGCCTGGCGGGCGATGGTGACGGCACCAGCAACAAGGGTACGCTGCAATCCGTTGCCAACCTGCTCTCGCGCTTCGGCGTGCAGGTCGACTCCGAGGACGTGAAGAGCGACAACGTCGCCGCCGTCATGATCACGGCCGAGATTGGGGCGTTCACCCGCGAAGGCACGCGCCTGGACGTGGTGGTGAGCTCCATCGCCGACGCCAAGACCATCCAGGGCGGCGTGCTGCTGCAAACCCCGCTGCGCGGCGCCGACGGTGTCGTCTACGCGGTGGCGCAAGGCCCGATCGCGGTCGGCGGTTTCCTCGGCGGCGCTGGCGGTTCCACCGTGCAGAAGAACCACCCGACGGTCGGCCGCATCCCCGGCGGGGCCATCGTGGAACGCGAGGTGCCGACCAACATCGTGACGCGCGACGCGCTCAATCTGTTGCTGCTCAATCCCGACTTTACGACGGCGGTCCGCATGGCCCAGTCGATCAACGAACGCTTCCCCGGGGTCGCCCAAGCCACGGATGCTTCCGCAGTGAATGTGCTGATCCCCGAAGATATGCGCGCCCAGCTCGCCAACTATCTGGCGGTGGTGAATTCGCTGGAGGTGGTGCCCGACATCACCGCCCGCGTGATCATCAACGAGCGCACCGGAACGATCGTGGCGACGCAGAATGTGCGCATCTCCAAGGTCGCGATCAGCCACGGCTCACTCACGGTCAGCATCAGCCAGAACAACCGCGTCAGCCAGCCCAACGCCCTGGCGCCGGCGCCGCCGGCAGGGGCCGAGCCCACCCAGACACCCGACGGTGCAACCGTCGCGCCCGGCGGCAGCACGGTGCTCTACGGCAACACGGAGACCGAAGTGACCGAAGGACAAGGCGGCTTCCGCGTAATCGACGACCTGCCGACGCTCGACCAGCTAACTTCTGCCCTCAACGCTCTTGGGGTCTCCACTCGCGACATGATGTCGATCCTGCAATCGCTCAAAGCCGCCGGAGCCCTGCAAGCCGAACTCATTATCCAATAGCGCCATGGACATGATCAATGCCATCAGCCCGATGACCACCGACGCCGGCCAAATGCGCGCGCAATTGGCACAGGCCGGGGCCAGCCAGGGCGCCGGCGAAGTCGAAATGGCCGCCGATCAGTTCGAGGCGATCTTCGCTCGCCAGTTCCTCGAAGAAGCGATGAAGCCGATGTTCGAGGGCGCCATCTCCGAGTCCGGCACCGGACCGGACCTCTACCGTTATTTGCTCGCAGACAGCCTCTCCCAAAGCATGGCCCAGCGCGGCGTCTTTGGCCTGGGCAACGTGCTGCAACACCAATTGCAACCCGCAACCGGCTCTGAGCCGGCCGAGAATTCCACCGCACAATGATCGCTCTAGACGAAGCTCAATGGCAGCCGCTTGCCACCGCCTTGCGGAATGAGGCCCAGGAATACGCCTGGTTGCTCAGCCTGCTCGAGCAGCAGCAAAAGGGCATCCTCGAGCAAAACTACGCCGAGTTTCCGGAGCTGACGCACTCCATCGACGAGCAGCTCCGCACCACCGCCGAAAAGCGCAACAACCGCGAAATGCTGGCGCAAGAGCTGCGCCTGCAAAACGGTCTGGACGAGCAGGCTACCTTACGGTCGCTCATTGAGTTGATCGAAGGACCGGTGCGCGGTATGTTCGAGGAGCTGCTCAACGAATTGCGCAGCCTCACCGAGCGCCTGCAAAACCGCTCGCGTCAGAACAAACTCATGCTGGCCCGCGCCAATGAAATCTCCCGGGAGCTGCTGAGCTACCTGCAGCCGACCCAAAGCCAGACGACTTACACCCAACGCGGCTACCTGGCTTTCAAGACCAACAGCCGCAGCACCTCGCTGAGCGTCAAGGCTTAACGACCATGTCCCTCCTCCACGGCATCTCCACCAACGCGCAGGCCCTCAATACCTACGGGCGCGCCTTGCAAGTGACGGGCAACAACATTGCCAACGTCAACACGCAGGGGTACGCGCGCCAGGTCGTGCAGGTCGGGTCGAGCAACAGCTACACCCAGGGCCGCTCCGTCCAGTCCACCGGCCTTTCGGTGACTGGCTACAGTGACGTGCGCAACTCGATGCTGGATGCCCAGATCGTGCGCGAACAGAGCGTGGCCAGCCGCTACGAAGGCGAGGCGGAAATTCTTTCCGAACTCGAAACCTTGCTGGGAGACACCCTCGGCAACACCGAGGCGCTCTCCACCCTCGAAGGTGCCTCCGAAGAAACCCTCTCCGGCGGGTTGCGCGGTGACCTGCAGGCGTTCTTCTCCTCCTGGGATGCCCTGGCGGCCGCCCCGAACAACAGCTCTGCCAAGGCCCAGGTGCTGGAAAACGCCCAGACGTTGGTCGAAAGCCTGCGAGGCACCGATGAGCGGCTGGCCGACTTGCAGAGCGATCTGGACAATCAGGCCAAGCTCGAGATCGGCACCGTGAACGAGCAACTGAGCCTGATCGCCCAATACAACCGGCAGATCTCCAGCCTCGGCCCGAAGCAACAGGAGCAGGCCAACGAACTCGAGAGCCAACGCCAGCAGGCCTTGGAAGAGTTGGCCAAGCATATGGATTTTGTCGCCCAGCCGCAGGAAAACGGCATGATCAACCTCGTGGTCACCACCGAGGACGGCGCCAACCTCAACCTGCTCGAAGGCAGCGGCACGACGCTCAAACTTTCCTGGCAAGACGGCAAACTGGTCGGCGGGCCGGACGCCAACCCCCTGCGCGTCAACGGCGGGCAGCTGGCGGCGATCGAGAGCACCCGCAACGGTCTCATTGCGGATACGCGTGCTTCCCTCGACGCCGTGGCCGGCCAGCTCGTGCAAGCCACCAATGCCGTCTACAATCCAACCGGCGCCGCGGGTGAAGACTTCTTCCTCGCTACCGGCCAGACCGCCAGCTCCATTGAGCTCGAAGCGGGCCTGACCACCACGACCCTGCGCGCCAACACCGTCGGCAGCGCCTCCAGCAACGACGCGGCGCTCGCCATGGGCTCCCTCGCCACGCGGGAGTTTTCGACTGCCGCCGGTGAGGTCGTCGATGGCAACCTGGACAATTACCTGACGGACCTGACCGTCACGATCGGGGCTCGTGTCCAGGCCTCCCAAAGCGACTCGGATGCCGAATCGGCCATCCTTTCGTATCTCAATACGCAGCGCGACAGCGAGATCGGGGTCAACCTCGACGAAGAAGTCGCCCGCATGATCCAGTTTCAACGTTCGTACCAAGCCACCTCTCGCGTCATGCGGGCGATGGACGATATGTTACAGGACCTGCTGAGTCAGATCTAATCACTGCTTATCCCTGCTGAACAATGCGCGTCTCATCCGATTCCACTTCGACCATCCTGCCCCAGCTCAACCAGTTGCAGGCTCGCCAGAGCCAGCTCCAGAGCACCATCAGCAGCGGCAAGAAGCTGACGACTGCCTCGGACGCCCCCGCCGACGCCGCACTGGTCGCTCGCATGAGCACGGAGCAACAGGCAGCCGTCTCCTATCGCCGGAACGCCGACCTCGCCATCACCTATCTGGAAACGAGCGATCAGCAGCTCTCGATGCTGAACCAGTTCCACGATCAGGCGCAGGGGTTGCTTGAAAACTATCAGGCCGACCCCAGCGCGAGTCAGCAACAAGCCACCGTCGAGACGCTCAACGCCTTGCTGGAGCAGATCAATTCCACGGTCAACGATACGGTCAACGACCAGACGATCTTCGGCTCCGACGGCGTCAGCACCACACCTTTTACCACCACCCGCGACGCCGACGGCAACATCACCTCCTTCACTTACGAAGGCGGCACGGGCGACTGGAAACTACCCGGTAGCGCCACCGCCCAAATCAGCGCCGGCACCAGCGGTACGACCAATCAGGGCCTGGCCGACTGGGCTAACCAAGTCGTCGCGTTGCGCGATGCCGTGGCCGCCGGCGACACCACTGCGCTGACCGCCGCATCCGACGGCCTGGGCACGGCCGAAGATAACCTGCTGGTCGCACAGGTCGAGCTGGGCGGCAAACTGGCCCGTGCCGAAGCGGTGCGCACCTCGGAAGACAACCGCTACAACCTGCGGCAGGACAGCATCAACCAGCGCACCGAAGCCAACGTGACGGAAGCGATCGTGCAATTCAACCAGGTCAATCAGGCATACCAGGCCTCCCTGCAGGTCGCGAGCATGACGATGAACCTCTCGCTCGTCGATTTCCTCTAATTTTTACCAAAACCATCCCGCATTTACCCGATCTATCCAGAAAGGATTCTTTATGCCATTGAAGATCAAGCTCAAGCCACACGAGCGCATCATCCTGGGAGGTGCCGTGATTACCAACGGTCGCAACTCCACCGAGTTCACCATCGATAACAAGGTGACGCTCCTGCGCTCGAAGGACATCATGACCGAGGAGATGGCCAACTCTCCCAGCAAACGCATCTACTTTGTGTTGCAGATGATGTATATCGATCAACGCCGCAGCAAGGAGCAGTACGACACCTACCTCAGCCTGGTGAAAGATCTGCTGAAGGCGGCCCCCAGCCTGACCGATGTAGTGATGGACATCAGCGAAGCCCTGCTCAACGACGACTTCTACAAGGCCATGAAATTCGCACACACCCTGATCGATCGCGAAACGGCCCTCATGAATCGCGCCCTGCACCCTGATCAAGAGTCGCAGGCGTAACGCTTAACCTTTGAACACCTTAAACCGTAAGCAAAGATGATGACGATGGCTCGCAAACCTGCCGCCTCGAGCTACGAGAAGATCCGCATGCAAACGCTGTCGGGTCGCGACATCGAGGCAGCGGTCCTGGAGAAGGCAGCCTTCAAGCTGCGCCGTGCTCAAAACCAGATGACATCCGGCAAGATGGACGACGTGACCGAAGAGGCCATGGACTTCAACAAGCGGATCTGGGATGTGCTGCGTGCTGACTGGCAAAATCCGGACTCACACCTACCGAAGGAAATCCGGCAGAACCTGCTCAGCCTGGCCGTGTTTGTGGTCAAACAAGGGCTGGAACTGCGGGCGGACCCCCGGCCGGAACGCCTCAACTCCTTTATCAGCATCAACGAATCGCTGGCCCAGGGCCTGCGCGCACGTGCCAGCAGCGGGCAGTAGACGAAACGGCGCCGATGGACCCAACGCTCGAAAACATCCTCCGGCAACATGAGCGCGGAGAACAGGCCGCCGCGCGTCAAGCGTTGGCGCGCTACCGCCAGAGTCACCCGCAGTCGGTTCGAGCCTTGGCCATCGATGCCCATTTTACCTTGGAGGCAGACGAACCGGAGGCCGCGGAGCGCCTCTTCCGTCAAGCCATTACCCAGCAGGAGCGCAGCGCCCACCTGCACAATGGTCTCGCCAAGGCGCTGCAGCGTCAGGGCCGCCTCGCGGAGGCCATCCGGGAATATGCCGAAGGTCTCCGGCTAGCTCCCGAAGACCAGGCGGCTCTGCAGGCCCTGGTGACGCTGCTGGACCAGAGCGGCGTGCAGGAGCCGATGGCCGAAGCCGCCATCGAGGTAATGCTCGCGCATTACCAGAAGCAGGTGCGCGCCCATCCGGACAAAGTCGAGCACCTGGCCCAGTTGGGACACCGGCTCGACCTTTGCCGGCGCTACGACGAAGCCCAGGAGACGTACGAAGAAGCATTGCGGCGCCAACCGGACAGCTACCGCCTGCACAACAATCTGGGCTTGCTGCACTCGCGCCTGGGCCGACCCGATCAAGCGCTGCCCCATCTGCAAAAGGCGGTCGAGCTATCCCCCGAGACGCCGGAGCTCCACCTGAACCTGGGCGAGACCTATAATCGCGTTCAGCGCTGGGACGAGGCGATTCGAAGCTTTGAACGTGCGCTCGAGTTGCGTCCCGACTTTCCGGAGGCAGCCCTCAACCTGGCCGCGCTTTACCGCGATCATAACGATTACACCCAAGCGCTGCACTATACGGAGCGCGTACGCCAACAGCATCCGGAACGCGCGGGCACCTACAACATGCTCGGTGTGATCCATACTGCTCTCGGCGACAGCGAGGCCGCGGTCGATGCGTATTACCAGTGCCTCAAACGTTCGCCGGGATCGTCGCTGTATCACAGCAATTACCTGCTCAGCCTGAACTACGACCACCGGCAGACCGCCAAGAGCCTCTACGAAGCCCATCGCGAGTTCGCCCGCCGCTTTGAGCCGCAGATCGAAGAGCCCGCATTTCCCCAGTCCGTCGCTCCGAATCCCTCCCGGACACTCCAGGTCGGCATCATCTCGGCCGACTTCCGGATGCACTCGGTAGCGTTTTTTCTCGAGCCGTTACTGGACCAGTTTGACGGCGGTCAGGTCGAGATCCATTGCCTCAGCAACGTCTCCCGCCCGGACAACATGACGGCGCTGCTGCGCAGCCACGCTTCTCACTGGCACGACATCTATGGGCGGGCCCCGGAGGACGTGGCCAAGCTGGTGCGTCAACTCGAACTGGATGTACTGGTCGACCTCTCGGGCCATACCGGTTACCACTCGCTGCCGGTGTTCATGCGCCGCCCGGCGCCCCTGCGCGTCAGCTGGCTCGGGTATCCCAATACGACCGGCCTGGATGCGATGCAGTATCGCCTGGTGGACGCGGTGGTAGAACCGGAGGGTGAGGCCGACCGCTATTCGAGCGAAAAGATCGTGCGCCTGCCGGAGGGCTTTCACTGCTTCCGCCTGCCGCGCGAAGCCCCCGAAGTCTCGACTCTGCCGGCGGAAGCAAATGGCTATCTGACTTTCGGCTCGTTCAACAATTCCTCCAAGATTACGCCGCAGGTCGTCGAAGCCTGGGCACGCGTGCTGGTGGCGGTTCCGGATGCCCGGCTCGTCTTGAAAAACAGCGGCTACATGCACCCCAACCGCAAGGAGGAGGTGTTGCAGACCTTTGAGGAGTTGGGCGTGAGTCGCAACCGCATAGAGATGCTGCCGCGCACGCCTGACATTGCCGCCCACCTGGAGCTGTATGCGCAAGTGGACGTCGCCCTCGACACCTTTCCCTACAACGGTACCACGACTACGCTCGAAGCGCTCCATCAAGGCGTGCCGACCCTCACTTTGCTGGGAGATCGTCACGCATCACGCGTGAGCGCAAGCTTGCTCGAGCAGCTGGATCTGGGCGAGTTTGTGGCGCAAGATGTCGACGACATGGTGGCGCGCGCGCTCTGGCTGTCGCAAAACGTGCCAGTGCTGGCCCAACTTCGCCAGAGCCTGCGCGGTCGCTTCCGCGAATCGGCCCTCGGTGATTATTCGGCTTTTGCGCGCAAGCTGGAAAACGCGTTCCGCCGCATGTGGATCGATTGGTGCGCCGACGCCGGAGCCGAAAAAGAGGCCCGGCAGGCAGCGGAGGAAAAACTTTCCGCTCGCGAGGCGCAGGTTTCCGCGCGCTGCCGCGCTCGTCGTGGCATGTTTGCGCAGCGGCGCGGCAAATGGAATGAGGCCAAGGAACACTTTACCGCGGCCCTCAAAGCCGCCCCGGGCATCGCCTTCGCCTGGCAGGCACTGGCCGACATCCATTACCGCGAAGGTGATTTTGCCGCCGCGCGCCCGGCCTACGAGCATGCGGTCGAGCTCTTGCCGCGCAACGCGCTACTGCGGGCCAATCTCGGCAGCTGCTGCCAGCAACTGGGCAACCTGCGCGCCGCGATCGAGCACTTTACCGCCGCACTGCAACTCGAGCCCAACCGGCCTGGCGTCTGGTTGAATCTGGGCGCCACGTGGCAAGCGGCCCGCGATTGGACGGAAGCCGAAGCGGCGACCCGCAAGGCCCTCGAATTGATGCCCGACTTGGCGCCTGCCTGGAGCAATCTCGGCAGCATTCTCAAGGACCAGGGTCGCTTCGACGACGCGCTTCAGGCCTTTTTCCGGGCCATGGAGCTCGATCCGGAAGACGCCAACGCCCACAGCAATCTGTTGATGGCGCTACAATACGTCGAAGGTATTACCGAAGACGAACTTGCGGGGCAACATGACGCGTGGGTCGTCCGCCACGCCAACCTGCACCGGGTCGAACTGCCGCCGCGCAACTACGACCGCCCGCTACGCGTAGCCTACCTCTCGCCCGACTTCCGTCAGCATCCCGTCAGTTCCTTTGTAGAGGGGCTTTTCGGGGCGCACGACCGCGAGCAGGTCGAGGTGTGGATGCTGCATGACAACCGGCGCGACGACTTCAATACGAAGCGGCTGGCCGAAGTTGCAGACCATTGCGTGAATGTAGCCGGGCTCCCCGATGCTGACCTCGCCCAGCGCCTCCGCGATGAGAAGATTGATGTATTGGTAGAGCTGAGCGGCCATACGGCGCATCACCGCCTGCAGCTCTTTGCCCAGCGGATCGTGCCGCTGCAACTGAGCTACCTGGGCTACCCCTTCCCCACTCGCCTGCCCAACTGCGACGGCTGGTTGACGGATGCGACCATCGCCGGCGACCGCGAGTGGGAAGTGCCGCCGCTCTTGATCGAAGGCGGTGCCCATGCCTTCTCCGCTCCGGCCGCAGCCCCCGACGTCAATGCCCTGCCCGCCAGCCATCGCGGCTATATTACGTTTGGCTGCGCCAACCAGGCCACCAAGCTGAGCGAGAGCACGCTGCGCCTGTGGTGCCGCCTGCTCAAGCGCCAGGCCAACGCGCGGCTGAAGCTGAAGGCAAAGCAGTTTACCGACGCCGCTTTGGCGGGATTGTTCTTCGAACGGCTCGCCGCGCTCGGCTTTCCCCTCGATCGGGTATCGCTGGAAGGCTACCGCCCGGAGCCGGACGCGCACCTGGCGTTTTACCACACCGTCGACATCGCGCTCGATCCCTTCCCCTACAACGGCGTGACGACGACCTGCGAGGCCCTCTGGATGGGCGTGCCCGTCGTCACGTTCGCCGGAGATCGCCCGGCGGCGCGCCATGCGGCCAGCCTGCTGCAGCAACTGGGCAAGCCCCAGTGGATCGCGGCGGAGCCGGAGGCCTACCTCGACATCGCGGCGGCCTTGGCTTCGGACCTCGAGCCTCTGGCTCAGGAGCGCGCACAGCTGCGCCACACCCTTTCTTCGTCGGCCTTGGGCGATGCCCGCAGGCTGACCCGGGAGCTCGAACGGCTCTACCGGCAACGGCTGAACGCCAACCGACCCTCACCCGTCTCCTGAGACGGATCAGCCCCCATCTTCGACATTTTTCGACGTGACTTCCTCCCTGACCTACAGTGATTCCACCGGTGCCCAGCACTACAAAGCAGCTCGCGCCACCTTGCGCGAGGCCCAGGACCGCAGCGACGTGTCCAGTGGGCTGCGCCATTTGACGGCAGCCGCCGAAGTCGGCCATGCCGAAGCGCAACTCGAGCTGGGCACCCTCTACGCCACCGGTAAACTGGTCGAAAAAGATTACGATGCAGCCCGAATCTGGCTCGAATCTTCCGCCGAGCAGAATAATGCCAACGCGCACTTCAACCTCGGGGTCGGTTTCTCCGCTGGCTGGTTCGGAACATCGCCGGACTATACCAAGGCAGCCGAGCACTATGCCGTCGCCTCCGAAAGCGGCAATGCTTCGGCCGCGCTCAACCTCGGGATGCTGCATTACTATCAGCAACTGCCCAACCCGAAGCCTGCTTTGGCGTTCGAGCAGTTCCAGTTAGCCGCGGCCGGCGGGCTGCGCGACGGGCATTACAGCCTGGGGGTGTGCCTGACCGAAGGCTACGGCACCGAAGCCTCGGAGGAAGCCGCTTTCCAACACTACAGCATCGCGGCCGAGCAAGGCCACGTGAGCGCACAGTTTAACCTGGGCATGTATTACGCCACCGGTTCGGAGTCCGTCGAGCAAGACCTCGATACGGCCGAGCGTTGGCTGGTCCAGGCTGCCCAGGCGGGGCACCCGCGCGCGAACGCCCTGTTGCAGGAGCTCCGCGCCGACTAGAGTTCGTAGCCCAGGGCATTGCACGCCTGCACGTAATCCGGCAGCTGGCGCAGCTGCTCCATCTGCCGGGGATCCAGGATCTTGCGCTCGACAGGCTTAATGACCGTAAACTTCGATTCGTCACCGGTGTAATGCGGGTTCGTGTGCCACTTCTGCAAAGCCGAACCGTCATAAGGCAGATCGAGCGCGGTCGCGATCTTGCGCAAGTGCTCGGCTGGCTGGCGCGTGAAATCCTCATAACGCGTAAAACCAATCAGCTGCGCCGTTTCCGCAAAGCGGCGGTAGGACTTGAAAAACTCCAGCGCGCTCAACTGACCCTGCATGATGTCCAGGCGCGCCAGGCTCAAAAATTGATCCAGCGGGTGGCGCACGGTAATATACGAGCGCACGATAAAAAGCTCCGACAATACCTGCGCGGTCGTCAGTTGATAGCTCGGCTCCTTCAGAAACGGGCGGGCAATAAAGTCCAGATGGGTCCAGTCGCGGATCAACATGCGACCGCCGCGTTTTTCCACCCGCACGTGCAGCTCCATCATAAAGTCGGCAAAGCCCATCGCGCCGCGCTCCTGCAGCATGCGCATCTCCTGTTCGTTAAACAGCTGATACCACTTTTGTGCCTGCGCAAACGGGTTTTGCGCCGCGATCGCCTGCTGGTAGACGGGGGCCACCTGCCCCAGACGCGGGTGGATCTCGCTAAAGACGTAAACCCCGGGCATTGCTCCCAGACAGCGCGATAACAACGTACCCCCTGAACGGGCCATGTGGTGCAATACCCTGATTATTGGCTTCGCCATAGCCCCGATAAAAACTAGTCTCCGCTCCCTCAGCAATTGAAAAGGTAACCACCGCCGGCCAATGTCCTCCGCTCCTCCCATCTCCATCCTCGTTATTTCCTACAAGTTCGGGCCGTATCTGCGCCAGTGCCTCGACAGTCTGCTCAACCAGACGCTGCGCCCTTCACAGATCGTGGTGGCCGACGATTGTTCGCCAGATGACTCGTGGCAGATCATCCAGGAATACGTGCAGCGCTATCCGGACATCGTGGAGGCGCACCAGCCGGAGCGAAATATCGGCCCCAAGGAAATCGGCGCCTTTGCCCGCCAGTTCCCCAACCGCGAGCTCTTTGCCTGGATCGACGGCGACGACTACTGGCACCCGGAAAAGCTCCAGCGCGAATGGGAAGCCATGCAGGCCACGGGAGCGCGCGTTGCCTATTCCAATACGGCAACGGTGGACGAAAATGGCACGATCCTCGGCTATTTCCACAACCCCACCCTGCCCTCGATGCCGACCGGCGACGTCTTCATGCCGGTGCTGATGCGCAAACTGTTTTCCAATACCGGCAACATGTTCCGCAATCACCTGACGTATCTCGAGGATCTCAAACGCATCCACTATATGCCGGATTTGAGCATGGATAGCGGCTGGGACTACGAGGAAAAGCTGATGCTGGCCGGCCACCTGACCTTTGCCGCCACCGACCCCTCCAAGCCGATGGTGTTTTACCGGCGGCACTCAAGCAGCTTCAGCCAGAGCACGGCCGGCGATACGAAACATGTGAAGGCGGAGCTTCGCGTGCTGGAAAAACACCGCGACCTGTTGGGAAAGCGCAGCCCGCTCGAGCAAGAAATGGGCGAGCTCTACATCGACATGACCACCGGTGCCAATCGCCAACACTTGCCGCCGGAGAAGCAACCGCGCTACGAACCCGCCAAGCTGTATGAGCTCCACAAGCAGCGAGTCCAACAGAGCAGCAATCCGGAAATCCAACAGCTATGGCAGCAAGGAGCCGAGTTTTTCCGCATGCTCAAACTGCACGACATCAAGGAGAAGCTGATCGCCAAGCAGGACGAACAAGCGCTGTTGGCCTACATCAAGCACCTGCCGGAGGACCCACAACTGCTGGAAGCGATCTTTTGCCTTACGCCGGAAATCTTCGGCCGCCTGCAACAGGCGTTCCGGTCCAACATGGCGAAGATCCAGCAGCAGCAATCGTAGTCGGAGCAACGGCGGGAGTCGCCCGAAGCTCAGGCGACCTGGGCACTCGTCCAATTGCTGAGCATCTCCCGCATTTCCTCGACAATCGCCACCTGCACGGCCTCCTCCATGGTGTGGTAGAGCGGCAGACACACGATCCGGTGCGCGAGATCTTCTGAAATCGGGCACGGGTGCGCGTTGTATTGCGGGTATTGCTCCGACAAAGAGGGCGAGAAATAGCGACGCGGGTAGATGAACTGTTTGGCCAGGCGCGAAAGCAGCGTTTCGACCGCCGCTTCGCTGGGCAGCAGCACGGGAAAATAGGCGTGATTGTAGCCGCTCTGGATGGAGAGCCCCTGGAATTGCAGGCCTTTGGCGTCTTCCAGCAAGCTGGTGTAGCGCACATGCTGCTGACGACGGCGCTCGAGGATTTCGTCTGCAAATGGCAGGTTCGCCAGGCCCATCGCCGCATGCAGCTCGCTATTCTTGCCGTTGACGCCGATCAGCTCCGTCAGGTCGCCTTGCTCCATGCCGAAGTTACGATGCTGATCCACCCGCTTGGCCGCTGCTTCATCGCGGAGGACGACGGCCCCACCTTCGGTAGAATGAAACAGCTTGGTCGCATGCAGGCTGAGGATCGACGCATCGCCGCATTCCAGCACCGAGCGCCCTTGCCACTGGACGCCAAAGCAGTGGGCAGCATCGAATATCAGCTTGATGCCACGACGACGGGCAATGGCTTCAAGCGCCACGATGTCGCAGGGATTACCGAAGACGTGCGTCGCCACGATCGCTCGCGTCTGGGAGGTAATGGCAGCTTCGACCTGCGCGGGATCGAGGTTGAACGTCACCGCATCCACATCTGCGTAGCGCGGCGTACATCCCTCGGCCACAATAGCGGAAGTCGTCGCGATATGGGTAAAGGGCGTGGTCACGACTTCGCCCTTCACCTCCAGTGCGCGCAAAGCCAATTGCAGGGCCATCGTACCGTTGGCGACCCAGCGCAGGTGCGCGACATTCAGGTAGCTGGAAAGCCCCCGCTCGAACTCCAGGGCCAGCGGCCCTTGATTCGTCAGGTATTGGCGCTCCCAAATTCCCGGAAGGTAGCGCTCATAGGCTTCCCGGGGAGGCAGAAAAGGCTTGGTGACATATACCGGTTCGGATGGGTGCATGGTAAGACCTTCTTTGTCTCCCGCTTCACACCTAGGTATATCGACCCGGTAGATAAGTAGTTTAGCCACCTTTACTGTTTTTTATCACGGATTTAGCATCTAGGGACTCCCCTGCGATAAAGCGTTGGATCAACCTGTCGTATAGTAAACGCAGATGGCATTCGGCAAACACAGGCTACAGCAGGAACTCGAGCAACAAAAGGCTCGGTGTCAGCACCTCGAACAGGAGCTGTCACGCCGGGAGTTTTGCTCACGTTTCGTGGAAGCCGACGAGGCAATGCAGCGACAGTTGAAGCTATACTCGATGATCGTCAGCAAGACATCCTCGGGCATCGTAGTGACGGACCCGGAGGGGCGCATTGCCTGGACCAACAAGGCCTTCGAGGAGCTGAGCGGCTACCATCTGCAAGAGATGGTGGGCAAGTATCCCGGAGCCCTCTTTACCGGCCCCGATACCGACGGCCAGGTCGCCGCCTACATGCAGGAATGCGTCCAGCACCAGCGCGGGTTTCAAACCGAGATCGTCAGCTATGCCAAGGATGGCCGCCGATTCTGGATGGAGATCGACGCCGATCCGGTTTTCAACGACGACGGGGAGCTCCTCTACTTTATCGCGATCCAGACGGATGTCACGGAACGGCGGCGCACCCACGAGGCACTACGGCAGAGCCAGCGACGCCTGCAGGACCTGTCCGAGGCCTCGGGTGAATTCATCTGGGACCTCGACGAGCTCGGCTACATCACCTACGTCTCCGAAAAAGTCCGGGATATCCTGGGCTATCGCCCCGAGGAGATGATTGGCAACCTCTGCTTCGAGTTCATGCCGGCGGATGAGGTCGGCCCGAGAAAGGCATTTTTCGAAGATGCCCTGCTCCATCAGGAACCCGTGCGCGATCTCGAGCACCGCTACCTTTCCAAGAACGGGAAGGTGGTCTGGCTCCTGACCAACGGGCTTCCGCTGACGATGGACGCGCATGGTTGCCGGGGCTTCCGAGGATCGAGCCTCGACATTACCGACCGCAAGGAGGGCGAGGCCCAGCGAGCCCTGTTACTGCAGGCACTGGAGAGCTCCAGTGAGGGGATCGCGATCACCGATTCTGCGGGCCGGTTCACGTACATGAACCGGGCTCATGCCGTGATCTTCGGCTACGCCAGCGCAGAAGACCTGATCGGCCAGGACTGGTCGGTTCTCTATTCCGAAGAGGAGGCGGAACGCTTTCTGCGGGAAGTATTCCCCGTCATGCAACAGGAGCGACGCTATCACGGGCGTGCCCGCGCCCTCCGTCAGGGAGGCGAGCCGTTTCTGGAAGACTTTTCGCTGACGCTCCTGCCGGGCGGCGGCATCCTTTGTGTTTGCCGCGATGCTACGACCCAAGCGCAAGCCGAGGAAAACCTGCGCACGGCCAAGAACGAGGCCGAACAGTTGAACAAGCGCCTGGAACGCGAGATCCTGAAGGCGCAGCGCCTGGCCGAGGAAGCCGATCGAGCCAACCGGGCCAAGGGCGCCTTTCTGGCGAACATCAGCCACGAACTGCGCACCCCTTTGAATGGCATCCTGGGCTATTCGCAGATTCTGCTCGGGCAGGAGTCGCTGCAAAGCAGTGACCGACAGGGGGTGGAAACGATCCAGAAGTGTGGGGAACACCTGCTCGACCTGATCAACGACGTGCTGGACTTTTCCAAGATCGAAGCCGGTCGGGTCGAACTTTCCCCGCAGAGTTTCAACTTGCGCGCCTTCCTCGCCGAATTGATCGAGATGCTGCGTATCAAGGCCCAGGCCAAGGGCTTGCAGGCCGACCTGGAACTGCCCTCGCAAGGTCTACCCGAAAACGTGCTCTTGGATCGCCGGGCCTTGCGCCAGATCCTGATCAACCTGCTGGGCAACGCGGTGAAATTCACCGAATCTGGCCGCGTAGTGCTCTCGGTTTCCTGCCGAGCGACATCGGACCGCCCCCGCCTCGTCGTTCAGGTTTCCGACACAGGTCCGGGCATTCATCCCGACCAACAGGAGGTCATCTTCGAAGAATTTTACCAGGGCAATCCCGAGCAGACCTACCACGGGACTGGCACCGGGCTAGGCCTTGCCATCAGCCGCCGTCTCGTGCGCGCCATGGGGGGCGAGCTACGGCTCGACAGTCAGTTGGGTTCCGGCGCGACCTTCTGGTTCGAGATCCCCCTCGATGAATCCACTTTATCTTCCACCCCGGAGCAGACCCAGCCTTCCTGCACCTTGCTAGGCTACCGGGGAGCGACCAAGACCCTGCTGGTGGCGGACGATGTCTCCCACAACCGACGGGTCTTGTGCACGTTCCTCCAGCAGCTCAACTTCCACGTAGTCGAGGCCAGCAACGGGCTCGAGGCCATTCGCCGTCTGGAGGAAACGCCGGTCGCAGCCTGCTTCATCGACATCGCGATGCCAGAGATGGACGGCGTCGAATTCGCCCAATTTCTGCGCAATCAACCCCAGTGGCAGCACCTCCCGACTTTCGCCACGACTGCCTTTTCCTCCGGCTCTTTGGCCGAATTTGGTCAAAGCGCGCTCTTCAATGCCTTCCTCAGCAAACCGCTCGACCTCGCTCACGTAAAGGACGTGCTGACCCGCCATCTCGAGCTGGATTGGGTGTGGCAAGCCGCTGACGAGATGAAGCCGGAAGACGCCCCATCCGCCCAAACCGAAGAACCTGCCATCCCGCCCGAATACCTGGAACGCCTGCTGTCTTTTTCCAATGACGGCAATATGCGTGCGGTCCGGGAAACCTTGAAAGAGCTGCCCGCAAACAGCCAATCGCTGGCTCAGCTCCGCCGCATGGCTGAATCCTACGAAGTTGAAGCGTTATGCCTGTTGCTGCAACAGATCCTCGCCGAGCCAGCCCGATAGAGGCGCAGGCCCAGACCGTCCTGATCGTCGACGACGTGCCCACCAACCTCGCGCTGCTGGAGGATTTCCTCAGCGCGCACGGCTACGACGTAATCATCGCCGAAAGCGGTAGCAGCGCCTTGAAACGGGTCCAATTCCGCCGCCCCGACATCATCCTGCTCGATATCATGATGCCGGGGATCTCCGGGTTTGAAACCTGCGAGCAGCTGAAAGCCGATCCGCAGACCCGCGATATTCCGGTCATCTTCATGACGGCACTGGATGAAACGACGAACAAGGTCCGGGGCTTCCAGATGGGTGCCGTCGACTACATCACCAAGCCACTTGATGCCGAGGAAGTCTTGGCCCGCCTGCGTACCCACCTGACCTTGCGCCAGCTACAACTGGACTTGCAGCACGAAGTCGAAGCCAAAAACCAGGCGATATCCGACCTCGATGCCTACGCCCACACCGTCGCACACGATCTAAAGGGGCCGTTGAACAACATGAGCGGCTTTGCCCAGATCCTGGAGCGCGATGCCCAAAAGATGCCGATGGAAAAGCTGCAGGACTTCTGCGGCATCATCTACCAGTCTTCGATCCGGATGAGCAACATCATCAACGAGTTACTCCTGCTAGCCAGCGTCCGCGATGAAGATGTCCCGGTCCAGCCCGTCCCGATGAAGGCTTGCTTTGATGAAGCCATGCGTCGCCTCGCTTCCACCGTCGAAAATTCTCAAGCAGAGTTCGAGCTGCCCCAAAGCTGGCCGCTCTGCACCGGCTACGGGCCCTGGCTCGAGGAAGTATGGGTCAACTTCATCAGCAATGCGGTCAAGTATGGCGGCAACCCTCCCCACATCCGCATCGTGGCAGAGCAACGGCACGAGCAAACAGTTTACTACGCCATCGAAGACAATGGGCCGGGCGTCAATGCCGAGATGCAAGACCGCCTGTTCAAGCCTTTCCAGCGCCTGGAACGCGTCAGGGCCCAAGGCCACGGCCTCGGCCTCTCCATCGTAAAACGCATCATCGAAAAGCTCGGGGGCAGCGTCGGCGTGGAACCCGCCACCCCCCAAGGCGGCACCCGCTTTTACTTTCTACTTCCATCCGCCAACTTTTCCCCCACCCCATGACGCGTGCGGCTCAGCCTTACCTGTATTTTGCCGAAGACGACCCTCAGGCACGCTTGTTGATCGATTATCAACTACGCGGGGGTAACGTCACGGCTCGCGGCTTCGAAAACGGCAACGACTTGCTTGCCGCCATGCATCCCGATATCGAAGTCGTGGTGACGGACCTGGATATGCCCGGCATCAACGGGCTCGAACTGCTGCGTGAGATCAAGAAACAATTTCCGAACACCGAGGTGATCCTGCTGACGTCGCTCAATGAGGCACGCTCGGCCGTCAACGCCCTGAAAGAAGGCGCCTTCGAATACCTGACGAAGCCATTCGACCCGGTGGAACTGATCCACTCTGTCCGGCAGGCCCAACGCGTCTACCACCTGAACCAGGAAAACCGCGACTTGCGGGCGAGCGTGGCAGGACCTTCCCACCGGCCGGATCTGGTCGCATCAAGCCGCATTATGCGCAACATCCTGGACAAAGTACCGCGCATCGCCCAGAGCGATAACACGGTGCTCCTGACGGGTGAAAGTGGCACCGGCAAGGGCGTCATGGCCCGCTATATCCATAGCATCAGCCCACGTGCTCACGCTCCCTTGATCACGGTCAGCTGTCCGGCCATTCCTCGCGACCTGATCGAATCGGAGTTATTCGGGCACGAAAAAGGCGCATTCTCCGGCGCGATCAACAAACGTATCGGCAAGGCGGAAATGGCGGCCGGGGGGACCTTGTTCCTCGACGAGTTGGGCGAGATGCCGCTGGACTTGCAAGCCAAGCTGTTGAACTTCCTGCAGGACCGCTTTTTCTACCGCGTCGGTGGCTCCCAACCGGTCGAAGTCGATATCCGCGTAATTGCTGCGACCAACCGGGATTTGCTCAAAATGGTGCACGCCGGCAACTTCCGCGAGGACTTGTACTACCGCGTGAATGTCTTGCCGGTCGAGGTGCCTGCATTGCGGGAGCGGCGGGAAGATTTGCCGGGCCTGGCAGAGCGTTTCCTCAACCGTTGCTATAAACGCGACGACAACATCCACGACTACTTTAGCCCTAGCGCTCTGGATGCCATCCGGGCATATGACTGGCCAGGCAATGTGCGCGAGTTGGAAAACATGATGGAGCGCCTGGCGACGTTCAACGATCCGGGCGAGCTCATTGGAGTCGACCAACTGCCCCGAGAACTGCGCGGAGCGGCCCATTCGCCGACGGCAGCCGCGGAGGTTACCTGGGGTCAGGATCTGTTGGCAGGCCGGACGCTGCGCGAGGTAGAAGCGCTCGCGATCGAGCAAACGCTGGTGCGCTGCGGCGGGAACAAGGCGCAGGCGGCACGGGTCCTGGGCATCAGCGAAAAGAGTATCTACAACAAGCTGAAGCGAGCCCAGACCGCCGATTGCTAGGCGTATCGTCTACCCGGCCGTCGCCATCGTGTCGGCGGCGGGGCTGTCTTCCTGATATTTGCGCAAGGCTTCCAGGAGATGGCTCGCATAAACAGGCTTGGTGAGGAAATCGTTCATGCCGGCATCCTTGGCCTCTCCGCGCACCTGCCCCAGCGTATTGGCGGTCAATGCGACAATCCACGGCTGATGCCCCTCTCGGCTCCGGATGCGGCGGGTCGTTTCCAACCCGTCGATGCCCGGCATCTGCATGTCCATAAAGATCACGTCGTAATCTCGCTCCGCCACCATCTGTAGCGCCACTTCACCTCGATCCGCCACGTCGGCCGTCAGGTTGTAACGCTTGAGGATGTGGGAAGCAACCCGCTGGTTGATCCGGTCGTCGTCGACCACCAACACGGCCAGCTTTTCCTCAAAGTCGGCTTCAGGCATGATCTGCATGCGTTGGCCCACTCGGTTTTCGGCCAGTTCCTGACTCGCCAGATCCAGTTCGACAAAAAATTCGGAGCCGTGACGGCAGTCGGGATTCAGGCCGATTTCGCCTCCCATGGCGTCCACGACGCGCTTGCAGATCGCGAGCCCCAAGCCGGTCCCACCGTAGCGGCGCGTCGTGGAGCTGTCGAGTTGGCTGAAAACCTTGAAGAGCTGATTGCGCTTGCCCGGGTCGATTCCGATCCCCGTATCGCGCACGACCAGACGAAGACGATAGACGCCGCCCCCGGTCTGCTGGCCCGTAATCTTGAGCCGCACTTCCCCCTCTTCGGTGAACTTCACCGCGTTGCCCAGCAGGTTTACCAACACTTGCTTGAGTCGCACGATGTCACCACAGAAGACTTGGGGCAGAGAGGGTTCCACCGCCGCGACCAGACTCAGGCCCTTCTGTCGTGCCTGTGCCTCAACGGTTTGCATAGCGCCACGCACCAGTTCTTCCAGCCCGAAAGCGCTTTCGTGGAAGAAGCCACGGCCGCTCTCGAGTTTGATGAAGTCGAGGATGTTGGAAATGATCTCGGTCAGCGTCTGGCTACAGCTCTGGATGATGCTCACGCACTCCTGCTGCTCCTTGTCCATGCCGCTGCCTTGCAGGAGCGAAGCCATGCCGGAGATACCGTTGAGCGGCGTCCGGATTTCGTGGCTCATGACCGCGAGGAAGTCGGTTTTGGCCTGGGCGGCCTGGTCGGCCAGACGTTGCAGCTCCTGCGCGCGCTCGAGCGAGACCCGCAGTTCGGCATTGGCCTCCTCCAGTTTGGCGTTTTTGCGATTCAGCTCCGCCTCCGCCAGCTTCAACTGCGTTACATCGGTGATGATGCCGATGTAGCCATGGTGCCCCTCGCGCCCACCCAGTGGCGTGATTTCGACACTGACCCAACGCTCCAGACCGTCGGTTACCTGGCGCAGCCGACATTCGCGTTGATAGCGTTTGTCGTTGCCGGAAAGGGAGGTCAGCAAGCCTTCCGAGCCCTCCAGAATCTGGAGCGGATCCTTGCCTAGCAATTGCTCGAGCGACACCGAGACCATGCCCAGGAGAGCTTCGTTGGCCCAGTTGAGATGCCCATGCCGGTCGGCGATGAAAACGCCGCAAGTCGTGCGTGAAGCCACCACCGAGAGCTGCCGCAGCTCTTCAACCATGCGCTGGGTGGACTCCCAAAAGATGCGCTTCTGGGCTCGGTTGCGCTGTTGCAGCGCCTGCAGGATCACCCGTTGCAGCACCCCGGCTGTCAACCGCTCGTGGTGCGACCAGTCGCCGACCTCGCGGCGCCTGAAAAAGAGGAAGTAAGACCCTTCTTCGGATTCGAAAGGCACTGCGGCCACAGACCATTCTCTGGTGCCGCTCCACTGATCGAAACGGGGTTCCCCCGGCAACATCAGTGGCTCCAGGCCGGTATTATATTCCCGCAGCAATTGCAGCAACTCGAGACGTTGTCCCTCCGAGGGGGTGTCGCCGTGCGTCTCCTGATTGTCCTGGTAGAGTAGCGCACCGCCCTGGCTGTTCAAAAGGTGTTCCGTGATCTCCCAGAAGCTGGGCGAAGGCTTGATCTCGTCTGCCTGGCAATCCAGGCCTTCGCGCAGTTGCTGAACGAGCGCCTCTTCAATCACCGGCGGCTGAGCCGAGGCCAGGCGCTGGGCAAGATCCCACACCAAAGATGCGAGCTGGTTTTGCCAAGTGTAGGTTTCTTCCACCGAGGCCAGAGTCGGTACGACCAGATAGCCCCAGATGCCTTTGGGCAGCACAATGGGCAACTGAAACCAGTCGGGCGAAAGATCCGGATTCGCGTCATCCGCAGCTGGCACATAGCCGGCGGGGTGATCCTGATTGGCGACCGTCACCCAATGGATGTTACCGCTTGCGGAGCTGAAGTGCACCACGGCGACCCAATCGGTCTGCGTCAGTTCCAAGGCACGCGAAACAAGCCTGTTACAGGAGGTGACGATATGCCCGCCTTCTCCCCGGGCCAACTTCTGCGAGAGCTCCTGTACTGCGGTTAACATCAACTACTATTAGTCGGTTATTTCACCGGTAATTTTAGGGTAATGCACCCCGGGCGCCGGAAGCCAGCAAATTGTTGGCCGTCCGGCTAGCCGTCGTAGACACACCGCAGCTCGATCCGCTGCCCGTCGCTGCAGGTGATGACGACGCGTTTGACGACGCCGTCTTCCGCTACCGTCTCCACCCGGGGGCGCGCTCCTTCGGCTTCGCACACCACCTGGTGGTTCTGCCCTTTCAGCGCCGGGAGCGCGTCGGTGGCGGCAGCGCCGGAAGCCGCCTTGGCTCCGGCAGTGGGCTGGTGGCCCCATTCGATCGTCGGTCGGTTGGCAAGAAAATCGTCCATAACAACAGTTCCTTTTATCGGCGCGGAATGGCCAGGCTCAACTCAATCCGATCCTGCGACGGGTCGCCCGGCTCGTATTGCGGCAGAGGGTCGCGATCCGCATGGCCGCTGACTTCCTCCACGCGAGAGGGTGCCAGAGCGTAGAAGACCAAGGCCCGCCGGGTGGCGTTGGCCCGGTCTGCCGTCAGTTCGAAAAGCGTATAATCGGGGTCTGCAATGGAATGGCCCTTGGAAGAGTAGGCGTCGATCTTGACCTGCAAGACGTAGCTGTCCATCAGCCAGGCCAGGTTACGCATCACCAACTCCCCCCAAGGCGTAAAGTCAGCCGCGTTTTCCTTGAAGAGCGGGCGCTGGGGACGGTCGAAGATCGTTACGTTCAGACCATTGTCCGTCACCTTGATGATCACCGGATCAGCCTCTTCGTTCTCCAGATCGAGCATGCGATAAAACTCGCGTGCCATGTCGTGCAGCAGGCCCATGTCGACCGCGGCCGACATCAGCTCTTTTTCCTGCGGTTGCGAGACGATGGTTGTATCTCCATCATCCAGCAGACCTGAAGAACGCTCCAATGGTGAATTGAACGGGTTTTGGAAGTAGCGTGAAGTTGCCACCAGGACTTCCGTATCCTGTGACATGATCCACAAGACCATGAACAGGGCCATCAGCGCGGTCACGAAGTCCGCGTAGGCCACCTTCCAGGCTCCTCCTCCTTTACCGGCCATTGCGCATCAACCTCCTCAACCCAGTTCCTTGAGCATTTCCTCGAGCTTGTCGGCCTCGATCATGAGATCCTCCGGCAAGCCGCGACGGGCGATTTCCAGCGCCATGATGGGCGAAAGGCCGCGGGTGAAGCTGACCACAGCGTTCATCATCGCGCGGTAGTAGGAGAGCGCGGTGCTGTGGCGAAATTCGAGGTTCTTGGCCAAGGGGTTGATAAAACCATAGGCCATGAAAATACCGAGAAAGGTGCCGGTAAGCGCTGCCGCCACCTTGTGACCTACCGCCCCCGGGCCTTCGGAAATGGCCGACATCGTATTGATGATCCCCAACACGGCAGCCACGATGCCCACCCCGGGCAGAGAGTCGCCCACCAGCAGCAAGACGCCGGTGGTATGGTGCGACTCTTCTTCCATCGCATCCACCTCCTTTTCCATGATGGAGGAGAGCTGCTCAGGCTTGATCTTGCCGTCGATGATCGGACGCAAGGAGTTGATCAGAAACTCCTGGCGCTTGTGATTCTTCATGAACGACGGGTATTTGCTGAAAAGTGTGCTATTGGCCGGATCCGACATGTGCTCGTCCAGCGCCAGCAAACCATTGCGCCGGCCCAGCATGAACAGCTCGTAGAGCATTTTGAAGAGGTCGTCCACTTCTGCCTGCGTCAGCGGGGATCCCTTGAAAGAGCCGAGGACGTCGCCCATCAGTGCCTTCAGCACGTTGATCGGCGTGGAAATGATGAGGATGCCCAGACTGACGCCACCGATCACCACAAACTCCGAGATGTGGAGCAGGACCATCGGGTTACCGCCCGCCAGGATAAAGCCACCCATGGCGGAGATAAAGACAATGACGAATCCGATAATGATAAACATGGCGTGATCTAGCGGTCCATACGCTGGACGATGCTGCGCAGGCGGGAGATGGCCTTGGAGTGGATCTGGCTGATGCGCGATTCAGAAAGCTCGAAAGCGGCGGCGATTTCGGCGAGGCGCATGTCCTCGAAATAATACATGGCCAGGATCTTGCGCTGAATGTCGGGCAGCTGCTTGATGCCCTCGCGGATCAAGTCGATCGTTTCGGAGTCTTCGACCCGGTCGCGGGCGTTCGCCTGCGTGCGGTCTTCGATCGCTTCATGCAGTGAGCCGCGCTGGCTGTCCTGGCCCCCGTCTCCAAACAACTGATCGAGGTTGACCAGCGTGATCGGCTGGACCTGCTCCTGCAGCTGCTTGAAATCCTGCACCGGCATTCCCAACGCTTCGGCGAGCTCTTCGTCTTGCGGCTCACGGCCCAACGCCTGGGTTAGCTGATCGCGGATTTCGTTCAGCTGCTTAGCCTGGCTGCGCATCTTGCGCGGCAACCAGTCCAGCCGGCGTAACTCGTCGAGAATAGCCCCCCGAATGCGCAGAGAGGCATAGGCGCCAAAGGCGGTCCCCTTCTTCGGGTCGTAGTGGTGCAGGGCCTGCATCAAGCCTGAAACACCAATGCTGTAGACGTCGGCCACCTCGAGGGCGGGCGGCAAGTGCATCCGCATCTTTCCGACAATAGACTTCACGAGCGGCAGGTAGCGCTCCGCAAGCTCGGACGTAGAGTGAACTACCGTCCCGGAGGCGTTATATACGCCAGAACCGCTGCTTGCAGGCTGTTTAGATGCGCTCATCGAAGAAGATGCGTAGGAAAATCTAGGGTTTTGACACCCTTATATCGGCACAATCCAGGCGTTTTATACCTATTCCTCCGATTCTGTCTGCTGACTTTCGTCGACCTGTTGACGAACGGCTGACTCCGCTATGCTGACGTTCAACGAGTGGACGACCAATCGCACGACCAGGCCGCCGACCAGACAGCCGATTGAACCGTCCAGCAAAGCGCGCATCGGTCCATTGTTCAGGGCCAGGTTGGCCATAAAGGGTACGGCGAATCCAACGAAGCCGCCGACGAGCATGCTTGTTTTCTCAGGTATCAGGCGCATGATTCGGGTGGATTAGGGATCAAGGTTGCTCCAACAGCGCGGGCGGGAAGGTCCGCTCGAGCAGGCATGCGAACACGTCCTCGCGGATCGCATCCAACACGCTTTGGCTGTGGGTGACGAAAAAGGGCGACAGCTCGCTGCCCAGCAGGGGGCGCCAGAGGCGCGCGGGTGAGCGGACTTCGTCGAGGTGGCTCAAGACCCAGTGCGTGGCTCCGTAGTGCCGGGCTTCGGCCAGCTGATCCTTGATCAGCTCCGGGTCATAGGCGGCGTTGACAACGACCACGCGCGTGCGGACGTTGAGGTGGTCGAGGCGGCGTGCCATTTCCTGCCAGCTCTCGGCGTCGTTGATCGTGATGCCGGGCGTGTCGAGGTAGAGGCGGCCCTGGTTGTTCTGCAGGTCGCTGGAGGTCACCGGCTCGCGACGGAAGTTGACGCCCATGACTTCGCAGAAGGTATGTAGCGCATCGCTGGCGTTAGGCTGCTCATTCTCGAGCTTCACCACGCGCGGCTGCTCCTGGGCAAAGATCACGTCCTGGGTGATGCGCTTGCACAGGGCCGTCGTCTTGCCGCTCCCGGGGCTGCCGAGGAACACGATCCGACCGCTGAGCGGCGCATCGGTGCGGGCCATGAACACATCGCGCAGGAGCGAGGTAAATTCGAGCAGACCGCGGCGCAGCGGCAGCTGGCTGATGCGGCCCCAGTCTTCGCGGCTCTCGAATACGCTGAGCAGGGCCGAGTCGAAGCCCAATCGGCCCAAAACCGTGAGCAGGCCGCGTCCCTGGTTGTGCTCGGGCGCACCGCGCAGCTCCTGGTCGAGCGTCTCCCTGCGGGCGGCGGAGCGATAGGCATTGAGGGCCTCGGGGCCGCTACGGCGTACTGGCTGTTGCGGTGCCTCCTCGGGCACGGGCGGCGTCTGGGGCTGGGCATTGGCCGCCGAGGCCCCGGGCTGGGTCGACTGCGGCGGCGTTGCCTGTGGGGCTTCCGGCTCTTGAGCTTCAGGGCCTGGCAACGCTTCGTTCGGGACCATCGCGATGATCTCGAGCTTGGGCGAAGAAATGAAACGGGAGAGCCCCTGCCCGCCTACCTGATTGACCTCGAGCACGCGGGCCTTTGAGCCCATGCGTTCGCGAATGATCTCGACCGCCTCCTGCGCACTCTTGACCGTAAAACGGTATTTCTTTCCCGGCACGATACCGGGGGCAATGTCAGGATACTGTATTTCGGCGGCACTCATCAGGTGTTAGCAGATTGGGCTTGTTGAGCAGAGAGCGGGGCAGGAACGTAACCGACGGCCTCGACCTGCGTCTCGTTCGGAAGCTCCTGGTAAGCAAGCACGTGGAGTTGCGGGAAGCTTGGCTCGAAGAACCGGCGGAAGGCCAGTCGCAACTCGGCGGTGATCAGCAATATCGGAACCATGCCCTGCTCTATCATCTGATCGACCTTCGGGGCGAGCGTCTTAAGGATGTGATCGGTCAGCGAGGGGTCCATCGCGAGGCCGATCTCGAACTGCGTGCGCTTGACGCGGGGCAGCAGCTGTTGCTCGAGCATCGGATCGAGCGTGATGGCAAACATGCGATGGTTTTCCACCTCGTACTGCGCCACGAAGTAGCGGCCCAGGCGGCGGCGCACTTGTTCGGAAAGGTCGTCCGGGTTTTTGGTCACCGGGGCAAAGTCCGCGATCGTTTCGAGGATGACCGGCAGGTTCCGAATCGGAATCTTTTCCGAAAGCAGGTTTTGCAGCACGCGCTGGATCAGACCGACGTTCACCAGGTCCGGCAGCAACTCGTTGACGAGCGTCGGACTCTTGGCGCGCACTTCTTCGATCAGGCGCTGCACGTCTTCGCGCTCCAGTAACAGGTGCGCGTTGGTCTTCAGGTTCTCCGAGAGGTGGGTGATGAGGACCGACTCGCTGTCGACCACGGTATAGCCCTGTATCTCGGCGTTGCGGCGCTCCTCTTCAGTCACCCACACCGCTTCGAGACCGAAGGCCGGCTCCACGGTGGGAACGCCGCGCAGTTCGACCGGTTCACCGCCAACGTTCATGGCCATCCAGCGATTGGGCATCAAGGTGCCCTCGCCCACGACCCGTCCGCGGATCAGCAAGCGATAAGCGTTGGCCTCGAGCTCGAGGTTATCGCGCACGGCCACCGTCGGCAGGATCAAGCCCAACTCGGCAGCGATCCCTTTGCGGATGCCCGTGATGCGTTCCAGCAGGCTCCCGCCTTTCTCCACGTTCGCCAAGGGCAAGAGGTTGTAACCGAGTTCGACACTGATGGAATCCGTGGCAATGATCTCCGAAAAAGACTTTTCTTCCGCCTTGGCCTCGCTCTCGGCTTCTTCCGCCTCTCCCGGCAACGCAGGTTGTCCGGCCTTGCCGCCCGGCAGCGCGTTTTGCGCTTCGTCGCCTTCTTCTCCCCAGATCTCCGGGCCTTTTTTGGCCAGCAGGCGGGAAATAGCGACCAGGCAGCCGCCCAACAGCGCGAAAGGCACGAAAGGCAAACCTGGCATGACGGCGAACATCAGCAGCATGATCCCGGCAATCCCCAGCGCACGCGGGTAGCTCGTGAGCTGCTTGCCCATGTGCGTGCCCAGGTTGTTGTTGTCCGAGGAACGCGTGACGAGGATACCTGCCGCCACGGAGATGATCAGCGCGGGAATTTGCGAGACCAGACCGTCACCGATGGACAGCAGCGTATATTTTTGCAGGGAGTCCGTCAGGGACAAGCCGCGCTGCAGCACGCCGATGGAGATACCGCCCACCACGTTGACCATGGTGATGAGAATGCCCGCGACGGCGTCACCGCGCACGAACTTGCTGGCACCGTCCATGGCGCCGTAAAAGTCGCTCTCCTTCATGATCGACTCGCGGCGGCGGCGCGCGGTCGGCTCATCGATCAGGCCGGCATTCAGTTCGGCGTCGATCGCCATCTGCTTGCCCGGCATCGCGTCCAAGGTAAAACGAGCCGTCACTTCCGCGATACGACCGGCACCCTTGGTGATCACCACAAAGTTGATGATCACCAGGATAATGAAGATCACGGCGCCGACCACGAAGTTGCCCTGCACCACAAAGCTGCCGAAGGACTCGATCACCTTGCCGGCGTAGCCTTCGATCAGGATCAAGCGCGTGGTCGCGATATTGAGGCCGAGGCGAAACAGGGTCACTGCCAGCAACAAGGTCGGGAAGACGTTAAACTCGGGCGGATCCTTGATGTAGACGACCATCATCAGCGTCAGCAGCGAGATACCGATGCTGAGCGCGAGGAAAAAGTCCATGACCGCCGGCGGTACCGGCAGGATCAGCAGCGAGACAACGCCGAGCAGGCCAAAGGTGAAGGCGAGGTCGATGTTCTTTGCGACCCCACCCCAACGGCTCTTGGCGGGCCCAGCGGCTGGCGTTGCATCAGCCACGGTTCACCCCCTTGCTTTGTTGCTGTTGGCGCAGGCGTTTCTGGTAAAAGTATTGGCGGTGCGTGCGGTAGACGTGGCCCAGAATTTCGGCCACGGCCTGGAACATCTCACGCGGGATGGGCGAACCCACCTTGCCGACCTTGAAGAGCATGCGGGCCACGGGACGGTTTTCCACCATGGGCACGCCATTCTCCCGGGCCACCTTCTTGATGCGTTGGGCAAAGCGGTTTTCGCCCTTGGCCAGCACGACCGGCGCGGCATCGCGCCCGCGCTCGTAGCGCAGGGCGACGGCAAAGTGAGTCGGGTTGGTCACGACGACGTCGGCATTGGGTACTTCCCCGAGCATCTTGTTTTGCAGCAGGCGTGCCGCCATCTGGCGACGCTGCCGCTTGACCTCGGGGTTGCCCTCCTGGTTCTTGAATTCGTCAACTACTTCCTGCCGCGTCATCTTGAGCTCATTCCACTTCGACTGCTTCTGATAGAAGAAGTGCACTGCTGCGATAATCGTCATTGCCAGCAGCAAATAAATGAGCATTTCGAGCATCGTCTCGTACATGAAGCTGGCGAGGTGGGTAATCGAGACGGGCATGTGAAAGACGGGGTCTTTCATCACCTCGCGCACCAGCACATAGATAACGGAACCGACTGCCGCAAACTTGCCCAGATCCACGCCCAGCTGGACGAATTTCTTGGGCGATACGAGGTTCTGCACGCCCTTGGCCGGGCTCAACTTGTCCAGCTTCGGCTCCAGTGCCTTGGGACTGAGACGGAAGCCGGTCTGCAGGCCGCCGGCGATCACCGCCGAAAGCGTTACCGCACCCAACAGCGGCATGAGAAAGCCGATCCCCTCTTTCGCCAGGCGTTGGCTCCAGAAAGTCGCACCCTCGAGGTTCACGTTGAACTCGCTCATCCGGTAGAAGAGCGTCTTGGAAAACAACTGGAGCTGCTCGGCCTTGTGGGGGGCTTGAAAGGCCAGCACCGCAAAAGCGGCCGCCAATGAAAACGCGGCGCCAACCTCCGGGGCCTTCGGGAAGTTGCCCTGCTCGTAGGCTTCCCGCAGCCGCTTGGGTGTGGGATCCTCCGTCTTGCTGGATTTGTCCTGGTCGGCCATGGGACTAGTTGGGCAGCCAGCTCAGCATGCCTGAGCCCACCCGTTCGCCTTGTTGGTAAAGCAGTTGAATCAGCAGACCGGCGGACGCAGCCACCAGCCAGAGGCCCAGCCCCGTGCGCACCGCGAAGCTGACGATAAAGACGTTGACGTTGGGCGCCACCTTGCCGAGGACCGCGAACGCCAGGTTGACGAGGAACATCACGGCCAGAAAGGGCGCGGCCATCTGCAGGGCCGTATAGATCACATGGGCGCTGATCGCGATGATTTGGCCAACGCCGTAGCCGGCGGACAGTGCGTGCCCCACCGGAGCCCAGTGCAGGCTGGCCACAAAGGACTCGATCACGTCGTGGTGAAACTGGCCGAGAAAGAAGATCACGCCCGCGATGTAGTAAAGGAGCAGGCTCATGCTGCTGTCTTGCGTGCCTTCGACCGGATTGATCGTAAGGCTCATGGCGAGGCCGATTTCACGAGCGATGAACTGCCCGGCCATCTCGGCCACGGCAAAGAACAACCGCACGGCCATACCCATCATCAGGCCAACGACCGCTTCCTGGAGGCCAGCCACAATGACGCCGAGATAGCTTTCGGGAATCGTGACCGCCGGGGCTGCCCCAATGGCCAGATACGTGAGCAACAGCCCCAACAACACCCGCATGCGCACCGGGATCGCTTGCCCACCCAGCGGGGGGCATAGCGCCAGGATCACGCCGATCCGGATAAAGATCAGCAGCGCGAGGTAGATGAAGTTGGGGTTGAAAGGCAGCATGGATCTAGGGGGCCATTTCGGCCAGGCGCGAGAGGACCTGCGTCGTGAAGTCAACCGAGGAGCGCAGCATCCAGGGCAACACGGCAATGCCGATCAGGCCCACGCCGATGATCTTCGGCGCGAAGGTAAGCGTTTGTTCCTGAATGCTGGTCACCGTTTGAAAGAGGCTGATTCCGACGCCGATGGCCACGGCCGCCATCAAGAGAGGCGACACCAGGGACAGGCCCTGAAAGATCATCTGCTGTAGGAGATCTACGGTATATTCGATCGTCATTTTTACCTAGAAATTGAAACTTTCGACGAGGCCCTGCAGCACCAGCGTCCAACCGTCGACCAGGACGAAGAGCAGGATCTTGAAGGGCAGCGAGATCATGACCGGCGGCATCATCATCATACCGAGGGACATGAGCGTGCTGGCGACGACGAAGTCGATCACCAGGAAGGGGATGAAAATGATCACGCCCATCTGGAAGGCCGTACGCATTTCACTCAGCAGGAAGGAGGGCGCTACGACCGAAAGCGGCAAATCGTTCACCGCGGTCGGCCCCTGCTGTGAGATGGAGAGGAAGAACTCGATGTCTTCCCGCCGCGTCTGGTTGAGCATGAAGCCCTTCATCTCGGTCGTGGCGATGTCGAGCGCCTCTCCCGAAGTGATGCTCTCCTCCTGATAGGGCTGCACCGCCTGCTCGTTGATGCGTTGCCAGACGGGACTCATGATAAAGAACGTCAGGATGAGCGCGAGGCCCACGATGACCTGGTTGGGCGGCGCGGTCGGGGTGCCGATCGCCTGTCGCACAAAACCGAGTACGATGACGATGCGCACAAAGCTTGTCATGAGCAGGATGATCGTCGGCGCAAGCGTCAGCAGCGTCATCAGCACCACGATCTGGATGCCGACGCCGACGTCGTTCACGCCGTCCTGGCCGTTGAGGCTCAGCTCGAGGTTTACGCCGGTAGCTCCGCCGCCCGTATCCTGGGCGAAGGCAAAGAGCGGCAAAACCAGCAGAAAGATGATCGTGAGCCAGCGCTTCATTGCGCATCCTCCGGGCTTTCGGAACCAAACGCATCCCCGAAATCGGGCTCGTCGAGTTCCTTGAGCAACCTCACACCCTGCGGCCCCGCGGCCAGCAGCAGGCGCTTACCGTCGGCCGAAACGACCATCAGGTATTGGCGCTGCCCCAAAGGACGCGTTTCGAGGATTTTAAGGGTGCCCCCGCCGCTCTGGCCCTGGAGCTTGGCAAAGGGGTTGACGCCCTTCTTGGCGGCGATCAGCCAAGCACCTGCCCCACCCAGGGCGAGAATGGCGATAATCTGCACCCACAGCCCGAGATCGACCGCTCCACGGTCGGCATCCGCCACCTGGTTGCGCTCGGAGGGGTAAAATATGTCACCCGCGTCCGCGTTACCGGTCGTCTGAGCCCCGAGGGGCCCGCCCAGGCCGAAAACGGAGACGACTGCCAGCAGGATGAGGCGCCGGCTAGGCATTGGCGTCTCCTACCAACTCCGTGATTTTGACGCCGAAATTGTTTTCGACCACCACGACTTCGCCGTAGGCAATCAGCTTGCCATTGACGAGCAGTGCGACGGGTTCCTTGGCGTTTTGCTTGAGCTGCAGCACCGCGCCCGGCGTCAGTTCGACGATCTCGCGCATCGGCAACTCACAGGAGCCGAGCTGGATGGTGACTTCCACCTTGATGTCCATCACCCGGCTGAAATTCTTGGCTTCGCGTATATCCATCGGTGTAGCTTATTCGAAGTCGATGAGTTGTTCGGTGACTTGCACGGCAACGTGGCCGTCCTGCACCCCGACTTTTCCACGATAGGGCGCGGTGTTGTTCATCCGCAAAAGAGTTTTTTCCAGAACGTCGTTCGGCATCATGATCACGTCGCCGGGTCGCAGCATCAGCAGGTCGCGCACGTTGCACTCCACCCCACTCCATTCGGCCTGGATCGGCACCTGGATGTGGTCGTAGGTATTCCACCAGCGCTGGCTTTTCTCGGTCGTATTGAGCTGGCTGAACTTCTTGGCCTCATCCTGCAGCGTCTTCAACACGGGCTGGATGGTGTAATACGGCAGCGCGATCTCGAGCGTTTCGGTGCAGTCGCCCATGATCGCCTCGATCACCACGACGAGCAAGATGGTGTCGCGCGGTGAGGTCTGCAGAAAGCGGCCATTGTTTTCGTTGCCGATCAGCGAGGCGTTCAGCTCGTAGATGTCTTCCCACTGCTGGCACCATTCGTTGACGATCACCTCCACCACGTCTTCGATCAGCACGACTTCGAGCTCCGTCAGGTAGCGCTCGCCGCGGATCGAGTGGCCCGGACCACCGAGCAGGCGGTCGACCATTGTCATGGCCAGACGGGGGTTGATGTCGACAATGCCCACGCCGTTGAACTGCTGTAGCTTGAACAACGAGATGTGCGTGGGGCTCGGGATAGAGCTGGTGTGGTTCTGGTACTGGGTTGTGAAGAGCTTGGACATCTTCAGGCCCACATCCATGCGCAAAAACATGGAAAGACGGGCCGAGAGATGGTGGACGAATTGTTCATGGCGGATACGGACTTGCCGCATCTCCGACTCGGTCATGAAAACCGGATTCGAAAAGTCATACTCCTCGATCGTGATCTTCTCATCAGCTCCGACCCGGGCACCAGTGTGCCGGAATACCAGGGAACGAGGCGAAGTCCCCGCCTCCGCCATGATGGCGTCGATGTCCGTCTGGTTGAGGATATCGTCGACATCGTTCTGGTTAAAGAAGTCGCTGGGCGAGTCTTCCTGCAGGATGTCGGCTTCTTCCTCCTGCAGCATCATATCATCGCCATCTCCGTCTCCGAAGTCCGAGCCGCCGCCCTCCTTGAGGATATCGGAAATGCTCTCTTCGCTGAGAATGTCCTCGGCGGAGGCACCTTCATCCGAGTCCTGCTCCTGATTGAGCAGGTTCGCAATGTCGTCCTCGCTCAGGTTCTCGCTCGCGTCGCCCTCCGAGCCAGCGGAAGGCTCGAGATTCTCGTCGAGATTCTCTTCCTGAAAGTCGAGGTTTTCCTCCTGCGAGTCTCCGGGAAAGTCAGCCATGGATTCTCCTGACAAAAAGGGTGATGGAGCGTTGGGGCGCTACTGGGTCACGAAATCGGTAAAGTAAAGATTCTCCACGTACGGCCCGCCGAGGATCTCGTTGTAGGCCGTAATGAGGTCGGTCTTCACAATGTTCTGGATACCGGGCGTCTGCGTATCCACGAGGGTCAGCAGACTCAAGATCTTGAGGGTCGCATCGATGAGTGCGGGTTTGCGCGATTCGACGATGCCGGCAAAATTGGGGTCGCTGCCTTCGACGGCAAACTTGACGATAATCAGCGTGCTGGAAGGGCGCGCGAGGTTCGTCTTCATCAAGTCGAACGTCACCATGTTACCGTGTGCCGCAGAATCTCCTCCGCCACCACCGTGGCTGTCACCCCCGCCATGGCTGCCACCGCCACCGCTACTGCCGTGACTGCTGGCTGCTGGGGCCGCATGAGCGGCCTCCTCGGCGTGATCGCCCCCGCCGGCGAGCTCCGACTTGAGCATGGGCACCAGCACGAAGGCCGTCATTGCGTAGGAAAGCAAAGGCAACAGAATGACAACGGCGAGAACAGGAATCAAGGGGTTGCCACCGCCGCCGCTCTTCTTGGGAGTGGGCAACTCTTCAATCGTTTCCTTGTCTTTGGGTTCTTTGGCCATGACGTAAAATGGGGTTCAGCTTTAGTTTACGCCGGTTAGCGCTTCAGATTAACGGCTTCGTTCAGGATTTCGTCGGAAACCGTAATGATACGCGAGCCTGCCTGGAAACTGCGCTGCATGGTGATCATTCTAGCAAACTCGGACGTGAGGTCTACATTGGAACGCTCAAGGTGTCCTTGCAACACTTGGCCCATGGAACCCTCCGAAGGTACGTTGTCGAGGAAATTGCCGGTTAAGCCAGCGGCGTCGAAGTTGGAATAGAGGCCGTTCCCTTCCTGGTTCAACGCTTGCGGATCGCTGAAGTTGAGCATACGGATGGAGCCGCTCTCGTAACGCTGACCATCGCTCATCACCAGATCGAGCGTGCCATCCACCCCGATCTCGAAATCCACCACCTGAGGCGCGGAGGCATTGATGTCACTCAGCGTGTAGGTGGAGCCAGTGTCGGGGTTGATCTTGAACTGTGCGTCGAACTCGCGGTAATTGGCCGTAGCCGAACCGTCGTAGGTCGTGCCGTCGAGCACGATCGGTGTCGTCGCCAGCACCGCGTCGATGTCGGCTTCGGCCAGGACGCCGTTTTCCACCCCCTCGCGCAGCTCGGCCACACCGGTATAGCGGGCTTGCAGGCCCACGGTATCAGCCGCAGCCAGGGCGGTGTCGATATCGGCTACCGTCACGGTTCCACCGTTCAGCGCTTCGCGCAGGCTTTGTACCGTGGTGTAGGAGGTGCCGTTGACATCGATGCCGAGGCCGCCGTTCTGGGCCGCAAAGGCCGCGTCGAACTGGGTTTCGTTGACCTGTTGGCCAAGCACGGCATTTTCGAGCCCCAGCCAGCTCCCATATGCTGGGCCTACGGCCAGGCCGCCATTACCAGTGCCCAGCAATGCAGTCTCCCCTTCCGTCAGCGAATAGGGTTGGCCGGAGCTGGATAGTGGGATCGAAGTGAGTCCATTCGTCGGGGTTGCCCCGAAAATCAGATTCTGGTTCGTCAGTGACAGCTCGGGCGGATTGACGTTCAGGGTGGTTTCCACGCTGGGGTCCGGCTGGGTCGGCGTCTGCGCCTGATAGACGAGGCGGCCGGTGCTGTCCGCATAGACCTGGTAATTCATCGTGCCATTGCCAATGCCCTGCAGCTCATAGCCTTCGGAGGTAATGATGTCACCCGCCGTGTTCGTCGTGAAGCCACCTTTGCGCGTGGCATACGCATCGCCTGTCACCGGATCGATCACTTTGAAGAAGCCGTTGCCCGCGATGGCGAGGTCGGTGCTCTTGCCCGTCTGGTCGATGTAACCTTGACCAAAGTCCTGGCTGACTTTCGAAACCCCGACCCCATAACCGATCTGCGAGGCGGCGCCGTTGACCGAACCGCCTTCCTGCGCCGTCCGGTTGAGGAACTGGCTGAAGGTGTCGGAGAAGTCGGCGCGGCTGCCCTTGTAACCGACAGTATTGACGTTGGCGATGTTGTCGCCGATGACTTCCAGCCCCCGGCTAAAGGCATTGAGGGCGGAAACGCCGCTATTGAGGGATGCGAGCAGGGCCATGGCTTAAGCTTCCTTGGAGGTGGTCGCGGGTTGGTGGACTTCGGTGATCTGATCGAGCGAGTAGCTCTGGCCGTCGATCTGGATCTTCACCTCGCCCTTGTTCAGGCTCACGGATTCGATCTTGCCCTGGACGGTGGTCGTATCGTCGACCTGCACCGTCACATCCTGCCCGAGGTAGCTCTGGGCGATGAGGCTCGACTGCGATTGCGTGAGCGTGCTCATCTGGGTGTTCATGTCGGTCATCTTCTCCAAGGAACTGAACTGGGCCATCTGCGCCACGAACTCCTGGTCGTTCATCGGATCGAGCGGGTTCTGATTGGTCAGCTGGGTCAGCAAAAGGCTGAAGAAGTCTTCCTGCCCCATGCCCTCGGCTTCGTTAGCCTCGAGTTGGGAGTTGACGGCGTCGCGGATCGCGGCGGTGTCGGTAGATGAAGAAAGCGCGGTGGAAATGTCCATGGCCTTAGGAAGCAAGTTGGTTGGAAGCGGTGGGATCTACAAAATCGGGGGTGGAAATCGTGAGGCCGTTCTGGCGTCCGTTGGTCTGAACGCGTTCCCAGTCACGGGACAGAGCGCCTTTGAGTTCCTGGTTGGACGTCACGAAGCGGACCTGCAGCTGCGCGTCGCGCAGCCGGAAGACGACACCCAGTTGCTCACCGCCCTCAAGCGAGAGCTGGGTGACGACCTGTTGCTGCGGCGTCTTGGCCAACGCGTTCACGATCTGATTAACGCGATCGACCATGCGTGCCGCGTCCGGAGACTCGGACGCAGCGACCGCCGCGCTGCCATTTCCGCCGGAAGCATTCTCGGCGCGAGCAGTCGTCGGTTGGGTCGTCGTGTTCGGCATCATTCTATCTGAGGATGAAGCACTAGGCATACCAGCAGAAGCCTTTACTGGCGCTACTACTTGATCTTCTGCAATTTGCGCATTTGAATTCACACCTTGCGCTGCTGCCGCTTTTTGGGCTGAGGAAAACTTTTCCGCTGCCTTCGCCGCCGACACCTGGGCGTTGCGTTGAGCTTTCGCCGCGTCGGCCTCCTGATTTTGCAGCCGCATCTGGCGCATGGAGGGTGGCGGGGTAAGCGGTGCGTTGGCGGCTTGACCTTCCGTCTTCGCCTGCGCCGATGCGTCCACCTGGGATTTCGCCGCGGTCGTGGCCGTCTCCGCTGCATTCGTGGTGCTGGCGGTGGTGGTTTTGGCCGCACTGTCGGTCGCCCCCTTCGTTTCCGCGCCCCGACGCGTCATCTCACCCTGCGAGACGTTTCTGCTCCCGCCGGGCTGCCGGCGCTGGGCGTCTTGCTGTGCGACTTCGCGCTCACCGTCGAAGGCCGTAGGGCCGTCGCCGCCGCTGGAGCCCGCGTTCAAGGAGAGGGGCGTGGACGCAGATTCGCCCAGCCATCCGAAAGACATCAATGCGGCAAAACCTTCCGCCAGAGGATCCGCATCGGCGGAGGCCTTGGAAGAAGTGTTCGAACCGGCGTTGGCGGTCGGTGTAAGACCCGCACCGCCCAGATTGGAGACCTGCATGGTAGGTGGTGGATGGGGCACCGTCCTGCCTTCTGGCCTGTCGGTCCTGTTGGTGAGTCTGGCGTCGGGGCTTCTGCCCGCGACTTCGGCCCTTAGCGACCGCCGCGGCGGTAACGCATGAGCTCTTTGCTAAAGTAGGCGACGCGCTGGGCTTGTTTGCCGTCGGGGTCGTTCGTGACCATCGAGGCGAAGATCGCGCCGATGTTATCGGGCTTCATCTGCAACAGCAGCTTGATCACCTCCTCGTCCTCCATCTCATCGAGAATCGGCACCACCTGTTCCGGCGGCATCTGCGAGTAGGTGGAAGCGAGGAACTTCAGGTTCTTTTCCTCCTCGGCACCGACCTCCTTGAGGATCTTGGTCAAAGCGTTGCGCTCGTTGGCAAGGCTAGTGCGAAACTCCTCCAGCTCACTCATCTCGGCCTCGAGTGCCGCCTTGCGGTCATCGAGATCCTGCGAGCGCTTGTTGAGCTCCACTTCCTTATCGTTGAGCGTGCGCTGCATTTCCTCGAAGCGCGTAAAGGCAAACGTCCAGTATTCGGGCGTATTCTTGTCCGGCTCCTCCGAATGCGCTTCAGCCTCCGCGGGATCGGGCAGGTATTGAGCCCGCATGGAGTAGATCGTGCCCATCACCACCCCGAGGTTGATGAACAGGCCGACGATGGCGAGTAACCAAATGTTCTGAAGAATCTTCATCGTGCGTCACCTCCCGCCATCTGCTGGCGCAGGTAAAGAACCTGGACGAGGTCTTCCCGCTCCATCTCTTCGGCGTGGGCTTGCTCGCGCAAAAAACGTTCGTAATGGCGCTCCTTCAGTTTCTCGACCACTTCCAGCTCTTTTTTAGCTTCCAGATATGCCTGGCGCGCCTTCTCCAGCTCCTGCGAGCGCTGCACTCGTTCGCGCTCGGCCTGGCGTAGCGCCTCTTGTCGTGCCTGCAGCCCCGCGAGCCCCTGGCGGTGTTGCCCGACGGGCACCGACTGGCCATCGCGCATCCCGAGCAACTGACGTCCGAACTGCTGCTGCTCTTCGCGCGCACGCTGGGACTTCTGCTGGGCGGCGTCAAGCTGCTGCGAGGCTTGGCCAAAGGCCTGCATGGCCCGGTCCAGCGCTTGTTGACGCAGGGTGATCAGGGCTTGAAGGCTGAAGTGAAAACGCTTCATACACCGAGGACGGCAGAGAGGAGTTGAAAGGCTTGTTCGCGCGGCGTGTGCTCGTGCTGTTGCTGGCGCAGGACTTTCATCAGGCCCTCGCGCTTGGTGATCGCCTCATCCAGCTTCGGACTGCTGCCCTTGGCGTAAGCACCGAGGTTGATCATGTCTTCGTTCTTCTTGTAGAGCGAAAGCAAGTCGCGCGCACGCCCGATCTGTTGCTGCTGCTGCGACGTACAAACGGCACGGATCAAGCGGCTGACGGACCCCAGCACGTCGATCGCCGGATAGTGGTTGGACGTGGCCAACTCACGGCTGAGCAGCAAGTGACCATCGAGGATACCGCGCACGGTGTCGGCCACCGGCTCGTTCATGTCGTCGCCTTCGACGAGCACCGTATAGAGGGCTGTGATGGATCCGTTTTCCCCCTGCCCCGTGCGCTCGAGCAGGCGCGGCAACTGAGCGAAGACGCTGGGGGTGTAGCCGCGGCTGGCGGGCGGTTCGCCCACGGCGAGACCGATCTCGCGTTGTGCCATGGCAAAGCGGGTCAGCGAATCCATCAGCATCATCACGCTGGCGCCGTTGTCGCGGAAATACTCGGCGATGGCCGTCGCGAGAAATGCCGCCCGGAGGCGCAGCGGCGCCGCCTGGTCCGACGTCGAGACCACGACCACGCTGCGGGCAAGACCTTCCGGCCCCAGGTCGTTTTCGATGAATTCGCGCAGCTCACGGCCACGTTCACCGACGAGGCAAATCACATTGATATCGGCCGAAGCCCCGCGCGCGATCATGCCCATGAGGGTCGACTTACCCACGCCGGAGCCCGCGAAGACGCCGAGACGCTGACCGACACCAACCGGCGTGAACAGATCGATCGCCCGCACGCCGGTCTTGAAAGGCTCCTGGATCGGCTTGCGCAGCATCGGGTTGGGCGGGTCGCGGTGCAACGGCACCTTTTCGGCCGTATCCAACGGCCCCAGGCCGTCCATCGGGCGGCCCAGACCGTCGACCACACGCCCCACGAGCGAAGGCCCGACGGGCACGTAAGACTGCCCTTCGGCAGCTACGGTGCGGCAGCCCGGGTGGATGTGCTGCGTCTGCCAATAAGGCATCAACAACAGGCGACTACCGCGAAAGCCTACGACTTCGGCCACAATCTTGTGGTCACGCTGGTCGGAGTGAATCTCGATGATGTCCCCCACCCCGGCTTCCGGGCCTTCGGACTCGATGATCAGGCCGCGGACTTCCACCACGCGACCGGAACGCTCCACCGTGGTGGCACGGCGCACCCGGCCTTCCAGCCAATCCATGCGGTCGAGCATGTTCATCCGGCGTGCACCTCCTTCCAAAGCTTGCTCAAGCGGGTGTCGAGACGCGCGTCGATCAGGCCGAAGCGGCTACGCACGGTCAGATCGCCGGAGCGCAGACGCTCGTCGGCCCGCAGATCGAGGTAGGTCAGGTTGAGAGTGCCCTCCTGCTCGAGATGCTCGGTCAGGCGTTCGAGGTCGGCCGGGTTCAAATGGACTTCCACCCGCTCGCCTTCCGCCGGCTGCATTTCATCCAGGACGCTGGCGACGGCGTTTTCGAGCTGCGGCCCGTCGAACTGCATGCCCTCGAGCACTTTCTCCACCAGAGAGAAGACCAGCGAAGGCAGACGCTCAGAGCTACGGGTGAGCAATTGCCCCACCTCCTGCTCCAGACGTTCGAGCACGTTGTGTTGAAAATCGACGACTTCATCGCGCTGGCTGCTGAGTTGCGCCTGATAGGATTGCTCAGCCGCACGCTTGCCACGCTCGTAAGCTTCCGCGACGGCCTGTTCGTGTGCGTCGTAAGGCACGGGCGGAGGGCCGAAGCTGACCAGCTCCACGCCGCGCAAGCGACGCGTCAGGTGCAAATCGAAGACCTGTGAATCAGACCATGACATCGCCGCCTCCTTCGATCGTGATTTCGCCCTCTTCTTCGAGCTGGCGCACGTTTTGGATGATACGGTCCTGCGCGGCTTCCACTTCCTTCAGGCGCACTGGGCCGAGCATGTCCATTTCTTCCATGAGGGTCTCGGCCGCACGCTTGGAAACGGCGCCCAGCAGGGCCTGCTGCAGCGGCTTGTTGGCGGACTTGAGGGCCACCACCAGGTCGGTGCTGTCGATCTCGCGCATGACGCGCTGGAGGTCGCGCTGGGAAAGGGAGATGAGGTTCTCGAAGGAGAACATCTTGCGCTGGATGGACTGCCCCAGGGTCGGGTTGCGCTCGGTAAGTTTGGTGAGCAGCGTCTTGCTGAGGTTCTTGTCCAGCAGATTGAGCAGGTCGGCCACCGCGCGCACACCGCCACTCTGGCTCATGGAGGTCGTCTCCTTCAGGTTGGCGTGGCGGCGGATATTCTCGATCACCTTCTGCACATTCTCCGGCGTCGTCTGGTCCATCGTGCCGATGCGCTCGATCACTTCTTCACGGGTCTCGAGCGGAACCATCATCAGGATCTCCGAGGCCTTTTGCGGGCTGAGGTAAGACATGACGAACGCCAGCGTCTGCGCCTGCTCGTTGCGGATCAGGTTAAAGATCAGGCGAGTATCCATCTCGCTCAGCTCGCTCATCACCTCGGTGGAGGTGCTGACGGGCGAGATCCGGCCCATGAGCGAAGAAGCCTTGTAATCGCCCTTCGCCATCTCGAGGGCCTTCTGAGCGAAGGCCGTGCCGCCGAGGATGGCGCCGAAGCTGGTCCCGATGATCTCGGAAAACTCATCGACCACGGCTCGCTGCACATCGTCACCGATGATGCGGAAATTGGCGATCTCACGCACTAGCTGCTCGATCTCGAACTCGTCGAACTGCTGGAGGATCTGGGCGGCCTGTTCGGGCCCGATCACGATGAGGAACAGCGCAAGCTTCTGCATGCGGTTCAACCCTTCGTATTTAATGTCCTGGACGGCGTCGCTCATCTTCTTGATTCCGTTCGAGGCACTAGCCCTTGTTGCCCTGGCCCTCCGTCACCCAGTTTTTGAGCGCCATGCTGACGTTTTGCGGCTTGGACTGGATCAGCTCGTTGAGCAATTCCGGAGTCAGCTTCGGCGTTACGTCGCGGGGCTCGTTGGTGGGTTTTTCCTGGGTCGGTTGCACAATTTCGAAATCGGTCTTCTGGCGCTGCAGTAAACGCAGGAAGATACCAAACATGACAATTGCGACACCAAGGGCGAGGAAGTTGCGGATAAACTCCTGGTATTGGAAGAGCATTTCGACAAAGCCCGGCTTGGCCTCTTCGGCTTCATCCGCCACCATGAAGGGCATTTCCTGCACTGTCACGAGGTCTTCGAGGCGCTGGTCGGGGGCGACGCCGAGGGCGTTGCCGACCATGCGTTGCAGGCGGGAAATTTCTTCCGGTGTGCGGATCACGGGGGTCCCTTCCGCATCCAGTTGTTGCGCCACGACGACCGAGGCCGTCATGCGCTGGATCGTGCCGGGCGCCTGCACCACCTCCACGCGGGTGGAATTGATCTCATAGGAGGTCTGGCGCTCCTTGCGCGACTCGTTGGTCGTGCTGGAAGCTTCGGAACTCGGGGCGGCATCCCCGCCATCCGGCAGGTTCGCAGCCACGCCGGCCCCTTGCGTCGGCCGGGATTCCTGGCTCTGGTTGGTGTCTTCGCTCACGCTCTCCTGACGGATGACCTGGCTTTCCGGATCGTAAATCACTTCCGTGCGGGTCGCGGCATCGGTGTTGACCTCCACGGAGACCCGAGCGACCACGCCGCCCGGCCCGACGACCGGCATGAGCATGGACTCGACCTTCTGGGAGTAGTAGCGCTCGATCTCGCGGCGGAACTTGAGCTGCCCGGTCACTTCCGCCAGGCCCTCGTCGGTGCGCAGGGCTTCGCTCAACACGTTGCCGCGGTTGTCGACCACCGCCACATCGTCCACGTTCAGCCCTTCGACGGCATTGGCGACGAGGAAACGGATGGAGTTGACCGCGTCGAGTGCGATGGGCTTACCGCCGGTTTCGACAAAGACGGAGGCCGTGGGCCTGGAACCGCCGGGAGTCACCACCAGGCGGCTCTCGGGCTGCACCACCATGACGCGGGCCGAACGCACACCGTTGATCTGCGTGATGGTCCGGGCCAGCTCCCCCTGGATGGCGCGCATGTAGTTCGTGCGCTGCACAAAGTCGCTGATGCCGAAATTGGTCTGGTCGAAGATCTCAAAGCCCACACCGCCGCCTTCCGGCAAGCCTTGGGAGGCGAGATCCATGCGCAGTTGCGACATCGACTCGCGCGGCACATACACCGCGTTACCGCGGATCTCGTACTGCACGCCGTTGTCCTGAACGACCTTCACGATCGCAGAGAGGTCTTCGTTGTCCAGCTCGCCATAAAGCAGACTCATCTGCGGACGCCCGGACCACCACAGGAGCGCGCCCATGATGCCAAAGATAAAGAGCCCCGCCAGGATGACCGAAACCTTCTGGTTGGTCCCCAGTTCCTTCCAGAACTGTGTAAACTGTTCGACCACGTTGTTCATTCGTCAATCGCCTCTCGATAAAAGGGGTTCTACACCTGCATGCGCATCAGTTCCTGAAACGACTCCATCAACTTGTTACGGACTTCCACCATCATGGTGAAGGCCAAGCCGGACTCGCGCATGCTGATCATGGCCTGGTGGAGGTTGGTGCTCTCACCCGTCATCAGCTCACGGACTTCCGTCGCGGCGACATCCTGCTTGGCGTCCACCTCGCGGATGAAGTCCGTGGCGAGATTGCCGATGCCTTCGGTCGAAACACCGGGGACGCCAGTGAATTGGGTGCGGGCTACCGCATCGGGGGCCTGCTGCACCGCGCCGGGTCCTTCGACCGGGCGCTGCGAGGCCGCCGCCAGCTTGTCCATCCACTCCTGTCCGTTGCCGAACTGGCCGATCTGCTGGTTGATGTCGGCCTGCAGCTTCTGCGCGCCGCCCACCTGGTTTTGCAGCTGGCGCGCCTGATCCATGGCGCGCTGGGGGTCCAGACGCGTCAGCAGGGCAGGATTGAGGGAACCTAGGGAAGAAATACCGGCCATGATCTAGGGGAGGCTTAGATTTGCATCGCCTGAATGGCCATCTGCCGCGAGGTGCGGACGACACTCAGGTTGGCTTCGTAGGCGCGAGAAACATTGATGAGGTCCACCATCTCCATCGACGTCTTGACGTTGGGGAGGGAGACCATGCCGTTCTCGTCGGCATGGGGGTGGCCGGGCAGGTAGACGCGTTCGCCGGGGGTCTCGTCGACGTCGATCTTGGAGACACGCACGCTCCGGGCCTGTGAGCCCGCTTCCGCGCCCTTGGGCAAGTAGCTTTCAAATACCACCTGGCGGCGCTGGTAGGGCATACCGTCGACGTCGCGGGTGGTCTGGGCGTTGGCCAGATTCTGCGCCACCACCTCCATCTGCATGCGGGTCGCTTGCAGGGCATCGGCGGTCAAATGTGAGGCGGGCATGAGCTCCATGGCAGAAAAGGGTCAGGGATTAGCTGGTTTGTGTCCGGCCGGTGATGGCGGTTTCAATATGCTTGAGCGACATGCTCATATATTGAGTCATGAACTGGTAGCGCAGGGCGTTCTGGTTGATCTCCTGCAGCTCCTCTTCCATCGAGACGTTGTTGCCGTCGGGGCCGACGGTCCGGGCGGTGGGATCGGTTTCGATCGCGAGCGGAAAATTCTGCCCGTTGCCGATGTGGCCGGTCTCGAGTTCACGGCGGAGGGTGTCGGTAAAGTCGGCGTTGAGATCGACGCGCTGGTAGCCCGGCGTCGAGGCATTCGCCAGGTTTGCCGCCAACGCCTGATGCCGCATCGCCGTGGCATCGAGCCAGACGCGGGCAGCGGCATAGTTGGGTTGGGAGGCAATGGCTTCAAGCATGCCCGCCCTGAAGCAGAGCCGATACCAACCCAAACATGACTCTTCATTATTAAATAACAATCAGCGACTTATAAATCATTCATCTTCTTCACCCGGAAGTGCTGCGGAAACTTTTTCCGCTTGTCTGAAGCAAGAAGAAAACCTAGCCACTAGGTAAATTCACGTATTACCTGCAATGCTACTAAACCCTCAGAGGCTTTCGCCGAAATAATAGACAATATGTCTCGGGTGCCTTCGATTTCATCTTCATTGACGATCGGCCCTCTTTCTCAGGAAGAGTACGATCGCTTTAGCCAAGCCATTTACAAACTGGCTCGGATCAATCTCGGCCCCCACAAGAAGGAACTGGTGACGGCGCGCCTCTCCAAGCGTCTCCGCGCACTGGGGCTGCGCAGCTTCAGCGACTACTACGAATTCATCAATAGTAGCGCCGGCCGTGAAGAGTTGACTAATTTCGTCGACGCCATCTCGACCAATCACACGTTCTTCTTCCGCGAAGTCCTCCACTTCGAGTTCATGGCGTCGACCGTCGTGCCGGACCACGTAAAGGATGCGGGACGGCGCCCCTTGCGAGTATGGAGCGCCGCGTGCTCGAGCGGTGAAGAGCCCTACTCCATCGCCATCACGCTCGCCGAAACCCTACCGGCGAGTGCGCACGAGAGCTTTGAGGTGGTTGCCACCGATATCTCGACCCGTGTGCTGGCCAAGGCGCAGCAGGGCATCTACCCCGCCAACCGCCTGCAATCGATGCCGCCCGAGGTGCTCAAGCGCTATTTCCTGCGCCAGCCCCAGCCAGGCGACGATCCCCTCTTCCAGGCACGACCGCAGTTGCGTCAGCGGCTGAAGTTCGTCCACCTCAACCTTTTTGCCAACTATCCTTGGCGTGAACCGTTCGACGTCGTTTTCCTTCGCAACGTGATGATCTACTTTGACCGCGAAACTCAAAGTGATCTCATCCAACGTATTCTGCCTTGGATCCGACCCGGTGGCTACCTCATCACCGGCCAGAGTGAATCGCTGGGCCACAACATCAAGGCCCTGAAAGTTATTCGTCCTTCGATCCACCAAAAGAGTCATGGCTGATCTATCTTCCCCTATACGTGTCCTGATCTGCGACGACTCCGCCGTCATCCGCTCCACGGTCTCCCAATTGCTGCGCAAAGACCCGGAGCTGGAAATCGTGGGCTCGGCAGAGAACCCCTATCAGGCGCGCGACAAGATCCTCGAGCTGAACCCCGAGGTTTTGTTGCTCGACCTCGAAATGCCGCGCATGGATGGCCTGAGTTTCCTCGGCATCATCATGCGCGAGCGCCCCATGCCGGTCGTTATCTTTAGCTCGCTCAGCCAGCAGGGCTCCCGCATTGCGTGGGACGCCATGCAGCGCGGTGCGATCGAAGTGCTCGGCAAGCCGCGTTCTCCGCGTGAGCTGCATGACCTGGCCCCGATTCTCATTTACAAGCTCAAGGCGGCCGCCCTGGCGGGCCGGGGCAAGAGCTTCCAGAGCCATGTGGATGCAGCCGTGGCGTCCAGCAAGGCGCCTTCTCCTGTTGCCGCCCTCAAGGGGAACCAGGTCGCCACCGCCTTTACCCGCACGCATACGCCGGAGAAGGAACCGGTCGACTGCTCGCATCTCGATCCCAAGGCCCTCGTGCTGCTCGGCGCTTCGACCGGCGGCACCGAAGCGCTCAAGAACGTGCTGGTCGATCTGCCGGCCGATATGCCGCCGATCCTGATCGTGCAGCACATCCCCGCCTATTTTTCCGCCAGTTTTGCCAATCGCCTGGACTCGCTGTGCAAGCTGCGGGTGAAGGAGGCCAAACATGGCGACGTCTGCCAACCCGGGCACGTCCTGGTTGCGCCGGGCAACTATCACATGACCGTCCACCCGACCACGGGCGGCTACCGCGTGAAACTTGACGAAGGCCCCCGCGTATGGCACCAACGCCCCGCCGTGGACTTGTTGATGAAAAGCGGAGCCCAGGCTGCCGGCATGCATGCCGTAGCGGGCGTGCTCACCGGCATGGGCCGCGATGGTGCAGAAGGTTTGCTTGCATTGCGTCGGCGCGGTGCGCTAACGTTCGCCCAAGACGAAGAAACCTCTGTCGTGTATGGTATGCCCCGCGCCGCCAAGGAGATTGGCGCCGCCCAACGCGTCCTGCCCTTGCACCGAATGGCTGCCTTTTTACAAGAAGCCACCCGCACCCGCCGCCGTCCGTCTCCGCCTACTGAACATGAAGTCTCCAGTGTCTGAATCAGTTCACTATGATCCGCTACAACTTGTTGTAGACCAGGATCTACGAGTAGTGAAACTCGATCCCGCGCTGCAACCACTCGTCGGCAGCGCCGGGGAGAAGCTGGAGCTGGCAGTCGTGCTCAAGGCGATCAATCCGGAGTGGGAGTTGCCGAAAGCGCCGTTTTTCGAGGCGGAAAACAATACGCAATTTCTGCCGTGGGAGCCTGGCCCGCCAGCCAGCCCTCACGGCATGCGTCTGCAGACCCTGCGCACGGGCGAAATCATCTGCTGCTCGCTCACCCCGGCGCTCGGGACCGCCCAGGCGGTGGCTGAAGCGGGAATGCATGACTTTCCAGACACCGAGCAGTGGGGCCCGGCGCTCTTCATGCGGCTGAAGAAGTCGGAGAATCGCGTCAAGATCTACAGCCACCACTTCCCGGGCTTCATGTATCAACAGCGCCCGGACTTGTCCTTCTCCTACCTCGACCCCTCGCTGCGCGATGCCTTCGGGCTCGACGTGAACCTGCTGCAACGCAGCGGCGGCGCGCTGATGGACCTGATTTACGAGAAGGACCGCGACTACTACCTGCACGAGGTGCAGCAGGGCGCAAAGAACAACGAACGCTTCACGCTCAATTACCGCCTCAAGCTCCCGCACACGGGTCAGATCATCTACCTGCAGGACTTTCGCTCGCCTGTGAAGTCAGCCAACGGGCTGCTCCTGGGATACGAAGGCGTGTGGCTCGACATCACGCGCCAGTCCGTGGCTGAAAAGCGGCTCTCGAGCGCGGGGTGGAAGGAAAGCCTCGCCACGCTGACCAGCGGGCTGCTGCACGATTTTAAAAACAGCATGACGGGCATCGGCACCCTCAGCGAGCTGTATTGCCGCTCCATGGACCCCAGCCATCCCTGGCACGAGGGCATGACGATGATCCGCAAGAATGCCCTGGAGGCCCAAAAGATCGTCCAGCGCATCATCGACCTCAACCGTGAGGAGGCGGGCAAACGCAATTACCATAACCTGCGTGAGCTGATCAAGGACCAGATCGACCTCGTGCGCATCGTCCTGCCCAAACACATGCGCATCGAGACCGACATCGCGGAAACGGATATCCCCGTCTACCTCGACGAGGTCGCGTTCCGCCAGATGATGCTCAACCTGGTCATTAACAGCCGGGATGCCAGCCCCCACGATGGCACGATCACCATCAACATGCGCGCCCTCGAAGCGGGCACGAACATCGAGGGCGATGTACCGCCCTCCGGATTTGTCTCCCCCAAGGAGGGTGCGCTGATCGAGATTGCCGACGAGGGCCACGGTATCCCCCCGGAAAACCTGCCGCACGTATTCAACCCCTACTACACGACCAAGGAGATCTCCAAAGGCTCCGGGCTCGGACTTTATAACACCAAGATTTTCATTCAGGACCACGGCGGCGAGATCACCATCCAAAGCCAGCAGAACCAAGGCACAACCATCCGCCTGTTTCTGCCCACGGCAGACTTTACCGAATCGCTCAAGCCCACAGGCGAAAAGCGCGACGGCGGTCGCCGCACCGAGCGCCGGACGGTGGTGATCTTTAACGAATCCAACGCCGCCGAATTGATCGACCATCTGCGTGACCAGCAGTGCGAGGTGATCGCCTTCGCCCAAGCCGAGCGGCTGCTGCGCTACCTGCCGGACGTACCTCCCGAGAGCAGCCTGCTACTACTCGTGGGCTCCCACTTCGGACCCGCCATGCAAAAGGTGGCGCGCGAGGTGGAGAAGCGTTTCCCGGGGCTCCGGATGGTACACGTGCACCCCGCCCACGACGAGGGAGACCTGCCCGCCGAATTTGAACACCTGCTCGAACTGACGATACCCCCGGGAGGCAAGCAACGCCGCCTGGTCATGCAAATACTGGATCTACTCGGCTGAGCCGCCCCTACCCCATGAAAGAACTGCGTTCGGTCCTTATTCTGGATGACGACAAGATCATCCTCATCGCCCTGCGGGAAACCATCGCGCCCGAGGGCTTCGAAATCGTGACCGCGGACCGCCCGCACGACGCGATCAAGCTACTGGAAGAGCAGGAATTTTCGATCATCATCTCCGATCAACGCATGCCGGACATGACGGGGCTCGAGTTTTTCGAGCACGCCAAGCGGATCCAGCCCAACGCTTCCCGTGTACTGATCACAGGCGTACTGACCCTCAACACGATCATTCAGGCCGTCAATGAAGGGGAGATCTATCGTTTCGTGGCCAAGCCGTGGATCCGCGAGGAAATCATCGCCACCGTCCACAACGCCCAGCAACGGTACACGCTCATCACGGCCAACCAACGGCTGCAAGAAGACGCCCTCCAGCTCAACGAGACGTTGACCGAAACCAACGCCAAGCTCGAGGAGCAGGTAGAGGCGCTGGCCAAGAGCCGGGCCGAACTGGATCAGGCCCACCTGGCATTGAGCAAGAATTTTGACCATTCCCTGCAACTGTATCTGCGCCTACTGGAGACCTACAATCCGCTACTGGGAGAAGAAACGCGCGCCGTGGTCGACCTCTGCCAGCACATGATCGACCTGGGCAAGTTCAACGAGACCGACGCGCACACGCTGAAGGTCAGCGCCTGGCTCAAGAACATCGGCTTACTCACCATCCCCCGCGACCTGCACAACCGCTACCGCAAGAAGCGCAGTGAGCTGACGGAAGAGGAGATCGCCAAGGTCGAGCACACCCCCATTTTCGCTCAATCGCTGGCCTCGTTCGTCGACAGCCTGAAAGGGGTCGGGGTCACGATCCGCGCGCAATACGAGCGCTGGGACGGCAAGGGCTTCCCGGATGGGCTTGCGGGCAACCTGATCCCACGCCCGGCGCGCTTCCTGGCCGTAGCCGTGTACTATGTGGAGTGCGGCCTCTCTCGCGAAGAGGCTCTGGCGACCATCCTGGACGAGTCTGGAAACCGCTTTGCCCCGGAGGCCGTGCAGTTGTTTGTGGATGCCAGCCGCCCCGCCCGGCTCCCCCGCACATTGAAGGAGGTAAGCCCCGGAGAATTGCGTGTCGGCATGACGCTGGCGAAGGATGTCTATAGCGCGGCCGGCCTGCTCCTGATCCCCGCCGGGCAGAAGCTCGACCGGCATATGATTGAAAAGGTACGCGGCATCGACGAGGCGTATCCGCTGCAACACCGGCTGCTGGTTTACAATCAGTAATGGCATTTTGAGAACGTGTTTTAACGAGGAAAAACGCGCTCTGCCTATCAAGCTGCATTCTGTGGTGCCGATATAGTGTGTATCACCCGGTTTTCACTCTGCTAACACTTTTGCTTCCATGCCGACAACGGACGTAGCCCCCACCGAAAAGAAAAAGGTCTTCCAAGGCGGTAAGTTCCTGACCTTCCGACTGTGCGATGAGTCTTACGGCATTGCCGTCCTGAAGATCCGAGAGATCATCCGCCTCCAGAAGATCACCCCGGTCCCCCAGATGCCGCACTACACGCGCGGCGTGATCAATCTGCGCGGCAAGATCATCCCGGTCATCGACATGCGCCTGAAGTTCGCGCTGCCCGAAGCGGTAGAAGACGAACGCACCTGTATCGTCGTGGTCCAGGTAGCGATCAAGGGCGAAGAAGAGGTACCCGTCGGCCTCATCGTGGATGCCGTGGAGGAAGTCACCACCATTTCCGGCGAACACATCGAGAAGAACCCTGAACTGGGCGCGACTCGCAAAAACGAATACATCCACGGCATTGCCAAGATCGATCAGGAAGTGAAGACGCTTCTGGATATCGACAAGCTGATCGCCGAAGAGGACGTCGTTCGCATGTAAGGCGAGAAAGCCCTTCGATGAATCCCATCCTCATCAGCACCCTCACCTACGCGGCGGAGAAGCTCGTAGATGGCGTCAGCTCCATGGCCTCTGCCGCCACCCGGAGCAGTGACGAGGCCGAGTTCGCCAAGCTGCTGGAAGCCCAGAAAGCTTCCCAGCCCCCCAGCGAGCTGCAAAAGCTGATGTCGGAGTATGGGATCAAGGACCTCGACGATCTTCAACGCGTGCTGGACCAGATGATGGAACAGATGCGGACCGCCTTCGGCCAAGCCGGCGGAGACGCCAGCGCCGACTCGTTGACTTTAATGCAGCCCGCCAGCCCGGGCGATAATTGGCTTTTGACTGACGGTCAGCACCGACTCGAACTGGTCGCGGGCTCGTCACTGGCCACACAGGCTGATCAGTATCAACAACTTCAAGCACTGGCGAGCAATTGGGAGCAGCATCCCTCACTTTCCGTGCAAGAAGTCGTGAAACAGGCCGATATTCACGCATAACCTTTTTCGTCCCCATGTCACTTTCCTCCGTAGCATCGCCCAACTCCGCCCAATCCGCGGGAGCCCCCACCCTTGGCTCACTTCTGTCAGAACGGATTGTGGTCGGCGTAGGCGACATGGCCGTCTCCAACCGTCAGTATATCACGACCAGCACCTACGCGCTGGGTTCCTGCGTCGGCGTCGTGGCGTATGACCCGACGGTCCAGGCGGGCGGCATCCTTCACCTGATGCTGCCGGAGAGCAAGTTGTCACCCGAACGTGCCCGCCAACACCCGGCGGTGTTCGCCGACACCGGCATCCCTCAATTTCTGAAGAGCCTGGTCTCCCTCGGGGCTCGTCCCGGCCGCCTGATCGTGTTCATCGGTGGGGGCGCCTTGACGCTCAACCAGGACAACGATCTCTTCAAAATCGGTGAGCGAAACGTGGCGGCCACCCGCCAGATTCTCGCCCACGAGGGCATCCAGCCCAAATTCTCCTCCGTCGGCGGCAACGCCAACCGGAGCGTCCACCTCGAGATCGGCAGCGGCAAAATGACCTTGCGCATGCCCCAGGGGACCAAGTCTGTCGTGCTCGGGTAATCCCCCAGCTGCCGTCCGAGACCCACCGGCTTGAGTCAAAAAGACTTAAGTCTACGGCAAGGGTGTCGTTGAAATAAGCAGAGGAATGTCCTTTAATTCAGGATATGACCATGCTGCTGAACGAGGTTCTCTATATAGACCTACTGGAGCGACATCTGCTGGAGTCTTACCTTGATCCCGATAGCGAATTGGGCCAGCAAATAGAGCGGCAGCGCTTTTTCAACTTTCAGCGCAGCGAGGCAACGCTTCGCCTCAGCTGGCCGCATCATCAAGGCCTGGGAACCTCTTCCCTGCGCGTGATCGTGCGACACCACCCAGGCCGTGAAGAAGAGAACCAGACGTTTGAGGTCCGCGTCGTCATGCCAGCTGTCAATCAGGACCGCCGCTATCTCCAGATCGCCGGCAGTGAACACGCGCTGCATCCCCACGTAGAAACGGTCGGTCAAGAGGTGTTCATGACCTGGCAGCGGTCGCTGAGTTCCACCACCGCCTGAACTATCTGATCCGCGATGGCATTCGAAAAAATATTGGTGGTCGACGACGATCTCATCATCCGCAAAACCCTCACGGCGCACCTGCAGAAGCAGCACTATAAGGTCGCCAACACGGAAAATATCGCCGACGCCCTCAAGATCCTGCAACAGGATGCCTTCGATTTGATCCTGCTTGACGAGCGTTTGCCCGACGGCGTTGGGTCTGACCTGCTGGGAGATATCAAGCAGACCGCTTCGTCCAGCGGATTTGTCATTATGATGTCGGGCTACGCCACCCTCGACGGCGCCTTGCAGTGCATGCGCCAGGGTGCGTTTGATTACATCGTGAAGCCTTTTTCGCTCGAGCAGATCGACGTGGCGCTGAAACGCGCGGAAAATTACGACCAGCTCGTCCGGGTCAATCAATACTACACCAAAGAACTGAACCAGAAGAGTGAGCTGATTGGCCAATCGCCGCCCATGCTCCAGCTCAAGAAGGTCATCCGCAAGGTGGCGGCCACCGAGGCCACGGTCCTGGTTTTAGGGGAAAACGGCACCGGCAAGGAGCTCGTCGCCGGGGAGCTGCACCGGCTGAGTAATCTGGCAGACCGGCCTTTCATCAAGGTCAACTGCGCCGCAATCTCGGAAAGCCTGATCGAGAGCGAGTTTTTTGGGCATGAAAAGGGCGCGTTTACGGGCGCGAACACGCGCAAGCCCGGTCGCTTCGAATTGGCTGACGGCGGCACAATTCTGCTGGACGAAATCGGTGAAATCTCTCCCCGTATCCAGGCGAAACTGCTGCGCGTGCTGCAAGAGCGTGAATTCGAGCGCGTAGGCGGCACCAAGACGATTTCGGTGAAAGTGCGCGTGATCGCCACCACCAACCGCGATCTGCTCGAGGCCGTGCACCGGGGCGAGTTTCGCGAAGACCTTTACTACCGCCTCAGCGTTTTTCCGATCGATGTCCCCTCCTTGCGCGAGCGGGGCGAGGACATCCTGCTGCTGGCCCGCACCTTTGCGCAGCGCTTTTCCCAGAAGCACCATCAGGCGTTTGTCGGTTTCACGCCCGAGGCAGAACAACGCATTCTGGCCCACCCCTGGCCCGGTAATGTGCGCGAGCTGCACAACACGATCGAGCGCGCGGTCATCCTGACCGAGCCCAACCAGCCGATTGAGCTCGCCGCCCTGCACCTGCCGTTACCCCGGCAATCCGCTCCCGGTTACGGCGCACCTCAAGGGCATGGCTATCCGCCAGCAGGCATCTATGGCAACTACCCGCGCCCGGGAGGACACGGCGAAGTCCCGCCCATCGTCAACAACGGCACTTTCTCGGCAAACCAGCCCCAGCAGGGTTACGGCTATCCTTATGTCGGCTACCCGGGCCACCCCGGTCATTTTCCGCAGTATCCCGGCGCCGTGCCGCCGCCACCCGCCACTGCCGCCCCATACGATGTGTACAGCCCGGCGCCGCAGATGCCCCCCGAGCCCCAGATGCCTCCGGAGGTTCCGGACAACCACAGCCCTGCTTACCCCCCAGCCGAAGAAGCGCCGCCCGAACCAACCTCCAAGGCAGGCCCTCAAGCGACCTCCGAGGCCGATTCTTCGAGCGAGTTGCTGAGCCTTGAGGACCTCGAGCGCCGACAGATTTTAAAGGCCCTCGAAGTGACGGAAGGAAATCGGGCAAAGGCAGCCGAAATGCTGAAAATAAGCACCCGCACGCTTCGCAACAAAATCAATCAGTATCGTGAAGAGGGCTTATTGATTGAGTAGTCCTAAAAACGCTTGTAAAGCGGACTACTTATTGCCGATCTATGTAGACGATGGCCACCGTTTTGATTGTCGAGGACGATCTCCTCGCGCGCACGCTACTGAAGAGGATGCTGGAAGGCGCCGGCCACAACGCCTGTTTCGCGGATACCGTTCTGGGCGGTTGGCAGCTGATGCAGTCCACCATTTCCGTGGACCTGATCATCCTGGACAACGTCCTGGGGGAGGAATATGGCTGGCAGTTTCTCCGCGACTTACGGGCAGACCCGATTTTCAAGCACATCCCCGTCCTCGTCTACACCGCCACCTCGGACCGTGGCTCGGTCATCAAGTATCTCAAGCTGGGGGTCCAGAACATCCTCGTAAAGCCCTACGCGAAAGGGCGTGTGATGCAGGAGCTGGAAAAGGCCCTGAGCTTCTCCTGGCGAGACAAACTGTTTGAACCCGCCGAACACGTTTGCCACCGACTGGATCTTTCCGACGACGAGTATTACCGCATGCTGCACATGAATGCGGAAAGCATTCTCGACGTGGTCCATAACCTGAAGGGGGCGATCGGCACCGCCCGAATGCGCAAGAGCGCGGCCTACCTCGACAAGCTCCACAGCATTTCCAAGGCCCTGGGGGTCACCGCCCTCGATGACATCGCCGATGGCCTGCACCAGCACTTGCAGAGCGAAGATCTGAATCAGTCGATCGCCGACCTGCGCCAAGCCGAGTTTATCGCCAAGCTGATGCAGCACCGCTTCGCCGTTCACTTCGAGATACAGAGCGAGAGCGATCTGAGTGAGAACATCCGCGAAAAGGAGCCCCTGGGTTCCGCCCGCCGCCAGCAGCGCAAACAAGAATGGGCGCAGCAAGCCCGTCACGCTGCCCGGGAGGCCTGGCAGCAGATGACGAAGGCTCCGTTTTACCAATACTCCAAGCTCTTCAGCCAACTCAATCTGCCCGCGCAGCGCTGGGATGAATCCGTGCCGGGCCTCAAGCTCGTCGACTATCTGCCCGCCAGCCTGAGCCATTGGGTGGATGAGCTGTTTACGCCCGGACGCGCGCTGGGGGCCCTCGCCACCGTGCCGGGTCTGAACGTGCACCTCAGCCGGCTCGTCTCGGAAGAAGGAGAGCGGATCACCGGCACGGCAGCCTTGAAAAAAGGTCTCGAAAAGTTCGGCGCCGGTCCGCTGATTGTCGCTCTGCTGCTCAACCTGTGGCAAGATGAAGCGCGACGTCTCGGGAACCCCATCGATTTGCGTCCTCTGGCGCGTTACACTCTCGGCTCGAGCATCCTTTATTGGGATCTGACCCGCAAACTACCGGTCGCACGTGAAGCCGCATTGGCCGGCATGATGCCCCTGCTTGGCCAATGGCTCTGGGCGACCGCCCAGCCCCTGCGCTATTCGCTGCTGGTGGCGTGGGCTCAGGCTAGCATGTCGTCGTTTCACGAAGCCAGTTATCGTATTTTCGGCGAACTGGCCGAAGATGCCGCCCAGCGCTGGCTGGTCGAACAGCAGGCCCCCTCCCCTCTGGTGGCCGCCGCTCGCGATTACACAAACCCGGATCGCGCCGAAGGCGAACAGGCCCGGGTGGTCGCCTCCATGGCTCAGCTGGCGGAAACGTTGATTGCCGGCGCCTCCATCGGTTTCCGAGGTTACCTGAACGAAGACGGCACCGATGCCTTCATTCATGCCACGGCCTGGCACGTCCTCGACGCCTCGCAAGTCGAGCTTTCGCTTTCGCCTTCGGAATTGCTGGCGGCGATGGAACCGCTGATCAAGCGCGTCCCACGCCTGGTCGACACACTTCAGGATCTGCCTTCGATGCCGTTGTTGGAAGAGGCTCCGGTAGACTGCTAGCGACGATCCAGATAAAAATGCGAGAGGCGCTCAATTTTACCGGACCTAAGCCGATATACCTAGTTAACTTCAAGTCTACCGCTAACAACGACCATCTATTTTGTCCCGCCAAGTATTGAGTATGAAAACAACTGCCTTACCTGAAAAGATTTCCGGAGAACGCCTCGAAGCTTTGGTGACTGAGGCAGTTGATCGGTTCTTCACCACCATGGTGGGAACGGATGTCTTGTTCATGAATTCGGACGTGGTCGAAGAAAAGGCCGCCGCCCAGCGCGATCTGGAGGCGGACGAACCGCCGCCCGCAGAAGAATTGCCCATCAAGACCAAAGGCCTTGTAGTCGCGGCGGTAGGCTTTTGCGGTGAACTCGACGGCGTCGCCTATCTCTACTTTACCGAAACCCTGGCCGAGAACGTGACCTGCGGTTTTCTGGGCATGGAAATGGAGGACGTCCGCGGCAACCACGAAGTGGTCAACGACGCCCTCGGCGAAGTCGCCAACATGACCATCGGCACGATCAAGAACACGCTGTCGCAGTTTGGCTACGAGTGCCGCCTTACGGTCCCCTCGATCGTGCGCGGCAGCAATTTCACCATTCAATCGGCTTCGGGCGTGCACCGCCAACGGTTCCAGTTCAAACTGTATCAAGAAGTTCTCCTCCTGGACATGATGTTCAAGAAGACCGCCTAGCTCCTACTTTCCATTTTCTAATCTTTTTTCCGACGCCCCACCCATGAGTCTTAAAATCCTCACAGTCGACGACTCCCGCGCCGTACGCATCATTGTCAAAAAAGCTTTCCGGAGCTACGACTGCGAAGTGCTGGAAGCCTCCAACGGTGTTGAGGGTCTGGCGCTGGCGGCAAAGGAGCAACCCGATATCATCCTTCTGGACGTCACCATGCCGGTGATGGATGGCATCGAGATGCTGACCAAGCTGAAGGCCGACCCCTCCCTGAAATCCATCCCGGTCATCATGTTGACCGCAGAAGCCGGCCGCGAATCGGTGCTCCGCATCGCCAAACTCGGCATCCGGGATTATATCGTAAAGCCTTTCAAGGAAGAAGTCCTGATCGAGAAGGCCGGCCGCGTAATCGATCTGCGCCCCGCCGACGAAAAGGTCAGCAAGGCCAAACGCCTCTCCGACACGGTCGACATCCTGGTCGTCGAAGACAAGCCGATCATCATCGACCAGATCAGCAAGGGCCTCGCCCACCTGCACTGGAAGATCCACGGCGTCTCGACCACGGGCGGCACGATCGACTTCTGCCAAAAGCAGATGCCCGACCTGATCATCATCAGCCTCTCGCTGCCTGAAGATGGTGCGTTCTCCCTCTTCCGCATTCTGCGCGCCCAGCACAAGACCAAGTATGTCCCGGTCTTCGGTCTCGCGGTAAAAACGGACACGGAGTTGCAGCAAAAGGCCCAGCAGCTCGGCTTCAACAGCATCGTAACCAAGCCGATCGACTTTGCGGACCTCGAGACGAAGGTCGCCAAGGCCATCAACCTCGATACCTCCGAGCGCTACTTTACCTACGACGAGGACTACCTCACCATCAACCTGCCGCACAACACCAACTCCTACATGCTGACGGAAGTGCAGAACTACATGAAGGGGAAGATTGCGGACGCGGTGGACAAGGGCTTCTACAAGGTCATCCTCGACGCTGGCCGCCTGCAAAAGATCGACATGGAAACCATCAAGCTGATGGTTCAGGCCAAGGAGATCTGCCAGGACCTCACGTTGACGCTGATCCTGGTCGGCAACGAAGCGGTGAAGGGCGAGTGCCGCGCCTACGAAGAAACCCGCAACTGGACGTTCTTCAACAGCGTTGACGAGGCCAAGAATCAGCCGATGGGCGGCTCCGGCGCTGCGCAGCCGGAAGCGGCCGAAATCGAGCTGTAAGCCCATCGCAACTACGATTTTGCAACGAGGTGATCACGTCCGTGATCACCTCGTTTTGTTTATAAAAAAAGGTTTAAGCCCTGAACCAGGGGCACTTCCAGTTTGACTCCTCTGGCAGCCTGATCAGCATCTGCCGATTATGTCGACTCGTCTCTGCGTCTACTTCGGGCACCATAAATGCGCGTCTACCTGGGTGGTCACCATCTGCCGGTTCGTCGCCAAATATACTGGCATGACGCTGCGTAGCTACGACAACTCTACCCAGTACAACCACGATCTGGTAGCAGATCTCAAGCAATACCAGCCCGAGATCCTGTGCCTGCGTAACGCCAAGGATGCTGAGCGACGTCAACTGCCGGAGTTTCGAGGCTTTCACATGATTCGCGACCCCCGCGACATCCTTGTTTCCGGTTATTTCTCGCACCTCAATACCCACCCGACCAAGTCCTGGAAAGGCTTGGAGCCGCACCGTGAAAAGCTGAAGAAAATCAGCAAGGAAGAAGGACTCATCGCCGAAATCGAGTTTAGCGAAAACGTCTTTCGCGACCTGGATGGGTGGGACTACAACCAGTCGAACGTGCTGGAGCTCAAATATGAGGAGTTCCTGGTCAACCCCTATCAAGCGATGCTCGATGCGTTCGACTTCGTGAACCTGGTTGACTGGGACGAGCCCAGCAAAGCTCAGTGGCTCGAGAGCTTCCTGGTGCTCTACAATCACAAGGTGCACAACAAACTGCCCTTCTGGCCCCTCTTCCCGCGTCGCGAGCAAATCCCCCACTACCTATTGCTCTACAAGTGCCATGAGACGCGCTTCTCCAAGTTGACAGGTGGCCGCCGCGAGGGCGAGGAAGATACCAAGAGCCACTACCGCAAAGGGGTCGCGGGCGACTGGATGGGGCACTTCACGCCGGAAATCGAAGCCGCATTCAAGGAACGTTTTCCTGGCCTTATCGAGAAGCTTGGTTACACTTGGTAGCCATGCCTTGGCTGCTGATCCGCCGCGTCTGCGTCCTGTTGCTTGCCCTGTGTCCCGCCTTGCCGTTGCAGGGCGAAGTCAAAATCGCCGTGCTGGGCGGTGACCAAATGCAGGCCTACGAAGTCCCCACCCTGCTGCAAAGCATGCTGCTCCACCGGGGACTGCAGGGACGTGTGCTGCAGGCGATCGCCCCAGGCGCCACTCTGGACGACCATATCCGCGGCTTGAAGGGACTGCAGTCTATGCGCATGGTGGCGGAGGAAAAGCCGACTTTCGTTGTCGTGCAGGAAGCTGCCGAGGCGGCCTTGGGGGATACGGAAGGCATGGTCTTCGTCGCAGGCAAAATGTCGACTGCCCTGCGCCAGGCGGGTAGCGAGCCGGTTTTTGTAGTACCTTTTCCACCATTGGGCAACGACCGTAACCGCCTGAAATTGATCGACGCCTACCAAGAGCTGGAAAGCCAGGCGAATGTCGCCGTTGCGCCGGTTGCCCAAGCCTGGCAGATAGCCGCCCAGCACAATCCGTCCCTCAAGCTCTACGCCGACCGCGGCGAGCCGAGTGCGGCGGGGGCTTACCTCACTGCTTGCGTGCTCTATAGTTGCCTGACGGGGACTTCGCCCGAAGGCCTGCCGCGCACCTTCCAAACAAAACAGGATGACGGCTCGGTGGCCACCATCCTGTCGTTGAGTGAAAATGATGCGCTCTTTTGCCAGCGCGTAGCGATCCGTGCGCTGAGCGAGGTCGGGCGCTAGCGGCGCCAGCGTGGCTTGTAGGAATCCGGCGCTTGATAGCCGCGGTTGCGCTTTTTCTTGCGCGGCTTGTCGTGCTGCATGGCCGGCGTATAGGCGTAGTCAAAGCCCTCGAGCTGCTTGCGTTCGATGCTCTTGCCGATGAAGCGTTCGATCGCGCCGAGGAAGTCCTTGTCCTGAGCGGTGTAGAGCGTCACGGCGTCGCCCGAACGCTCGGCGCGGCCCGTCCGCCCGATTCGGTGGACATAGTCTTCGGCGTTTTCCGGCACATCGTAGTTGATAACGTGGCTGACCCCGCTGATGTCGATCCCGCGCGCTACGATGTCCGTCGCCACGAGGATGTCGCACTTGCCGTCCTTGAACTCCTTCAGCGCTTTGTCGCGCTGGCTTTGCGTCCGGTCGCTGTGCAGGACGGAGGCAGAGCCCTCTTCCCGACCGTTGAGCCAGTTGCCAATGATGTCGGCCCCGGCCTTGGTGCGGGTAAAGATCAGTACGCTATGGTATTCGATGCGCTCCAGTAGCGAGACCAGCAGGTCGAACTTCTGACGATCGTCCACCGGATAAATCGCGTGGTTGATCGTTTCAGCCGGCTTGCGACCTCCGCCGATGCGGATCTGCGAAGGCTCGTGCAGCATGCGCTCGGAGAGCTTTTCGATCGCCGGCGGGATGGTGGCGGAAAAGAGCAGGCTCTGGCGCTTGTCCGGACACTTGTCCAGAATGCGGCGCACATCGGGCATGAAGCCCATGTCGAGCATCCGGTCGGCCTCGTCCAGCACCAGCACGTCGAGGTCCTTGAGCGTCAGGGCCTTCTGCTGCATATGGTCGAGCAGGCGCCCGGGGGTGGCCACCACGATATCGACGCCGGCATCGAGCGCTTCACGCTGGCGACCATACTTGACCCCGCCGTGCAACAGCACGACCTTCAGGTCGAGGTATTTGCCGTAGGTTTCGAGCTGGGCGATCACCTGTTGCGCGAGTTCGCGCGTCGGCTCGAGGATGAGGCAGCGGGGGTTTTTCTGGTGCCCGCCTTCCAACAGGCGCGTCAAAATCGGCAGGCAGAAGGCGGCCGTCTTACCGGTACCGGTCTGCGAACCCCCAATCACGTCCTTGCCCTGAAGCAGCAGGGGAATCGCTTCGGCCTGGATCGGCGTGGGGCGTTCGTAGCCCTTCTCGAGCACGGCCTTCAGCACCGGTTCGGCGAGACCGAGGTCAGAGAAATTGGGGAGCGTTGCGTTATTTTCGGGGGTCGAGGTCGTTTCGGTAGCTGTATCGATCATGGTTACTGGGTTGACGTGGCTCCAAAATCCGGGAGCGGCGGTTCCCAACCACGAATCGACGCGGGTGACCACCAACTCGGGGCCGTGGTCACTCGCGGAAATTCGTGGCTGGACATTAAAGCCTCTATTTAGGGCATATGAAGGCCGCTTGGCAAAGATATTTCCTGCCTTCAGGGCCATTAGGGAGGCAAAAAAGCCCTTGTCGCGAGAAAAACTTGCAGCCGCAGCAGACCGGATGCCTTTGACACCACGGAGGGGCTGTACTTAATCGCAGTTCATGCACCTTTGGAAATGGATGCCCGCCTTGGCCTGCGGCCTGCTCTTGGGCGGTTGTGGCGGGGGCGAACCGGAAGCCCGCACCTACAACGTGCCGACCGAGGAAGTGGAACCGCCTCCCAGCAACGGGGGCATGGCCAATGCACCCTTCGCCGCCAATGCCGGAGGCAACATGGCCTCACAGGATCTGCCCTCGGGCGCCGTCAACAATGGTGGCAACAACCCCGACTGGCAGGTGCCCGAGGGTTGGCAGGAAGCCCAGGCTTCGTCCGTGCGCCGCGCCAGCTTCGTCGTCCCGGGAGACAACGGCAATGGCGATGTTTCGGTCACGTCCTTCCCCGGCGATGTGGGCGGCGACCTGGCAAACGTCAACCGCTGGCGCCGTCAACTCAACCTCGCTCCGATCGGCGCGGGAGACCTGCCGGCTCAACTGCAACCCATCGAAGTAGACGGCATCGAGGCCAAACTGGTCGAGATGGCCAACCCAGAGGAACAGAAGGCCACGATCGCCGCTATCGTCCCGCACGAAGGCAACACCTGGTTCTTCAAACTCACCGGGCCGCTCGAACTCGTCCAGAGTGAGCGTGAAGCCTTCATCCGCTACCTGCAATCCGTCGACTACCCGTAGACCATGGCCCGCCCACCCCGTCCTTTCCTCACCAGCCTCGGCCTCGCCGGCCTCATTCTCGCCCTGTGCGGCGCCCTGACGCTGATCGGCAACGTCAGCGGGATCGCGCAGAACACGGCTCATTTCGTGCCCGCCGTTGCGCGGGAAAACCTGCCCGGCTTGATGCTGTCGACCGGCTTCTTCGCCGTGCTGGCACTCGTGCCCAGTTTCTTCACCAAGAAGCAGACACGGAAGCCGCAGGCGGATGACGCCAGCGAATCAACACACTAAACAAGCCATGCAGCGCAGCTTATAGATGCGGTTTTCCCTTGGAACGTTCCCGCTTTAGCTGCGTTGATAAGGCTGAATCCCTTTCCTAAACGGGTCCCTCACCTGCCCGCCCTCCCGACCTGACGTGAAATCACTGACTAAGTTCTTCAGTTCGCTACAACTGACCGTGATCCTGTTGATCGCCAGCCTGGCACTGGTTTTCTTCGGGACCCTGGATCAGGCCCAGTATGGCATCTACCATACGCAGAATCTCTACTTTGAGCACGTGGTCGCCATCTGGCACTATCCAGAGCAGTGGCCGGGGCATGAATTTTTCAGCTGGCTGCAACTGCCGATCCCAGGCGGGTATCTGATCGGGCCGCTGCTGGTGATCAACCTGGCTTTCGCCCATGTGCGCTACTTCCGCGCGAGCTGGAAAAAGGCGGGCATCGTGCTGATCCACACGGGCGTGCTGCTGTTGCTGATCGGCCAACTCTGGACGCAGATCCAGCAGGACGAATACGCCCTGTGGCTCAACGAGGGACAGCAGAAGAACTACGTCGAGCACTTTTACGATACCGAGATCGTCGTTACCGAAAAGAACGCGCCGCAGGAGGGCCAGGATCACGTGGTAGCCTGGGATGTAGACCCGCTTTCCTTCCGCGACCGCCCGGTCTTGAAGCAAGCCGAACTGCCCTTCCACGTGCAGGTGCTCGACTACTTTCCCAACGCAGCCATCCAGGCCAAGGCAATGGCCCCGGAAGGCGCGACCGATGCAGCCGCCTTTTATCAAGTCGATCGCGGTATCGTCAGTGAACGCGACCTGGTCGTGATGCCGGCCCGCGTCAGCTATCAACAGGGCGCGGAAAACTGGGCAACCGCCATTGTGGAGCTGCAGGGCCCAGGTGGTCAGGCGCTGGGCCGCTGGGTCGTCTCCGAAATGTTCCGGCAGGAGCGCCCCATGGTCATGTGGTTCCCGCCGCAGCGTTTTGAATACAATGGGCACACCTACGAGATCGCCCTGCGCAAGCAGCGGGAATACCTGCCCGCCTCGGTGGAACTGGTCGACTTCTCCCACGACCGCTACCCGGGCACGAACGTGCCCTACAATTTCTCCAGCGAGGTAAAGCTGCATGAAGCGGGCAAGGAGCACCCGCGCGAAACGCTGATCTACATGAACCACCCGCTGCGCTACCACGGGCTGACGTTCTACCAGGCTTCGTTCGGCAATGGCGATACCGCCTCGATGTTCCAGGTCGTGCACAACCCGGCTCAGGTCGTACCCTACATTTCGTGCATCATCGTCACGATCGGCCTGCTCTTTCAATTCTGCCTGGGTCTGTTCCAAGGCGTCACCCGTCGTAACAAAGCCCAGCCGGCTCCCCAGCAAGAAGCATGAAGTTCTCCGTCCGTTACGTCTTTTACGCTGCGCTCGCCCTGCTTGTCGGGGCCCTGCTCGTGCGCCACTTCAAACCGGTGGACTACCACTCGGACTTGAACCTGACCGGCTTCGGCGCCATCCCGGTGCAGTCGAGCGGCCGCATCATGCCGATCGACAGCGTCGCGCGCATCAACATGGTGCTGATGGCGCAGAAGGATCACTACACCAACGCGGAGGGCGAGCGACGCGAAGCCCTCAACTGGCTGGCCGACTTGTGGTTCGATCCGGCCAAAGCCGCCGAGGCCACCATCTTCCGCATCGATCACCCGGATATCAAGGGCATCCTCCACGCCGAAGGAGACAAGAAGAAGTATTTCTCCCTGCTCGACATCATGCCCCACATGCAGACCTTGCAGGAGCAGTTCGAGCTGATCGCCCCGGAGGCCCAGCAACGCGACGCCTACCAGAAGGGCCTGGCCAAGCTCCAGAACGCGCTGCACATCTACGATTCGCTTTCCGGTCAGGTGGTAACGCCACCGCTGATGCCGCCGCTCAACGAGGACTTCCCCAACCCATCCTCGATCTACGAATTGGTGCAGGGGCTGGGACGCGCCAAGGATCATGCCCCCGCGGACGAAAACCTGGCGGTGAGCGTGCAGCAGATGCGCCAAGCCCTGCAAATCTACTACAGTCAACTCGCCAACCAGCAGCTGATCCAGGCCTTCCCCGCGCGCAACGCCAGCGGGGCGCCCGTCCAGCGCGAAGGGGATGTGCCCTCTTCGGCCGACGTCAAGGCCGACAGCTGGCGCAGCCTTGGCGGGGTCATGCTGGCGGCCCTCGAAGGCGAACGCCTCCCCGGCAGCGTCATGCAGTGGGCGGTCGTGGCCCGGGCTTACAAAAACCACAGCGTCGAGCAGTTCGACAGCCAGGTCCGTATCATCAATGAGCAGTATCGGGACAAGCTGGGCAGCTCGGGCGGCAAGGTCCAGTTCGAGTTTTTCCTCAACCGCCTGAATCCCTTCCTCTTCAGCGAGATCGTCTATCTGCTGGCCTTCATCATCGCCGCGCTCAGTTGGGTCTTCATGCCCAAGACGCTGCGTCCCGCCGCCTACATCCTGATGATCGTGGCCTTCCTGATGCACACCTACGGCCTCGGCGCTCGCATCTACATCCAGGAACGGCCACCCGTCACCTCGCTCTATTCGTCGGCCATCTTTATCGGCTGGTTCGTGATCCTGCTTTGCTGGTTCATCGAAGACCGGTTCCGCTACGGCTTTGCTTCCGCCGCCGGTTCAGCTATCGGCTACGCCACCCTCATCATTGCCGCTCACCTCACCAAGCAGGAGGGCGACACGATGGGACCGATGCGGGCGGTGCTGGACAGCAATTTCTGGCTCGCCACCCACGTCCCCACGGTAACGATCGGCTATTCTGCGACCTTTCTGGCCGGCTTTCTGGCGATCATATACCTCGTGCTCGCACGCATCCCGGGGCGGCTCGACCCGCGTTCAGAAAAGGCGCTGCGGGGCATGGTCTATGGCGTGACAGGCTTTGCGCTGCTCTTCAGCTTCACCGGCACCGTGCTCGGCGGTATCTGGGCCGACCAGAGCTGGGGCCGCTTCTGGGGCTGGGATCCGAAGGAGAATGGCGCCCTGATGATCGTCCTGTGGACCGCCACCATGCTGCACGCGCGCTGGGGGCGCCTCGTCGGGCCCACCGGCTTTATGCAGATGGCCCTAGTGGGCAACATCATCACCGCGTGGAGTTGGTTCGGCACCAACATGCTTGGCGTCGGCCTGCACAGCTACGGGTTTATGGACAAGGCCTTCTGGAACCTGATGTATTTCATCGCCAGCCAGATTATCCTGATTGTGCTCGCTTCGTTCATTCGCCCGCGCCCGGAACACCCGGTGCGCCTCACCTAGTCTTCTCCGCATCTCCAAAAAAGAAGCCGACGAGTCGGAACAAACTCGTCGGCCACCATGGAATGCAAACAGGAACCCAGGTCGGGGAACTCCCCTTGGACCTGATACTGGCATAATAGCAAAAATTGGCAGCCGGGGTAAGGTGACAAACTACGTATTCTGCGGTCGCAGGGAAGCCATGAGTTGTGCTCGCGACTCCAGCCCTACCTTCTCATAGAGCGCCGCACAGCGATTTCGCAACGTGCCGTAGCCGACCCCTTGCCTCGCCGCGATCTGTCGCAATGAGCCTCCTTCCGCCAAGGCTGCAAGCAGATTCAAATCGGTCAGAGACAAGCCGTTGAGCACCTCGTCTCCGAAAGGCAGCCCCAGTTGCTGCTGGATCTGGAGGATCCGCGAGCGTAGAGACTGCCGCTGGTCGAGCAGACTCAAGGCTTCCCGGGCGGCCAGACAGCAAAGATGCAGCGTCTGACGTTCCCCCGCACTGAAGTCCCGCGCCGAGCGATTGATCGAGAGCACCTGCAGGTGGCCGTCGAAATGGCCGAGTGTAAAGATCACCTGATAATTGCCGGCCAGATGGCAGTAGGCTTCCCGATACAAACCCGTCCGGTAGAGCTGACGCTGGCTGCAACAGTCGGACATCGACAGCGGGCGCATGAGCGTAGCCTCCATTGAGGCATGCACCAGCACGGGGTGTTCTTCCATATAGGCGTTGATCGGCTCGAGGTAATCGTCCAGAGCCGAAGCCAGACTGGGCGTGCTGTACCAGCGGTCCATCAACAGACCGCCATCGGGCTGCAGCGTAAAGAGGTTCAACCCCGGATACTCGTTGTCGACCACCTGCGTAATGTGCAGTGCAAGACAGCGGGCCGCCATATCGACATCCCGGGCGTCCGCCATCGCCCGCTGCAGCTCGAGAATCCGCTTCCAATCCGCGCTTCTGACGCCTTCAAAGCCCATTTATCTTCCCTGCCAGATCTCGTGACGCTGGCTCACACCCAGCTTTTTGTAGATCGCCTGGACGTGCTTTTCGACGGTGCGCGGGCTGATTCCCAGCACCCGGGCCACCTCCTGGCTGGACTTACCCTGCTCGAGCCAGGCGAAAACTTCCCGCTCACGCCCACTCAGGCGGTCCGCTCCCGGCCCGTCTCCAGCCATCAGCGCCTTGGCCAGGCGATCCCAGGCGTCGAGCTGCCGCTGCCGTTGCGCGACTTCCTTGCGCAAGTCTTTGAGTTCAAGGTGGGGTGGCACGTCCATCTGTAGTGATTTTTTACAAATCGACGAGCGCGACTCCAGCTTTATTCCAAAAGGTATAGCGGCTTACGAAGTGGTAAACATCTTGACACTGTTGAGATGTATACGTATACAAAGCATCACTATGAAGGAGCTCACCTATCGGCAGCAGGAGGTGCTTGGGTATATCCAGGTGCACATGAAGGATCATGGCACTTGGCCCAGCTTTCGAGAAATCGAACAGCACTTTGGCTTCAAAAGCACCAATGCTGTGATGGGGCACATCAAGGCCTTGGAACGCAAGGGCTACATCAGTCGCGTGCCGGGTCAGGCGCGCACGTTTCGCATCAACCTCGCCCTGGACGAGGAAGAGCGTCCTGAGGAGGCCGAGGATGTGATCGAGATCCCCATTTACGGCCATATCGCCGCCGGTTATCCCGACGGCGTCGAACCCGCAGGTGAGATCGGTCGCCTGCAGATCGATGTGGAGAGCGCGGGCATCCGCCGGAGCCGTCGCTGCTTCGCCTTGAAGGTGCGCGGTGAAAGCATGATCGACGTGGGTATCCTCGACGGCGATACGGTCATCATCGAGCAGGCTCCGCCACGTCACAACGACATCGTCGCGGCCCTGATCGACGGCGAAACGACCTTGAAGCGCTTCATCTCGCTGCCGGGCAAGGCGCCCTACCTCAAGGCCGAGAACAAGAACTACCCTGCCCTCTTTCCCGTTTCGGAACTGGTCGTGCAGGGCATCGCCAAATCGGTGGTGCGCAACCTCTAGATCGAGTTTGCCGCTCCATCCTGTATCTGTTCTCCTGCCGCGGGTTCATGGAAAAGACACGCGCTCCTCGCAACCGCACCCTCACGCTCTCCGACGCCGACCGGGAACGCCTGCCCGGCCAGCTACTCGGAGTTGATGCGCTCCGCCAAGGGCTCAAGCCCGGCGTCGTGCAGGCAGATTTTCAGCAGATAGCCTCCATTCTACCCGAAGCGAGCTTTGACCTGCTGATCCTCGACCCGCCCTACAACCTGCCGAAGAATTTCAATGGGCTCAAATACGGGAAGCAGGGCGTAACGGATTACACAGCGTGGCTGGAACATATCATCTTGCCACTCAAGCCGCTGCTTAAGGCGCACGCCACGGTTTATATCTGCGGAGACTGGCTGACGTCTCACTCCATTTACGAGGTCGCGAGTCGACACTTTCAGGTGCGCAACCGCATCACCTGGGAGCGTGAAAAAGGCCGCGGTGCCGCCCGCAACTGGAAGAACTGCACCGAAGACATCTGGTTTTGCACTTGCGGTCCTGATTACTATTTCGATCTCGAATCCGTCAAGCTGCGCCGCCGGGTGGTCGCCCCTTACCGGGATGCCGCCGGCCAACCCAAGGACTGGAATCACTCCGCCAACGGCAAGTTTCGCGACACCCATCCTTCGAATGTGTGGACCGACATCACGATCCCATTCTGGTCGATGCCGGAAAATACGGACCATCCGACACAGAAGAGCGAAAAGCTGCTGGCCAAGCTGATCCTCGCAAGCTGTCCGGACGGAGGCTGGATCCTCGACCCGTTTCTGGGCAGCGGCACGACGGCCGTCGTCGGCCGCAAGCTCGGGCGCAACGTGCTCGGCATCGAGCAAGACCCCGAGTATTGTCTGCTCGCCCAAAAGCGGCTCGAAAGAGCACCCAGACAACCGAGCATCCAAGGCTATGCCGCCCAGGTTTTCTGGGAGCGCAATTCCACGCCCCAGAAAACTTGAGCGCGCTCCTTGCCCTCAGCACTTTCTCCACTCAAGCTGATGCCATGTCTACCTCCTCATCCCCATCCCTGGTCAAACGCCTTGCTCACGTCTGCCTGCGCACTTCTGATCTAGCGGCGACTCGCCAGTTTTACTGCGACGTGCTCGGCTTCACCCACGTTTTCGACTTCTTTCGCAAAGGTGAGGTTGTCGGCTTTTATTTTCAGGTCGCCGAAGCGCAATTCATCGAAGTCTTCTACGAGGACAAGATCGAAGCGGACAACGGCAGCCACGTGCTCTTCCACTTCTGCCTGGAATGCGAAGACCTCAAGGCGACGCGGCAGAAGCTGCTCGACGCTGGCTACGCCCCGGGCGAGATCATCATGCCCAAGGACAATACCTACCAATTCTGGGTCAAGGATCCGAACGGCATGGGCGTCGAGTTCCAGGAATACACCAAGGACAGCTGCCAGTTCACCGGCCAGGCGGTTTCGATGGACTAACGTGCGTCCGGCTTGAGCGAGTCTATGTCGTTCGCGAGGTCGACTCGGACGAGCGCCGCCACGAGTCGCGCCATCTGCAGCGGCTTCTCCTCCACCTGCTTGAACAGCTGCTGAGGATCCCCCGACAGTCCCAGTTTTTGCGCGGCCTTGGCCGCCTTTTGATCCACGAAAGGCGCCACATCGGTCCACACCGCCTGCGCTTCACGCAGGAATATACCCGAGCCGGTCGCACCGATGCCCTTGAACGCCTGCAGGTGCTTGCGTAGCACATCGACGTCGCCTCCGGCCTGCTGATGCAGTTTGCGCAAGTCGCCTCCATACTGCTCCTGCAGAATATCGCAGGTATCGGCCAACATGCGCGCAGTGCTTTCGTCGTAGCGGGCATACCCGTTTTCGTTCAGGATCTTCACGCGATGCTCCCACGTCGCCGCTGCCATCTTGTCCGGCGTGGTAAGCCCCGCATCCAGGAGCGCACGAGCCGCCCTGACCGCCTGCGGGGCACCGATCCGCGCGCTGAACAAAAGCGCCGCCGTCAGCAGTTGGAACAGCGAAGCTGGGTAGTCGTCGAGGCGAATGCCGATCTCCTCCGCATATGTCTGCCCGTAGCGATCCAGCAGTTCACCCATCAGTTTTTTGTCCTGGGTCACCGCTCAAGATAGTCCCGCACTCCAGCCCGCGCAACCGCCTGCACCCCGGCAAAAGGGCAAGATTTGATTGTAGCTGACGACACAAGAATGCTACACATGCAACAGGCCGGAGGCTGAGCCAGCTCCCGACTCCTTCCTTACCCCCACTAGATCCCCGCTTCAGGAATGAATCAACAAGGTGCGCGCTGGAAAATCGTTGCTGTGATCGTCGTGCTCATCGCTGTGGCCGGTGGTGCCGGCTACGGGTGGCTGCGAAACAGTCAAAAGGCTCAAATTCGGGCTTATGTGCCGGAGGTGCCGACCGCCAGCCTCAACAACGATCTCCTGCAAGCGCGCCTGGAAGATGCCACCGACCGCGCCCTCAATGGCCCCGATCCAGTCGAAGCTCTCGACGAGCTGGCCGCCGTCTACCAGGCCAACTGGCAACTGGACCCCGCCGAGACGGCGTTGGAAGGCCTGATCGAGCTGCGCGGCGACGCGAAGCATTGGTATCGGCTGGCCGCGCTCTACGAATCGCAGAGCGACTTCGAAGCCGCCCTCGGCGTCTTGCAGACGGTGGTGGAGCTGGCGCCGGCTTATGCCCCGGCCCAACTGCGCATCGCGAAGATCCATGTCGCCCAAAACGAACTGCAAGCGGCTCGCGAGGCCTATGCGGCGGCCTTGAAAATCGCCCCCCAGAATGGGCCAGCCTTGGTAGGGCTCGCCCGTATCGCCATGCGGGACGAGGACTGGGCGCAAGCGCGGAAAGATCTGGAGCAGGCCGTCGCAAACGATCCAACAGACGGCACGGCCTGGTCCGCACTCTCCAGCGTTTACGACCGGCTCGAACTACCCGAGCAAGCGGCCGAGGCACGGCGCGAAACGGCAGCCAATCCCGCAGGAGGCGAATACAGCGACCCCTGGACGGACGAGCTGGCGCTCTATAGCTACGATGTTTACCAGCTGCGCGTCTCCGCTTCGTCAGTGCGAGCCGCCGGCAATCGCGAATTGGCCCTCAAACTGTTCCAGCGCGCACTGAGTCTGGATCCGCAAAACGCCCAGCTCCACCGCGAACTGGCGATGCACCTCTCATCCATGGGAGAGGACGAAAAGGCGCTGAGTCAATTTCGCAAGGCAGCGGAACTGGAGCCCGAGGACTCCGACAATTGGAGCTACATGTCGCAATTTCTGCATGAGCGCGGCCTGGAGCAGGAAGCTGAAGACGCCGTTTGGAAAGGCTTGTCCTACAATCCGGAATCGCCGCCGCTGCTCATGTACAAGGGTAAACTGCTGGCCGACGATGGCCACTTTGCCGCCGCCCTGCAGGCGTTTGAAAAGTCCCGCGACCTGCGCCCCACCGAAGTTAGTGCCTACATCCAGATCGCTCAAATGCACTTTCGCCTGAACCAGATCGATGAAGGCATCGCCGCGATGGAGGAGGCCCTGAAGGTCGAACCAGACCATCCCCTTGCGCTGACTACGCTGGCCATCCACGCGATCGGTGAGGGCGACCGCGAGCGCGCGGAGAAGTGGCTGCAGCAGGCCAAGGCGCAATACCGGGTGCCGCGCGAAGACGTGGCCGAGATCGAACATCGCTTCCAGATGCGCTTCGGCGCCTTGTAACGCTTTCCTTCCTGCACCGTCACCATGAGCCCAAGAATCCTCTCCCTCCTCTTCGCGACCCTCGCGGGTCTCGCCCTCGTCCCGGGTTGCAAGCCGAAGCCCAAAGAACAAAAGCAGACCTTCCGCGAGAAGAAACAAGTCGCCGAACGTGAAGTCAGCGCACGCAACCTGTTCCAGCCCGAGGTCTTCGGTAATCCGCCCAGCGAAGACAATCCCTGGATCTCCAACGCCGTCGTTGTCGATTTGGATCAAGATGGCCTCGAAGACCTCATCGGCTGCGAAGGCCAGAAAAACACGGTCTTTTGGGTGCGCCAGACCGAGCCGGGCGTGTTTGAGGAGATCACACTAACGGACGAGATGCTCGCGCCGGCCCACGTCGATGCCAACGACATCGATGACGATGGCGATCTCGACATCCTCGTCGCCTGTATGGGGCAGATTTTCCCCAATAACGACCTCATCGGTTCCGTGGTCATCCTCGAAAACGACGGGCAGCAAAACTACACGCCGCATACGGTGCTTGACCACGTAGCCCGCGTCACCGATGTGCGGGCAGCCGATTTTGACGGCGACGGGCTGAAAGACCTCGCAGTGGCTCAGTTCGGCTACTACGAGGGCGAAGTCCGCTGGATGAAGAACCGGGGAAACTGGCAGTTTGACAGCGAGATCCTGCTCAGCCTGCCCGGGGCAATCAACGTCTGCATCGCCGACATGAATGGCGACCGCACGCTGGATATCGTCACGATCATTTCGCAGCAATACGAAGAGGTCTACCTTTTTCCCAACAACGGCAACGGCACCTTCGGCCAGAAAGTCCTGTGGGGCTCGACCAACCAGGACTATGGCAGTAGCAACATTCGCCTGGCCGATCTCAACCGTGACGGGCGTCAGGACATCCTCTACACCAACGGTGACGGTTTCGATTACGCAGAGCCGGGTTCGCGCCCCTGGCACGGGGTGCAATGGCTGGAAAACAAGGGCGAGGGCTTCTTCCAGTTCCACCGGATCGGCGACTTCAAGGGAGCCTATTCGCCCGTCGCAGCCGACTTCGATCTCGACGGTGATCTGGATGTCGTCGCCGTAAGCGGCTTCAACGAATGGGCCGACCCGAAGTCTGTCTCTGTCATGCTCTTCCGCAACGACGGCCAGATGAATTTTACGCCAGAGGTGATCGCCAATACCCCGACTCACCTCATCGTGGCCGACGTAATCCACATCCCCGGCGAAGCCCAGCCCAGCTTGATTACTGGCGCGTTCCTCGCCTACCCGCCCTTCGACCATAAGAGCCGGCTCACAGTCTGGCGCCCGACCGGAGAATAACGGTGCGGCTTCGCGCTTTCTCTGCACGGCAGACTATGGGCTTTACACACTTGGGCTGAGGTTCATGCTGCAGGGCATGGACCCGTTTCAGATTCGGCAGGCGATCCGCGAGGTGCGCACGCTGAAGCAGAACATTCTGGAGAAGCAGCGATTTCGCGGCTACTCGGGCCGAGCGCGCGCCTTGGGTGGCTTCGTCGCGCTAGTGGCCGGACTGTTGCTGCAGCTGACCCCGTGGGGCACCGCCTATCACCGGATTTTTGCCGTCTGGGGACTCGTCTTTCTGATCGCCGCCAGCCTCAACTACGGGTCGCTCGTATATTGGCTGCTGCGCGGGCGTGAGCCGTTTTTGTCCCAGCGCGTACCGCAGTTGATCGAGACATTCTGCATCTGGTTCGTCACTGGCACCCTAACCTTCGTGCTCTGGCGCCAAGGGCAGGCCGATCTACTTTACGGGCTCTGGATGCTCCTCTTTGGGCTCGCTCAAGTCTTCAACCGCACGCACCTGCCCAAGGGCATCGGCGGGCTCGGCGCCTACTACATGGTCTGCGGGGCGCTTTGCCTCTGGTTTTCTCCGGGGCTCTTCGCGCTACCGCTCGTGATGGGTACCGTGTTCTTCTTCGGCGAATTCTGCGGCGGCCTGATCTTTCACCTGGAGGGCGACCTCCGCCGCCTGCCCTGCTTTTTTGGCCTGGAACCTCGCGAAAAAGAGGTAAGCTCATGAGTGAATCGCTCCCCCACCAGAAACTGGAACGCCATTTCCACGAACCAGCACGACTGGCGATCCTCTGCCGCTTGATTCAGGAACCGGAGGGCATCAGCTTTCCCCGTCTGCGTGAAGAGCTGGACCTGACCTTCGGCAACCTTGATCGACACCTGAAAGTGCTGCACGAAGCAGGCGTGACGGAGGCAGAAAAGGTGCCAGCCAAGCGGCGTCCCCAGAGCATCATCAAGCTGACCGAGCAGGGCCGGACCGAGTTCTTGCGCTATCTGGACCACCTCGAGCAGATGCTGGAAACGGCCACCGATGCACGCCGCGCCCTGGAGGCCCATTCGGCCGCTGCCCCGGACTTTTCCGGCGCCCAGCCTCACCTCTCCTGACCCATGCCGCTGGAGGCAATCCAACAGCAGGCGGCCACCCGGGTGTGCATCCCGGGCAAAGTGGGCGGCGAACTCGCGCAAGGCCTGCTCGACGGCCAACCGGCGCTCGTCACGCTGCTCGCTTCGTCCGAGACTCATGCCACCGTCGCCACCGCGCACGAAGCCCGTGGCTTTTCGGTGAAGGTCCAGTCAGGCGAAGAGGCCGTGACCCATAAGGCAACCGCTGCACTTGAGCGCTTTCTGCAGGCTTATGGTCTTACCACCACGTCGGTCAACCTGGCGGTGCAGCTCGAGCGACAGACGCATCCCGGCAAAGGCCTCGCCACTTCATCAGCTGACGCCACGGCCTTGATTCGGGTGGTGGCGCAACATCTCGGTCTGCCGTATTCCGCCCAAGGCCTCTACGCCACGCTCTGCCAGGTGGAGCGCAGCGATTACCTGCTGAGTCCTCAACGGCTGCACCTCGCCTACCCCCGGGCGGGTCGTCTGGAAAATTTGCAGGTTTCGGTGCCACGCGGTATTTTCCTGTCCTTTGACACGGCTCCCGGCGAAACCGTCGATACCGAAGCCGCCGATGCGCTTGACGCCCAGCGAGCCGCCTTTGCCGAGGACTACCGCCGGATCTTCGACGACATTGCCAGTGGCGAACCGGAACGCATGGCAGCCGCTTCCCTGCGGAACGCAGAGATCTCACTCGAAGTGCTGCCCAACAAGCCGAGTTTCGCCGAGGTGATCGATTTCTGTCGGGAGAACGGTCTAGGCCTCACGTGCGCCAGCAGCGGGACTTACGCTGCGGTACTCATATGGGAGGCGGCGCTCCAGCGAGGTAGCCTTTTACGCGAGTTGAAGCGCGAGATCACGCAACGCTACGACAGCTTCACGACTGGAACTCTCGGCGAGTGGAGCGCCGAAGACCGTGCACGCTACGAGCAGCTGCTTTAGATCAGCGCCAGGATCAGCACCGCCCCAGAGAACATGCCGAGTCCCGCCCAACTGAGCCGAATCGCCGCCTCCAGATCGTCGAGCGCCGGAGGCCGACCTGAGGCGTTGAAGATGTGGCCCTTGTGGCGCTCGCCCTCGTAGTAGTTGACCCCGCCGAGCCGGATGTGCAGCACGTGCGCCACCGTCGCCTCCGGCCAGCCCGCATTGGGGCTCGCATGGCTGCGGGCGTCGGTGGCGATCGCCGACCAGGCACCTTGACGCTTCCCCAGCCAGAGCAGCAGCGCGGTCAGGCGGGCGGGCACCCAGCCGAGCAGATCGTCGACCCGGGCCGAAACCTTGCCGAAGCGTTCGTAGCGCGCGTCGCGGTGCCCGACCATCGAATCGAGCGTATTCGTGACGCGGTAGCCCAGCGCCCCGAACGGCCCCAGCAGCACGGCCCAGAACAGCGGCGCGAACACGCCGTCGTTGCAGCTCTCGGCCAAGGCTTCAATCGCGGCCCGGCAGACACCTCCCGCATCCAAGTGGTCCGTATCACGCCCGACGATCCAGCCCACGCGCTGGCGCGCTTGCGGCAGGTCGTGACGCCGCAGCGGCTTTATTACGGCTTGCACATGCCAGAGCAAATCCCGAAAGGCGATGCTCTGGTAGATGACAAAAACATCCCAAGCCGCCGCCAGCCAATCGGCGCAGGCTGCCAACGCCAGATGCACGCCCCACGCCGGGACGAGCACGCTGGCCTGAACCGCGAGGAAAAATAGCAAGCCGCCGCCGATCCCGTCCAAGTTGAGCGCGCGGAATTTGCGCTCCCAAAACACGCTGCAGGCGCCGGCCCAGCGCGTAAGGTGCGGCATCCGGCGCGGATCGCCCAGCACCAGGTCGAGCAGGATCGCCAGGAGCACCAGGTGCAAATCAAAGGCCCACATAGCGATAGACAGGCTCGAGGTCTAGATGCGCTTCCAGCAGGTCCGCCATTTGCCCGTAAAGGTCATCTTTATAGGCCTGCCAATCCTGCACGCCGGGGCGATAATCCGCGATGCCTGCCGCCTCGGCCAGCGCACGGCGCGTCTCCGCCACCTCGAAGAAGCCATGCAGATAGGTGCCCCAAACGTGGCCAAGCCGGACGCCCTCCGGTTTCGCTTTGCCACACTCCTCGATCTGCAACAGCGGCTGGTACGGCGTCTGGACGTGGGTCTCGCCCATGTGGATCTCGTAGGCCTGCCATTGCTTGCGCGCAAATGTCGCCTGCACCTGCACGACCCGCTTCTGCGCCACGTAAGCGGTTCGCAGCGGCAAGAGCCCCAGGCCCTCAACCTCACCGGCGTTGCCCGCGATTCCCTCGGGGTCGGAGATCGCCTCACCCAGCATCTGGTAACCGCCACAGATCCCGACCACCGGTGTGCCCTGCTGCACAGCGGCCCGAATAGCGCGATCCAGGCCTTGCTCGCGCAACCAGAGCAGGTCGGCCACCGTGTTTTTGGACCCCGGCAGCACAATGGCGCGTGCACCACCCAGATCCTGAGGCTTGCGCGCCCACTGCACCTGCACCCCTGCGTCCATCAACCACGGGTGCATGTCTTGGGAGTTGGAAATGCGCGGATAGCAAATACAGGCGATTTTCACCCCCGAACGGCTTGGCGCATCCTGGATGCTGTAGCCGTCTTCCGTCTCGGGTTGCAAGGCAGGCTGCATCGGCAGAACGCCGAGGTAGGGCGTCTCGATGTGTCGGGCGAAGTATTCTGCCGCGCCGTCAAAGAGCCGTACATCGCCGCGGAATTTGTTCACGATCAGCCCCAGACCACGCTTTTGCAGCGCTGGCGGCATGAGGTTGACCGTGCCGATCGCCTGCGCAAACACCCCGCCCCGCTCGATATCGCTGACGAGGATCCAGCGACCGTTCAGGTATTCGACGGGCCGCAGGTTCACGATGTCGCGGTCCATCAGGTTGAGCTCTACGGGACTGCCCGCGCCCTCCAGCACCAGCACGTCGCAGCGCACTTTCCATCCGTCGAGCACCGCGGCCACCTCGGCCCACAAGGGCTCGACATCGCGGTAGTAGTTGCCGGCCTTCACGTGCGGGCCCGGCACACCGCGCAGCACAACCTGCGAGGTCGAATCGCCGCTTGGCTTGAGCAAAACCGGGTTCATTTCCGCAATCGGACGAAGACCGCAGGCCTCGGCCTGCGCCGCCTGCGCCCGGCCAATCTCGCCGCCCTCGAGTGTGACGTACGAGTTGTTGGACATGTTTTGCGCCTTGAACGGCGCCACCCGCAGCCCCTTGCGCCGCAACAGCGCACAAAAGGCTGTATTGACCCAGCTTTTGCCCGCGTTGGACGATGTGCCGAGAATGGAAAGCGCGCGCATCACAGGCGCTCCTCGATCTGGTTCAGCGCCGTCATGAAGGCCGCAACGTCCGCCAGGTCGCGCACCGCCAGGCGGATGTAGTCACCCGTCATGCCCGGGATGTTGTCGCAACGGCGGACATGGATGCCTTTCTCCAGCAGTGCTGCGTAGAGCTGAGTCGCCGGCAGCAGGTGTTGGGCGACACGACAGAGGAAATAGTTGCAGGAGCTGGGCAGCGGGTCGAGCAGGCGACTTTGCTCCAGCAACTGCTGAAATCCGGCCCGCCAGATATGATAGTGCTCCATGCCGGACAGCGTAGCCGCGTGGGTTTCGGGGCTCAGAAACTCACGCGCCCACGGAAATGCCAACCCGCTGAGCGGCCACGTGAGTTGTCGGTCGCGCAGAGTCTCCAGCCAGGCCGCATTGGCGCTTGCCAAATAGCCAAGGCGCAGGCCGGGTATGCCCCAGGTCTTGGTCAACGAGCCCGCAACGACGAGGTTCGGATGCTCGTCCAGCAGCCGTAGCAAGGAGTTATCGAGCGCGCCCTGTGTGAATTCGATAAAGGCCTCGTCGACCACCCAGGTCACGCCGATCTGGGCCGTTTCCGCAATCCGGGCTGCCAGCAGCTCCCGTGGGATCAGCGTGCCGGTCGGGTTGTTGGGGTTGGCCAGAATAACGACCGAACCGGGTTGAAAAGGGAAATACAGCCACGCTTCGGGCACCTGCCATTGCGCCGGCTCCAGCACATGCAGCTGTGTCTCCTGCCCCAGCTGTTGGGCCAGAAAGGGATATTCCGCGAAGCACGGCATGGGCAGGTTGACGAGCCGCTCGCGAAAGAGGCTCAGCCCCAGGTGCAACGCCTCGGTGCCGCCATTGGTGCAGATCAGCTGCTGCGGCTCCACCTCCAGACACTTGCCAAGTCGCCTTTCGACTTCCCGGGCCGTCGGGGGCGGATACACGCTCAGCTCCTTTCGCCAAGACAACCACAACGCATCCGACACGCTCGGCGCGAGCAGGTTGAGGTTGACGCTAAAATCCAGTTCTACCTGACGGGAGTGGCGTCCGTCGATTTCTCCACCGTGTCCGGGGCGCATTGGGTTATTTCAGGTTGAGCGGCAGGCCCGCGACGATGAATTGCACGTGCGTGGCGTGGCGCGCAACTCGTTGATTGGCCCACCCGACGAGGTCGCGATAGGCGCGATTTTCCTTGCCCAGCGGCACCAGGCCCATGCCGATTTCGTTGCTGACGATAATCGCGTGGATGCCGTGGTCCAGCATTGCCTGCAATCCGGCATCGAGTTCGCTCAGGATAGCCTCGGCATCGGCCAACCGCCCCATAGCGTCCGCCAACCAAAGCGTCAGACAATCCAGCAGGAGCGTCTTGCCCGCGTGGGCCTCCGCGACCGCCACCAGGTCGAACAGGTCTTCCAGCGTCTCCCAGGCGGCGGGTCGTTGCGCACGATGACGCCGGATGCGGTCCTGCATCTCGGCGTCGAGATCTGACGTGCGGCAGGTGGCCAGGTAGACCACCGGGCGCGGGCTCTGTATTGCCAGTTGCTCGGCAAAGGTGCTCTTGCCGCTGCGACTGCCGCCCGTCACCAAGTGGATGCTACCGTTTGCGGCCACAGGCTAGGCGCGATAGAGGCGGTCGTTGAGTAACGTGCGCGCAAAAGCGGACTCGCTGAGTTGCTTGCCGGCACGGGCGAGCGCCAGCAGGCCCAGATCCGCCAGCGGCTCAATGAGGACGACGGACATGTAGGCCGCGCCGAAGCTGGCGACCGACTGCACGCTTTCGGCACCGAACCCCTGGCCGTAGAAGGCCCAGAAGGCGACCCAGGAAACGATACCACCCTGGTAGATCGCCGAAAGCTTGAACACCTGGCTGTAGCGCAGGTCGACGTAAGCCTGATTGGGCTCCACCACGCGGCGGGCGCACCATTGCATGGCAAACAGCGGCACAAGCAGGGTCGTGATATTGGCCCCGTATTGCGGCAAGTCGAAGGGCGCGAAGAACAGCCCCTGGATGAGCAGACCGGCCGCGAGACCCAAGGCGGCAGGCGCGGCCCCCAGCATTAACAAAAGGCTCGTGCCGAGGATAAGGTGCACTTCCGACACGCCGACCGGCACGTGAAAGAACACCTGGAAAAAGGTGAAGACGGCCACCGTGGCGGCGAGGGACTTGGCCGCAAAAGAAGTCAGGCCCTTTTCCTTGATGTGGTCGAGGGCGAGCTTGCCGAGGATGGAAAACGAGACGGCGGCAGTGCCGTAGCTGAGGGCCATCTTGGGCCCGTCGATCAGTCCTGGTTCGATATGCATGAGATTGGATGGTTGAGGTGATGCGTTACGCGATGGAGTTTTGCTGCAGCGCCTGGCGCAACGATGCGCGCAGGTCGTCCTCCAGCGCGACGTGCAGGCCGTGCCAGCCGAGTGCTTCGGCGGCCTCCACATGGCGTTGTTGGTCGTCGATAAAAAGACATTGCCCCGGCTCGTGACCGGAGCACTCGAGGGAACGCACAAAGATCTCCGGCCGAGGCTTGAGGTAGCCGCAGCGCCAGGAGTAAGTCACGGAGCGGTATTGCTGCAGCCAGGGGAACTGACGCTCTAGGTGGTCGGACTGGAAGCGGCTGATGTTGGAAATCACACCGATCTCGTAGTCTCGCTCCAGCTCTGCCAGCAGCGCCAGACGCTCGGGAATGGGCGCAAAGACGCCCTGCCAGATCCCGATCAACTGATCGACGCCGCCAGTGTATTCAAGCTCCTGCGCCAGCCGGCCGAAAAATACGTGATCGTCCAAACTGCCCATGAGGCACTCGATCATATCACCAGAGCCGTAGAAGCGGCGGAATAGCTCCTCCTCGCCCAGCAGCGTATGCGCACGCGTTTGTTGCCAGGCAGGACCGTGGTCGACGCGAAAGAGCAGATTACCAAGGTCGAATGCGATAAAACGGATCACGTGAGTGCGGAGAGGCAGATGATGCTCAGGATCTCGGCGAGCACGGCGGATGCTCCCAGGCAATCACCGTTGACCCCGCCGAGAAAGCGTTTGAAGAAGATCTGGCAGGTGCCGAGCGTCAACGCCTGCGCCAGGGCAAATGCCGCCAGCCAACGTGGCTCCCACAGGAGCGTGAGCGCCGCCAGCAGCAGCGCGCTCAGCACGATCAGCGGCCAGCCGGCGCGCTTGAGGCCCTTGGCGATGCCTTTGCCCGGCGCGTGCACGTAGGGCAACAACTCGAGCATCACGATCGCGGTCCAGCGGGTCCACCCCCCGGCCAGGACCAGGAAGGCCGGCAGCGCCCACGCGCCCCACCCCGTGAATTCCACGAAGCCTGCATAGCGGACCAGCAGCAGCAAGCCCAGCGCGGAAACGCCGAACGTGCCGAGCCGGGAATCCCGCATGATCTCGAAACGCTTCTCCACCGTATAGCCTCCGAAGGCGTCGGCCACGTCGGCAAAGCCGTCTTCGTGGAAGGCACCGGCCAACGCAATCATAAGCCCCGCCATCACGGCGGCGGTCAATCCGGGTGTCGTGGCCCAGCCCAGACCGTAGGCGATCGCGGCATTGACCGTGCCCAACGCCAAACCGGCCACCCAGAAGTAGCGCGGCAGGCGCATGTAGTCGCCCTTGGGCCCCAATTGCCAGGACTGCGGGACGGGCAAGCGGCTGATGAAGGCGAGACTGGTGAAGAAATAGCGCATGCGCTAGAGCTGCACGCCGGCAGACTCGAAGGTCGCCATCTGGTTGAGGCAATCCACGGCGTTGTGAATCACCCCCATGGCGACCGCTGCGCCGGTGCCTTCGCCCAGGCGCATGGCGAGGTCTACCACCGCGTCGAGTTGGTAGTGTCTCAGAAAGGCCTGCTGGCCGGGCTCGGCGCCCCGGTGGCCGGCGATGCACTTGCCCACCATGCGGGGCTCGAGCTCGAAGGCGATGCAGGCCGCGGCCGCACTGATGACGCCGTCGAGCACGATCGGGATGTTCTGGCTCGCCGCGCTGAGCATGGCGCCCGTCATGGCCGCGATCTCGCGCCCGCCGATGGAGGCGAGGATGTTCAGGGGCGACGTCAGCTCTGCCTTGCGGTTCTCCAAAGCCTGCTCGATCACCCGAATTTTCACCGCTAGACGATCGTCCGGCAGGCCGGCTCCGCGCCCGGTGATCTGGTCGACCGGCAGCTTCAGCACCGCCGCAAGAATGGCCGCCGAGGGGGTGGTATTGCCGATGCCCATCTCGCCCACCGCAAAGAGGTCCGCGAAGGCCGGCACGGAGTTCCACCCCAGCAAGAGGGCTTCGACCGTTTCGGCTTCGCTCATGGCCGGCGCCTGCAGGAAATTCGCGGTGGGGCAGTCCACGCCGGCGTCATAGGCCTTGAAGTCGATGCCGTTGCTACGGCAGAGCGCGTTGATCGCGGCCCCGCCGTTGGCAAAGTTGCGCACCATCTGCGCGTTCACATGTTCCGGGCACATGCTCACGCCCTCGGCGGCGATGCCGTGGGCGCCTGCAAAAAGGCGCAACGCCGGGAAGTTCACCTGCGGCTGGCGTCGGTGTTGCACCTCGCCCACCCAGGTCGCGATCGGCTCGAGACGGCCCAGGCTGCCCGGCGGTTTCGTCCGGGTGTTCCAGTCCTGGGCGATGAACTCGCGGCAGTCGACTGAGTTGTCAGGAAAGTCCTGAAGACGCTGGAGAAAGTCTGCGTAGGTATTGGGCATGAGGATGCGCGTAGGATCACTAATCGGATCGTGGATCCGCCTTAAGTTTTCCTTATTTCTAATTGACATAAAAACTGTCAATTCGAAACTCCATTTCACTGACACTATTTTGTCAATAAGCAACCATGCACGACGGTATCATCATCGCTGGCACCCAAAGCAGTAGCGGCAAAACGCTGCTGAATGCGCTGCTGCTCTGCGCCTTGAGCGAGCGCGGGATCGCGCTGCAGCCCTTCAAGGCCGGCCCGGACTACATCGATACCGCCTACTCGGCTCACTTTGCGGGCAAGCCTGCCTACAACCTCGATTTCTGGCTGATGGGCAAAGACGGCATCCGTGCCACCGCCCAGCGCCACACCTCTACCGCGCGCGGCGTGGTGGAGGGCGTGATGGGCCTGATCGACGGCGTAAGTCCCTACACCAGCGAAGGCAGCACGCTGCACCTGGCCCAGTTGCTGGGTTGGCCGGTGCTGCTGGTCGTGCCGGCGGCCAAACAGGGGCGCTCGCTGCGGGCCACGATCAACGGCTTTCTGGCGGAAGCGGATGGCCAGGTTGCCGGCATCATCCTGAACCAGGTTTCGGGCGCGTCTCATGCGGACTATTTGCGGCGCGCACTGCACGACTTGGCGGTGCCCATCGTGGGTGCCGTGCCCAAGCTGCCTCAGTTTGCGTGGCCGGAGCGTCACCTGGGGCTGCAGGCGCGGCAGGAATTTCAACTCCGCGAACGCCCGGCGTTTGCCGCCGCCGCGGAAGCACACCTCGACGTCGATGCCATCCTGCAGCTATTTCGCCCGGGGTCTGTGGCGGACGCCACCCCCTGGGCCGAAAGCGTGGAGCCCTTTGGGGAAGGTCGACGGCTGGCCATCGCGCAGGACGAAGCGTTTCACTTTTACTACGAAGAGAACCTGACCGCCCTGAAAGGCTGGGGCTTCGAACTCATGCCCTTTTCTCCGCTACACGACGCTCGCTTGCCGGGTGGAGTCGACGGCGTGATCCTGGGCGGCGGCTTCCCGGAAGTCTATGCTGAGGCTCTGGAAGCCAACCGCTCGATGCGGGAGGCTCTCGCGACGGAAATCCAACAGGGCCTACCCTGCTACGCCGAGTGCGGCGGCTTCATGTATTTGACCGAGGGCATCGTCCAACAGGGCGGCGAATTCCATGCAATGACCGGCGTCGTCCCGGGGCGCGTGCATATGGGCGACCGGCTGAAGAACTTCGGCTATTCCTGGTGTCACCGACCGGAAGACGGCGCCTCGTTCCGTGCCCACGAGTTCCACTACAGCGACTGGGATGCCGCCGAAACCCACGCAAATCTCTGGACGGTCAGCAAGCCTTCCCGGCAGACGGAGCGCACCGAGGGCTATGGACTGCCGCACCTGCACGCGTCCTACCTGCATTTGTATTTCCCCACCGCCGCCCTCTTGTTTCGCCGGCTCTTTGGCCGAAAGGAGGCCTGCGTCTGAATTCCCTCGCCCAACGCTTTCCCTTTGCCGCCATCGTGGGACAGGAGCCGATGAAGCTCGCCCTTTTGCTGCACGCGGTTTGCCCCCAGATCGGCGGTGTGCTCATTCGCGGGCAAAAGGGCACCGCCAAGTCCACTGCGGTGCGGGCATTGGCTGAATTGTTGCCACCGGTGCAGGGCGCCACCGCCTCAGCCATGCCGGCTCCCTTTGTCGACCTGCCGCTGGGCGCGACTGAAGACCGCGTCATCGGCTCGCTGGACCTCGAAGCAGCCCTGCAGACCGGTCGGCCTACGCTGCAGAAGGGCCTACTGGCGCGCGCGCACCGCGGAATTCTCTACGTCGATGAGATCAACCTGCTGGATGACTACCTGATCGACGGCGTGCTGGATGTGGCGGCTTCGGGCATCAATCTGATCGAGCGCGAGGGGCTGAGCGCCTGGCACGAAGCGGCATTTGTGCTCGTAGGCACCATGAACCCCGAGGAGGGAGATTTGCGACCGCAGTTGCTGGATCGCTTCGGTTTGGCGGTCGACGTGGAAGCCGAGCAGGACCTCGAGACCCGCAAGCTGCTGTTACGGCGCCGGGAGGCCTTCGATCTGCATCCCGCAGGCCTACGGGCGCAGTTTGAGCCGCAGACAACGGCTCTGCGCCAGCGCATCCAGGCTGCCCGCGAACGGTCGGAGCAGGTTCGACTGCCCGCCCACCTGTTGGACTTCATCGCGGAGATTTGCAACCGGCACCAAGTGGCCGGTCACCGGGCAGACTTGACGATCCAGACGGCTGCGCGCGCCCATGCCGCCTGGCAGGGGCGCCTTGAGGTGGAAGCGGCGGACGTCATGACGGTCGCGCCGATGGCATTGCGGCACCGCATGCGCACCAGTGAGCCAGCCGAGATGCCACCGCCGCCGCAGGAGGGAGCGGCGGACGAAGCGCCGCCCGAAGAGCCGGAGCCGCAAAACCAGACGCAACCGGACGACGCGGACGATGGTACGGAGGCCGAAGAACCGCCAGCGGGCAATGTGCCACCGCCACCGCTCGACCCGTCAGGGGACGACGTGCAACCGGCGGGCGATCCTTTCCCGGTGCGGCGCTGGCAGCAGAACGATTTGCGCAACCTGCGTAAAGGCTCGGGCCGCCGCAATCGCACCCGTTCGGCCACGCGGCAAGGCCGCTACATCAAGAGCACCTTCCGGATGCGCGATAACGATTTGGCCCTCGATGCCACCCTGCGCGCGGCGGCCCCCTTTCAACGTGCCCGCCGCGAGCGTAACCCCAACGGGCTGGCGGTGCAGGTCGAGCGCAGCGATCAACGCGGCCGCGTGCGCGAGAAGCGCGTCGGCAGCTTCCTGCTCTTCGCGGTCGACGCCTCGGGCTCCATGGGCGCACGCAAACGCATGACCGAGACCAAGTCGGCCATCCTCAGCCTGTTGCTCGATGCCTACCAGAAGCGCGACCGGGTCGCCTTGATCTCCTTTCGCGGGCGCAACAGCGAGCTGGTGCTGCCTCCGACCAACTCTGTCGATCTCGCGGCCCGCTTGCTCGGGACTCTACCGGTTGGGGGCCGCACGCCGCTAGCCTCGGCGCTGGTTGAAATCGACACAACGCTCACCCGAGCCCTGCGCCGGGAACCGACGCTCTTGCCCCTCGTGGTGCTCCTGACCGATGGCCGCGCCAACGCGGGCCTGGCCGACCGCTACCGCCCGCACGAGGAAGCGCTGCTGCTGGCCGGGCACCTCGGCCAGCGCTTCTCCCAAGCGCGTTTCGTGGTCGTCGACACCGAGCCGCCGGGCCTTTTGCGGCTGGGGCTGGCGGTCAAAATCGCGGAGGCCCTGGGAGCCGAATACTTCCAGACGGCAGACCTCAAGGCCGAGCAACTCATCGCGATCACCCGCACCTGAACCTTTCCGGCATGAAGAAGACTCCATATCCATTTGCGGCCATCGTCGGCCAGGAACGCATGAAAAAGGCCCTGATCCTGAACGTGATCCACCCGGGCCTCTCCGGCGTGCTCATCCGGGGCGAAAAAGGCACCGCCAAGTCAACGGCGGTACGCGCACTGGCCGACATCCTGCCGGAAATCGCGGTGGTGGAGGGCTGCCCATTCCAGAGCGACCCCGACCAGCCGGACCTCTACAGCCCGCACGTGCAGGAGCAGATCGCCGAAGGACATGCCCTCCGGCGCATCCAGCGCAAGATCCGGGTCGTCGAGTTGCCCATCAGCGCAACCGAAGACCGCGTCGTGGGCACCATCGACCTCGAGCACGCGCTGAAGCACGGCCAAAAGCAGATCGAGCCGGGCATTCTGGCGGCGGCCAATCGCGGCATCCTTTACGTCGACGAGGTCAATCTGCTGGACGATCACGTGGTCGATGTGCTGCTCGACTCCGCCGCGATGGGGGTCAACACGATCGAGCGCGAGGGCATCAGCTTCTCCCACCAGGCCCGCTTTACCCTGGTCGGCACCATGAATCCCGAGGAGGGTGAGCTGCGTCCGCAGCTGCTGGACCGCTTCGGGCTGTGTGTGACGATCGAGGGCCTGCGCGAACCGGAGCATCGGGTCGAGATCATCCGCCGCCGCATGGCGTTCGAAGCCAATCCCGAGGGCTTTACCGCGCAATGGGCGCTGGAGAGCGAGCGGCTGACTCAACGCATCGCCGAGGCCTCCCAGCGCCTGCCGCAGGTCGAGGCCGGAGACGACGTGCTCGAACAGATTGTACGCCGTTCCCTGGAAATGGGCGTGGATGGCCACCGCAGCGACATCGTGATGCTGAAGGCCTCCAAAACGCTCGCAGCCTGGCATGAGCGCACGGAAGTCACCGCCGACGACATCGCGGAGGCGGCGGAACTGGCCCTGCCGCACCGCGTGCGCCGTCAGCCGTTTGAAGAGCTGATCGGCCACGCCGGATAACCCCGAACATCCAGACTTTATGAATCGAAAACAACAAGCGAAGGCCCGCTCCGTCGAGATGCGCAAGGGCAACGAGCGCGGGCTGCACCTACTGCACACCGGTCACGGCAAGGGTAAGACCAGCGCCGCGATGAACATGGTTTATCGCCACCTGGTGCACGAGATGCCGGTCGCGGTCGTCCAGTTTGTGAAGTGCACCGACGAATACCCCGACGGCGACCGCCGCATGTTGCTGCGCCTGGGCGAATCGGGCTTCCCGGTGCAGGTGCACACGCTCGGCACGGGCTTTTCCTGGAATTCCACCGATGAAGACGCCGACAAGGCCGCCGCGCGCCACGCCTTTGAGCAGGCCGTAGGCTTTCTGCGTGATCCAGAGATCAAGCTGGTGCTGCTCGACGAGGTGCATGTGGCGATCTATCGCGGCTTGATCGACGAAGCGACGGTGCTGGAAGGCCTGCAGCAGCGTCACCCGGAGACGCACGTCATCACCACCGGTCGCCGCGCCCCCGAGAGCTTCATCGAAGCGGCGGACCTCGTGACGGAGATGAAGCTGATCAAGCACCATATTTCACAAAAGATCCCCGCCCAGAAGGGCATTGAATTTTAGGCCCGAAGACGACGCATGAAGACACCTGTAACGATTGTGACCGGGTTCCTCGGCAGCGGTAAGTCCACCCTGCTGATGAACCTGCTGACCCAATGCAAGGACCGCCGCATCGCGGTGATCGTAAACGAGTTTGGCGAGATCGGTATCGACGGTAACCTGATCCAGTCTACCTGCGGCTGCGAGGAGGGCAGCGTGATGGAACTGAAGAACGGCTGCGTCTGCTGCACCGTGCAGGAGGAGTTCCTGCCCACCATGAAAAAACTGCTGCAGGACGAAGAACCGTTCGATCACATCATCGTCGAAACCTCTGGGCTGGCGCTGCCCAAGCCGCTGCTGAAAGCCGTCAACTGGCCCGACCTCAAGCCCCTGCTGACTGTCGATGCGGTCATCACGGTGGTCGATGCAGACGGCTTGGCCACGGGCGAGATCTGCGACCGCGAACGCGTGCAGGCCCAACGCGAGGCCGACGAATCGCTGGATCACGAAACGCCGATCGAGGAGCTGTTCGAAGACCAGTTGTCGTGCGCCGATCTGGTAGTGTTGACCAAGTGCGATCTGGTGGAGCCGCAGCGCCGCGAAGACGTGACGCAAATGCTCAAGGCGCGCCTGCGGCCCAACATCCGCATCGTCGAAGCCGAACGGGGCAGCCTGCCGGCCGAGATCGCCCTGGGCGTCCAAGCGGGCGCCGAAGACGATCTCACCAGCCGCCGCTCGCGTCACGACGAACACCACCATCATCACGACCACGATCATCACCATGATCACCACCATCACGACGAGAGCATCGACACCGTCGCGCTGAAGCCTGGCCCGATCGCCGACCCCAAGGCGTTCGAGCGCGAGATGCAGGCGCTGTGCGACCGTTACGAGGTCTACCGCATCAAGGGCTTTCTCGATGTTGCGGGCAAGCCGATGCGCCTGGTGATGCAGGGCGTGGGCAAGCGCTTCGAAAGCTACTTCGATCGCCCCTGGCAGCCGGACGAAGAACGTCAGAGCTATGTCGTCGTGATCGGCCACGAATTGCGCAAGGCCGGGCTGAGCAACTAACCTATGCACCGACTGCGTACCGTCCCAGGCGGCTGGAACCCCGGCGAGGAAGGCGTCATCGAAATCGAGCAGACGCCCGGCGATGTCATCTTCCTCTCCGCCAGCGACACCGAACTCAGCTCCACCGTGGAGGCGTGGAAGCGGCTGCAGCACGCCCACGGTCCCCTGCCCTCCCTGCGCGTGGCCAACCTCGGCGCGTTCAAGCAGGAGCTGACGATCGACAACTACGTGGATGCGGTCGCTTCGCGCGCACGACTGGTGGTGGCCCGCCTGATGGGCGGCGTCGACTACTTCGGTTACCTGGTCGAGCAGTTGCAGGCGGCAAGTGAGGCCAGCGAAGGCGCGCTCGTCCTGCTGCCGGGGTTTGACGTGCCCGATCCGGAACTGCTCGAGCGTAGCCGGGGCGTGGGGACCGAAGACTACCAGCAGCTCGCCCGCTGCTTCAACCTCGGAGGGCTGCCGAATCTGGAGGCAGCCCTCGCGCGCCTGTTCAACCGCCATTTCAGCCTCAAGCTCCCAGAGCGCGAGCCGGCGCCCGTACCGGAGGTCATGCGCTATACGCCGGCGGGTGCCCAGCCTCCAACCGATGGAACGCCTCGAGTGGGCATCGTCGGCTATCGGGCGCACTATCTGGCGGACAATATGGCACCGTTCGACGCGCTTTGGCGAGCGCTGGAAGCAGAGGGGTTACAGCCGGTTTGCGTATTGGCGCATACGCTACGCGGTGAATCGACGATCAACGAGGTCATCGAAACGCTCACCGCACACGGCCCGCTCGATGGCCTGATCAATACGACGAGCTTTTCGACCAAGTCCATCGACGACGGCGCCGCCCAGTCCGGTTTTGCCCGACTACGGGTGCCCGTTTTGCAGGCGATGGTGAGCTCCTGCACGCGCGAGACCTGGCAGGCCGGCGACTTTGGCCTGCCGCCGACCGACATCGCGATGAGCGTCGCGCTGCCGGAGGTAGACGGGCGCATCATCACCCGCCCCTTTTGCTTCAAGGCGCCGTTTACACGCGACGAGGCAACGGAAAGCGATCTGACGCGCTATGAACCGCACCCCGAAGGCATCGCCTTTACCGCACGACTGGCCAGCGCCTGGGCACGCCTGCGCCACAAGCCCGCCGGTCAGAAACGCGTTGCCCTGATCCTGCCCAACTACCCGAACAAGGATGGCCGCCTCGCCAACGGCGTGGGCCTCGACACCCCGGAAAGCGTTGTGCGCATTCTGCATACCCTGCGCGCCGCGGGCTACGCCTTGCCGAACGATTTGCCGGCGGACTCGGATGCGCTGATGCAGCGGCTGACCGCGATGGTGACGAACGACCAGGACGCGCTACCGCTCAAGGATTGTGAGGTGCAGCTGGAGGACGCCGTGTTTCGTCAGTGGCTGGAACGGCTTTCCCCCGCGCTCCGTCAGCGGATCGAAGACAAGTGGGGCTCGCCGGAAGAAGATCCGTATTTCCAGCAGGGGCAATGGCGACTATCCGGAATCCGTCTCGGCCACTGCTGGGTCGCGATCCAGCCCTCGCGCGGGTTCAACCTCAATCCGGCAGAAGCCTACCACTCGCCCGACTTGCCGCCACCGTGGAATTACCTGGCCTTCTACGCCTACCTCGCGAGCGCGTTTGCGGCGGATGCGGTGGTGCACGTCGGCAAACACGGCAATCTCGAGTGGCTGCCCGGCAAGAGCCTGGCGCTGCACGAGCGCAGCTGCTTCCCGGCGGCGCTGCTGGATGCGATCCCGCACTTCTATCCCTTTATCGTCAACGACCCGGGCGAAGGCACGCAGGCCAAGCGCCGCACCCACACGGTGATCGTCGACCACCTGATGCCGCCGCTCACCCGGGCCGAAACCTATGGCCCGCTGATCGAGCTGGAGCAGAAAATCGACGAATATTACGAGGCCTGCGACCTCGACCGCGACCGGGCCGAACTCCTGCGCGGCCAGATCCTCCAGCTGCTCGACACCACCCACCTACGGGTCGATCTAGGGCTGGAGTCGGATAATCTGGACGAGGTGTTGTACCGGCTGGACGGGTACTTATGTGAGATCAAGGAAGCGCAAATTCGCGACGGCCTGCACATCCTGGGACAGGTGCCGGAGGGTGATTGCCTGCTCGATACGCTGATCGCCTTGCACCGCCTGCCAACGGGTGGTGCCGAAGGGGTGACGCAGGCGCTGGCCCGAGATCTAGAGCTCGACTTCGATCCGCTGAACGTAGCGCCGGAGACACCGCTGGCGGAACTTGGGCTCGACCATCCCGGCTGCCGCATCGCGGGCGACCTGATCACTGCGCTCGAAGAGCAAGTGCGGGCAGCCCTGCAGCACCTGCTCCAAACCGGAGCCATACCAATCGACCAGCCGCGTCTGGCCCAGGTTTTTGTGGCCATGCGGTCAAAGACGCTGCCGCACCTCGCGGCGACGACCGGCGAAATCGATGCGCTGCTGCAGGGCCTCGAGGGCGGCTTCATCGACTCAGGCCCGTCGGGTGCACCTTCGCGGGGACGGCTGGATGTGCTGCCGACGGGGCGCAATTTCTATTCGGTCGATCTGCGGGCAATTCCGACCCGGGCCGCTTGGGAGCTGGGGCAGCGCAGTGCCGAGCGATTGGTGCAGCGCTACATTCAGGAAAACGGTGAATACCCCCGCACGCTGGCGCTCTCGGTCTGGGGCACCTCGACCATGCGCACGGGCGGCGATGACATTGCGCAGGCCTTTGCCCTGATGGGCGTGCGGCCCATCTGGCAGGGGGTCAACCAGCGCGTGGTGGATTTTGAGGTGCTGTCACTGGCAGAACTCCGGCGGCCGCGGGTCGATGTGACGCTGCGCATATCCGGTTTCTTTCGGGATGCCTTCCCGGATGTGATCTCCCTCTATCAGGCGGCCGTGCGCAAGGTAGCCGAAGAAGACGAAGCGGCGGAGGACAACCCGTTACGGCAGGCCTGGCTCGACGACCGTCAGGCGTGGCAGGCGCGCGGCATCAATGCGGACGAGGCCAGCGAACGCGGCCTGTTTCGCGTCTTCGGCTCCAAACCGGGTTCCTATGGGGCCGGCTTGCAGGAGTTGATCGCCAACCGCAATTGGGAGACGCGCGAGGACCTGGCGCAGGCCTATCTGACCTGGGGTGCCTATGCCTACCGCGATCGCCAACGCTGTGTTTTGGCCCCGGAGAGCTTCAAGCAGCGCTTAAAGGACGCCCAGATCATCCTGCAGAATCAGGACAACCGCGAGCACGACATCCTCGATTCGGATGACTACTACCAGTTTCACGGGGGCATGACCAACGCCGCGGAGGTCTTCTCCGGGCAGCAAAAGCAGGTCTACTTCGGCGATCATGCGCGCCCGGAAAACCCGCGCATCAAGACGCTGAAGGAAGAGATCCTGAAGGTCCACCGCTCACGGGTGGTCAACCCCAAATGGATCCAAGGGGTGCAGCGACACGGCTATAAGGGCGCGTTCGAGATGGCCGCGACCGTCGACTATCTCTTCGCCTTTGACTGCACCACGCGCACGGTCGAGGACTTCGTCTATGAGGACGTGGTGAACGCCTACCTCCTGAACGAGGAGAACCGCCAGTTCCTCGAGCAGCACAACCCCTGGGCACTGAAGGACATCAGCGAGCGTATGCTGGAAGCGATCGAACGTGGCTTATGGAAGAAGCCCTCGCCAGCCATGCAGGATACCTTGCGGAATCTCGTGCTGGACAGCGAGGGCCAAATCGAGGATCGGCTGTAGATCCGGCAGTTGCCACCCAAGTAGCTTGGCTGTGCCTATTCCCCGGCAACCACCGGCCAGCCGTCCTCCCAGGTAAGTTCATTGATGCGCAGCTTCGGTACGCCCCGTTCGGTCGAGGCATCGTAACCGTGATAGATGATGTAGTCCTTGCCGCCAAAGGTGCCCACGGCGTTGTGCCCGACCCCATACCAGTCCTGATCGCCTTTGAGCAGGATCGTGCCGCCCCCTTCGAGCAGAAGCAGGTCGTTCTGGTCGACGTAAGGGCCCGTGACCTGCTCCGAGCGGCCGACGATAACCTTGTAGTTGCTGCGCGCGCCCCGACAGCAGTAGTCGATCGAAGCAAAGAGGTAATAGTAATCGCCGTGGTGAAAGATAAAGGGCGCCTCGATGGCGTTGGCACCCGGGTCGTCTTCGAGCTGCTCGGCATCCTCCACGCGGCTGGCGATGGTCTGCAGGTTCTGCCAGCAATCGGCTAGCTCCATACGGTCGGGCATCATTCGGGCGATCTTCAGGCCGCCCCAGAAGGAACCGAAGGCCAAGTAGGCACCGCCCTCCTCATCTTCGACCACGTTGGCGTCGATCGCATTCCAGTTCGTTACCCCCGGGTAGGAGCGAATCACCTTGCCGTGGTCGATCCAGTGGTAGTCCGGGCTCTTGGGATCTAGGGTCTTGTTGGTCGCCAGGCCGATAGCAGAGGTATTTTTGGCGAACGCCGAGGCCGAGTAATAGAGGTAGTACAGGCCGTCGTGATAACTGATATCCGGAGCCCACAGGTGCCCGCCAAAGCCGGGTATCTCGACCGGAATCCACTCCGGGTAGGGATGAAACACGGGTTCGCGGTGCGTCCACTGTTTCATGTCGGTCGACGACCATACGGCGATGCCCGGCCCAGTGGTGAAGAGGTAGTAAGTACCGTCTTCTTCGATCAGGACCGGATCATGGGCGACGACTTCATCTGTCGGCAAAGTGGAGCCAATGGGCGGTACCGGTGGCCGGTCTTGGGCCTGAAGGTTTGCAAACGTGGATAAGGTAAGTAAATATAGCAGAAAGACTCTCATGGGTGGATAAGGGACGGCATTCTGCCGCAGGTGGGGAGGAGCGGGATGACGGGGGAGCTGATTCAGGCGCAAGAAGGGCGGCCCAGGTCAGGCATGCCATTCTTCCACCCAATCTCTTTCACAAAGGTATGTCGGTTTGGATCCCAGAGCGGATCGCCCTGAATGTCCGTATAAGTGCGGGCATGGTAGACGAGCAGGTCCTTCCGGCCGTCTTCGGATGAGGTGAAGCAGCTGTGGCCAGGCCCGTAAATGCCATGCTGGTAGCAGCTCTGGAAGATCGGGCCGGGCGACTTGTTCCAGTTGGCGGGGTCGAGCAGATCCGCATCTTCATCGGTCCAGAGCAGGCCCATGCAGTAGTTTTCGTCGGTGGCACTGGCGGAATAGGTGATGAAAATCCGCCCTGCGTGCACGATCACCGCCGGGCCTTCGTTGACCCAGAAGCCGCGGATCTCCCAGTCAAACTCGGGCTTGCTCAGCATCACGGGCTTGGCGGCGAGCTTCACCGGGGTCTCCATCGGCGCGATGTAGAGGTTGGAATTGCCGGTGATGGCGGGATCTTTTTGCGCCCAAAGGTAATAGAGCTTGCCGCGGTGGCGGAAGGTCGTGGCGTCGAGGCAAAAGCTGTCCATTCCCGTCTCGATCTGTACAGGTTCGGTCCATTTGCCCTCCAGCGGATTGGCGCTGTCGGTCGAGATGGCATACATGCGGTGCTGGAAGAGATCGTCCTTGATCTCCCGGCTCGGCGCGGCGGCGAAGTAAACATACCAGCTGCCGTCGTGGAAGTGAATCTCCGGCGCCCAGATCAGGTCGGAGAGCGGCCCCGTCTCGGGCTTGTGCCAGACGTCTACGGGGGTCGCTTCTGCCAGACCGGCGATGGTCTTCGCCCGACGGACTTCGATGCGGTCGTAGGCCGGCACGGAGGCGGTAAAGTAGTAGTAGCCGTCGCTGTGCTTGTAGACGAACGGGTCGGCGCGTTGTTCGATGAGGGGCTTGAGCAACTTCATGGGAAAGGGTAGCTAGAGGGTGTTATCGTGGATGACGCCGGCGAGCGGCTTGAGCCCGTCGACTTCGCCGCGCTTCATGCGCTCATAGTAGGTGTCGGTGATGCGGTAGCGGAACATCAGCCAGCCCATGCCGACGTGGAAGACGCCCGCCACGACGGTCAGCATCAGCGCGATTCCCATCAGCGTATAATCGCTTTGCACCTGGTCGGCTTCGTAGTGGAAGACGACGAGCAGCTGGTTGGCGATCACACCCGCGAGGCCCATCCCGGCTTTCTGGCAAAAGGAGATGCCCCCGAAGGCCAACCCGGAAACCCGCTGCTCTGTCTTGGCCTGTCCGTAGTCGACGGCTTCGGCGATGGCCGACCAGAAGACCGGAGCGTGCAGATCGACCACGAAGGAGAGCACGGCGTAGAAGACGAAGGCGAGGGCCACGTCATCGGGCCCCACAAAGAAGAACATGCCGACACTGAGCAGCCCTACTGCGACTTGCGACCAGCGAAAGAGCCCGATCTTGCAATAGCGCTTGGTGATGTAGGTGGAGGCAACCATGGCAAGAATGGCAGACATCGTGCCCGTGCCGAGGAACCAGGGGATCAGGGTCTGGTCGCCCAGGTAATAACGCGCATAGTAAGCGGCCACAGAGTTACGGATGGTGTAGCCCAGCGTGCCGAGCACGCACACGCCGCAAAGCACCAGCCACTGGTCGTTCTTGACCAGTATCTTGGCCTGCTGCCAGAGCGTCTTGTCCTCCACGATGTGCTCAACGCGCTCATTCGTCGTGGCGAAGCAGAAAATGAGAAAAAACGTGGCGAGGCCAGCCATGATCCCCATCGCCAACTGATAGCCGTGGGCGAGATTGCCCCCGCCCCAGTTCTGGGCGATCCACGGCACTGCAATCGAAACGAGGAAAGCCGTTACCTTCGCAAAGAACAACCGGTAGCCATTAGCCGAAAGCCGCTCCTGCGGATCGTCCGTGATCACTGAGGGCAGCGATATGTAGGGGATCGTAACGGCCGTGAAGAGAACGGTGACGAGGATGTAGGTGGCGTAGGCGTAGGCCAGCTTGAGCCCGTATTCAAAATTGGGCGTGGTAAAGAGCAGGAAGATCGAGATGCCGAACGGCACGGATAGATACAGCAGGTAAGGCCGGTAGCGCCCATGCCGCCCCTTGAACTTGTCGGTCAGGACGCCCATCGTCGGGTCGGTAATCCCATCGATGATACGGACCAGCAGAAACATGATACCGACGTCGGCGGGTTTCAGCCCGAAGATGTCGGTGTAATAGTAGTTGAGGATGAGAAAGGCGGAGGAGATGACGACGTTGATCGCCATATCGCCGGAACCGAATCCGAATTTCTCCAGGACTGTCAGCTTCTGGGTCTTCATCTATTGGGGCGTGGGGGGAAGGAAAAGGAATATGCAGGCAGGGACGATCCGCGAGGCCACCCAGGACACCGGCCGCCCTGCTCGTGGGGGACCGGCATCCGGATGGTTCGTGGGTGGGGCTATCAAAAAGTGACGCGAACGGGCAAAAAAACGTTAGCCGCCAATCGCAGGCGCTTGCCCAAGGCGGGTATATCGCCTCCAAGGTCGGGAGCACCGCCGGCAAATACGTGGGGGATACGTCATGAGGTCCGAAGGGTTTTGGGGGTTGAGGAGACGCAGCCGGTTGACTGCGAGTTCAGTAGCGCACACCCTCACATGCGCCAACGGAGCTCCCGATCCGCCAAAATTATTTACATTTGCCGCAGGTTACGGATCCGCACCCTCAGTTCGGCAACGTACGTGCCCTACCCTACAGTGGCTTCGGCTTCACGCAGGATGATTTTGGCGAATGCCCAATCGAACCAAAAGCCCTGGACTGGCGTGCCTCGGTCGATCCGGGCCGGAAAGCGGTTTTCCATGACTTCGCGAGCCGCGTGGACCTGCTGCAATGCGTCGTCACGGCGCCCCAGTTTGAAGAGGCTCATGGCCTCCACCGCCCGAATCGTCGCGGTGCGGGGGGCGTTGCCATCGGAAAAACTCAGGCCGCGATGGCACCAGTCGAGCGCCTTTTGGTAATGGCCGCTGCGGTATTCGTAGAGCGCCAGCGACATCGACTGCCAAGCGGCCTGGAAGGCGTCTCCGGCAGCCGCAGCCTGCTCGCATTCCTGAGCGGCAAAGTCGGCGTAACGCTTGAGCGACGCCAGCAACTGAGGATCCGCCGGCGTGAGCAAACTGATTTTCACGATGCGATCGGAGAAACTTCCGGTGGTCGGAAAGCGATCCACCGCGATGCGCCGAAACTTCTCGTACGCCTCACGGTCGCCCAGCTCGATCAACACCGGCCCGAGCTCCAGATAATCGAGCGTGCGCACATCGGTGCCTTCAAACTCGTTGATCCGCAGCAGCACCGCGAAGCGTTCCGCCGCCTCGGCCCAGCGCTCGTTCAAGGCGTGCCATTCTCCCACCGAACGAAAAACGGCCGCGCCCTCGACGGTGGATTCGTTGAGCGAGATGTCCTGCAGCAGCTCGTCCGCCTCCTGATAGTGCTCCTGGCTGACCATCAGCGTCGCCTGGGTCAGTTTTTCACGCACCTCAGCTTCGTGGCGTAGACGCGCTTGCTGTTGCTCGGCCTGGACCGCACGTTGGCGGGCGTCACGCTCCTTTAGAAACAGGCGGGTCGAGACGCCGAGGGCCAGCAATAGCGTGGCCACAACCGCTGCGGTGGCCATAAAAACGGCGCGATTACGGCGCACGACCTTGCGGAAGCGATAGACCCAGCCCGGCGAATGCGCGAGCACGGGTTCGTGCTCCAGATAACGCTGGATGTCCATGGCCAGGCCATTGGCGGTCTCATAGCGCTGCCGGCGGTCCTTTTCGAGGGCCTTGAGCACGATACAGTCGAGGTCGCCCCGCAAGGTTGAGCTCATGCGAGAGGCTGGATTCTGGCGACATGCTGCCACTTTGCCCAAGGCTTCTGCATCGACGCCGGCCAGCATGGCAGAGGGCCGGATGGGTTGCAGACTGCGGAAGACGCGCCGCATCTCTTCCAGGCTGGACTCGCATGTCAGCCGGTCACCCAACGGCGTTTGTCCCGTCAACAGTTCAAAGAGCAGGACGCCGAGGCTGTAGATGTCGCTGCGCGTATCGACATCCATTCCGCCCAGCTCGATCTGCTCCGGGCTCATGTAGGTGGGCGTGCCGATCCAGAGCGCGGAGGTGCTCCACGAGGAGTTTTCATCCATGCGCGTCTCGGTGGCGCGTGCGATACCGAAGTCGATCACCTTGGGCAGCGGCACCCCGTCGTGCTGCGAAATCATGATGTTCGACGGCTTGATATCCCCGTGGATAATGCCCTTCTGGTGCGCGTGCTGGATCGCATGGCACACCTGGATAAACAAGTCGAGGCGCTGGCGAATGGAAAGCCGGTGACGGTCGCAGTAGTCCGTGATGCGCACGCCGCGGACGTGTTCCATCACAAAATAAGGGGCACCCGTGTCAGTCTCACCCGCATCGAAGACCCGGGCGATATTGGGGTGATCCATCATGGCGAGGGCCTGGCGCTCGGCCTCGAAGCGGGCAATCACGCTCCGGGTCTCCATGCCGACGCGGATGATCTTGAGCGCGACATGCCGCAACACCGGCTCTTCCTGTTCAGCGAGAAAGACGACGCCGCAGCCGCCCTCGCCGATGCGCTCCAGCAACTTGTAACGCCCGATGCGGGCACCGATCACCTCGTCTTCGCCTGGCTTCGGGGTAGAGGCGACCGTCGAGCGAGCCTGATGCTTCAGCCGCACGTAGGTGTCCGAGACGCGTACCTTGGGCGCGCCATTGGTAAAAAACAGATCTGCCTCGTCCTGTAGCGCCAGCAACTCTTCCACTCGCGCACGCAACTCCGGATGGTTCTGACACGACGCGTCGAGAAAGGCTCGGACCTTCGCCGGGTCTTTCAGCTCGATCGCAGCCGTGAACAGCTCCTCCTCGAGTTTGGCCATGTCGTTCATGGGATACGGGCGAACAGGGAACAGGGAACGCTATTGTTGTTGCTGGCGGATACAGCGAAAGAGCCAAGCCTTGGCGTAGGCCCATTGACGCTCCACGCTGCGCTCGCTCATCTCCATCGTCTCGGCGACTTCGGTAGTCGTGCACCCCCAGAAGACCTTCAGCTCCACGATGCGCGCCTTGTCGGCATCGTGCGCCTTCAGGCGTTCCAGCGCCTCGTCGATCAGCAGGATGTTTTCCTCGGGCGTCGTCTCGGCCAGATCGAGGTTTTCCATCTCGACCCGCATACGGTTGCCGCCGCGCTTGAGGCGTGACTTGCGCCGCGCATTTTCGATCAGGATGCGACGCATGGCCTGGGCAGCCGCGCCGAAGAAGTGTGCCCGATTGGCCCATTTGCGGCTGCTGTCGTCGACGATGCGCAGCCAGGCCTCATGGACCAAAGCGGTCGGCTGCAGGGTCTGATAGGAATATTCGCGCGCCATGCCGACGGCAGCGTGCTTGCGCAAGTCGTCATAGACCAGGGGGAGCAGTTCATCAGCCGCTCCGTTGTCTCCCCGGCCCAAGGCGCGGAGGCACATCGTGATATCAGAAACAGCGCGGGTCGAAGAACTGGGGGAATCGAGCGCACCGAGGCAACCTGTGGGGGCGTAGGTATTCATAGGGCTCTACTGGAGTATCTCGTGAACGTGGGGGTAAGGGACAGACCGACGCACAAACCGGCCATCCGCCCTCAGACGAGACGCTTCCATCGAGCCGACGCAATCAGTCGAACCGAGGCAGGAGCCCTGGACCGAACCGAGATAGTAGGATGTAGCGCAATACATGAGGGGTACAGAGGATGTTGGCTCCAACGCAAGTTGGGGGATGTGCGTCAACGGCCCACTGGACGCGCCAAAGACGCATCAATTCCCTCCACCGATGTGCGCTACTACATGGGAGTGAAGGTTGGGCCGCTATAAGGAGACTTCCTACCTAGACCATTTTCCGCGCACTAGGCAACGCTATTTTTGGTTTTCCCGAGGCGATTTCGATTCGACTCCCCTTTACTCCGAAGGGACGGTGATTCAACGAACGCCCGCCCGACCTTGGTCATCTTCATTGGAGAGGCTAAGCCAAACCCAACATTTCCCACCTCAAACCAAAACAACAGGACTTTGCCCAGATGACTTATAGTTTCCACAAGCGCCTGAAATGCAGCCTTTTCAACGCCTTAAACCGCCGCAAGACGTGGATAAACCGTGATATTCACCCTTTTTGATGGCCAAACAAGCATCTGCCAAAGCCTTCAGGCACCAGCTCAAACCAAATATTTTCCCAAAAAATCAAAACATTTAGACTTGCACCAATCTCCAGATCCAGTCTTGATGGGAGCACGCTAGGAGCACCCCACTCTACCTCGGCAACGACCCTTTTCTGCCCCGGACGCCATGCCTTCTTCAACCCAACCGCTACCGCCCCGCGCCTCGATCGAACACATGGTCCGCCGCGCGGTCTACAGCCGGCTCAACCTTCCCCTGCCCCGTTCGGCCCAAGGCCCGAGTCCTCTGGTCGTCAATGTGTCGGCCCGGCACTGCCACCTGACGCAGGAAGCCGTTGAAGCCCTTTTCGGCCCCGGCCACCAATTGACGCCGCACAAGTGGCTCTACCAGGAAGGCCAGTACGCGGCCGCCGAGACGGTGACGTTGATCGGCCCGCGCAGCCGGGTGATTTCCAACCTGCGCATCCTCGGCCCCTGCCGCACGCTGAACCAGGTGGAATTGGCCTTTACCGATGCCCGCGCGCTCGGCTTCGACATCCCCGTCCGCCTTTCGGGTGACATCGCCGGCACACCCGGCTGCATGCTGATGGGCCCCAAAGGCTTCTTCCGCATGGACGAGGGAGTGATCCGCGCCGCAATTCACGTGCACATGTCTCCCGCCGATGCGGAGTACTATGGCGTGAAGCACAAGGATTACATGCGCCTGAAGGTCCACGGCCCCTGCGCCACCACCTTCGACCAGATGCTCGTCCGCGTAGACCCGAGCTTCAAGCTGGAGGTGCACGTCGACACCGACGAAGGCAACGCCTGCGGCCTCGGCCCCGACACCCTTTGCGAGCTGATCAAATAGCTCATCCGCAACCCTATCCCTTTAACCACCCTTACTGAGAAAAACCATGAACGAATCAATCGGATTGATCGAAACCAAGGGCTTCGTGGGCAGCGTCGAAGCCGCTGACGCCATGGCGAAGGCCGCCGGTGTCAACCTCGCCCAGAACGTCCAGATCGGCGGCGGCTTCATTACCGTCGTCGTCACCGGTGATGTCGGCAGCGTCAAGGCCGCCGTGGACGCCGGTCAGGATGCCGCTCAACGCGTCGGCGAATTTGTGGCCGCGCACGTGATCGCCCGCCCCCACCCCGAGCTGCTCAAGCAACTGAAGCTCTAGGCCTGTCTCACCCGAATTCTTTATCCTCAACTTTTTTGCGACCATGAACAAAGCGCTCGGAATGATCGAAACCAAAGGTTTCGTAACCCTTTTTGAAGCCTGCGACGCCGCGCTGAAAGCCGCCGATGTCTCCATGCTCGGTTGGGAAAAGGCCGGCAGCGGTCTCGTCTCCGCCTACTTCTCCGGCGATGTCGCCAGTGTGAAGGCTGGCGTGGATGCCGCGGCCGACGCCGCCTCCCGTATCGGTGAAGTCGTCGCCGTACAGGTGATCGCTCGCCCCCACGAAGACCTGGGCAAGCTCGGGCCCTTCGTCCGCGCCTAACCTGTTTGCCGCTTCCCGCATGAAGATCCTCGTCGCCAACCTGGGTTCCACCTCCTACAAATACACCCTCTTTTCCGCCGGGCCGGATGGTTTCCAGCCCGTGGCCAAGGGCAAGTATGAGCGGGTGGAAGACCACGGGGAGGTGATCGAGCACAGCCTGCGGGAGCTGATCGAGCAGGGGCACATCGCCAACCTCGAGGAACTCAATGCGGTCGGTTTCAAGACCGTGATGGGGGGCGAGGTCAGCGGTTGCCGCCACGCCGATCAGACGGTGCTCGACGCCCTGGAACGCACGGCTCCGCTCGCCCCGGCCCACAATCCGCCTTATGCTGCCGGCATCCGCCAGTTTGCGCGGCTCGCCCCCAAGGCCGAAAGGGTGGTCCTCTTTGAAACGGCCTTTTACCAGTGGGTAGATCCGACCGCCAAGCGGTACGCAGTGCCCAAGGCGTGGTATGAAGCCGGGGTGCGCCGCTACGGCTTTCACGGGGCCTCACACAAGTTCGTGGCCGAGCGCTCTGCCCAGTTGCTCGACCGCCCGGACATCGTGGAGCGGGTTCAGAACCTCTACGCCGGCGATCTGCCCGTTTTTGAAGGCAAGCCGCTGCGCGTGATCTCCTGTCACCTCGGCGGCAGCAGCTCGGTCACCGCGATTCGCAACGGCACCGCCATCGGCACCAGCATGGGTTTCAGCCCGCAGAGCGGCCTGCCCCAAAACAACCGGGTGGGCGATCTCGACGCGATGGCGATTCCCTTTGCCATGAAGCATCTGGGGCTCTCCCTCGACGAGGTGGAGGCCCAGTTGACCAAACAGTCCGGCCTGCTCGGCGTCTCTGGAGTCGGCAACGACATCCGTGACTTGAAGGACGCTGCAGGTTCGGGCAACGGCGATGCCCAGGCTGCACTCGACCTCCTGGTCCACGAAATCCGCCGCTGGGCCAGCTCCTTTCTCTTCGACCTCGACGGGCTTGACGCCATCGCCTTCACCGGCGGCATCGGCGAATTCAACCCCGACGTGCGCGAAGCCGTCTGCCGCAACCTCAATTTCCTCAACCTCAAACTGGATACGGCCCGCAACGCCGATGTCATGGGCACGGAGGCCGACCTCTCCGCTCCTGGCTCCGCCGTGAAGGTGCTCGTCATCCCCGCCAACGAAGAACAGGTCATCGCGACCGAGACCTATCGCTTCCTGCAGCGCCAAGCCTAGGCGCACCGCCTTTCCCCAACCCTTTTACCGCAACACTTCATTCCCAATTAGCCATGTCTAAAGAAGCCATCGGACTCCTCGAAACCAAGGGCCTCGTCGCCCTCGTCAGCGGCACCGACGCCATGCTGAAAGCCGCCAACGTAACCCTGACCGGCCCGATGAAAAACGTCGGCAGCGCCTTGGTGACCGCTTCGGTGACGGGCAATGTCGCCGCCGTCAAGGCTGCGATCGACGCCGGCGCGGAAGCCGCCAACAAGGTCGGTGAGGTCGTCAGCGCGCACGTCATCGCCCGCCCCGAAGGCCAGATCGAGAAGATCCTGCCCTCCGAAGCTCCCGCTGCCTCCGCCGCCTCCACCCAAAAGAAATAAGCGGCCATGTTTCTGGCACGCGTCATCGGGAAGGTCGTCGCCACCAAGAAGGACGACAGCATGAAGGGGCACCGCCTCTTGCTGCTGCGCCCCATGTTGGTCGACGACAAGGATCCCTCCAAATTCCGCCCCGGCAGCAACACGGTTGTCGCGGTCGACCCCATTGGCGCGGCGCACGACGAAATGGTGCTTTTTGTCCAGGGCAGTAGCGCCCGCCAGGCCGATAACCTGAAGGCCCTGCCCGTCGACGCCGCCATCATCGGCATTGTCGACAGCGTCAATGTGCTCAACCAGAGCATCTACCAAAGCTCCGACGAGCCCGACTCCCAATAACCGTAACCCCGACTTTCGATGGACGCAGCCACGATCCAGAATATCGTCAAACAGGTCCTGGCGGAGATGAATGCCAACGGCAGCACTTCAGCCAACGGATCTGCCGGCGGACCCGCCATCCTCGCCCGCCCTTCTTCGCGCCCCGGCGTCTTCGCTGAAGCCGAACAGGCAATCGAAGCAGCCAACGAGGCCCAAAAGAAACTGACCCGACTCGGCTATGCCGCCCGCAAGGAGGCGATCCAGATCATCAAGCAGATGTGTGCGGATCGCGCCGAAGAATGGGGTAAGCTCGAGCTCGCGGAAACCAAGGTCGGCCGCCTCGACCACAAGATCGAGAAGCTGCACGGCATCTCCGGTCTGCCCGGCGCGGAATGGCTCTCGCCCTACGGCATGAGCGGTGACCACGGCATCTCGCTGGAAGAACAAGCCCCCTTCGGCACCGTCGCCGCGATTTCCCCCGTCACCCACTCGATCCCGACCATCGCCTCCAACGCGGTCAGCATGATCGCGGCAGGCAACAGCCTGGTGGTGAACGCCCACCCGGGCGGCGCCAAGTGCGCGGCCACCGGCGTGGCGGCCTTTAATGAAGCCCTCGAGGCCAAGCTGGGCCTGCGCAACCTCATCACCATCATCGAAGAGCCCTCTCTCGAGTCCTTCGACGCCCTGATCAAATCTTCCGGCATCGATCTGATTTGCGTGACGGGCGGCCCGGGCGTGGTGAAAGCGGCCATGGCCAGCGGCAAACGCGCAATCTGCGCCGGCCCCGGCAACCCGCCAGTGCTGGTCGAGCAATCCGCGGACCTCGCCAAGGCGGCACGCGATATCATCGCGGGGGCCTCCTACGACAACAATTTGCTCTGCATCGGCGAAAAGCAGGTCTTCGTCGTCGATTCCGTCTTCGATCAATTCCTGCGCGAGCTGGAACGGGCGGGCGCCATGCGCCTCAACGACAGCCAACTCCAGCGCCTGACGGATGTCGCCTTCACCTACAAGGCCGATGGCGGTGGCTGCTCCCACCCCGTGCTCAACCGCAAGCTAGTCGGAGCCGACGCGACGACGCTGGCTCAGGAAGCCGGGACCAGTGCCCCGAGCGGCACGGATCTGCTCTTTGCGGTGACCGACGCCGGCCATCCCTTCGTCGAAGAGGAACAGATGATGCCCATGCTGCCCATCGTGCGCGTGCGCGACGTGGAAGAAGGCATCGCCCTCTGCAAGGAGACGGAGCACAACTACCGACACTCGGCCATTTGCCACTCGCGCGACATCGGCGTCCTGACCGCGATGGGCCGCGCCTTGAATTGCACCCTTTTCGTGAAGAACGGGCCCTCCTTCGCCGGCTTGGGGATGGGCGGAGAAGGCTACCTCAACTTCACGATCGCTACGACTACCGGTGAGGGCATCGTCACGCCCGCCACGTTTACGCGCAAGCGTCGCTGCGTGATGGTGGACAACCTCAACATCGTCGGGTAATCGCCATGCTGCTCGCCCAGGTCGTCGGTCACGCTACCAGCACCATCAAGCACCCGAGCATGGAAGGGGTGCGGCTGCTGCTGTGTGAAAACCTCGACGACCAAGGGGCGGGCGCTGGCACCTTTTTCCTCGCGGCAGACTGGATCGGAGCCGGCCACGGCGCCCGTGTCTTCGTCAGCACCGACGGCTCTGCCGCCCAGCAATACCACCACGACCGCCACTCGCCCTTGCGCAACACCGTGGTGGGCATCATCGAATCCTTTGCCTGATCGCCATGAAAGTGTGCCGCGTCATCGGAGAAGTCGTCCTGAGCCATTCCATCTTCCCGGATCAAAGCCGGGGTCGGCTCTGCCTCGTGTCTCCGCTGGGCAAGGATGATCTGCTCAATCCCAGCGAAACCAGAATTTCCTCACAATCCAGCCTGGTCACATACGACCACTTGGGTGTCCACACCGGCGATCTCGTCGGCGTCGTGGAAGGCGGAGAGGCCACACGCCCCTTCAGCCACCCGATGCCGATCGACGCCTACTGCGCCTGTATCCTGGACCACATTCGTTACCAACAACCGGATCAACTTCAATAATGGCCAAAGTATATACCGCAAAAGAGGTTCAGGCTTTGCTCGCACAGGGCAAAGGTGAATCGGATATTCCGGCGGGTGCCATCATTACGCCTTCGGGTCGCGACTTGCTGCGCGGCGTCGGCACGGACGTTCGCGCGGCCAAGCCGGCGAAGCTCAACGGCCACCCCAGCACCCCGCCAACCCCGCAGGTGCCTGACTACGAATATCGCTGGGAAGCCGGGACCGATCCCAAGACCCCGGCCGAGATCCAGGCCTTTTTCCATTCCGAGCCCATCGAGGCGATCAAGCGCCGCATGGTCGACATCGGTCGCCGCATGTGGGAACGCGACTATACCGACGGCAACGGCGGTAACCTCACGGTCCGCGTGGGCGACAATCTGGTGCTCTGCACCCCCACCCTCATTTCCAAGGGCTTCATGGCCGTCGAGGACATGTGCCTCGTGGACATGGATGGCAACCAACTGGCCGGCAAGCTGAAGCGCACCAGCGAGTGCATGACGCACCTGGGCATCATGAAGCGCCAGCCCAAGGCCAAGGCCTGCTGCCACGCCCACCCGCCTCACGCCACCGCTTTTGCCGTGGCCAAAGTGCGTCCGCCGTCCTGCCTGATCCCCGAAGCCGAAGTGTTCCTCGGCCAGATCGGCATGGCCCCCTACCAGACTCCGGGCTCTCCGGCCAACGCGGACGCAGTGGGTGAAGCCGCCATCGACAACATGGCTGTGCTGATGGAAAACCACGGCGTCATCTGCTGGGGCAAGGACATCGAGGATGCCTACTGGAAGATGGAAAACACCGACGCCTACTGCCGCACCATCTGGGTGGCCTCGCAGTTGGGCAAGGAGTTGACCCCCATCTCCGGCACGCAGGCCCGCGAACTGATCGCCTTGCGCCAGTCACTGGGCATGGAAGACAAGCGCGCGGACTGGAAGGAATGCGAGCTGTGTGACAATTCCGACTTCCGCCCCGGCTTTTACAGCGCAAATGGCGGCGCTCCGGCCTCCTGCTCCATCTCGCCCGCTCCCGCCGAGGCACCTGCGGCCTACGATGAACAGGCCGAAAGCGTGGTGCGCATGATCACCGAGCAGATCCTCGGACAACTCAACCAACGCTAAGGAGGACGAACGATGAAAGTGACGATTATTGGCGGCGGCGGCCGCGTCGGTTCCAATGCAGCCTTTGCCATTCAATGCGGCGGGATCGCTTCGGAGATCCAGATCACAGACGTGAATCGGGACATGGCCGAAGGTGAAGCGCTCGACCTCCTGCACGGCGCCTCTTCCACCGGCGGGCAGCGCATCTACGCCGGCGACTACGAGCGGGCCAAGGACAGTGATGTGTTTGTCATCACCGCGGGTTTGCGCCGCAAGCCAGACGAGAGCCGCCTGGACCTGATCAACCGCAACGTGAGCCTTTTCAAGGGCATCCTGCAGAGCATCCAGCAGGCGGGCTACAAGCCCTGCGCCCACTTCTTCATCGTCTCCAACCCGGTGGATATTCTGACCCAGCTCGCCGCGGCGAGTCTCGATGTGCCAACGCAGCAGGTCTACGGGTTGGGCACGATGTTGGATACCGCCCGCTTCCGCTCCCTCATCGCCAATGAACTCGGCTATGCGGCCGATCAGGTGAAAGCGCTGATCCTGGGCGAGCACGGTGACTCCATGGTGCCGATCTGGTCTTCCGCCACGATTGGCGGGCTGCCGATGCAGGGCATGGACGGCGTGAATCCGGGCTTCCAGAACGCGATTTTCCAGCGCACCAAGACCAGCGGCGCCGAGGTAATCAAGCGCAAGGGCGGTGCCGGTTGGGCCGTCGGCGTGACGATCGCCGAAGTGGTCCAGGCGGTCGCGCTCGACAAGCAATTCATGCTGCCGGTCTCTTCGCCGCAAAGCGGTTGCTACGGCCTGCGCGACGTTTCCATCAGCGTGCCGACTATCATGGGCCGCAAGGGGGTGCTCGGGCATCGCGAAATCAAGCTTTGGCCCAAGGAAGAGCAAGGCCTGCAGGCCTCGGCCAACTCGCTGAAGTCGATCCTGCGCCAGGTAGGCTGAGCCTGCCGAAGGAACCATTCCTTTCTCACCACCCGCCGATGACGCCCCCGTGCGCATCGGCGGGTTTCTTTTGGCGGAAGTTGCCTTGGGCGAATCATGCGCCCCGGCAAGCAGGAGATACTCTCACGCCCGTAGTTGGTGCCAAACCAAGCGGGTTTTGCCCTGACACCAGAGAATGTATCTCCGTGCGAGGCACTCAATAAGGGGCGCGGGATATCCCGGGGCGCTCCGGCCATAGAGACGGCGTCCTGTCGGGCGAAGCGAGTCACAAAAAAGCCGCCTTCCGGGCGAGAAGGCGGCAGCGGGATCGCAGGGGAACCCGAAGGGCAGGATTGCCCGAAAGGTTAGTTGCCGAGCGGCTTGAGGTCGCTGCTGAAGGGGCTCGGTGCAAGATCGAAGCGATCGACGTCGTCGGGCTCGCTCGGGTCAAAGCCTTGGAAGTCGTCGCGCAGGTGATCGGCCAACGGCAGGTCGGACTCGCGGATGCCCTCCGCCACGCACTTGGCCAGCTCATAGGCGCCATAGTTGTCGTGGTGGGTCGGGTCCTTGCCTTCGTTGTTGAAGGCCAGAGGTGCCTTGTCTGGCCCAAGCGCTTCATAGAACTTCACGCTCATACGCTCGAGGTCGATCAGCGTCACGTCTTCCTCGCGGGCGACGTCGCGCATCGCCTTCGGATAGTCTCCCAGACTGCTGACGATCTTGCCGTCGTCATCGAAATTGCGGCGCTGCATGGAGGTGACCAGCACGGGCGTGGCGCCACGACGACGGGCTTCCTCGATCATGACCTTCAGATAAGCCTTGTAGGTCGTGTCGGCTTCGACGTAGGTCTGCGGCCAGTATTCCTTCTGGTCGTTGTGCGTGAACTGGATGAAGAGGTAATCGCCCTTCCCCATGTCTTCGAGCACTTTGGCCAGGCGCAGGCCGGTGATGAACGACTTCATCGTCTCACCCGACTCCGCGTGGTTGGCCACCGCGACCCCATCGCCGAGGAAGCGGGTCAGCATCTGGCCCCAGCTGGCGGCGGGCTCGTATGGCTGATCAGTCACGGTCGAATCCCCGATGAGGTAGACCGTCGGCACATCCATCGCCTCGAACGTCATCGCATGTACCTGCGGGGCGTCGCCGTTAAGCTCCAGCGTCAGCTTGTCGTCCCAATGCAGCTTGCCGACTTCGCGATCGTTGATCAGCACCTCCGTGCCACCCGGCGCATACTTTTCCGGCGGGACGAGGTGGGTGTCGCGCACGTTGACGACAAAGGAGCGCTCCACGAACTGGCCTGGCTCGGTCTGCACGTCTTCGACCATCAGGCGACGGGTTTCGGCCTTCACGGTATTGGCCGAAGCCTGGTCCTCCGCGCCAAACTCGATCGTAACGCGGTAGTTGCCGTCGTCGGCGCGGACGGAGAAGAAATAGGGCTCTCCCTCGTTGGGCATGGTGCCGAGGTCGTAGCCGAAGCCGGTTTCGGAGGTATAGGCATCCGAAGGCTCGACCGCGATGGCGTCGCCATTCTGGTCGCCAAAGGTAAAGCTCACGGGCTGCCCTAGCGTCAGGTCGACCGTCATGTAGGGCGCCAGCGGGTTGTCGTCCAGCTCGACGAGGCCCTCCGCCACACACTCGGCGTTGAGGATCGCACCGCGTTCGCTGGTGTGGGTGTGCGCGTCGCCAAAGAGCGGATCCACGGCCTTCTTGCCCAGCGCATCGTAGCGGTCGGCGATCAGGTCGTTGAGGTTGACGAAGGGCACGTCTTCATCGCGAGCGACTTGCTCCGCCCAGTCGGCATAGCTGTCTTCGCTGCGCTCGATCTTGCCTTCGTCGTTCCAGATCTTGCGGGGCACGAGGGAGCACATGATCGGGGTGGCACCCTTCTCCCGCGCCTGCTCGATGAACTGGCGCAAATACCAGCCGTAGGTGTGCACCACCTCGTGCTTGCCGGTCACCATGTTGTCGATCTCCTCGGTCTCGTCGCCGACGCCGTGGATCGTGCCCCGAGCGCGTTCGGCATCGTTGAGCGCGATGTTGTCGTTGTGGCCAAACTGCATCATCACGTAGTCACCCGGCTGGAGCATATCCAGCACCTTGTCCCAAAACGGGCCGGTGTAGTAAGTGCGGCTGCTGAGGCCGCCGACCGCGCGGTTGACGACGTTGATCTTGTTTTCGTTGAACCAGTAGTCGACGTAATCGCCCCAACCCCATTGGCCGTTGGAGCCGTCACCCCGACCGTTGCGCACGGTAGAGTCGCCGATCAGAAAGAGCGTGGGCAAGTCGGCCCGGGCCGGGCGCGGCAGGTTCAGCCAGGTGATGTCGTGCTTCTCGACCGCTTCACCCTGATCGGAGAGCCAGCCTTCGATTGGGCTCGGGCGCAGTCCTTTCAGACCCGCCACCACCGCCTCGGCGTGCAGACGCGCCCCCTCCGGGCCGGTGTGCGTGTGGTCGGCGGGATAGAGCTTGCTCATCGCCTCCGGGCCCATCGGCTCGAGCTTGTCCGCCGCAATATCCGTCACATCGACGAAGGGCACGTCCTCCTGTTTGGCGAGCTCGTAGGCCCAGGAGCCGTATTGCCCGGCGCCGCGCTCGAGGCGGCCATCGTTCCAGATGTTGCGCACGGTGAGCGACATCAGCACCGGCTGAGCACCCTTTTCCCGCACGTCTTTGATCATCTGGCGCAGGTAATGGCCGTAGGTATAGACGACTTCATGGCGCCCGGTCACGGCGTTGTCGATTTCTTCGCTCTCATCGCCCAAACCCGGCAACGAACCGCGAGCGCGCAAGGGGCGATCGGAGCCCGGCGGTTCCCGGTTGATCGCCCCGCCATCGTTGTGGCCGAACTGGATCAACACGACATCGCCGCGGTGGACGTCGGCCAGCATTCGGTCCCAATGGCCTTCGGTGATGAAGGTACGGCTACTGCGGCCGCCACGAGCCATGTTGTGGACTTCCACCTTTTCCGGGTCGAAATAGTCCGAAAAGGGCACGCCCCAGCCCATGCGCTCGTTGCCGTTGTGGGGCGCCGCCGTGGAGTCGCCAGCGATAAAGAGCTGCGGCAGGGGCTGCTCGGGCGGTTGGGGTTCGTTCGATTGTTTGTCCTGCGCCATGGCAGGCCCAGCTGCGATCACCGAGAGTGAAAACAACCAGGATAGAGTGCGTAAAAATCTCATCATCTCTGGTCTACGAGGGTTTAGATATCTATGGCACTGCAGAAGCCGCAGCCTGTCCATCCAACACCGGGTTTACAGTCAGAAGCCGAACGCAGAGAAGGCCCGCCACTTCCCCCCGGAAGTGACGGGCCCGATCCCAGTAGTTCCCGATTCCCAGCCTGCGGGCTAGAAGGTGAAGCTGTTGGTGAGGTAGAAGGTCGTGCCTTCCTTGATCCGGTAAACGGCGGGGCTGCCATCGGTCTGCACGCTCACGGGGATCAGCTCGTCGTCGGCGAAGGCGTTGCGCACGTTGAGTTGGATGCTCCAGCCGATGCCGTGCGTCAGATCGCGCTCATAACCGATCCAGAGGTCCAGATCCGACTCGGCGTCACCCTTGTAAGGGTTGTCGACGTCAAACATGTAGTCGCCGTCTTCGTCCTCGATCGTGGGATAGCCGAGCGTGACTTCATCCTGCCAACGCCAGCCGCCCCCGATGTTGACGCCCTCCATGAAGCCCTCGCGAAAGCGGTAGTTGGTCACCAGGTTGAAGCGCCAGGGCCGCAGTTCGGGCACGTCGGAGCCCTGCAGTTGGCGATACAGCTGGTAGTTGCCGTAGACCTCGGCCTGAAACTTCGAGCGCAAGGTCTCATTGGACACCTTGCCGTCTTCCCAGAAGCGCACGTTGCCCGCCTCGGTTTGATAGAAGTCCCAACGTTCTTCGATCCAGGCCGCATAGGTGCTGCCCAGGTTCAGACGCGTCGCGGAAGTCTTGGAGACGTTGAGCATCACGTTCCAGTTGTCGAGAATCTGGGCGCTCAGCTCGATTTCGTAGCCTTCCGACTCCGTATCGCCGGTCACAGCGAGATTGCCCGCCACACTGTTGCGGCTGTTGATCCATGAATCGATGCTCTCGTAGCTGCCATCGCCATACCAGGCGGCGGTATCGTAGCCCCAGGCATCTTCCAGCGCTTTGGGAGCCGGATTGGCAAGGTAGGCGTCGACGGCGGTCTGCATCTCCGCAATAGCCTGCTCGAGCGTCTGGCCCGCGCGCGGCTGGTAGGGCATGAATACATCCGGATCGTCCGGCGCATAGTCCGTGGTATAGCTGCCGACCGCGGTGTTGTTCTCGTAGGCATATTTGGCCTGAGTGGCGAACATGTAGGCCCAGGCCTCGCCCGCACCGATCAGGTAATTGTTGGGGATCGCCCCGGACAGTGTGGCGTTGCTGACCTTCGTTTCGTACCAGTTAACCTTGAGGTTGATACGGTTCTCCAGAGCCGAAACGGTCAGGCCGTATTCCGTCGTTTCGCCCTGGGGAGACGCCACCGGATCGGCGAAAATGTCGACGCGCCCGGCGGCCGGCTGGAAGTTCTCCGATTCGCCGTAGTAGACACTGAATTCGAGGCCATACGGCAGCTTTTCGTCGATGAAGTCCGGCGTATGCACCACCACCCCCCAGGTGAGCGAATCGCCGCTCTCGGAGTTGGTGGGATCGTCGGGGCGCACCCAGTTGGGATCGCTCAGGTCAAGGCCCGCATTGATGTCCGGGATGGAGCGCGGGTTGCCGGAGTTGTAGAACTTGTCCTTGTCCTTGCGCCAGCCGAGCGTGGGCACCACGTTTTCATCAAAAAGAAAGCCCTGCCAGATGAAGGCCTGCGACTCGATTTCATCCAGCTCCTTGCGGGCACCTGTGTAGAGGTAATCGCGCTCGTTGGGCTCCATGCCGTTCCAGATGGGCAGGCTTTCCTGCGACCAGCCCACATAGTCGCCATTGCCGGCGGTGGACCAATCCCAAAGCAGGATGGTGGAATCGTCGGGTTGACGCTCGGCCTTGATGCGGGAGATATCGCCCGCTGCCGCGGAGTCCATCCCCAACATGCTCGGCCCCAGGTAGCTCAAGGTCCCGATCTGGCGCCGCGAGTGCGAGATCGAGTTCCCCGGCGCTCCCGAGGCGGTGAAGGTGTCTGTTGCCGAGAAGGGCTCCCACGTGAGCGTGTTGACCTCCACCTCGTTGTATTGGTACATACCGGTGAAGCGGTGACGCCCGAAGATGCGTGCCATGGGGCTATCGGAGTCGAAGTAGTCGCTGAAGCGCACCTCACCGAAGACCGTCGCGCGGAAGGTCTCCCGGTCGCGCTCCTCGGACTGATTGGCCCCACCCCGGCTCAACACCATGGGGCGGCCTACGTTGGGGTTGTCCTGCCCGTTGGGCAACACGTCGAGCACGTCGACGGAGATCGCGTAGCCGTTGCCCGAGATCGCATGCTCCTGTCCTCGGTCCATGCTTTGCATGTCGTAGGCCAGCTCGAAACCGAGACGGTCGTCGAACAGGCTTTCGATGATGCTGGCGTTGAAGGCGTCGAAGTCGATCCACTCGTGCTTGTTCGGGCCGTCGAGCAGGTTATTGTAAAAGTCGAAGATGTCCGGATCGGTGAGCGACTTTTCCTTGTACCCGCCAATCGACGAACCTGGCAACCCGACCAGACGCGCATATACCTCATAGGAGGTAATGCCGCCGTAGCTGGAAAAGGGGGCGCTCACCCCGTCGGGTGTCGGGTTGCTGCTGTCGAACTGGGCATTGATCGCGCCCGTCGTCTGGGACGAGCTTGGATCTGGATAGACCATAACCGGGCCGTCGAAGACGTCCCCGGCGCGGCTGACCCCGGAGGGCGTGCTGACCCACGGCGAGTAGTTGGGATTCGGGTAGGTATTGTTGTCGTTGTCCGAGAACTGGGCGTGAGCCGCACCAAAGCCAGCCGGCATGCCCGCCGCCACGTAGTCCTCGTAGTCGGAGTTGTTCATGTCGAAGGCATTGAACGTCTGCTGGTAGAGCGACTCGTTCGCCGGATCGAACCACGGCGTGATCCGGTCGACGGGAGGCATCAGGCGCGGGTGGTTGGCCTCGATGTTGCCGTTTTCGTAGCTCAGCTTGAAGACCGTGTGCGCGTTGTCCGTATCGAGGAACTTCGGCTCCCAGCGGGCGGTGACGAAGTAGCGCGTGTCTTCCTCGTAAGCCGGCTCCTGCTGGTATTTCTGGTCGTCGTAGAGGCCGATGACGCGCACGGCGAGTTCGTCGGGCAGTACCTGCACGTTGTAGTCACCGACAAAACGGTGGCTGTCGTGGCTGCCATAGCGGTATTCGGCCTGGCCGAAGTTCTTGCCCAGCAGCGGTTCCTTCAGGTTGGCGTTGATGATCCCGGCCGGGCTGCCGATGCCGAACAGCATGGAGTTGGCCCCGCGCTGGATGTCGACACGGGATGTATTGTAGCTGTCCCACGGGATGTCCGTGAGGAAAAAGCCACGCACGTTGTCGGCTTCCGCCAGCCCACGCACGCGGGTGTTGGACTGCGGGGAGATCATCTGCGTCGTAGTCTGGCGCGCATTGGTGCCGTCGCCCACGCCGGCATAGTTGCCCTGCAGGCCGCCGACCTCGGTGCCGGTGGTATAGACCAGCAGGCTTTGGGCGTCGGTGGCTGCGGTGTCGTTCAGGAACTCCTGGTTCACGACGGTGATGGCGTTGGCCACGTCGCGAACGTCGGTTCGCAGGCGAGTGCCCGCCAGGGTGTCGCGGGCTTGATAGCCGATATCGCGCGAGGTAGAGATCTCGAACGGGCTGAGTTCGAAGACCTTATCGGAGTTGGGCGAATCTGGTTCTGCTTGCGCAAGAATCAGATGGGGAGACAGTAGGGGAAGGGAAAAGCCAATGGCTTTCCACCAGTCATGGGGTATCTGTTTCATGGGAAGTTAGGGCCTCAGGGCATGCGACAAGCGCGCATACCGCGGTTCTGGAAGGTCAACTTTCGGGGGAGTAGCGGCAGTCAACTGCCTTTGGAGCGAGCGTGTTCTACCCCCGATCTCTCGCTCACCCAATACTCGCACCGTTCTAACTATAGCAGTTTAGCATAGCCATTTATCCGCCTATTAATTAGGTATTAACGGTTATCAAACAACACGAGACAACCCCTCAAAGGCGTCCGCCTTCAAGCCGGTGGGTTACTTGCTGTTGCCATCGTGGCGGCCAATCTGTTGAACCCTCGCATGGAGTCATCAACGGATTTGCACCCCGTGCCCGTCGTCTGTCTGGTCCTGCGCGACCGAGCCGGGTACGTCTTGGCCACGCAGCGACCCGCCGGCAAGAAGCTGGGCAGTCTCTGGGAATTTCCCGGTGGCAAAGTCGAGGCGAGCGAGCATGCCGAAGCGGCGCTACGGCGCGAATTACGCGAAGAGCTTGAACTGAACGTCGGGCCGCTGACCCCGCTCATGCCCGTCGACCACACCTACCCCTTCGGCCCCGTGCACCTGATCCCATTTCAGCATGTCTGCGAAAACCGCCCCGAACTGGAATTGAAAGAGCATTCCGACGCCCGCTGGATCCGCCTGAAAGACTGGGAGCAACTCGACTGGGCTCCCGCCGACCTGCCCGTCATCGAGCAGCTACTGGATCAGGAAAACTGATTTCGAGAGAAAGGCGTTACTTTGCATTGTAATCGCTGCGTTGGCATCCAGATTTGCCCGCTCTATGGGTCATACTGGTTGCACTATTTATCCTCCTGAACGGGATATTATCTTTATCGTCTCCGCACTCAGTAAAAAGCGGCGGTCGGCCCTCTAGATCAAGTTCACCGCGTCCACATCGAGCACCTCGATGACTTCGGGGTCCCATTTGAACTGGGTGCGCAGGGCTTGAAGTTTGGGCACGAGACGGGAGGTGTTGGGCGTGAAATACCAGATCTGGAAGCGGTAGTGGTCCTTGATCTTTTCCACCGGACATGGCGCGGGGCCACGGATCTCGAGATTGGGCTCGTGGGGCAGCAACTCCTGCTCGAGGAACTTGGCCCATTCCTTGGCATAAAAGGCTACCTTGTCTGGATTAGGGCCACGCAGGAGGTGGTGGACCAGGTGCTGGAAGGGCGGATACTGGAACTCCTCGCGGCGGCCCAACTCATCTTCGGCAAAGCCGTCAAAGTCCTGCTGTCGGCCAAACTGAATGGGCTCTGAAAACGGCAGGTAGGTCTGCACCACCACCTCCCCCGCTCGTTCACCTCGGCCGGAGCGACCGGCCACCTGCACCAGCAGCTGAAAGGTGCGCTCCATTGAACGGAAATCCGGCAGGTGCATCGTCAGATCGGCATCGAGCAACCCGACCAGGGTCACGTTGGGAAAGTCCAACCCCTTGGCGATCATTTGGGTGCCGACCAGGATGTCGACCTTGCCCGCACGAAAGTCGTTCAGCACCTCGCGGAAGCGGTGCTTTTGCTGCATGGTATCGGCGTCGATGCGCAAGACCCGAGCACTCGGCAAGAGGCGCCGCGCAAAGTCTTCGATCTTTTGCGTGCCGGAGCCGCGATAGTGGATCTTGGGGCTCTTGCACTCTGGACAAACCTGCGGCACCGGGTGCTCCGCGCCGCAAAGGTGGCAGCGCAGTGTGTTGTCGTGCCGGTGGTGCGTCAGCGTGATCGCGCAGTGCTCGCAATAGGCGACCCACCCGCAATCCGGGCAGCGCACGCTGGAATCGTAGCCGCGGCGGTTGATGAAGAGGATGGACTGCTCGCCCTTTTCCAACCGGTCGTAAAGCTTGTCGGCCAGCAGGCGCGAGAAGAGCGGCGGTCCCTTGCTCTTGTATTGCTCACGGCGCATGTCGACCACGTGCACGAGCGGCAACTGCCGGTTGTCGACGCGTTGGGTGAGCTTGTTGAGCTGGTATTTGCCCTGCCGCGCGTTGTACAGGCTCTCGAGCGCCGGGGTCGCCGAGCCCAGCACGACGGTCGCCTGGTTGAGCATGGCGCGGTAGACTGCCACATCGCGACCGTGATAGCGCGGTGTCTCCTCCTGTTTGTAGGCCGGCTCGTGCTCTTCGTCCACGATGATGAGGCGCAGGTCCTGGATGGGCGCAAAGATAGCCGAGCGCGCGCCGACTACCACCCGGGCCTCGCCGGTCGAGAGGGCGTGCCATGCGTCGTAGCGCTCGCCGTCGCTGAGCAGGCTGTGCCACACAACCGCCTGTTCACCACTGGCCGCCTCCAAACGTGCCCGTAAGCGCCCGACCGTCTGCGGCGTCAACGCTACTTCGGGCACGAGAAAGATCACGCCCCCACCCTCTTGCAGCACGTGACGTAACGCGTGCAGGTAGACTTCCGTTTTGCCGCTGCCGGTGACGCCGTGCAGCAGATGGGCAATGAACTTCTTTTGGTCGATGCTCGCTACCAGAGCCTCTGCCGCCGTCTGCTGTTCTTCGTTGAGCACCAGATTCGCCACCCGCATGCGCTCCGCCCCCGCCAATTCATCCGCGTAAGCCTCGCGCTGCACCACCTGCTGTTCTTCGGAAAGGACGCCCTTGGCCACCAGCGCATCGACGGTCGAAGCGTTGGTCTTAAGGCGTTTGATCAACAGAGCCTTGGGCAGCGGGCGTTGCTCGAGTTGATCCCGCAGAAAGGTGTAGAGCTGGGCCTGCCGGGGGGCGCGCTTCTCGAGGTGCGCCAACTCGTCCGGCTCCAACTGGCGCGCCAGGGACACGAACTTGCGCTGTTGGACCTTCATCCCGCGCCGGACCGACGACGGGATCATCGTCTCGAAAATGCTGTTGAGATCGGCGGCGTAGTAGCGCTCCATCCACTGCGCCAGCTTCAACAGGTCGAGCGTCAACACCGGGAACGGCTGCTCCAGGCTGTGCACGTATTTCAGCCGTTCGAGCGGAAATGACGGATCGGTCTCCAGCGAGGTGACCACCGCCAGCTCCACCCGCCGCACCACCGGTACCTTGACCAGCGACCCGACCTGGACCTGCCCCGCCAGCGCCTCCGGCAAGCGATAGCCCAGCTCGCGGTCGAGGCGGGTCAACAGGCGCACGCTGATGGTGTCGGTCCGTTCAGGCATCCGCCATAGACAAACGAGCCGGCCGAAGGCGTCAAGACCGGCGCCGAAACAAGGCCGTCAGGAAGGATCCTCCGGTTCGGAGGATTTCCCGATTGATGGTCTGGATTCGCGCAAAGGGGGAAATTTCATTCTTGCGCGTCTACAGGCTGGACGTTTTTGTTACAGATGTCTCAATAAAGAACGGAATGGCCCAACCCGCAGAGCACAACCCCACCGATATGGACGCCGCGCGCGAAACCTTTCGCGACTTTCTCGGGCGCAAAGGCTTGCGGGTCACGAACCAACGCATGGCGATCTTCGAAGCCGCGTATCGCAACCCCGACCACTTCACGGCCGAAGAGTTGCTGGATCAGGCCCGCGACATCGACCGGTCGGTCTCCCGCGCTACCGTGTACCGCACCTTGCCGATCCTGACGGAGAGCAACCTGGTGCGCGAAATCGACGTGGGGAAGGACTACAAGTTCTACCTCGCCAGCCAGGGCAAGCAGGTGGAGCGCGCGCAGGTCGTGGATGTCGAAAACGACAAGATTTACGAGATCGATGCCCCGTTCCTGGAATGGTATGCCCGGTCCATTGCGGAGAAGGTCGGCCTCGAGGCGATTTCCTCCCGCCTGCAGGTTCAGGCCCGCCCGATTCGCAAGAATGATGACGCCGCCGACTCGGCTCAAAACTGAGCGCCCAGAACCCACCCGGCTCGACGTCATCGTGCGTGACTGGCTGCAGTGCAGCTGGAATCAAGCCCGGGCCGCGATCGCGAGCGGCAAGATCTGGCACGAAGACGGCCCCCTGACCGATCCGGGGCAACTGCTGACGACCGCTGAGCTGGAATACCGCGTCTATGCGCGCCGGGCCGACCGCGACAACCTCTTGGCGGCCGCCGCCGTCGCTGCGCTGACGGATGACTACATCGTGGTGCGCAAACCGGCGGGATTGATGACCGTGCCGTTCAAGAACGAGCGCGACACCCTGGAGGCGCGCGTGCGGCGCTGGTTGGGCAAGAAGCGCGGGCAAAAGGGCCGCCCTTACCTCGGATGGGTTCACCGGCTGGACAAGGAGACGAGCGGCCTCGTGGTTTTCGCCACGTCTACCCGGGGCAAGCAGGTTTTGCAGCATCAGTTCCAAACGCACGCCGCCCAGCGCGTCTATCATGCCCTGGTCGAAGGCCAGGCGGACAGTGCCACCATCGAGACCCATCTCGTAGCCAATCGCGGCGATGGCAAGCGCGGCTCATTGGAAAAGGTCCCACCTCGGCGCCGGCATCACCTCGGAGCGCCGCAGCGCGCCGTCACCCACGTGCACACGCTGGAGGTCGGTCAACGTATCAGCCGCGTCATCTGCCACCTCGAGACGGGCCGCACGCACCAGATCCGCATCCACCTTTCCGAAGCCGGCACCCGCATCGTCGGCGATCCCGTTTACGGTGAGACCCAACTGCCCCGCGAGATCGTGCCGCCGCGCATGTTCCTGCATGCAGTCGAACTCGCCTTCGACGACCCTGCCACCGGCCAGCGCGTCACCTTCGAAGATCCCCTGCCCGCGAGCTTCGACGCCTTTTGGCAGCAACTGGAGAGTTGAGGCAAGGCATCCAGCCCATCCGTGCGCCGGGCTTGCGTGGACGGGGGGATCGGGCATATAGTGGATTCCATGAACAAGGACGTGGTCAAGGTCGCGATCAAGGGTGTGATGCCTACTTCCAACGGCTGCGCCATCTTTCTGGGGCCGGAAGAAAAGACGTTTATCATCTATGTGGATACGATGATCGGGCGCGCGATCTCCGACATCGTCAATCAGGTGTCGCGTGAGCGGCCGATGACCCACGACTTGATGGCCAACATTCTGGTAGGCCTGGGCGTGGACCTGACCCGCGTGGTGATCAACGACGTGGAAGAACGCACCTTTTACGCCCGCATGATCCTCAAAATGGACAATGAGCTGGGCTCCAAGATCGTCGAGATCGACGCGCGCCCCAGCGACGCAATTGCTCTGGCCTTGCACGAAAGCAAGCCGATCTTCGCCTCCCGCAAGGTCATCGACGCGGAAGAAGACATGACCGAGCTGCTCGAGCGCATCCTGAAAGAGCAGGAGTAGCCGCCGACCGCCCGGGATTAAGGCGTTGACTTAAGTTCCGCTTCAGCGGATCGAATAGTTGCAGACATGCCTCTGCCTCCCCCGATTGTGCCGGACCAGCCGTGGACCGCGCTGGCGCCCATGCAGGATGTGACCGATCTGCCCTTTATGCAGGTGATCGGCCACTACGGCCCGCCCGACTACTTTTTTACCGAATACTTCCGCGTACACGAGACGTCGCGGCTGGAGCGGCACATTCTGGACTCGATCACTGAGCAGACCACGGGGCGACCGGTTTTTGCGCAGCTGATCGGGCACGATCTAGTGCACCTGCGCCGCACGATCGAAGAGCTGCTGAAGTATCCGGTAGCGGGGATCGACCTCAATATGGGCTGCCCGGCGCCCAAGGTATACAAGAAGAACGTGGGTGGCGGCCTCCTGCGCAATCCCGACGACATCGAGCGTGTGTTCGACACCATGCGCGAGGCCTGCCCCGGCCTGTTTACGGTCAAGACCCGCATCGGTTTCGACGACACGAGCCATTTCGACCGCGTGCTGGAGTTGGTCAATCAGTACCACGTGGACCTGCTGAGCCTGCATGGCCGCACGGTGAAGGAGCTCTATCGCAGTGAGGTGCACTACGACTGGATCCGCAAGGCGCGCGAGGGCGTCAACTGCCCCATGTTCGCCAACGGTAACATCAGCTCTGCCGCGCACTGCGCGGAGATCATCACCTACACGCGCTGCGAAGGTGCGATGATCGGGCGCGGCGCGATCCGTAACCCCTGGATTTTCCGTCAAATCCGCGAGCACTACGCCGGCCAGCCTGTTTTTGCGCCGACCCTCGCGGATGTGCGTGACTATGTCGACCGCCTGTGGGTCGCCACCACCCCAGTGCGCCCAGGCGTGCCGGACAACAAGCGCCTCAACAAGATGAAGAAATTGCTCAACTTCGTCGGCCAGGGCGTGGATCCCGAAGGCGCCTTTCTGAAAGAGATGCGCCGGGCTCGGGAGGTAGAGCCGTTTTTCGCGATCTGTGACCGACACCTGGGCGGGGAGCGGGCCTCCGAGCCTTTTTCCTGCGAGCCTTACGAGGGCGTCGTGGCTCGCCCCAACTGCGAGGTACCGATCAACACGGCAGACGGCTGCCGCCTGTAAGCAACGTTAGGGTGCTTATCGTATTTGCGTCTCAATACCTTTTTGCGATAGGTGTTGCAATTAGCGTATCGGGCACAAAGATTTAAGCTGTGTCACACGCCAGCCCCGCTGAATTAGCCCATTTCGAAACGCCCCCAGCCCCCGAACCTCCGGCGGACGCCGTCAACCGGTGGGAGTCGGCGTGCGTCGGGATCGCCTTTGCCACCATGCTCGCCGGTGGGCTGACGGAAGCCCTGCATCTGGCTCCGGTTGTCAGCGGCGTGCTCTACCTCGTCAGCTATCTGACGGGTGGCTATTTCGGCACGGTTTCGGCCTTGCAGTCGTTGCGCCAGCGCGAGATCGACATCGACTTGCTGATGATTCTGGCGGCGCTCGGGGCGGCCTACGTGGGCGCTCCATTCGAGGGCGCGATGCTGCTATTCCTCTTCTCGTTTTCCAACGTGTTGCAGGACTACGCCATGGGACGCTCGCGCAAGGCCATCCAGGCCCTGGCGAAGCTGCGCCCGCAAAAGGCCCACGTGCAGCAGGGCGACGAGCTGATCGACCTGCCCGTCGAGCGCGTGGAAATCGGCCAGTGCTTCGTCTTGCGCCCCGGCGAACAAGTGCCGCTCGACGGCCGTATCGTAACGGGTGAAAGCGCGGTAGACCAAAGCTCCGTCACCGGCGAATCGATCCCCGTGAGCAAGCGCCCCGGCGACGAGCTGTTTGCAGGCACGCTCAACACCCTCGGCAGCCTGACCGTCGAGGTGACGCGCCCCGCAGCAGACTCTACGATCGCACGCCTGATCGCGCTCGTCGAAGAAGCCCAGGGGCGCAAGGCGGCCAGTCAACGCTTTCTGGAGGCATTCGAGCAACGGTACGCCATCGGCGTCATAGCCTTTACGCTGCTGTTGATGGCCGTGCTGCCGCTCGCCGGACTGATCTGGAACGAAGCCTTTTACCGCGCCATCACCGTCATGGTGGTGGCCTCACCCTGTGCGCTCGTCATCAGCACGCCCGCCTCGATCCTCTCCGCCATCGCCAACGGTGCGCGACACGGCGTGCTCTTCAAGGGTGGCGCCCAGCTCGAGAAAGCGGCGGGCATCCGTACGGTGGTGTTCGACAAGACCGGCACCCTGACCACCGGCCAGCCGCAGGTAACGCGTATCCGCCCCCTGTTCGGCACTTCGGAAGCGGAGCTGCTGACCATTGCCGCCTCGGCCGAGGCCCACAGTGAGCACCCGCTCGGGCAGGCCATTGTGCGGGCCGCAGATGAACGCAAGATTACCCGGAACGGCGTCGATAGCATCACCGCCCAGACCGGGCGCGGCATCGAAACGCTCATCGATGGGCGACGCGTGTGCGTGGGTCGCCCCAACTGGGTCGCGCAGACGCTGGATCTCGCGTATCAGGACGTGGAGGCGCAACTCGAAAGCCTGGCGGCTTCTGGCGAAACCGTGATTGCGGTCGCAACGGCGGACATCGACGGGCAGCCTCGCTGGCTGGGGCTGATTTGTCTCGCCGACCAGTTACGCCCGGAGACGCGCGAAACGCTGCACCGCCTGAAGGAGGCCGGCATCCAGCGCACGCTGATGCTGACCGGCGACAACCGGGCCGTGGCCGAAGCGATCGCCGCCGAGGCCGGCATCGACGAGGTGAAGGCCGAGCTACTGCCCGAAGACAAGGTACGGGAGGTCGAGGCCCTGGCCGCCCGCGAACCGGTGGCCATGGTGGGCGATGGCACCAACGATGCCCCTGCCCTCTCCGCAGCGAGTCTCGGCATTGCCATGGGGGCCGCTGGCAGCGACGTAGCCTTGGAAAGTGCGGACGTGGTCCTCATGTCGAGCGATCTTCATCAGGTGGCCTACGTGCTGCACCTCAGCCGGGCCGCCAACCGCATCGTGCGCCAAAACCTCTACTTTGCCGGAGGCGTGATCGTGCTCATGGTGCTCGCGACGCTGGCCTTGCCGCTCTGGCAAGTGGAGGTGCCCCTGCCGCTGGGCGTGCTGGCCCACGAAGGCGGCACCGTGCTCGTCTGCCTCAACGGCCTGCGTCTGCTGGGGTTTGCGCCTAGGCAGGGCGCAAACGTTGGAGCGTAAGATATCAATCAAACGCGGCCCCTGACGCGGAACGCTCCACGTCAAGGTTGCCGCTTTCAGCGGACACGGGCTCGCTATTCGAACCTGATATCGTCGAGCAAGAGCGTCGAATAGGTCGCATCGCTGTGAACGATGCGGAGGTAGACCAAGTTTGCCAGGTCCACCGAACCGAAGGCTGCGATAGGAATGACCACGTCGCCGTAGCTGTCAGTCACGGTGCCATAGCTCGAAAGGGTCGACGAGGCGTGCTCGGCGCCGTCGTTGAGCACCAGATGCCAGTGAGCCTCTGTGTCGGAAGCCCACCAGTCACGCGCCCGAATGACCACGGAACTGGCGCCAGCCAGGCTGAGACCGATGTTTTCCTGATAGTATTCGCCAGAATTCGAGGCATTGAGCACGAGGTTGCCCACCGCATCGGAACCGAGATACCAACTACAGGTGCCACTGATCGACGCACCCAAATCGTTTTGGTTGGCGTAAAATTGAGCGGATGAGTCAAACGAATCGACCATCAGAGCACTGCCCCCACTGCTATCGGAAGGGGTCGCATTTACCTGGCTGGAGTTGGCGCTTGTACCGACCCCATTCGAGGCAGTTACGTAATAGTAGTACGTGGTGCCATTCGAAACGGTCGTACCGGTGTAGGAATTACTCGAGACGTTGGCAATAGAGGCGAACCCGCCCCCTGAACCAGTAGCACGGTAGACGGCATAGGAGGAGGTACCACTGACGGCATTCCACGAAAGCGTGACGCTGCCATCGGCAGCGGAAATGGTAAGACCAGTCGGCGCCGCGGGCGGACTGACGGAAGCACCGCCAGAGACCTCGATCTTGTCGATATCCGGAGCCCAACCATTCGGATTGTCGAAGGTGATCGACTGGCTGCCCGCACTCAGATAGACGGTGGTCGAGAACGACCCCACCGTATCCCAGCCTCCGCTACCGGCGAGCGAATGAGTCGAGGATGCTCCCCCGCTGATCGAGATACGCAAATCGCGCGCTTCGGCGGAAAGGTAATAGACGGTGAGCGTATGGGAACCGCTGGAACCGACGGCCAAGCTATTGAAAGTCAAGGCACTGCCATTGCCCAGATAGCCCACCTTCATGCCACCGGAACTGTTCGTGCTGCTGCTGACCACGGCGTCACCTGACAGGGTATTGCCGGAGGCCTCCGCTTCGTAAGTGACCGAGGAGCCAGATCCAGAGCCGACCGGGGTGGCACTTACCTGATTGGAGTCGCCGCTCGTACCGGCCGAGTTGGCCGCACGGACGACGTAGTAGTAGGTCGTGCCGTTGCTGAGCCCGGTATCGGTAAAGGTGGTACCGCCCGGATTGCCGATCACCGCGTAGCCCGAACCTGAGGTCGTCGAACGCAAAACGGTGTAGCTCGTGGAACCAGTCGATGCATTCCACGAAAGTGTGACGCTGCCATCCCCGATGGTAGGCGTAAGCAGCGAAGGTACTGCTGGAATCTGCACGCTGTTATTCAAAGAATAAGAGAGGCTTTGATCAGCCTGCAAACTGTCGAAAGCGCCCAGGTTCTGGCTGACCGCCGCCTGCCCTACGCCCACTCGTGCCAGCGGCGTGCGGCCACCGTTGTAGTAGTTGGTATTGGCGAAACGCAGGCTGGGCTGCAGTCCGGCGGGATCAAGGACAGAGAGCGCCAGCGTATAGGTGCCGTTGGGCACGGAACCCGGAACCGAAAGGTTTGTGTTGACCGTATGAGATTCGCCGGGCATCCAGCTGCGGATGTCGGTTGAGAGGGTGGTGCTCCAGACGGTTGAACGGCTGCTGTCGAGCAAGCTGACCTCGACAGGCCAGGCATAGTAGAACGGTGCGCTCCCCCTGTTTTCCACGGTGAAGGAAAGGCTCAGGCTGCCCCCGGCATTTACGCTGGCAGGCACGTTTGCCTCGGTCACGACAAAGCGGTAGCCAAAGGCCTTCTGCATGCGGGCGGCGTTGGCCGACACGGTGGAGTTACCGGCGGTGTACTCGGCGATCCAGCCCAGGCTGCTGACGTGCAGTTGCTCGATCCAGCCAATGACGTAGTCGGTGTTGGAATTGCTGCCCAGGGTGCCATCCGGACTGCCGCCCAGTTGAGACTGGTCTCCCCAATCGTAGGCCACCTCGCCACTGATCATCTGGGTCTCCCACGTGTCACGCGCCAGCATGGTGTTGGCCCACCCCATGTCGTTCGGCAGGGCAAAAGAGTCCCAGATATAACCGATATCGTAGGCAGTAAACGTGTCGGCGTAGCGAACCATCACCTTCTTGTGCTGAAAGGCCGCGGCCGCAGCGTCTCCCATCGCTTGCTGAAAGGAAGCGGGGATCCGGTCGCTCCCGTTAATCTGGTCGGGATAAATGTTGTGTTCGCCCCACTTGCCCCAAAGCCCCATCTCGACTGCGGCAACGCGAGGATCATGGTCCCAGGCTTGTCCGAGCTTGGTGATCATCGCAGCAAGGCGGTCGCGAAGCGTCGTGGTGTTCCATTGACCGGCCGTACCGTCGTGAGGGATGTCGTTGGGCCAGAATTCTCCCGTGCCGGGATAGACGATGAGCACGCGCGGGATGACCTTGATGTTGTCGTCCTCGATCCCGGCCCACCGCGTATCGCAGTAGTCGATGATTTTCTCCACGCCGTCGTTGGCGCTCATCTCCAGCGACGAATACGGGATGTAGTCCTTGTAGACGGTCGCGTATTCATGGCTGGGAAAGGAGGATTGGTAGATGTAGCGCGACGGCCGGAAACCCTTCATGGGATTGCGAAAAGCTTCCGAAGTTTCGGTATAGGTGGTCGCGTGGCCGACAGCTGCGAGCATGAGGGCCGCGATCGAAAGACAGAGTTGGGCCAGGGGTTTTCTGGCGGAGAATCGGATCATGTGATTTTGGGGTAGAACGAGTCCTTTGCGGCCGGCGCCAAGCCCCCGGCTATCGCAAAGCGATACACCGGGGGAGCCGGAGCGGATATGCGGCTGCGGCAGACTCGAAGGGGTTAGAGTAAGACCGGATCAGGGGTGCCGGTGGAGTGTGAACGTAGCCACTCTACCCGCCGATGCACTCATTCCTTGCGGCCTAATGTGTGACCTCAAATGCACAAAATGTGATCTACTCACGCTTTCGCTCTAGCGATCCCGAGCCGAGGGCAAGCGTCTACCTTTTCAATGGTCTCGCCTCGAGCACGAGTACCTGAAAGGGCTCCAGTTCGACCTCCACCGCCTGCCCCTCGACCAGGCGATCGACGGGGGCCTCCGAATCATCGTAAGCGGCCGTCACGGCGTATTCGCTCCTGGCATCGGCGGGAAGTTCAAAGGCAGCCCCGACTTCCAGCGCAAATCGCTGGGGTTGGGCGGAAGGGTTACGCAACGTGACGATCCCCAGGCGTGGGCTCCAGGCCGCCCAGCCATACGGCTCCAATTGCGCCGGGTCGCCACCCAGCCAATGCGTATCGGCCAGCACGTCGGCATTGCGGCGCGCCCATTTTGCCGCTTCGGCGATGACGTCCCAATTCTCGGGCGTGAGCAGTTCCGGCGACAGGTAGAGCTCCTGCAATTGGGCGCCAGAGCCGAAATACGAGCGCACTTCGCTCGTAAAATCGGTGTCGTTCGTCGTAGCGAGCCGATCGGCGTGCTCCGCCAGGATGATCCCGTGGAGCATAAGCGAACCGAGCGGAAACAGAGGCGCGCGTTGCACCACGTTCTGATAGACTTGGGCATCCCGATAGGTGATCCAGCGCTGCCGGTCCGTGCCAACACCGGCAAAGTCGTGATCCGCACCGCCGCGCCAGATATTGTCGACATGCAGCAGCCACCACGGCGACGGCCACGTGCCCACGGTCTGGCTCACATATAGATCCGGCTCCAGCTGGCGCAACTCGGTGATGAGGTGCAACATCGCATCGAAATCACGACCTGCCGACGGATCGATCTTGCCGCCGTCCTTGGCGCCGATGCCGTCAAATTTGAAAAAGCCGACACCTCCTTCGCGGATTGCCTGCACGCAGAGGGCGCGGAAGCGCTGATAGTAGCAGTGGCCTGCGAGTGAGAACCCACCGTCACGAACCTCGAAGCCTTCGCCGGCGGCCGCGGCGAGGCGTTCCTTCTTCGGCTGGTTGTAACCACCCCACGGCGAGATCCAGATTCCCGGCACGGCCCCCCACTCGACGGTCGCCGTCTTCATATTCGCGAGGCCATCGGGCCAGCCGGCGTGAAACCGCCAGAGGGTCTTCGTGTCGTCCCATCCATCGTCGAGGACGAAGGCATCAATCTGCACACCACGCTGCTCCACCAGCTCATGGCCGAGGGTCTCGATCAGCTCGAGCTCTTCTTGCTCGGAAAACATGTTGGAGTAGCCGAGGTTGTACCAAGTGTTGTGCAGCAGAAAGGGCGCATAGGCCCGCGGACGTGCGTCGTTGAGGTAGGCGGCAAAAGCCCGGCGCAATTGCGAAGGTTCCGGCGCTTCTCCATACACGAGCGAAGCGACGGCCTGTTCCCCTGGCCGTAGGGGCAGCATGATCGGGAGCGCACAGACGATGCGCCCGTCTTCGAGCGTATTTTCCGCAAACGGGTGCTCGACGCCAACAAACGCGATGCCGGCCACGATGGGCGATCCGGTCGTCTCGCCCACTACATGCGCTCCGGCCGGCGCGGTTTGGTCCAACAGCACAATGCGTTGGAGCGGCAAGTCCTCTGCTCCACGGTTCGTAATTTCCAACCGCGTCCGTCGGTAGCCAGCCCCCACTTGCTCCTGCGTGAGGCGGACCTCCAGCGCAGGATGCTCACAGGTCAACCGCACCATCTCGGCATCATCCTTGGTGACTGCGTGCAGGTCGGAGCGGTGGATCGTCTGGCCGTCTGCCAGTTCGAGCCTGAACGCGGCCCCGTCGATCTGGATCTTATCGGCGGCAAAGGCTACACAGGCCGAGAGGATTCCGAACAAGAGTAGCAGGTATCGCATCACGATTGGGGTACAACGGGTTCAAGTTGAAGCAGTAGCACGCCGTGGCCGCCGACGGTGCCTTTGATCTCGCCATCGCAATCCGGCAGGTCGCGGCGCTGCCAGAGGTCGCGGACGTGGTGAGGTCCACCGAGGCCGACCTTCTCCATTTTATTGAAAAGAAAGGTCTGCGTTTGCTCCGAGCGGTTAAAGAAGGCTAGAGCAAATGCACCTGTCTCGAGCGGCTTCAAATAGACGTCGACGGCCCCCACCGTGGCCACGCGCACGGCCTGCCGACCCAGCGCATCCTGATTGATGGCGATGACCTCGTCATTGGTCAGGAGCGAGAGCGTAAAATCATCGAGTCGCTCCAAGTCGCAGCCCAACAACAAAGGAGAACTGAGCATGCACCAGAGTGACATGTGGCTGTATTGCTCATTGCGCGTGAGCTTGGTAGGGTGTTGGGTGTCTCCCCAACCGACGCGGCCCAGCACGAGCATATCGGCATCATTCCAATGTCCCGGACCGGCGGCCGGCGCCCAACGGTCTTGCGAAAAACCGATCTCGGAGACGCCCCAGCGCCATGATGCGTCGTCGCCCCGTAAATACTGCCACTGGTCACCAATGTCGCCCGTGGTACGCCAACAATTGGCGACCTCCGGTAGCTGATCGGCTAAAGACAGCGCGGCGGAATTGGAGAGGCTCAGAACGATATCGCGGCCCGAATCGCGCAGGGCCTCATAGGCCGTGGCCGCATGCGCAATGTCGATCGGAGCCCAGTCGTATTTCAGGTAATCGATGCCCCAATCGGCCCATTGACGGGCATCGGCCTCAATGAAAGCGTAGCGCCCAAAATGGCGACCCAGATCGTCGCCGGCCTCGGCCGCCCACGCGCCATCCGCCTGATCCGAAGAGCTACCGGCGAATCCACCGTAGGATGTCGTCCAGGGGGTCGAGTAGATACCGACCTTGAGACCACGGGCATGAATTTCGTCGCATAGGCCTGACAGGTCGGTAAATTTTTCGTTAGGTTGAAGAGCGCTGCCTTCCTGTCGCTCGCCTTGCCAGGCATCGTCGATATTGACGTAAGTCCAGCCATGCTGGGCGAGACCGGTCGAAACGAGCGCTTGGGCCGCGCGCAACACCTTCTCGCGGTCCACGTCCGTGCCCCAGCAATTCCAGCTGTTCCAACCCATCGGCGGCGTCAGGCAGATTTTCTCACCGCATTTGAGGACGAAACGTTTCTGGGCTTCACCTCGTGCATTACGGGCGCGCAGGGTCACTTCGTAGTCCCCGGCTTCCGCCAGACGGCCGGTAATGATCCCGGTTTCGGAGTCGACCGCGAGGCCTTCCGGCAGCCCCTCGACGGCATACGTCATCGGCCGTGCGCCGGTTGCCGGGATCGCATACAGGCAGGGGTGTCCCGGCCGCACGCCAAACAGCGACGGACCATTGATCCGGGGAGCCTGGTCGGAATGCGGCGCCTCGGCAACGACTTCAGCTACTGGGGCCGCGTGAGCCATCGTGGCGGCACCCAGCGCCAGCAGGCAAAGTCCAATCCCGTGCTTGCTCATGCTTGAGCTTCCTGAGCCGTGGTTTTCGACAGACGTACGAGCTTCATTCCGTGCGGCGGCAGCGTGACGGCAAACTCCAAGTCGTATACGCCCTCGTCTTGCCGGCTCCAGAGGTCGCGAACCGAACGGGGCCCCTGAATGAGCAGATCGTCCCAACAAAGGGTGACGGGCCTAGGCTGCTCGCCGAGATTGAAGAGGCCGATCGCGAGCCCGCCATCGGCCAGCGGCTTGGCCAGCACAGCCGTTTCAGCACCACCGCCAACCCGGACGGCCTGCCGGCCCAGCGCGTCCTGATTGATCGCGATCACTTCTTCGTTGGTCAGCAGGCGCAGCGTAAACGCGTCGAGCTCGAGCAAGTCGCACCCCAGCAGAAGGGGAGCGGACAAGAGGCACCAGAGCCCGAAATGGGTGCACTGCTCCTCCCGAGTGAGTCGTGTCGGCCGTACGGAATCGCCCCACCCGACGCTGCCGATCACAAGCATGTCGGGGTCGTTCCAATGCCCCGGCCCGGCAAATGAGCTCCAGCGATCCTGATTGAAGCCGATCTCCTTCACGCTCTGCCAAGTGTCCTCGATGTCGGCGGTCGTGCGCCAGCAGTTGGCGTAGCGGCTCCAGTGCGGCGCGTCCCAGTAGGGTGCCTTGTTGGAAAGGCTCAAGACGACATCGCGCTCGCTTGCCGCCAGTAACTCCGCGATCTCGCGAGTGTGCTCCACGTCATTGGGCTTCCAGTCGTATTTGAGGTAATCGACGCCCCAGGAGATCCACTGCGCCACATCCTTTTCCACAAACGAGTGGCGCCCATGCCGCCAGTTGAGCTGGCGCTTGCGATCCCATGCCTCGCCATCCTCACGGCTGATCCGATAAAACGCGTTGCAATCGCCCGTCTTGATCCACTCGTAGGTCCCATCCGCTGCGTCGCAATAAGAGCCGATGTGCCCTTCGTAGGTGCCGCACCAAGGCGTGGAATAGATGCCAAACTTGAGGCCGAGATCGTGGATTTTCTGCCCCAGCCCCGCCATATCGGGGAACTTCTGGTTAGGCTGGATCGAGTTGAGTTCCGAACCGCGCTCTCCCTGCCAACCGTCATCGACATTGACGTAAGACCAGCCGTAGCGGTCGAGGCCCAGCTCTACGATCGCTTCGGCCGCCCGCAAGACGCGATCCTCGCTGACGGCGCCGCCCCAGCAGTTCCAGCTGTTCCAGCCCATGGGCGGCGTCAGGGTATGGCGCTCCCCGACCTCGATCGTCAGCTTGCCCGTTGTAGTGCCATGTTGATTGCTCACACGCAAGCCAACGGCATAGGAACCGGGCGTGTTCACCGCACCGGTGAGGCGACCCGTAGCCGGGTCAAGGCTCAGCCCAGTCGGCAAATTCAGGGCCTCGAAGCGCAACGGGCGTTCCCCGGACACCGCGAGAGAAAAGAGAATAGGTCGGCCAAGTCGCACGCCGAAGACCTTCGGGCCGTTCAAACGCGGGCGAGTCTGATCCACCGAAGCGTTCGCGACCGCCTCGGCCGCGCTGTAAATCTGGCTCGTTTCTGCCAACTGTTCGTTCGTCGTATACATAAAAAAATTATCTGCTCACCGTTATATAAAATTAGAGCATGCGCCTCAGAGAATGACCCCGAAGATGACCACGAATCCGACCATCCCGAGGAAGCTGAGCGCCCACCAGAACGTCACGCCGGTATACCACTTCGTCCCAAGGCCACCGCCCAAGTTCAGCCGCTGCCAGTTAAGGGTCAGGTCGTCGGTGATCTGTTCGGGGCGCGGCGGCGCAGTCAGGAGCGAGAGCACGACGCCCAAGATCATGCAGCAGGACCAGTTGAGGATCCCCTGGTTGGCGTAGGGCCCGAGCCAGGCCGGCGCGTGACCGGTGGTTACCGCCACTTTGACCAGGATGCCGAGCGCAAAGCCGACGAACACGGTGATGGTTGCTGCCTTACCGCTCACTCGGCGCCAGAGCGTTCCCAGCAGGAAGATGGCGGAAAACGGCGGGGCAAAAAAAGTGTAGAGCTCCTGGATGTAGACGAAGAGGCTCGCCTTCATCGCGCTGATGTAGAAGGCACTGACAATCGACACCACGAGCGTCACGATGGAAGCCCATCGGCCGAGCGTGACGGAGGTATCCTCCGATAGATCCGGTTTGAAGAAGCGCTTGTAAATATCGAGGGTGACGACGGTCGAGGTGGAGTTAATGACCGCGCTGACGGTGGACTGGATCGCTCCGAAGAGCGCCGCGAGCAGAATGCCCTTCAGCCCTACCGGGACGAGGTCGCGGATCATGTTGATGTAGGTCCGATCTACCTCGGGGCGGATGCTGGACAGGTTGCCTCCCAGCAGTACCTCAGGGTGCATGGCGAAGAAAATCAGCCCCGGCACCACCACTACAAAGGGCAGCAGCAGCTTGAGAAAACCTGCGCTGACAATGCCCATGCGCGCGTCGTAAAGGCTGCGCGCCGCGAGCACCCGCTGGATCATGAACTGGTTGATCACCGTGTACCACAGCCCGATGTAGAAAAAGCTCAGCACCCAATGGCTCCAGGGAGTCGTCTCGTGCGTCAGCGGCTGGATCACGGAAAGCCGGTTGTAGCCATCGGCGCCGGGCAGAATCGCTGGCCGCACATGCTCCATCGCCTCGTGCCAGAGGCCGGCGTTCGCCTGGTTTCGCTCGATCATGATCATGAAACCATCCCAGACCGAGCCGTCTGGCCCTGCCAGCGCCGACAGCCCATACCAGGTCACGAGTAATCCGCCGCCCAAGGAGATGACGATGGTCAGCACGTCCATCCAGGCCACCGAACGCAGCCCGCCCAGCACGGCCCAAAAACCGGCCGCCAGTGCGATGATCACGATCGCCGCATAAAGGCCGCCATGAGCAACTTCATGCAACGGAGTACCCACGGTCGCATTGGCCCAGAGGTTTCCCAATCCCATCACACGGTCCAAGGCCAACCCGCCGCCGTAGAGCACGGGCGCAAGAAAACCAAAGATGTTCACGATCACCGTCACGACCGCAAAGAAAAGGCGGAGCGTGGAGCTGAAGCGGCGTTCCAGAAATTCGGGCGCCGTAAAGACGTTCGCCGACATGAGGAACGGAATGAAAATCCAGATGAGAAAGGTGAACGCGATCACGGAGCTCCACTCCGGCGTGGCGACACAGATCCCGTAGATAACCGCGGCCCCGACCATACCGATGAAATGCTCGGAGGAGATGTTGGCCGCGATAAAGGACGAGCCGACGACGTACCACGGCAGACTGCGGCTGGCCAGAAAGTAGCCGGAGCTCGTATGGGCCTGTCTCCGGGCCGCCCACCAACCGATCACGCTGAGCGAGATCAGATAGGCCGCGAAGGTCAAACAGTCCAGGGGATTGAGGGCTAAAGAATCGTTCATTTGGGGGAATGCGAAAGGAGGGGCGGCAAGCCGCCCAAAAAGAAAAGATCGACCGCCCGGGATGACTGTCGTGACCGGGCGGTCGATACGGTGCTAGAAGTTAAACTGCGAGCTCAGCGTAAACGTCATCGGCTCCGCGATGCGCCATTGGCAGATGGTGCCGTCGGGCTGCGCCGCCGTCGGAATGAGCTTTTCGCCCTCGCCGATATTGCGCACATTCAACTTTAGTTCCCAATCCACGTTGTTGAAGATATTCTCGCGGCGGTAGGTAATCCAGGCGTCGAAGTTCGTTTCCGAAGGCCCATAGTAGAGCGTCGAGTAGTCTGGGATATCGCCGAGGTCAGGGTCTTGCTTGAAGCCCGTCCCGATCAGCACCTCGTCGGCCCAGCGCACGGCACCGCCTATCCCGAAGTTCTTCAGCATGCCCTCCGTAAACGAGTAGTGGGTAAGCGCATTGAAACGATGTTCGCGCAGCTCGGGATTGGCGGGTTGGCCATCACCGTAGGTCTTGAGGTTGACCGTGTTGATGAACTCGTTCGCACGGTTTGCCCAGGTGCGGCCCGTCGCATCGGTCCAGATCTGGCCCGCTGGTCCTTCGAGCACCGGACGGATCTCGTTGAGAAACGCGGCGGCATCACGCGCCGTGTTGTCGTTGATCACTTCGGTTTCCGCAAAGTTAAAGGCGATCCGCCAGTTGGGCGTCGGGTTGAAGGTAACCTCGATCTCGGTCCCCTCAGACACCGAGTCGGTCGTCTGCAGCAGCACCCCATCGGTGATGGCTGTGGGGCGATCGCCTTCGAAGCCGAAGGTTTCCTTGATATTGGCGGCGAGCGGATCCGAGTTCCACCAGCTCAGGAATGCATCGCGCGCGGCCGGGTTGTCGTCGTTGAATCCGTTGGAGATGTTGACGAGCGCATTACCGATCCCGTCGCGCACAATGCTGTGGACGGCGTCACGCATGTCGACGCTGGTCCCGGTGAGCGAGGTCTCGAAGAAGGTAACCCGCAGGGACAGCTTGTTGTCAAAGGCCGTGAGCATCGCGCCGTATTCCTTTGTATTGCCCATGGCCGGATCGATCGGATCGCCGAACATGTTGATGCGCTGCGGCGTCGGGCTGAAATTGTCCGACTTGTTGTAGAACACGCTCGGCTCGAGGCCCCACGGCAGTTTTGCTTCGACGGAACGCGGCAGACGGCCCACGACACCCCAATTGAAGGAATCCTGCTCGAAGACCGAACTCGCCTCGGTCGGCAGCGGCGCCTTCGACTCGGAGAAGCCGCCCGGGTCGACAGTATTACTCGGCGCGTTGTAGAATTTCAGCTCGTCTTCGCGGTAACCGATCGTCGGGAGTATGGTGTCCCAGAGTATGCTGCTGTGCAGGATGAAGACGCTCGAAGTAACCACCGACTTCTGGGCGCCACCCGTCCAGTTGAGATCGACCGAGGACTTGTCGAATTGCGACCCCCGCTGGATCTGAATACCGGCCGTCTCCCAGGAGCCCCCGATCAGGTTGGCATTGGCGTGGTCGTCACTGTCGTAGACGTTACGGTAGTAGAAGCGGTTTCAAAACTCGCAAAATAAGCTTGTACTCTGCGGTAGATCGCTAAACTGAGTGAGGCGTGAGCCATTTGCATCGCTTTATCACTGACGATCAATGGGATAAAATCAGCGAG